>Ga0206939_10090_pt1 | contig 27241 bp, 23 predicted proteins | sample Alteio_BWOrgHeat_10_FD_152921 | JGI IMG/M metagenome (GOLD analysis project Ga0206939, IMG submission 152921) | Enriched cells from forest soil in Barre Woods Harvard Forest LTER site, Petersham, Massachusetts, United States -... | ecosystem: Environmental > Terrestrial > Soil > Temperate forest >... | reverse complement strand
AGAACGAAGAAGTAGCCGTTGCGATTAGCTTGTAGCAGGAGCTTGCGCGGTTTGCCCTGAAAGTCGGCGTTGACGAGCATCGGCGTCTGCGTGGCATCCCAGTCATTTGTGTTGTGGGGAGTCATCTGGTGATACCAGATGAGTTTGCCGGTGTGTGGATTGAGGGCGAGGATTGAGCAGGAGTAGAGATTGTCGCCTTTGCGCTGGTCGCCGTTGAAATCGGGACCGGGATTGCCGACACCCCAATAGAGGATATCGGCTTCGGGGTCGTAGGTGCCGGTCATCCAGGTAGATGAGCCGGGATGATTGATGGAGGTGCCGACCCAAGATTCGGAGCCGGGCTCACCGGGAGCGGGGACGGTCCAGAAGCGCCAGACGCGTTCGCCGGTGGAGGCTTTGTAGGCGGAGAGGAAGCCGCGGACGCCTTCGTCGCCGCCGGAGATACCGGAAATTATCAGATCGCCGACAGCGAGAGGGGCTTGGGTGGCGCCGTAATTTTGATGGTAGTCGACCATTTCGGTGTCCCAGATGAGCTGGCCGGTGTAGCGGTGAAGGGCGATGAGATGGGCGTTGTCTGTGATCATGAAGACGCGATCGCCGAGGACGGCGACGCCGCGATTGATGCCGGAGATGGCGTCACCGGTGGGGACGAGATCTTTGGTGCGAGGGCGGGCGTAGTGCCAGAGCTGGCGGCCGGTGCGGGCGTCGAGTGCGAAGCACTCGTTCGACCCGGTGACGTACATGATGCCGTCGATGACTTGAGGAGTGTTTTCGAGGGCGCGGCGGGTGCCGGGCATGATCCACATCCAGCGAGGGGCGAGTTGGGAGATGTTGGCGGTGTTTATTTCGGTGAGGGGGCTGAAGCGGTTGCCGCCAATGTTGCCGTTGTAGCTGGGCCATTCGCCTTCGATGGGGTGGGTGATGCGGGAGAAGTCGATGCCCTTTCCGAGATCGAGGGAGGGGAGAGGGACGGAAGGTCCGGTGGCGTCGCCCTTGAGGCGGGCGAGGTAGGCGATGAGATTTTTGAGGTCCTCGGGGGAGGCGTGTAGTGCGGGCATGAGCGACCGGGGGTCGCGGTCGATATTGGAGATTTGGTCTTTGGGCTGGAGATAAAGGTGGTTGTCGAGGCCCATGAATTCGAGGTCGAAGTTTGTTTCGCGACGGAGGGCGCCGCGGATTGTCTGGCCGTCGGTGAGGGTGACGGTAGCGGCGGAGTATGAGATCGGTAGTTCACCGACGCCTTCACCGTCGCCGCCGCGACGGCGGGCGTTGCTTTGGGTTGCGGGGAGCGAGCCGGGATTGAGCAGGGCTTGTTCGAGTTGTGCGGCGGTGCGGGTTTGGCCGACGGAGGCGAGGTCGGGGCCGACGACTCCGCCGCGACCGCGGATGGCGTGGCAGGTGGTGCAACTGCCTTGGTTGGTGAAGTAGCGGAAGCCGGCGTCGATGTCGCCGGGGACGACTTCTTCGGTTGTGGGCGTTTGGGTGGCGGCAGGAGCTTTCAGTGACATTACGTAGGTAGCGATGGCGTCGACTTCGGCGTCGGGGAGGCTCGTGAATGCGGGCATGCCGGCGGAGGGGATGCCGGAGCGGATGAGGCGGCGGACGGCGTCGACCGAGGTGGCGCGGGGATTTACAACGTCCACGATATTTGGGCCGAGCTGGCCGCCGTGGCCGTCTTCACCGTGACAGGCGGCGCAGCGGGAGATGAATTGTTGCTTGCCGGTGGGGAGTTGCGGACTCGCCTGGATCGACACGAGAGAAAAGAGCGCTAAGAGAAGCGAGAAACCCAGAATTACTGGAACTGAGGGGCGGGCCGGGTGCATTGCAACTCCTGGGGAAGTTTGGCGACCATTTCGGGTTCACGATTGTAACGCTAGAAGCGGAAATTCGGCGGCGGGATTGGGAGGCGGGGATTTCCTGGGCGCTAGGGTTGTCGTTGAGATATGGGTGGTGCTGAGTTTAAACCCCCACCCTCTGGAAACCGAGGGTGGGGCACCCCGAGGCATACATTTGAGGTGGAGTGGGAAGCGCGGACTTAAGAAAAAACCGCCGGCAGGGTGCCGGCGCTACCAAGAGGCGTGGCTCACAGAGCTCTAGTACATTTCGATTATTGTCGGGGTGTGCCGGCGGAATAGAATTTTGGGCATACGTGTTCTCGGGTTCCGCGCTGGGTGCGCGGGATTTAATCGAATTCATAGATACATATTCCCTTCCACTATGGCCGCTGCGACAGCGCAGTTCGATTGTGATGCAGTTGTTGTCGGCGGAGGCCTGGCTGGACGGGCTGCGTGCATTCACCTGGCGCGGGCGGGGATGAAAGTGACGTGCCTCGAGCCGCGGACAGAAGTTGGGCAACCGGTGGGCGAGTCGCTGGATTGGTCGTCGCCTGACTTACTGAAGGCGCTGGGACTGCCGATGGAATGGCTGGTGAGCACGTCGACGGCGACGTGGAAGCGACACGTCACGCTGAAAATGCCGAGCGGAGAGCCGGAGCACTATGTGCCGGTGCCGTGGCTGGCGAGGCAACCGTTCAATGTGGAAGTGCGGACGATCCATGTGGATCGCGTGCGGCTCGACAGCGAGTTGATGGAAGCGGTGGTGAAGAGCGGCGTGAGCGTGGTGCACGAGAAAGTTTCGCGCGTGGAGAGCGAAGGCAAGCGCGTTACCGCGATTCAGACGGAGAGCGGGCAGAGGTTTACGGCGAAGTGGTTTGTCGATGCGTCGGGGCTGGGAGCGGCGCTGCTGGCGCGTCATTTCAAGTTGCGTTCGATTGACAGCGGGCCGGCGAAGGTGGCGATCTGGACGTACTTCACGGTTGGGGAGTCGATCGAGGGCACGACTCTATATATGGAGCCGCGGGCGTGCGAGTACCTGGATTGGGTTTGGGAGATTCCGGTGCAGCCGAATGTTGTGAGCGTCGGGTATGTGATTACGGGCGCGGGGATGAAGGCGAAGCGCGACCGGGGCGAGTCGGTGGATGAGATTTTTCGGAGTCAGCTGGAGAAGTTTCCGCGGTTTGCGGCGCTTCTGGCGGAGAGGCCGGTTGATGAAGTGAATGTGCGGTCGTTTCGGGCGCGGGCGCATTTTGGGACGGCGGGGCCGAACTGGGTGATCGTGGGCGAAGCGGCGGCGATGGTCGATCCGATTACTTCGAATGGAGTGACGGCGGCGTTGCGTCATGCGGCGGAGGGATGCGCGCTGATTTTGAAAAATCGTGGGCGCGGCCGGCTGCCGTGGCTGGCGCGGTTGTGCTACAGCGCGCGGGTTGTCTATATGGCGAACTTTTTTAATGGCGGGATCGAGAAGCTGGTGTACGAGCCGGTGGTGCGGAATCACATCGGGTTGCGGCACGCGGGGACGGTTTACATCAGTCCGGCGTGGACGATGAACCTGGTCTATGCGCGGACGAAACCGCGAGGGATGTTTTCGACGGCGCTGTTTGGATTGTCCCTGCTGTTTTTTCGGGCGGCGACGTGGGTTGTGTATCAGATTTGCAAGCTTTTGCCGAAAACGGCAGAAGCGACGGGTTGCTGAATTCGAGGGGGTGGTGGATGTATCTGCTCTCGCGGGGAACGGGCTATCCGGTGCTGTTTATCCACGGAATGCCGACAAGCAGTCAGCTGTGGAACGGGATTATCGAGCGGCTGCGCGGTCAGTTTACGTGCCTGGCTGTGGATTTGCCGGGGCTGGGGCGGAGTCCGAGCATTCCGTATTGCGCGAAGCATTTGGAAAAGCTTGCTGAAAAGATGGAAGAGATTCGCGTGCAGCAAGGGTTTGAGAAGTGGCATGTTGTGGGACATGACGCGGGGTCGGCGGTGGCGATTCATTATGCGCATCGATTTCCAGAACGGGTGGATCACCTTGTGTTGCTTTCGCCCGCGGTGTTTCCGGAGTTGAAACCGTTTCCGATATTTCGACTGTTGCGGGTGCCGGTGCTGGGCGAGCTTTTTGCGCCGCTGGTTAGTTTGGTGTTTTGGAAGATGGCGATGCGGATGGCGGTGGAGAAGCGGCGAACGGAGACGCGCGGAGCGATTGATGATTTTCGGGCGCCGTTTGCGGGGATTCGCGGGGCGTGGCGGATGATGTCGGTCCTGCGATTTGGAGATCCAGCAGAGATTCTAGCGGCGGTCCCTGCGATGCTGCCGCAGCTTTCGGCGCCGACTTTGATTTGCCAGGGCGCGACCGATCGCGCGATACCGCATGTTTTTGCGCAGCGGGCTGCTTCGCTGATACCGAATTCGCGCGTTGTGATTGTGGACTCGGGGCATTACTTGCCGCTGAATCGGCCGGAAGTTTTGGCGCACGAGCTACAGCAATTCTTTCAGCAGCCGGCGCTGGCGAATTGAGTTAGGGCAGTTACCATCCTGAAGTGACGACTGTCGCCGGCGCTGTTTGCAATGTTTGTGGTGATGGCGCCAGTAACGACCTTGGCGACGTCGCCGATCTTGAAAGCGCTGGAGTTGAGGCCGACACAGACATCGGCGAGTTTAAAGATCGAAGAGATTTGTTTGCGTTGCAGGTTCTAGCGAGGAGTCGGTTTTCGGCTGGTTGGCGGCGTTTGGCGCGAGGGCAGACGGTTCGGGCAGCGGATCGTGGCCTTTTTGCTTCCAGAGTTGGCGGAATTGGTCGATGGTGTGGGGAGAGAAGCCGGTGTAGTGGTTGTTGGCGTAGGCGTAGATGGTGACGCCGCGGTGGCGGATTTTGAAGCAGAAGTCGATCCAGCGCATGAGTTGCGGCGTGCGGTCGATGACGGGTTTATCCCACTTGACGGTTTTTCCTTCGATCCACTTGCGGTCGCCGAGCCAGCGGATATATGTCCAGTTGGTGGTGATGGGATCGAATTTGAGATCGTGCGTGGTGGGCATGGAGGACAGGTCCTGGAGGACGAGCGCGATTTTGTAGCGGCGAAGGACGTTGGCGAAATTGGAGTCGAGCCACAGCCTGTTGCGGATTTCGACGGCGAATTTCTTGTCGGGCGGGAGTTTGGCGAGGAAAGGTTCGAGTAGATCGAGGAAATCGCGCTGCGTGGGAAGTCTGATTTTCTCGAAGAATGGGAATTGGAATACGAGCGGACCGAGTTTTTCTTTGAGGATGCTGACAGTGTCGAGGAATTCGGCGAGGTCGGCGTCGGTGTCTTCGAGAAGTTTGTCGTGAGTGATGATGTTGGGGACTTTGAGGGAGAAAAGGAAGTTGGGAGGAGTTTGGTCGTACCAATTTTGGACGGTTTTGGCGGCGGGTGTGCCGTAGAAGGTGGAGTCGATTTCGACGGTGTCGAAGCGGGTGGAGTAGAAAGAGAGACGGTCAGAGGATTTTAGATTTTTGGGATAGAAGGTGCCTTGCCAGCCGTCGGCGGTGAAGGAGGAGGAGCCTAATAGGATGGGTGGCGCGGGCATGGATTCGGTTCGAGTATAGCTAACACTGGATACTTCCAACGAGTCGGGTAATAGTTCGCTTTTGCGGGGAGAGGATGAGAGAAAATTTGTTGCGGTTTGATGGGGCGGTGGAGAGGGATCCGGCGATTGAGCGGTGGATGAAGGGGCATCGCGGCGAGTTGGGGACGATGGCGCAGCGGTGGTTTGCGGTGATGCGCGGGTGCGGGGATGAGGTGCGGGAAGTTTTGCACGATGGGTGCGCGAATGCTTGTTTGGGCGATGTGCCGTTTGGTTATGTCGGTGTGTTTAGGGCGCATGTGAATGTGGGATTTTTTTATGGGGCGGCGCTAGCGGATCCGAAGCAGTTGTTGCAGGGCAGCGGGAAGCGGATGCGACATGTGAAGCTGACGCCGGGGACGAGTATCGATGGCGAGGAACTGCGCTCGCTTATCGCGGCGGCGTACCTGGATATTAAAGAGCGGGGCGAAAACGGCTAGTAGTCCAGCACCTCTTGCTTCCGGCGCCGATGGTTGACAGGGGCGTCGCGAAGGGCTAGCTTTACGGCTCCAGACCCGGGGTGCGCTGATGCTGATTCGTGCCTTGCGAAAGCTAAAACAAATCTGGACGCTGCTCCTGGAAACGGATGTTCGGTATACGAGCGTTCCTATTTGGAGTCCCTGGCGGGACTTCAGTTTCAACAGCGAAGAGAATTTAGAGTCATCCCGATAGTTCGAAACCCGGCTCTCGTTCAAACCCCGCAGAAACTCGAATTCGAACCGCTTGGAGGAAATATGAAGTGCGTGGTATCTCTGCCGCCGGAGTCTCTCAGCGCCCTGAGAAACGAAAAGCAAACAGGTCCCGGGTATCAAGTGGTTGCGGTCCAACTGAAGGATGGAAGAAGGTTCGACCAGGTCGTGGCGAGCGAAGGATGTATCATCGCGGTGCGCGGACACAACGAACTGCCATTTCGAACGGAAGAGGTTTCGGACGTGCTTGTGAATCACAAGCACTGGAATTTCAAGAAGTGGTCGGATGCGCGACGGCCCAGGGTGAAAGCGGCTGCGGCTACGGCTTGAACCGGGGTTTCCTTTTTGTGCAAGAAAGTTCCCTTCCCTTTTCGCGCCACCCCAATTCATTCTTCACAACTGAAATTTAGGCGACTGGATCGGTTGAGATCCTCGGGCCATCCTTCGGATGGCGCTCAGGATGACAAGGCTATTGTTTGGTGAGCGAAGAGCGACGGCAGGCGGAATCGCTTGCGCGAGCGAGGCGTGGCTGTCATTATTTGCGCGTTGAAAATTGCGGTGAGATGGAATTGTTGTTGTCCCTACTCTGACGGCCTGAAGGATTCTCCAAGATGAACTCCCAGCGAAAGACAAATTCTCAGCGGACGATCGTGTGTTTATTTTCGGCGTGCGTGCTTGCGGCGCTGGTGTTGGTGACGCAGAACGGCGCGAGTGCGTCTAACGGCGGCGCCGCGAAGTGGCAAGATCCGGGCGGCCAAGAACCGACGGCCGGGAATACGAAGACGCCGAGCGGTGAGAAGCCGAAGGTCATCACGGATGCACAGATTCCGGATGAGGATGCGGACGAGGGCGAGCTCGAGCCGGCGGCGGTGACTCTGGATCAGTCGGGGACGACGCCGCTGATTCAAGAGTTGTACCAAGCGACGCGGCTGACGAAAGAGAAAGAGATCCTCGATCACCTGAACAAGGCGCAGCAGATGATCTCGAGCGGGACGGACATCAAGGGGACGGACGCGCAGGGGCGAACGGCGCTGCACTGGGCGGTATTTGGGTCGAGCTACAGCGTGAAGCCTTCGACGCTGATCAAATATGAAGAGATTGCCGACGCGCTCGTGTCGGGCGGAGTCGACATCAACAAAGAGGACGTATACCAGGACACGGCGCTGGATTATTCGCTGTATGCGCCGACGTTTGAGATTCAGACGCTGCTGATCGAGCACGGAGCGACCAGCGGATTTTTGGCGGCGTATTTTCAGTTTTTCACCGATCGCGGGGACACGACTCCGCCGAAGACGCCGGAGCTTTTGGTTCAGGCATCGCGGAAGGCGGATTTGGTGCCGGGGCACACGCTGAGCTTGCGGCTTGATGCGCCGGTGTACAGCGATCGATCGAGGACGGGCGATCCGATTTCGGCGACGGTGACGTATCCGCTATGCAAGTCGGGCGAAGACATCTCGTGCCCGGATGGCGAATTGGTGGTGCCGCCGGGTGCGAAGGTGAATGGGACGATTTTGTTTGCGACGAAGGCCCCGGACAAATATTCGCGGCCGCGGCTGGTGCTGGATTTTTCGAACATCTTGTACAAGGACGGGACGAAATCACCACTGTATGCGCGCGTGATCGATGTAGACAACGCGCGGGAGACGGTGAGGAACAACGAGATTCTCGGGATTATTCAGCCACACGCGGGGAAAAAGCTTGGACTCGCGATGATTGCGGTCAGCGCAGCGAATCCGATCGCGGGATACACCGTCAAAGGCATTTCGACGGTGTATGGGCTGTCGATTCGAAGGGAGATCATGTTTCCTGCAGGGACCGATGTGCAGGTGCAGATTGTGCGGCCGTCGATGATGAGACAAAAACCGGTGTGGACCGGATGGAAGCCGCTGCCCGCGGATGCAGAGCTGACGAAATTGGCAACGACGGCGCCGATGCGGACGGCTACGCCGGGAAATGTGCCGTCGGATCCGACGAACTTGATGTTCTTGGGGAGCGAGAATCAGGTGATCGCGGCGTTTGGCGAGGCGGGCTGGTTCGAAGCGGACAATTTGTCGGCGAAATCGGCGCTGAAAGTGGCGCAGGCAACGCTGCGGCAGACTGGGTATGGCAGCGCGCCGATGTCAACGCTCATGGTTGGAGGGCGCGCGCCGGATTTGATGTTTCAGAAGTCGCTGGACACGTTTGCAAAACGGCATCACGTGCGTGTGTGGGACCTTCACAAGACGTATCAGGGGCAGGAGGTCTGGGTGGGGGCGGCGACGCACGACATCGCGACGCAGAACAGCGCGGGGGGCACGAAGTGGACGCATCGCATTGATCCGCACGTTGATCGCGAGCGCGAGTGGGTGCAGACGGATCTGCTGTTTGTGGGGACGGGCGTGGCGTACGTGAATATCGATCGGCCCGCGGCGCCGAAGAAGTTGGGCAATGCGACCGGCGACACCATCGTGACGGACGGGAAAATTGCGGTGGTGCAGATGGTGAAGGTGAAGAGCGGGGTTGAATCGGCGGCTGCCTCTGGTACGGGGAATCCTCGATGAGGACGACGTAATGCACTCAATCGGTATTCGATCTCTTCCCGTTGCCACGATCGGCGTTCTCGCGATAGCGATCGTATCGGTTGGTCGGTCGGGGAATTTTGCGTTTTCAGCGCAGCAGGCTGCGCCCAGCGGTGGCTCGAGCATGCAGGAAAAAATCACCGCCAAGGAACGAGAGGGACTCGGGTCGCTAAAAACCGGCGACATCGGGCATTTTGGGGAGTTGAACGCGGAGGACGCTGTTTTCGTCGATCCGCATGGGATAGCAAGCAAGGCCGAAGTGATGAAGAACGTTACGGGTTTCCGGTTAACCAACTTCATGATGGAAGATGTGAAATTTTTGCAGGTGTCGGACAAGGCGGGATTGATCGCCTACAAGTTGACGGAGAAGGGCGTCACGCACGGGAAGGAATTTACGGCGACAGTGTATGTGTCGTCGATCTGGGCCGAGCGCGGCGGGAAGTGGTTGTGTGAGTTCAGCCAAGAGACTGCGGCGCGCGTGCCGCCGGCCGTTCCGGTAGCACCTCCCTCTTCGAATTAAAAACTACAGGCACTCAATAAATCAAATCGAAATGTGGCGATGACGGACGACAGGGATCAACTGCTCTTTTCGGCAGACATAGCTGGGACGCTGATTTTTGCGATCGAGGGCGCGGTCGCGGCGGTGCGTGGGAACCTCGATTTGATGGGACTGATGGTGCTGGCGTTTGCGACGGCGCTGGGTGGCGGAATCATTCGCGATGTATTGATTGGCGATGTGCCGCCGGCTTCGCTGAGGGATTGGCGATATGCCGCGACCGCGTTCGCGGGCGGGGCAATGGTTTTCTTTTTACACCGGCCCGTCGAACGGCACATGGACGGCGAGATTTTGATTCTGGATGCGGCGGGATTGGCGTTGTTTGCGGTGGTGGGAACTAGGAAGGCGTTGGTGTTTGGATTGAATCCGCTGGTAGCAGTCTTGCTGGGCACGATCAGCGGAGTCGGCGGCGGAACGATACGCGACGTTCTGCTGGCGCAGGTGCCGACGGTGCTGCGATCGGATGTATATGCGACGGCGGCTCTGGCGGGCGCGATTGTGATGGCGGCGACGTATCGGGCGGGAGTGCCGCGTGTTTGGGCGGGCGCGGTTGGTGGGACGATCTGCTTTTGTTTGCGCGTGGTGAGTGTGTGGGAGCATTGGAATTTGCCGCGGGTGTTGGGGAAATGAGGCGGGGTTGAGCGATGAGGAAGTCGGGCGCGGCAGTGCCGTGCCCCTACGAGCGGAGAGTGCGGCGAGACACGATGGCCGGGCGGGCTCTTCGAAGCTCCGGGTTAGACAAGGCATCCCTACGAAATCACGACACTATTTCTCTGGAGCTTATTTGCGCTTTGGTGGTTTGCGCTGCTTTGTTGAGGTGCGGGAGTTTGTGGGGTGGGTGGCGAGGCGGCGCTTTTCTTTTGCTATGGATTTGGGGTCGATCAGCCATTGGCCGTTGCCTGGGCGACCGGGCTGCTTTTGTTTCGAGCCGGAGAGGCGGCCGAGGCTTAGCAGGCGGCAGACTTCGGCGCTCGTCGTGTTCATGGCGACGGCGGTCTGTTGAGCAGTGAGCCAGTTTGTCAGGCGCTTTGGCATTGCGTGATTACTTTAGCTATAAGTAAAATTTCTTTCAATAGTACTGACTATTATCCTTGCACAGCTGTTTAGACTCGCTAGGCCGGATCGCGCGTTGCTCGCGTTCCTGAGCATGGCCAGCGCCATAGCTACAAACGGCAAAGGCCCCTACGACACCACGTCGTAGATGAATCCTTGCTAAACAGGCGGCGGACGCTGAAGCGCCTACGAGAGCCCTCAAGTCATCGACTGGTGGCCATTGATCGCCAAAACCGGCGCACCGGAGTCGCAATAAGGCTTTAGACCTGGACGTCGATCGCCTGGTGACAGGAGTGAGGCCGGAGGGCTTTGCTACAGGCTTGAGTGATACTTTTGCGCTAAGTGTTACTTCTTAAAAAGATCCTCGAAGGCCTGTCGGGCGTCATTGTGACGCGGCGGGGCGGCCGGGAGGCTTCCGCCAGCGCCAGGGACGGCCGGAGTCTTTTGCGCGTAGGACGTAGGCGCGGTGTCTTTTTCGACGGTGGTGCGAAATTCGTAGAATTTGCAGTTATTGCGGGCATCCTTGGGAGTGATGCGCTCGGGGATGGGCTGCGTGCACTCGAACTGCGCGGCGGAGTCGAAGAAGCGGCACTGCTTGCAACAGTGGAGCTCAAGACTGCACTTGGGACATTTGCCATTGGGATCGAAGCCGGAGTTTAAAACGGTGCCGCAATTGGAGCAGCGAGCGCGGGTGACGGTGCCGACCATGCGCGGGGTGCGCGGGCCGAACTGATCGGCGTTGCGCGGTCCGCCGGACGGCGGCCGCCGATCGTGATGGTGGCCGTTACCGTTGCGATTCTTGTCTTTCTTTTCGTCACGCTCGGCATCGCGGTATCCGCGGTGGCTGTATTTGCGATCCACTGAACTACCTCCGTCCGTCTGACCTGGCGGACTGAACAGAATGAAACCGGCGGGTGCCTGCCAGCATCGGCCGCTGAAAATCGGTTTTAGGACTGGCAGTTACGAACTTGTCCGAGACGGGCGTGGCGGCGCTGCGCCCTGCGGTAGCGCTGCCGTACACGACTATCCTGGCGCGAAGGCCTGAAACAGGTCAGGTCAACGCGGAACGACACAGGATGATCCGCACTCCAACTTGACTTTTATCCAATCGGAATACAACGACCGGATGACTACTTCTGCGAACTGTGCCGGGACGGCAAAATCCGCCGAATTGCTACACTCGATCGCCCTGCGTTATCTTCCCCAGAGGTTACGTTAAAGGATTACCGACGACCGAGCAGGAGATGGGACACCTATGTTTTTAGTCCTGTGGGAGTTCGAAGTCAAGCCCGGCTGCGAAGAACGGTTTGAAAGAGTCTACGGAGCGGGTGGTGACTGGGACTCCCTATTTCGTCGCGATTCCAGCCATGCGGGAACCTACTTGTTCCGAGACCTGGCGAAACCGCGGGTGTACCTCACGGCCGACTACTGGGTAACGCAGACTGCGTACAAAGATTTTTTGCAGCGCGAAGAGGCTGAGTACAAACGCATCGACGCTGAAGCGGAAGACTTAACTGCCGGCGAGCGTCACGTGGGGTCTTACGAGACGCCCGGTAAATTTCCCCTACCTAATATTTGACGCCTGGTTGAGCGAATGTGTTTCCTTTATTGTTCGCTCAAAGCGAAGAACCTATTTCTTCGCCCAGAGTGAAACCAAACCATTGGCTCCGAGATCAGGCTGCAAGAATTGCTTTGGCTCACCGGCGACGCGAGTGACGGCTTCGGCAGCGAGATAACCACTGCGCACAGCGCCTTCCATCGTTGCTGGCCAACCAGTCGAAGTCCAATCCCCTGCGAGAAAGAGCTTCTCCACGCTGGTTTGATGCTTTGGACGCCACCGATCGACGCCAGGTTGCGGGGAAAACGTGGCAGCTGCTTCTTTGATGACAGTGGCTTTCACAAGGTTCGCTTCGCGCGCGGCGGGGAGCGCCCGGCGGACTTCTGCGAGGCAGAGGTCGATGATTTCCTGGCGCGGCTTTTGGAGGAGGTCGTAGGAAGCGCTGATGACGAGTTGGAGGTATTGCTTGGCGGCAGAGATTTTGGAGTTTCCGGCGTCGCCGTTCGTAGAAGTGGCCAGCGGGCCGAAGAGTGCGGTTTTGTTGAAGACCCATTGAACCGTGGTGTCGAGGAGCGTGATGAAAGGCTCGTTGGTGACTTCGCGATCGAACCAGAAATGGACGCCGGTGATGGGGGAATCTTTGATTTTGTCGAGGTTGCGAAAGGCGGCGTCGGCTTGCGCGATTTCAGACGGTAGGAGTTCGGCAAAGGTGTCATGAGGTACGGCGAAGACGTAGGCGTCAGCGGATTCTTCGTGACTATTGTCGAAGCTGACTGCGACGACGGAATTGTTTTCGATCTTGATACCGCGGATGGGCGAGCGAAGGGCTACTTCCCCTCCCTTTTTCTCGATGAAGGCGCGGCAGCCGTCGTAAAGCTCGGCGAGCGGGACGACGGGAACTCCCATACGGTAGCCGCGGCTGTTGGATAGGAATGCTTTCCAGAAAACGTCGATGCCGAAGCGCGCGTCGGTTTTGTCGAGCTCTTCGTCGAGTGCGCTGACAAGGACAACGCGCCAGAAGCGCTCGATGGCGCGCTGCGTTTGGCCCTGCTGCTTCAACCACGCGAGCATGGAAATGCCTTCTGGTGAGTCGACGCCGGCGGGGTGGCCGCTGGTGCGGAGAATCGCGAGCATCGCGCGGCCAATGGAAATTTTGTCGGCGAGCGAGAGGGGCGCGAACTTTGCGAACGAGCCGGTCATGTGAAATGGCGCGGGGAGAATGCCGGCTTCCATTTCGCCCTTGCGGCCTTGCGGATCGAGAAAGAGCAGCCGATCGAAAAACTTCACTTTGTTGGTGGAACCGACGCGGCGATAGAAATCGTCGAGATTCGTGCAGCAGCCGAGCGTGACGTGCTGACAGTTATCGACGTGTTCGCCGTCGGGCAACACGTAGGAGGTTGCGCGGCCGCCGAGGAAGGGACGCTGTTCGAACAGCCGAACGCGCCAACCAGATTCAGCTAGCGCGGCGCCGGCCGCCAGCCCCGCCAGGCCGCCGCCGATCACGATCACACTTTTCAATGATGTTCTCTTCCGTCACGCGCCCGAAACGGGCCTGGGCGATGAATAGCATTTTTTCGGCGCGCGAAAGGCGCACGCGCTCGCCAAACACTGCAAAGTCGAGAGCTTCGATACGCGCGAGGAGCGCGCTGTAGGTATGAGTCAGGAGCCAGAGCGTGCCGCGGCTTTCGGGATCGATGAGCCGCAGAAGCTCAGCGCCTTCTTTGTAATTTTGCCAGGCGCGGTCGGCTTCAAAACGGAGAAGCTCGCGGACACCAAGCGTGGCTTCGTTGCGCCCGAAGTCTTCGGGTTCAACGTTGTAGCGCTCGAGATCCTCCTGGGGGATGTAGCCGCGGCCCAGCGCGTAGTCGTCGTGCACGTCGCGAATGATGTTGGTGAGCTGGAAAGCGAGGCCAAGTTTTTCGGCGAGATCGAGCGCGCGCTGATCGGTGAAGCCGAACACGTGCGTGCAAGTGAGGCCAACAGTACCGGCAACGCGGTAGCAATATTCGCGCAGTCGATCGAAGGTTGGATAGTCGCGGACTGTCAGGTCCATCTCGGCGCCGGAGATGAGGTCATGCAAGTAGCGTGCCGGCATTTTGTAGCGATTCATCGTATCGACGAGCGCGGGGAGAACTTCAGCGGCACCTTGTGGAGTTGCGGCCGGCGGCAATGGCGAGCCGGTGACAGCGGCGTCGAGAGCGGCGCGCCAGCGTGCGAGGCCGCGCTGTTTTACAGCGACGTCTTCGCCCTCGTCGGCGACGTCGTCGATGAGGCGCATGAAAGCATAGAGAGCGACGATGCCGTCGCGGCGCGATTTCGGGAGAAGGAAGAAGGCGTAATAGAAATTGCTGTGCGCGGCCTTGGCGATCTGGAGGCAGGCTTCGTAGGAGGCGATGATAGTGGATTCGGCAGGCACCGGAGAACCGCCGGCTGACGGCGTTGAGCCCGATGCTTTGCGCCTCAAGATTGGAGGTACAAAGCGCTGCTGCGCCGCCGCGAGTTCGGCTTTGGACTTGCGATTCAGTTTGGTCGCGGCGTGCGCGAGCAACAGACGGCCAAGGAGGCCGGCTTGTTTGGCTTTGCCGATGCTCGGTCGATGCTGGAGCGTGTTGTAGCCGCTGGCCTCGATCGCGTCGAGAACGGCGAGGCCGCCGCGACTGAACATTTCGAGATCGATGCTCAGGCGGGTATCGACCATTTTCGCCAGCGGCATTCCCTCGTTAAAGAGAACGCGTGTGCGGGCGATGAGCTCTTTCATGAGGCGCGGATAGGCATCCGTGAAGCGCTTCGCAACGATATCGGCTTCGGAAACTTCGTGAGAAGCGGCGATGTCGAGCGGGATGTAGATGCGGCCTTTTTCGAGGTCGCGCGAGACGTCCTGCCAAAAATTCGCGAGCTGGAGTGCGGTGCAGGTGGCGTCGGAGAGATGCTGGCGCTCGGCGTCGCGATAGCCGCAGAGATAGAGAACGAGGCGGCCGACGGGATTGGCGGAGTAGACGCAGTAGTCGATGACAGCGTCCCAGTTTTCATAGCGCTTGACGAATTGATCCTGGCGGAAAGCCTTGAGCAGGTCGGCGAACGGCTGCTTGGGAATATCTTGCGCAAGAACCGTTTCGCGAAGGGCGATGAAGACGGCATGCGACGGTTTGTCTTCATAGCATGCGTTGAGTTCGCGCTCCCACCAGTCCAGGAGTTCGACTGCGCGATTACCGTCGGGGATTTCGTCGCCAAGATCGTCGGCCCAGCGGCAATAAGCGTAGACGTTGTAGAAATGCTGATGAAGTTCCTTGGGCAGCAACCAGGAGACGACGTTGAAATTTTCGTAGTGATGCGTCGCGAGCCAGCGCGTGTATTTTTGCGCGTCGTCGATCGAGCAGCCTGGAGGCGGGACCTTGGCGGCGAGAGCGAGTTCGTTGGGACGGAGCATTCGAAACTTTTTCTCGAAAATCGAAGAATTACTTCAGGGGCTCAAGCCCTCTTGCGCGTTTGCCTTATCTCGCGGCTGAAGCCGCGACCCACAAGCCGATTGGGCGCAATTTCAGAATCAATTGACGGGCAAACGGAATGTCACGGGCGAACGGCGAGCTTGATTTCGCCGCTGCGGGATTTCATGCGCTCAAAGGCTTGCGGCAGCTCATCGAGGCGAATCTCTTCGGTGACGAAATCGTGGGCGAGGATGTCGCCACGACGAATCGCTTCGAGCGCTTCGCGGATGAAGCGCGGCGTGTGATGGAACGGTGAAATAATCTTGATCTCGGAGTAGTGAATCTCGGCCGGCTCGATTTCGACGAATTGTCCAGCAGGCAAGCCGCTGAAGAAATTCACGACGCCGCCGCGGCGAACCATCGCGAGCGCTTGCTTCCAGGTGGCTGGATTGCCGGCGGCTTCGACCACAGCGTCGGGACCGCGGCGATCTTCCGTGAGATCTTTCACAGCGGCAACGAGATCGGGAACCTCAGTGACGTTGATCGTCGCACTGGCGCCCAAGCGGCGCGCGAGTTCAAGCGGAGCGGCGCGACGAGCAAGAGCGATGACGCGCAGACCTCGGCGGGAAAGCATGCGGACATATTTGAGTCCGATCGGCCCGCAGCCGATGACCACCGCAGTGTCGCCGGTGCGAACTTCCATCTCGTGAATGCCGCGCAGAACGCAGGCAAGCGGCTCGACGAGCGCGGCGCTGCCATCATCGACAGAGTGCGGCACCTCGAGCATGTTTTCCATCACGATGCGGCCGGGGATGCGCAAATATTCGGCGTAGGCGCCATTGTTGAATAGCAAGTCTTCGCAGAGATTTTCCTGGCCGCGACGACAATGGTAACAGCGCAGACACGGCGCGGAATTAGCCGCGATAACACGCTGCCCGACGCGCCAGCGGGAATCCACGCGCTTGCCGAGCGCTGCGATTTCACCGACGACTTCGTGGCCAAAAACGGCGGGCGGCTGGATCATGCGCGCGTGATAGCCTCGCTGCCAAACCTTCAGATCGGTGCCATCCGTCAGCGCCAGGCGAACGCGAAGCAGAACTTCGTCAGCCGCCAGAGCAGGCACGTCGATTCTCTCGATGCGCAGATCCTCGCTGCCATACAGTACGGCAGCCGTCATCTTCTGCGGAAAAAGCGCGCGTACTACCGCGGCGGCTTCTTCGCCGAGTTGTTCGATCTTTTTTGTGGTGGTTGTTCTCATGCGTGAGTGATCAGAATCTTGAGCGAGTCTGCCGAGGGATGCGCCGCAAGATCGAGCGCTTCCTGGATTCTATCGAGCGCGAACCGATGGGTGACGATTTCCATTACTGGCAGTTTCCGCAAGAGCACTAACTCAGCTGCTGCATCTTGGATGTCTACAGCGGCGCTATAGCTACCCAGGATCTCTTTTTCGTCGATCCCAACTGCTGCTGCCGGGAACTCGATTCTGGTAACCGGGTCGTTGGCTGCGAATAATAGGATGCGGCCACCGGGTCGCGCTGCTGCCAGCGCGTCTGTCACGACACTCGGATGGGCAACCGCGACCAAAACCGCGTCGGCTCCCCGGCCTTCGGTCCTGGCCTTTACCTCTTCTATAAGCTTACCACCGGTCGGGTCGAAAGCTTCAACCGCACCCAGGGTGAGACTTTTGGCCCGGCGCTCGGCCATAGGGTCGCTGGTGTAAAGCCTGGCGCCTTCGAGGTTAGCGACCATCAGGAGTTGGAGTCCGATAGGACCGCAGCCGAGCACAAGAACGTTTTCGCCCTGCTTGACGCGGGCTTTCTGGACGGCTTTGACGATCGTGTTGATCGGCTCGATAAAAGTGGCCTCTTCGAAGCTGACGTCGTCAGGGAGCGGGACGATGCCGCGCTCCGCGACCCAGGGCATGGCTTTGACGTATTCGGCGAAACCGCCGCCGTTGGGCGTGAAGCCGCCGGTCAGGCCCGTGGTTTTGTATTGCTTGCACTGCGAGAAGAGCCGATTTTCGCAATAGAAGCAGGTTCCGCACGGGGTGTGATGGAAACTCATCACGCGATCGCCGGGTTTGAATCTCGTTACGCCGGGGCCGACGGCGACGACGGTGCCGGCCAGTTCATGGCCCAGGATCTGTGGCGGCTCGACGTAACGCTGGAAGATTTTTTTAATGTCGGTGCCGCAGATCCCGCAGGCGGCGACTTTGATCAAGACTTCACGCGAGCCGACTTCGGGGACCGGGACTTCTTCGACGCGGACGATTCCCTTTTCACGATAGACGCCTGCGCGCATCGTTTTCGGAATGGCGCCGAGAGTCGCGGTCGCGGCGGTTGTGGTTGGTGAGCTCATGTGGCGGCTGCGCTCGTTCTCGCTTCGGCGTGGATCTGTTCGGGAGTCAGAGCGCGCAAGAAAACCTCGAGAAAATTGGCGAGATTCCGTGCTGCTTGCCTGCTCTGTTTCGCGAATCTTGTTAGACGAGGGATCTTGGTCGGTTGTAACACCAGTTCTTTCAGTAGCGGAGCGACTTTGACCTGGCCGGTATTGGTGAGGACCTTCGAGAAGTCGAGCGGCAGAGTCTCGTTGGCGGCGTCGCTGATGGCGCGAATCACTGTGACCGGCGCCGCTTCCAGTGAGAATTCGTGGACGATGTGGAACGATTCCATGTCGACGGCGTCAGCGAATTGCGAGAGGCGCGCTTTTTCTGCTGGCGAGTCGATGATGTGATCAGCGGTGAGCAGCGTTTCGATAACGGTGGCGCCGTGGCGTTCAGCCAAATCGGTTAACGCGTGTGCGGTCGAAATACCGGTTGAGTCTTGGAGAGTGGCGACGCGCTTTGGCGCGACGATCTGGCCGACCCGATAGCTCGTGTTTAGGCCGCCGCAGAGGCCGGACGAGATGATGGCGTCGAGGCCTGCACTGCGGAGACACGTCGCGGATTTGAAATCGAAAGCCTTGATGCCCATCCCGGTGAGCGAGACCCACACGCAGCAATCGCCAACTTGCGTTTCGTAAACATCGGCTCCGCCGGACCAATGTTTTTCGTTGAGCTTGACCTTGCGGAAGCGGCGAAGCTCGCGCCATGGTGCGAATTCGGCGTCAACCGCGAAGGTGACGAGCACGAACATCGGTTTGCCGGATGAAGTCGTGTTGGTAGTGGCTGCCACGTCATGCCGCCGCGCGAGCGATTCGCTTTGCGCGTCGCTTGCTCACATATCCGTTTTGTTCGTACCAGGTCACGGCGCGTTGCAGGGCTGCGGAGACAGGGCCCGCTTTAAAGCCTAACTCGCGCTGGGCGCGGCTGCAATCGACGAACATCTTGTGCTGCGCGATTTTCACGCCTTCGACGGGGATGCCCGGCTCTTTGCCGACGAGGCGCGAGAAAAATGTGCTGGCGTAAGCGGCGCCAAGGGCGACGCCATGAGGGAACTTTAGCTTAGGAGCCGGCAGGCTGGTGATGTTCGAAAGGATATCCAGAACTTGCTTGAGAGTGAGATTTTCGCCGCCAAGTAGATAGCGTTCGCCGACTTTGCCCTTCTCGGCAACGAGCAGGTGGCCTGCGGCGCATTCCTCGACGCCGACGAAATTGAGGCCGGTGTCAACGTAGCCGGGCATTTTGCCATTGAGAAAATCGACGATAATTTTGCCGGTAGGAGTTGGCTTCCAGTCCCACGGACCGACAGGAGTCGTCGGCATCGCGACAATCACCGGGAAGCCTTCTTTGGCGGCGTTGAGCGCCTCGCGTTCGGCCATCCACTTTGAACGCTTGTAGTGCCCGATCATTTCTTCGAGCTTCGCGTCGGTCTTTTCGTTGGGCGGCGCTGGACGATCGACTGCGATCGTGGCGACGGTGCTGGTATAAATGAATTGCTGCACACCCGCTCGCTTCGCGGCCGCGAGAATGTTTTTCGTGCCCCCGACGTTGGAGTCGTAGATGTCCTTCGAATCTTTAGCCCACAGGCGATAGTCCGCGGCGACGTGGAAGACGCGGGTGACGCCTTGCAGTGCCCTGTCAAGCGACGGAATGTCGCGCAAATCGCCAGTTACATATTCAAGCGGCAGATCGGCGATAGCGCGATTCTGGCTCGAAGGCCGAAGCAGCACGCGCACCGGCTCACCGCGCGCGACGAGTTGACGCGCGACGTGGCTGCCGAGAAAGCCGGCTGCTCCTGTGACCAGCGTCGTCATCAGGCTTGCGCTCCATCGTCAAGGTCCATATCGTTGGCAGACGTTTGCGTGACGTGACGCCGAGATGCAGAAGGAACGGTGGCGCGCTCGCCCGCGTGATCAGCGGCAGGCAGCGCGACGGAACTGAACAGGCGCGACAGATTCGACCAGCGACCATCGAGCAGGCGGCTTCGCGCAGCGGCAACGGCGCGGTCAAGTTCTGCAGACAAGTCGCCCGCGAAAATCAAAGAGCCGTCGAGATCGAGCTTCTTCAGCTCCGAATGCAGCTCGATCAAGTCTTCGAGTTCTGTCGCGGCGCTGAGAATCGTAAGACCGACAGTAAGAAATCCGGAGAGCTTCGCAATGCGAATGGCTTCGACCACCTCAGCGTTTTCTACAGCATTGACACCCGCATCAGAAAATCGGAACACGAGACGAAATCGCGGCGACGGTTGAAACTCATGCACGCGGCGCCGAAACAGCCTTCCATCCGTTTGAAGAAAGACTTCGCGGCCCGACGCGGCAACTGCGTTCGCGAACTTTGCGACTTCGGGATACTCGAGCGGCTCAGCACCACCAATCCACACGAGCGACGGAACGGATTCAACCGGCGGCAAGCAATCGGCTGCATCAGCAGCAAACGGCGCCAGCCTCAAAATGAGAGGCTTTCGCCCGCGCGTGCGCGCAATGCGTGCGGCGACTCCAAGTTGGAAGTCTGAAGTGAACCTTATGGGAAACCGCATCGCGGCTCTAGAATCCGCTGCGCAGCCTGAATTCGGCCGGCTGGAATGTCATGGCGCTGAATTGCTTGATGTCTTGCGATTGATTGCGGAAACGCGCCAACGCATACAGCGGGAATGAATTGCGATAGAGGTGATATTTCAAATAGAAGACGCAGGGGAAACCGGTGCCGGTGAATTCGTCTTCGCTCCACGAACCATCGGCGTTTTGCTGATCAACGAGATAGGAAACCGCGTTTTGAATCGCGGGATCACTGGTTTCGGCGCCCGCGAGCAAACCGATCAAGCCCCACGCGGTTTGCGACGCGGTGCTGTTGCCTTCGCCCTTGGTTTGCGGCTCGTGATAGCTGCGCAGTGATTCGCCAAAGCTGCCATCGGCCTTCTGCACAGAGCGCAGCCAATTCACCGCGCGATGGCAATACTCTTTGGCTGTGAGCGAAACCGTTTCGAGCGAGCGCAGCACGCCGCTCGTGCCGTAGACGTAGTTCACGCCCCAACGGCCAAACCATGATCCGTCTTCGCACTGGTCTTTCAGCAAGAACTGAAGCGCTCGTTTGATCGCCGGATGATTTGCGGTCCAGCCGAAGCGGCCGAGGCATTCGAGAACGCGCGCGGTCACGTCGGCGGTCGAAGGATCGAGCATCGCGTTGTGATCGGCGAACGGAATGTGGTTGAGAAAGCTCTTGCAGTTATCGCGGTCGAACGCAGCCCAGCCGCCATCGCGGTTCTGCATGCTCAGCAGCCACTGAATGCCGCGGCGAATCGCGGCTTCCATGCGCTTGGGATCAGGGAATTTCACGCGCTGGAGCGCCATCAGGACGAACGCGGTGTCATCCACATCCGGATAAAAATCGTTGCGGAATTCAAAAACCCATCCGCCCGGCGCGGCGTCTTTGTTCTTGATCTGCCAGTCGCCAGGCCCAAGAACCTGCTGCGACAAGATCCAATCGGCGGCTTTGACCAGCGCCGCATTATCCGCAGGCACGCCCGCTTCTTCGAGAGCAACCATCGCAATGCACGTGTCCCACACCGGGGACACGCACGGCTGCAACCGAATCGTATCTTTCTCTTCGATTTCAAACCGCGAAAATTCCCGAATCTCCCGCGAAGTCAGTGGATCGTCGGGCCCATGCCCTAGCGCCATCAGCGCGAAGATCGAATTCATCATCGCCGGATAAATCGCCGCAAGCCCTTCGGTTCGCTCGATGTGCTCCAGCACCCAGGCCTTCGCTTCACGCAGCGCGCGAGCCCGCAACGGCTTCCACGGCAGCTTTTCGTAAAGCTTCATCGCGCGATCGGCGGCGAGGAAAAAATTCCGCCACGAAATCAGCGAATCGCTCCAATCGAACGCCGACGCTTTGTGCGCTGGATCGACGAAAAGTTCATCGACTTGCGCATGCTCAGGCAAACGAAAATCCGGCCGGAGCGCCGAGAGAATCGCCATCGGAATCACAATGCCGCGCGTCCACGAAGACATCTCGTAAATATTTAGATAAAACCAGTTCGGCAGTAGCATCATCTCCGGCAGGATCGCGGGAACCATCTCCCAGCCGAGCGCGCCGGCAAGCGCAAGATAGAACCGAACGTAGGAATTCGTTTTTTCAAGGCCGCCAAGACGCATCGCCGTATCGCGCGCCTTCACAATATGCGGCGCTTTTGGATTGTCTCCAACAAGCTTCAGCGCGAAGTACGCTTTGCAGGTAGCGTTCAGTTCCGACGGGCCGCCGGGATAAATGCTCCAGCCGCCGTCCGCAAGCTGCCGCCGCCGCACATAATTCGCAAGCTTCGCGATGCGCGCCGGCTCAGCCTTGCCGAGAACGTAGAGATAGTAGATGTAGTCGGATTCGAGAGTCGTATCGGCTTCGAGTTCGCCGAGCCAATAGCCGGACTTGTCCTGGAGCGACAGCAGGTGCTCCGCGCCCTTATTGATGGCGTTTTCGAGGCCGGAGATCCACTTCCGTCGCGCACCAAATGTGGCTGCGGCAGGAGCGGCGGCATCGAGTCCTATGCGGGTACCGGCAGACAAACAACCCCTCCAAAACCTTACAAGATTTTGCCGCGCAGGCCCAATAAGTAGCGCGGTTTCAGATACTTCGAGAGCGGACTTGGTTCGGCCCCAGCTCCCCCGGGAGCCTCGGGTTACACGAGTACTACTCAATTATCGCCTGTCTCACGACATTCGGTCAATGCTTTAGATGCCGTGAGGTTTATGGATTGATGCTCGGGACTTTCGCGGGGGTACACACAAGATTTCGCACAAGTTCCACAAGGGATGGGGGCACTCGTTCCTTATCCCGTTGGAGGAATTGCGGTTTCCCGTCCAAGAGTTGAAGCGAAATTTTGCCCCAAGAAGTCGCGGCTCCGTTTACCTTCGCACCGGAACACGACGGCAGCGGTTCGCGCAGGACAAACGCCGACACGCGATCGAGTTGCAGTTGGGCAGAATCCTTGAAGTCGGTTTTGCCGGGATGCAACACCATCAAGAACAGCTCCGGCTTGAGAAATTGAAGCAGCGTGTTGCTTTCGAGGATAACGTTGATCGGCGCTGCCGCGGCCGTTACATCGCCTTGAGCTTCGCTTTGGCGAAGGTGCGCAATTTCGTCGAGGGCATGGCGGAGCAGTGGCATGCCTTCGGCAAGAAACCCTTGCTTGGTGCGGAGCCAGAAACTCCGCCGCGCTCCGGCGGCGAGAAATCGCGAGCTGTCGGTGCCGGTATTCGCGTCGCGCTCCCAACTGATCGCACAGACGTGCTCGTAGGGAGCGCAATCACAGTCGTTTCCGTTCTGCGCGCAGACTCCGTGACCATACTGCGTGATTTTTCCGGCGATCCAATTCGCTTCGGGCAAAGCCGAGATGATGTCGCAGACCAGTTGCGTCTTGCCGATGCTCCGGGTGTGCCCGCCGACCACGACGATTCGAACGTTCGGCGCGCATTGCGCCATCTCGCGCTTCCCTTCTAGCCCTTCACTTTCGCTTCCAATTCTTTGATGCGCGCCGCCAGATCGGGGAGCCTGCCATACCACGCATACTCCTCTTTGAATCGTTCGAGCGGCCGCGCCGGCGTGCCCCAGACCACCTGCCCGGTGCGAATGACTTTTCCGCCGAGCACTCCAGACTGCCCGCCAATCACCGCTCCGTCTTCCAGTTCGCACCGTTCGCCGAACCCAGCCTGCCCGCCGACAACGACATTCTTGCCGAACGTGCAAGAACCCGAAAGCCCGGCCAGAGCCGCAATCACGGAGTGCGCACCGATCTTGCAGTTGTGCCCAATATGCACGAGATTGTCGAGCTTCACGCCCTCGCCAATTTGCGTGTCGTCAAGCGACCCGCGATCGATCGTGGTGTTCGCGCCGATCTCAACGTCGTCGCCGATCTCGACAATGCCCGCCTGCGGAAATTTCCAGTGCCGCCCTTCTCCTTGCGCATAACCGAATCCGTCCGCGCCAATCACCGCTCCGGAGTGGATTTCGACGCGATCGCCGATGCGAACGTTGGCGTAAAACGTCACACGAGCGTGGATACGGCATCCCGCGCCAACGCTGCAGCCATCTGCGACCGTGCAGTGCGGTCCTATCTGTGTGCGTTCGCCAACGCGAACCCTTTCACCAATCACAGCGTATGCGCCGATGTGCGCGGACGCCGCGACTTGAGCTGTCGTAGCAACGACCGCCGTGCGATGAATCCCCGCTGCCGCGATCGCCGGCGCGTCGAGCAGCAGCGCTGCAGCTTTTGCGAACGCCAGCTTGGGCTGTCGATGACGCAGCACAGTCTTCCCAGGCAACCCGAGGCCCTCGAGCGCGATGACGCAAACCGCTTGAGACGCTGCGGCCCGCGGCAAATTCTTGGGCGAATCGACGTAAATCAAGTCGCGGGCGCCGGCGCGTTCGGGCGCGGCAACGCCGCCAAGCTCGATCGAGGCGTCGCCTTCGACGCGCGCGCCGATGTGATTTGCAAGTTCTTGTGCTGTTCGTTTCATCGCACTCCGCCTTGCGAGTTTCTGCTCGCAGTTTTTCGCAGACTGAGAATCGCTTCCGCTAACTGAGAAATTCGTACAGCTTAGGCTCGCCCGCAGGTCGTGTCTTCCAGCGCGCGTGAATCCAAACCCACTGCTCCGGATGCTTTCGAATGATCTCTTCGATGACTTTGGCAAATCTTTGCGTGTTCTCGAAGATATCGCGCTCCGCATCGCCCGTTCGAATCAGTTCCACCGGCGCTTCGAACCGCAGCCGATACTTGCGAATCTGCGCGTCCCACCAGCAATACCCGGGAACGACAGCTGCGTCGGTATGCAGCGCAACGCGCGCGAGTCCCGTCGTTGTACACGCCGGCTTGCCGAAGAAATCGACGAACACGCCTTCTTCGCGCATGGTGTTCTGGTCCGCAAGAATGCCGACGGTTCCCTTCTCATGCAGGATTCGTAGCAGCGCCCGCGCCGATTCATTCTTGAAAATTGGCGCGTTCCCCGAAAGGCAGCGATAGCGATTTACCAGCGCATCGATGCGCGGATTGTCCAGCGGCCGCGCCATGTAGTGCAGCGGAAATCCATAGAGCGCGTGGGCGAAAGACGAAAGCTCCCACGCGCCGATGTGGCCAGTGAGATAGAGCACGCCCTTGCCGCGGCGCTGTCCTTCGAGGAAATTCTCGTGGCCATCGAGCATCACGTACCGCTCGATATTCTTCCTCGTGTATCGCGGCAGCCGCGCGAATTCCGAAGCCATCCAGCCAAGGTTTCGAAGCATGCCACGCGTGAGGTTGGCGCGTTGCGCCTCGGTCGCTTCCGGAAAGGCCAGCCGCAGATTGAATTCGGCGGTCTGGCGCAACTTCGGGAGCAATGCGTAGGCGAGCCACGCGATGGTCGCGCCAAGCGCGCGTGAAACTGAACGAGGAAGTGCGCCAAAGATTTTCAGCAGCAACCACACCGCGGCGTATTCAAGGCGCTCTCGCATCTTCTCTTGTCGCGTCGTCTCCGTGTCGCACTGAGGCCGCGACAGTATGCATTCTCCTATGATTCGGCCGCCACTCGGAATCGGTCGCGAGTCCCGGTTGCGCGTCTGGCGACGCCGCCGCGCGAACGCGGCGTGCTAGACTCGCCCCGTGCCGACTGTCCCGCCCGCCACCCCGGAATCCGCGCCGAAGCAATCGATCTTGTCCCGCCTCTTGTGGCTGATCGCGATCGTCGCCACCCTTTATTTCTGCTACTTCCGCCAGCTCGGCGTCGTCGGCCTCATGGGCCCCGACGAGCCGCGCTACGCCTGGATCGCGCGTGACATGATGGAGAGCGGCGATTGGATCACACCGCGCCTCTACGGCAGCCCATGGTTCGAAAAGCCGCCGCTGTATTACTGGGGTGCCGCACTCAGCTTCAAAGTATTTGGCGTCAACGAAACATCAGCACGATTGCCGAGCGCGATCGCAGCGCTGTTGGCAACACTAACGCTCGCCTGGCTGGCTTGGCGCGTTTACGGCAGCGCAACCGCGCGATGGCTCCTGCTCTTGCTACCTTCGAGCGCCGGCATGATCGGATTCTCGCACTCCGCGGCAACCGACATGCTCTTCAGCGCGATGCTGACGTGCGCCATGGTTCCGGCGGGTGTGCTGCTGGGGATGGTGCCTTTCGCGAGAGGGGAAGATCGCTCTGCGGATCGCGATTTTGGGACTGAGCTTTCGAACAGTGCAAAGCTTATCGCCGCAGCATTGCTCGGACTTTTCTTAGGCTACGCAATGCTGGCGAAAGGTCCGGCAGCCATTATCCTCTCCGGCGGCGCGGTTGTTTGCTGGGCAGCGTACACAAAGCGATGGAAGCATACGTTGCGACTGTTGCATCCCGTCGCGATCGCAGTGTTTTGTGTAGTCGCACTTCCCTGGTACGTGCTCTGCGCTATGCGCAATCCGGACTTCCTGCGTGTCTTCATCCTCGAACACAACTTCAAGCGCTTCCTCACGCCGGAATTTCAGCACATTCAGCCGTTCTGGTATTACGCGGGTATTCTGTTGATCGCATTGCTGCCGTGGACGCCGGCGCTGCTGTGGGCAATCGTTACGGGTACTCGATCGCTGCTACGAGGCGCACGGCTGAGCGCGATGTCTTGCTTTCTGCTGAGCTGGGCTAGCTTCTGCCTCGTCTTCTTTACGATCTCGCGTTCGAAGCTGCCGGGCTACATCCTGCCCGCGATTCCCGCGATCGGACTCTTACTCGCCCGAGCAATCGTGAAGCTTGGCCCCACACGTCGATGGTCCTTCGCGCTAACCTCGCTGGTTCCGGGAATCGCCCTCGCCGTTCTTTTCTTCGAACTGTTCAGCCATAACGATCAAATCCTCAAGAAAGCCGTCGCGTACACGCCCGCCGTCGAGGTCGCGATCGCGGCAATCGGCGCAGCCAACATACTTCTCGCGCTCCTCTATCTCGCGCCGCGTCGGAATTTAGCAATGATCGCCGCCGTCGTCCCGGTGCTCTTCGCAATGTTCATGGTGGATGATGCGCTGCCCTTCACCCCGATCTCGTCACAGTCAGCGCGTTACCTTGCCGACCAAATCCGAGCCGACGAAGTTCCGCTCGCGAAACTCAGAGTGGCCGTCCTGAAACGCTCCACACGTTACGGATTGAATTTCTACCTACATACGGATTTACCCGACCTGACCCGAACTTTACACAGCGACGTCTACCTTCTGACGACCGCCCGCGCGACTTGCGACAAGATGCCGCCCGAAGTGAAATGCGAAGACATGTGGCAGCGCACCACTGATTCAGACGGCATCACACTGCTGCATCTCACGCCCCTACATTAAGAAACAGTTTTAGTGGGAAGGTGCTGTTCCGCCGGTCGGCGGCAGCCGGAGCAGGAAATAACTCACCACGCGATTCTCATACGCGCGCTTATCTTCATCATCCATGCTGGCGAAATTTCCGTGCGGAATCGTCGCCTGATCTTTCGGATCGGGCGCCTTGAGATACATCTGCTGCGTCACGTCGCCCAGTTCGGGCTCGTCAGCGGCTTGAATGAACAACTTCTGCACGCCGGTGACCGACGCCATGCGCTTCGTATTCGAAAGGGGAAGCTCA
>Ga0206939_10089_pt1 | contig 27273 bp, 25 predicted proteins | sample Alteio_BWOrgHeat_10_FD_152921 | JGI IMG/M metagenome (GOLD analysis project Ga0206939, IMG submission 152921) | Enriched cells from forest soil in Barre Woods Harvard Forest LTER site, Petersham, Massachusetts, United States -... | ecosystem: Environmental > Terrestrial > Soil > Temperate forest >... | reverse complement strand
CCAACCGCTGAGAACCATGCCCATAGCACGGCCGCGCCATCGCGTTGGCCAGGTTTCCGCCACCAGCGCCGCTCCGCAATTCCATTCGCCGCCCATCCCCAGTCCTACCAGGAATCTCAGGAGAGCGAGAATCGTCACTGAATTGGCCAGCCCGCACGCGAACGTAAAGACGGAGTACGTGATAATGCTGTAATTGAGCATCCGCCGTCGGCCGAAGCGATCGGCCAACAAGCCGAAGAGAAAACTGCCAATTGCAGAGGCCACCAGGGTTAGCGCATTCAGCAAACCGGCAGTGGCTTGATCCATGCCGAAGACGCTCATCAACCGCGTAACGATCAGCGAGTACAGCATCACATCGAAGGCATTGAGCATCCAGCCGAGAAAAGCGGCGAGTAGTGTATTCCTTTGCGCGGTGCTGCTGTCGTGCCAACAAGAAGCTTCAGCCGTTGTCTTCGTGGCGCTCGCCAGCGAGGTCATACAACCTCACGTTAAAGACGGGGATTGTCGAGGTCTCTTCGTGGCGCGATTATCGCATGTTAGGAGTTCTGAGGCGGTATCGCACGCAAGTTCCGGCCAAATCGGCGACCCTTACGGAGTGATCGTGACGAGCAAGTCCTTGGCTTCCACCTGCTGGCCTGGGGAAACATGGATCTTGCTGACGTGACCGGCAATCGGCGCATAGATATTCGATTGCATCTTCATCGCTTCGACAGTGAGAAGCTTTGCCTCTCGCGCAACCTCCTGGTTGAGCTCCACCGCGATCGAGGTCACCATGCCCGCGGTCGGCGCAGGTACTTGCCCCGGGTCCGCCGAATCGGCCTTGGGATGCGCCGGAGCGAGGATACGCAAAGCCCGGTCGCGCACGTTGATTTCGCGAGGCTGGCCGTTTAGCTCGAAAAATAACGTGCGTGTGCCGTCGGGATGCGGTTCGCCTACGGCGAGGAATCTTACGACCAGAGTCTTCCCCGCTTCGATCGAAATCGTTATTTCTTGATCGGGACGCAGCCCATAGAAAAACGGGGGCGTCGGGAGCACGCTCACATCCGCGTAAGTCTGCCGAAAAGTATCGTATTTTAAGAAGACTTCGGGATAGAGCAGATAGCTGAGCAATTCGTCGCGTCGAACGGTTCGTCCGACTTCCTTCTCCAATCGTTTTTGCGCGTCTTCCATGTCGAGGGATTTGAGTCGCGCTCCGGGGCGTCCCTGTTGCGGCTTCGCTCCGCGCAAAATGATCTCTTGTACTTTCGTCGGCCAGCCGTCCGGAGGATTTCCCAAGCCGCCGCCCAGCATCTCTACCACCGAATTGGGGAACGCAACATCGTGCTCGATATCCAGTTTGAGCAGGTCCTGCGGGCGCATCTCCCTGGCCATCAGAAACAGCGTCATATCGCCGACAGCTTTGCTGGATGGCGTGACCTTGACGATATCGCCGAAGAGGCGATTGACCTCCGCATAGGTGCGCTCGACCTCACGCCAGGAATGGCCCAATCCCATGGCCGCCGCCTGTTCCCGCAGATTCGTATATTGCCCCCCCCCGGAATTTCATGTTGGTAAAGACGCGCCGACCCGGCGCGTGGCCCCGAATCAAAGGGCAAGTAGTAGTCGCGCACGGTTTCCCAATAATCCGAGCACTGGTTGAGCGTTTCCACGTCCAGACCGGCATCCTTTGGCGTGTGACGCAGAGCCTCAACGATCGAATTCAAATTCGGCTGGCTCGTCCCTCCGCTCATGGCCGCAACAGCTGCGTCGGCTACGTCCACCCCGGCATCGGCCGCCTTCAGCACGGAAGCCGCATTCACCCCGCTCGTGTCGTGGGTATGAAAATGGATCGGAAGGCCGATCTCCTCCCGTAGCGTCTTCACGAGCTGGTAAGCAGCGTATGGCTTGCAAAGGCCGGCCATGTCCTTGATGCATAAAAAATGCGCGCCCAGCTTTTCGAGCTGCTTGGCAAGCGCGATGTAATAGTTCAGCCCGTACTTAGGACGGCCGGGATCGAGTAAATCTCCCGTGTAGCAGATTGCCGTTTCGCAGACGGCTCCCGTCTCGAGAATGGCGTCGATAGAAACTCGCATGTTCTCGACGGAATTGAGTGAATCGAAGACGCGGAAGATATCGACGCCCTGCGTTTGCGCTTCGCGGATGAATTCCGCAATCACGTTATCCGCATAAGACGTGTACCCAACCGCATTCGCGCCGCGAAAAAGCATTTGGAAGCAGATATTGGGAACGCGCTCTCGTAGCTCGCGGAGGCGTTGCCACGGGTCTTCGTGTAAAAAAACGGAATGCTGTATCAAACGTGGCGCCGCCCCACACTTCCAGGCTGAAAAGCTGCGGCAGGCGATGCGCGATGGCATCTGCAGTCGCAAGTAGATCGTGCGTGCGCACTCGTGTCGCCAGCAAAGACTGATGCGCGTCGCGAAAGGTCGTATCCGTCAGCAGAAGCCGCTGCTCGCTGCGAGCCCACTCCGCAAAGCCGCGCGGCCCCATCTGACGGAGCAGTTGTCGCGTCCCGTCCGGAACCGGCCCTTTCTCGACCTGTGGAATCACGGGATTACCCAGCATCTCCGGAATCTTCTTGCCCTTGACCTCGGCATTGCCGTTCAGAATGACGTCGCCGAGATAGTGCAACAGCTTCGTCGCCCGGTCGCCGCGCCGCCGGAGCCGGAAAAGTTCCGGCGATTCGTCCAGGAATGAAGTGGTGGCCTCGCCCGCCTGAAAGCGCGGGTGGTTGACTACATTCTCGAGAAAGGGAATGTTCGTCTTCACTCCGCGAATTCGAAACTCCCGTAGCGCCCGGTCCATGCGATGGCAAGCGCCATCGAGCGTGACATCCCACGCCGTGGTCTTCACCAGGAGTGAATCGTAGTAAGGCGATAGCGAAGCGCCGGCATAAGCGGTGCCTCCGTCCAGCCGAATCCCGAAGCCCGCGGGGGAACGATATGTCGTGATCTTGCCGTAATCGGGCGCGAAATTGTTTTCGGGATCTTCCGTTGTGACGCGGCACTGGATGGCGAAGCCGTTCAGCGGAACGGCATTTTGCTTCGGAAGCGAAAGCGGTTCATCGTGCAGCGAATGGCCCTGAGCGATTCGAATTTGCGCGCGCACCAGGTCAATGCCGGTGATCATTTCGGTCACCGTGTGTTCCACCTGAATGCGTGGATTGACTTCGATGAAATACCACTTGTGTGTCTCGGCGTCGAAAAGGAATTCCACCGTGCCGGCGTTTCGGTAGCCCGCCTTTTTGGCCAATTGAACTGCCGCCGAGCAAAGCTCTACACGCAGGGAATGAGGCAACTTCGCGGCAGGCGCCACCTCCACCACCTTTTGGTGGCGTCGTTGCACCGAGCAATCGCGCTCCCAAAGATGCAGCAAATTGCCGTAACCGTCCGCAAGGATCTGCACCTCCAGGTGGCGCGCTCGCCGCAGATATTTTTCGAGAAATACCGCCGGGTCGCCGAAAGCAGACCGTGCCTCGTTCTGCGCCTCCTCCAGCTTGTTGTCGAGTTCCCCTGACTGTTGCACAACTCGCATGCCGCGGCCGCCGCCTCCCATGGCGGCCTTTATGATGAGCGGGAAGCCAATTTGCCGGGCGGCTTTGCGCGCCTCCGCCGCGGAACTCACGGGGACTTCGGTTCCTGGCAGGATGGGAACGCCGGCCGACGCAGCCAACCGCCGGGCCTCCGTCTTGTCTCCCAGCAATTCAAGAAGCGCCGGCGTGGGACCGATAAACGTAATATCGGCTTCCTCACAGGCCCGGGCAAAGGCGGCGTTCTCGGATAGAAAGCCATATCCGGGGTGAATAGCATCGACTTGCCTCTCGCGCGCTAGCGCCACGATGCCCGGAATATCCAGATAGGCCTCGACGGGCCCCTTCCCGGCTCCAATTTCGTAGGCTTCGTCCGCTTTGAACCGATGCAGGCTAAGGCGGTCTGCGTGTGAGTAAATTCCGATGGTGCGGAGATTGAGCTCGTTAGCGGCGCGGAAAATGCGAATGGCGATTTCGCTGCGGTTCGCAGCCAGCAATCGCTGCATAGGGCGCAGTTCAGGCGCCGCGCTTCGGGCTTTTGTAGGTCGGCTCACGAAACCGACTATTGTAGCGCGTGAAGGCCTGAACTGTGTGTATGCGTCAACCGATGGCGATCAGAATTTGAAGCCGACGCTCACCGATGTAATGGGATAAAACCGCAATATCGATACATCGTGCTTTATTGTCTGCTGCTCTGTTTGAATGTCCGCCTGCACGCCCGGAAGACTGTTCACGCTGCCGCAGTTATTGTTCGCGTCGCAAGCGTTGCCACTGAGTGCCAGCGAGACGCGGGGTTGGCCCTGGTAAACCACGCCAACTTCAGCATTTACGCTGATATGTCGGTGACTGCGCGGAACGAGATTTCCCCAGCCTACGAGAAACATGGGCGCAACCTTCGGAAAATCCAGCTTCCCTGCTCCCCCAAGGGGATTGGTCGCGTCGCTCGTGAAAGTTGCACCCCCCAGGCTGAAACTCTGGCCCCCGGCAGCGGACACATTCGCGCCTATCGAGTTGCCGTTGTACGCCAGCAGACCCGGGCTCAGATGGAATCCACCCGCGAACGGGAATATATCGTATGTGGCTTGCACCGACCGGAAGCTCAGATTCCCGCCGTAAGTGATGCCGTCCTTATCGAAACTTCGGCTGTAACTGAAAGCGTTGAATCCCACCCGCACGTTCGTTCGGTGAGTGACGGCAAATGCCGCTTCCCCGCCCACGCCCAGCAAGGATAGCTTGACGCCTACGCCGACTCGAGAGGGGATGTCGGGCCCTTCTTGAGCACGCAGAATGGGTGGTGTAATAGCAGCAAGGAGCGCTACCGCAGCGAGCAGCGACACTTTTCGCAATTCGTCCTCCGCAGAATGGATGGAAGCCAACTGACTCTGTACGCACAAAAGATACTGGAGCATGTGCGACAATAGTGCTGCGCAAAACGTCGCAGCCGTTTAACCGTTACTCTGGACCACAAAGAAACAAGAATGAAAAGGGTCTATTGCCTTTGCGTATTCACCATGCTTGCCGTTTCGGCGGTATGGCTGCCCTTCGCCCAAAGCCAGCAGAGCCAGCTCGACCCCTCATCCTGGACGGTTCAGATCGATCAGGTACGCCAAGTGGCCGCGATGATTCCGGGCAAGCGGCCGTTGCGAATTAACGTCTTGAAATTCGCCGAAAGCCGCCGCTCAAAGAAGTTTTCCGTCCAAGGCGCTGCGGATCAGCCCAGTGTCCAGGCCCGCACCGTATTCCAGGTCGTCTATTCCGATGGCCAGATCATGATCGACTCCGGCATGGACGAGCAGGTGCATCGTTTCTTCGGACGCGGAGTTGTGGAACCGTATTATCCTGATGCCGCGAAGCGGGTCGAGCAGGCGCTTCGCAACGCAAAAGCCATTATCATCACGCACGAACATGGCGACCATGTCGCAGGCGTGATCCGCACTCCGTTCCTCGCCGAACTCGCGCCGAAAACACTGGTCACACGCGCCCAGGTCGAGGCCCTCGAAACTAATCCGCAAATGCCGGAAATCAAGATCACCCCGGCAATGGCCAGCCGCTATAACGTCGTAGACTACGACAAGTATCTTCCTTTCGGGCCGGGCATGGCGCTGATCAAGGCGCCCGGGCACACTCCCGGCTCGCAAATGGTCTATATCGCCTTGGAATCCGGCAGAGAGTACCTCTTCATTGGCGATACCGCTTGGCATATGGACGGCGTGCGCTTGATCAAAGGCAAAGACGCCCCGTGGATACAGGAAGATGATTCCGCTCTGCTGGCTCAATTGAAGTGGCTCAACCAGCTTTACCAGACCGAAAAGAACCTGACTATCGTCGCCAGTCACGATGACGATGAGCATAAGGAACTGATCGAGAAAGGTATCCTGGGGAATGGCTTGGAATAGCCAGTGTGTGTGATGGCTGCGCAAATTGAAGTCGAAAAGGTAAGCGACAACGAGTTTCAGGTCCGCGTGATCGAGGGCAAAGGCGAATCAACCCATCGCGTCTCCCTCAAGGAAGCTGATTATGACAGGCTCACCGGCGGAAAAATTGAGCCTTGTGAACTGATAAGACGGTCGTTCGAATTCCTGCTGGCGCGCGAGCCCAAAGAATCCATTCTGCCCCGCTTCGATTTGCCCCTGATCGGCCGCTACTTCCCCGAATTCGAGCGCGCACTCAAGCGCAAGATTTGATCCGCGGCTTGCCGAACGGCGTTGGTTCGCCGCCAATCGATTCGCCAGCGCCCTCCCGGCATTTGCATCCAAAATAGTTTTTTGACCGGGGTCCCACGCGCGTGGTGATAAAGCACCGCCGCCCGCTCGTAAAACCCTCGAGTGTGCGGCGATCGGCTGAAAGCGAACTTCTGGCAGTCGAGGTGATGGCCGAATTCGTGGCAAAGCGTGCTTAGGAATGTGCCATATGACGTGACCTGTTTGCGCACCGCAGTCCGAGTCCATATGCGAATCAGGGCCGCGTCCAGCGAATAGTCGCCGAAAAGTTCCGTTGCCCATCCGCCCTCCCGCACTCGAAGCGGGCGAGCGGCCAGCGCCCGAACCTCGGGAGGTCGCACGCGATAAAACGCGGATGCCGCGTTTAGAAAATCCGCGCATGCCTGCCGTACCTCGCCGCGCGTGCCGTCCTTCATTACGGCTTCAATGGCTTGGGCCAACTCCGGAAGCTCTGGAGGCAGTTCGACGCTCGTAAGCTGCTCGCTCTCACGGAACTGCGCCAGGAGTTTGCTATTACGGGGAGGCCGGTCCGTCAGCATTCAAGGGTCGTTAGCCGCGGTAGCGATCAAAACTCGGTGGCATTTGTGACGCCGCCCAGTATAACCATTTTTTAATTTGAAATCGGCTACAGAAGCGCTGGTTTACCCCGAATTTCCATGCGGATGTCCAAAGCCCTTCGAACGTGCACTCCATTGTCGTTGTCTCAGGCCCTCGCGTAGCGGCCTGCCAATGCGCAGGCTTGCGCCCAGCAGTCGGGCTACACCCGCGTGTGCCCAGTTCCGGCGGCCCTTGCAGAAGTGCAGAACATCGTTCACCGAGATAATCTGTCGCCTGAATCGCCGCAGGTCGTTGCGAAATTGCTCCAGATCGGCGGTATTCCACTCGTTGAAGTGAAAACATACCGTCCATATACCGACCGGCAACTTTCGAAACCGCCCCACTTGCTGCGGAATCCAGACCACGCCCTGCTCGTCTGCATAAGGATAAAGCGCGTACCCATCGTTGATGATATGCACGCCGAGGCTCAAGAGGATCTCTATAGTATCGGAATCGAAGGAATGCGCCGGTGCCACCCAGACCTCGGGCTTAACCCCATGCTGATGAAAAATCCTGACCGCATTTTGTAGCTTGATCTCCTGCACTTCGTAAGGCAGCCCTGCGAATTCGCTGCGGGCCGCGCGACCGTACATTCCCGCATCCTTGGTCAAGTAACAGTGCTGATATCCATGCAGGCCGATGGTCCAGCCTCGCTGTTGCCACGTTTGTACACGGCCCCAGAAATCTTCGCCCGGACGGCCAAGAATGAGCGCCTTATCGCGGTTATCGGGAATGACGGAAATGATTGGCTTGATTCCGAATTCGACCAGCAACTCTTCGAGCGGGTCCCAAATCTGCCAATTCACGGTCGGGCAGAGGTCATCGAAGCGGAGGATCAATCCACTGTTCATGCCGGTTTTTGAAGCCATCTGTCAGCAAAGGCATCCTCGTGCTAACTGCCTTTGGCGTCTGTAAGAGGGTAGTATTTCGGGGCTCCTTACTCGATACCCTGAGCAGGTTAAGAGGCCCTGAAAGAACCCCTAGGGTAAACACCCGGTCTAACGTGTCTGCGGAAACGCAATGCACCAACCCAGGGCTTAATTGGGAAATTTCTGCCGGATCGCGACCGTGCGGTCGAGTTCGTCGACGACCTGAAGAATCTTCAATCTCAAGTCCGCGTCAATCGGAGCCGACTGCAGGTAGCCATAGACTTGCTCCCGCGCCGCGGACGACTGTTGCCCCTCGATGAATGCTGAGAGCCAGTCTACGAGAAAAAAAATCTTACGTTCGCGCTTGATCTCTGGTAGGGCTTCCAGCGCCATTTTCAGATAAGGCGCCGTGAGCTGCGACTGGTTCCAATAATTGAAAGTATAGAGGCTCTGCTCGATCCAATCTTCTTCACGCGACGGATTATGCAAGAAATCATTGAAATATCGTTGTTTAGTGGCTGCGTCGGGTCGTGCCGCCTCGGCAAAGTACGCGTATTTCTGTCCATCGCCGCTCGAGTCTCGCTGCTTTTCCGCGGCGAAAATTGTTTGCGCCTCCGGATCGCCTTGGGCCAGCAGCGCCGCCGCGAGGTTCCACCGATCGAGCGGACGAAGTTCCACTCCCGGCACCGTGAGTTGGCCATTCAGCATGGCCTTTAGTTTTGCAAGCCCTTCCGGCGTTTCTCCCATCGCTTCGAGACTCCGAAACCACACAATGCGCAAATCCGGCTCCTTGGAATGCAACATCCGGTCGGCCGCAAGAGCCTCAAATCGGCCGATGTATTCGCTGCGAATTGCGGGACTCACATAACGGTGCAGCGCCGTCGCGGAATGTGAAAGCAAGCTGCGCGTGAGTGCTTCGTCACTCTCGGTGGGCAACAGTTTAAGTGTCAAGTCGAGATAGTCTCGCGGCGCAAGTTCCGCATTGCGCACCGAATCCCACAGGGAACCCCACAGCAGCGTGCGGCGGAAGAGGTCCTGGATTTCTCCAAGCCGGCCCATCGCGCTCTCGCGGCTGCGCGCATCGAGCAGAAACCGGCCATAGGCGTAATCCTGCTCATTCGCGAAGATGAAGCTCGGACACGGTGCTCCTTTCAAATCCTGCAATTCGAGGCTTTTGCCCTTCAGGCCCACGCGCATCAACACCGGATCTCGATTTGCATAATTCAATCCGAGATCCATAGCCACCGGCCAAACTTCGGCCGAGCCCAATACATCGCGTTGTGAAAGTGAGACCTTGCCCAAATGGTCTGCCTCGCACGACCAGGAAATGTCCACCTGAGGCATGCCGCGATGCCGGATCCACACCGCTGCCCAACTGCCGAGTGGCCTGCCCGATACGCGTTCGAATGCGTGTACCAGATCGTTCCATTCGGCGTTGCCGTAAGCATGCTCTTTCAGGTAAAGCTGCAGGCCCTCCCGAAAATTCTCCGCGCCCAGAACAAATGCGAGTTGCTTTAGTACGGCGGGCGCCTTTGAGTAGACGATCGCCCCGTAAGCGGACTTGGCATCTTCGAGATTGGGAATCTGCTGATAGATAGGTGTGGTGCCTTTTGTCGAATCGATGGCATAGGCCTCCGGCTTGATGGACTCGTAAAAGCGCTTCCAGACGTTTTCTCCCGGATCGAGCGCCGCGAGCGCCTGGTAGGCCATGTATTGTGCGAATCCTTCCTTCAGCCAAAGGTCGTCGAACCATCGCATGGTGACCAAATTCCCGAACCACTGATGGGTCAATTCATGCAAAACGAGAACATCGCGGTTCAGCAGGTCGCTATGCGTCGGCGCGGTTCGAAACAACACCGATTCTTCCCGTAAAAATGTCGCTCCGGCGTGTTCCATCCCTCCGTACGCCAAACCCGGGATCAGCACCATGTCGTACTTCGGAAATGGGAATGGCTGTGCGAAGAAATTCGAAAGATACTCGATTCCCCGAGCCGCGATCTGCTGCACCTCAGGTGCCTCCGCCTCGGCCCGTTCAAACTTTGATTTGCGCACGTAGAGTCCCGGCAGCCCCGGCGACTCGCGCAATTTTCGAAATGGACCAGCTGCAAATGCAAAAAGATACGTGCTGATCGGACGAGTTTCAGCAAACCGAGTGCGCTTTTGTCCCGCGCCCGCCTCCGTATCTGTTTCCACTGCCGTATTGGAAATTACCGTCCAGCTCTCCGGCGCGGTCAGTTCTAGCCTGAAGCGGCCTTTAAGATCCGGCTGATCAAAGCATGGAAATGCCATGCTCGCGTCCATGGGCACAAAGAGGCTGTAGATGTATTCGCTGTTATCGTCATGATCCTCAAAACGCGTAAGAGGCTTTCCGGCCGCCGCAATGGCCACAGCGAAATGAAGCACGATCGTGTTCTGGCCCGTGCGGAGCCGGGTCGCCGGCAATTCCAAATGCCCATTTTCGATTTTCAACGTAACAGCGGCCCCGTTCACCGAAGCATCTTTGACTTCGCCATCCCGGAAATCCAAGAGCACTGGCTGAATCGCTTTCAGCTTGAAATTGATCTCTTCTTCGCCCGAACTCATCGCGCCCTTCGGCGTCAGCGCAAATGCAACGTGATATCGCACGTCGGAAATCTGTGCGGCCCTCTGCCGCGCCAGCTCTCGCGGAATCCCTCGCGGATCTTGAGCAAAGCCGTAGGTCCCCACAGCACAAAGAAGCAACGCCACCCAAAGAGTTCGCATGCGCATTTCATGCGGGAGTATATCGCAGCCTGGCCGTGGACTCGCTGCGGTCCGGGCACAAAAAAAGGGGGCGGACCCTGGCACGTTCAGGGTCCGCCCCACTTTCTGCCGGTACGTCGCGGTTGTTCGCTCTACGGTACTGTGATGGACAGCGTGCTCAAGTTCGTTGCGGCGCCGCCCGACTGGGCCCGCACGGTGATTTGGCCGGTGAAGGGAGTTGCGCTGCCTGTCCCTCCTCCAGTCGATGTGGTTGAGTTACTGGTCGAACCGCCGCAGGAAATCAGGCCAACAGCCAGCACCATGACCAAGGCCATGACCGCAAGGCCCCGAGCCAAGGGCAAGGGCTTTTGGCGGCGGCTGGCGGCGATCATTCCGGATAGAATCAACGCCAGGGCCACAAAAGCCATGCTCAAGGCTGTATTACGCTGCAGACCGAAAAGCCCGTCCAGATTCTGTGGGCCATTGTGAATCAACGAACCAGTTGGTTTGGCGCCTACCGAAACCGTCAGCGTCGTGCTTCCTGGTACGGACATCGACGCTGGATTGAATGTGCAGGTGATCCCGGTTGGCAGTCCTGGGCAGTCCAAGGTCACGGTTCCGTTAAATCCATTTGCCGAACTCAGATTTAACGTAAAGTTGGCCGAGCTCTGCGCGGCGATCGTCGCCGAACTCGCCGATGCCGACGCGGTGATGGTTCCAATAACCAGCGTTGCCGGTTTCGAATCTTTTGTACTTCCGCTCGTGCCCGTGACCGTAAACTGAGAGCTGCCGACTGCCGCACTGCTTGGCGTGCTCACGGTCAAGGTCGAAGCCGAAGTCGTTGTCGCGGGGGTGAACGAGCACGTCGCTCCGCTCGGCAAGCCGCTGCAGCTCAGCGTGACAGCCTGGTTGAAACCGTTGGTTGGGGTGATTTGAACATTAAACGTCGCTGCTCCTCCCGCTAGCGCGCTCGCCGAAGACGCTGCAAGGGTGACGCTAAAGCCGGGAGTTGGGGGCGTCCCCACATTTATCGTTGCCGTCACCCCGTGTGTCGTCCCTCCGCTTGTTCCATGGACTGTGAAGGTAACCGCGCCCGCCGCCATGCCTGCCGGCAGCGCCACGTTCACAGTGGATGATTGTCCGGCGTTGATTGTCCCCCCCGCGGGAGTAAACGAGCACGTCAGATTCGCTGCGCTGAAATTGCTGCAGCTGAGCGTGATAGAGCCCGCGAACGTGCCAATCGCCGCAGAGTTCACGGTGAAACTTGCCGTCTGGCCGGCTAAGGCATTCTGAGATGGCGCTGGCAAAGTGACGGTAAAATCGCTGCCGCTCTTTGCCGCGAAATCAATATTTGCTGCCGCTGCGCCTGTTGTGGCGTGGTTCACCCAGGCCATAACCGGGCTGGAGTTGACATCCAGCCCCAACTGGACTGTTCCGCAAGTTGTGGTATCGGGTGTAGTGGGCGGATTGCCGGCGGCAATACATAGTAGGGACGCATTCGTGGACACCTGCGACAGTGTCGAAAACGTAGCGCCCTTATCCGGCGAGCTGGCCAAGAACACGTCAAACGTATCGCTGCCGTCGGCTGCAATTGCCTTATGTGCCTGCTCCCATGCCACACTCACATTGCCCTTTGAATCGACAGTAACTTGGGGATAGGCTGGTGCGAAAGCGGTCGGCGGGGCAACGTTGACACCTGCTGAAAAAGTGCTGCCGTCGTCATCGGAACGGCTAAAGAAAACCCCCTGCGAGTTCGTGGCTCCCGGGTTGAAGCCGCCGCCCGTCGGTCCCCCCGACCACACCACGTAATAACTTCCATTCGCGTCCGTCACTTCCCGTGGTGCCGCTGCTGGCAGGGTCGCCAAATTGATAGGAAACGAAAAGATGGCGGTGCCATCCGCGTTTGTCGCATTCCCAACTTTGCTCGTAAGCACATCTTCGATTGGGGAATCGTCTGACCAGAGAAGACGAACCAAGCCGGACTTATTCGTGAAGAAAGTGAGATTGTCGTAGGAGCAGCCGAAAAAGCCATGAGGGAACCGCGTATTGACGTTTGCCCAGTCCGTGTTTGAAAGATTGCGCGTCTTTGTCGCGCTAATCGCAGTGTTGGCCAACGTCTCGTTTACATAGATGTTGCCCCCAATTGTATTTGGCACGGGCGTTCCGGCTGGAGGCTCTATGCTCGTGCAGTAAGAACCCGTCGCGTTTTTGTTTGACTCGTCGGTCCACGCTACGAAGATATCGTTGGCGGCATCTACGGCGATTCGCGGCCCTCCAGTATTCAGCGGAGGATTCGGCGGAACAACGGCTGGAGCGAGATTGATCACCGCACTAAAGTTCAGGCCATCTTGAGATTGACTGATCCAGGCCCCAGTCTTGCCCCAGACGACATTCACCTTTCCCGAGAAGTCAAACGCCAGCCGCGGCGTATCAGCTAGTGGCACCCCGCCAACCGTTGCAATGTTCAGGGTCGTCACAAAGTTGAGGCCGGCGTTGCTCGAGCGGGCTGCGAACACGTCATAGGTGGGCGCCGCCGGGGTAGATGTCGGATCAGGCGCTGCCCACACAATCTCGATAACCGTCGTGTCGTTCTGATACACGGCCATTTGCGGCTGGAAGGCTGGCAAGAGCGGCGCTCCCGCAGGGGGCTGAACCTGGACCGCAACTTGCGTTGGGAAGGTCTTCCCGTCGGTAGACCGAGCGAACATTATTCCCTTGGCGCTGTCAATCCACGCCACATTGACGTTGCCCTTGGCGTCGGTAACCATCGTCGGGTATGAAGCACTGCCCGTCGTGGCGCTCGTTGGCAGATTGCTTATCGAAAAAGTTTGGGCGTGCGCGGCCGCTGCGGTCATCGCCAGCGCGATGCAAAACCTTGCAATCGTGCTAAATCGGCGCAACCCATTAAGTGCATTAGACATATCGCCTCCTGAGAGCGTTAATCGCCGCAGACCCACGGCTTCAGTAAAATTGGGCATCGGACCTCAGGACCATACCCGGAACAGCATACGAGCGGAATACGGAGCACTCCCGAGAACCTGAGCGTTTTTTTATGAGAATTCGGGTTGTATCTCCCTTAGAAGCGGCTAACGAATTCCCCGTATGTGCCTGGCTTCCGTCTTGAAAGCATGTCACTAAGCTCCCGCACCTACTGAGCCCACGGGCCTCCACTCCGCATTCCTCTTTTCAACAACTTTTCGGGGAGCTTTCTTGTGAACAGTCGCTTTTAGTGATATCGGGTTGACGCGTCGGCTGCTGGCCTATTCCCGCAAGCCCAGATCTAGGCATCGTTCTCAAGGCATCCGCCAAGCGGGGCTACTTCTGGGCTGAAGTTGGCGACGGCAAGGTAGGGGGAAAATGCGCCCCGGCCGGCCGGGTCTGGCTTTTCGGGGTAACGATGTACGCGGGAGAATAATCGCAGGCGGCTAAGCGTGTCGCTGGCCTCTGTCTTGCACTTACAAATTAAGGCCGCCGAAACCTTTCGGCGGCCTCCAAAAAACTTTACGCGTTGGTGGCCTGGCCCTCCACGAGTCGCGCTGTCATAGTTATTTCCGCCTTCAGCAGCCGCGAAATCGGGCAGCCCGCTTTCGCGCTCTCCGCCGCTTTGTCAAACGCTGTTTTATCCACGCCCGGTATCCGCGCCGTGACATCTAGATGAATTTTTGTCACCGTCCAGCCCGCGTCTAATTTATCCAATGTCAGCGAAGCTGTGGTTTCCAGGCTTTCCGGCGTGATCCCCGCGCTACCCAGTTGAGCCGAAAGTGCCATGGTGAAGCATCCTGCGTGCGCTGCCGCAATCAACTCCTCGGGATTGGTTCCCTTTGCGTTTTCAAAGCGTGTTGAAAACGAGTACGGCGTATTGGAAAGCACGCCGCTGTCGCTCGATATGGTTCCCTTCCCTTCTTTGAGTGACCCTTTCCACACTGCCGAGGCTTTGCGAACCATGAAAGCTATTCCTCCTTTGCGTTGAATCTGTTTGGCGCTGCCACTTCCCATCCAGAGCCTCGTGGATCGAGGCTCCGATCTGCTCCGAAACTAATTCTACTCAATCAACCTGCAAACGCCGACTTCTTTCCGCACACTCCTGGCGGCTGCGCCAAGCGTCTCACCGTTCATCCTTGGCCGATGATGCCCTTCCCCATAAGCTTGACGGGGCTGGGTTCCTGGCGTATGGTCGTGCGCAAAGATCGACCTTGGAGCGCAGCCAAGAAAAGGAGCAGAAAACCGACCATGGGTTCAACATCTAAAATTAGCAGAAGAGCTTTGGTGAAGTGCGGGCTCGCCTCGGCGGGGCTTCCTGTGGTTTCGAAGCTATTAGCTTCCCCCTCCGTCGCCCAAGCCCAGGCCCAGGCGAAATCCGAGCCTTCGTTCGCGGCAATCCCCGGACAGAAGGGCGTCCAGGACGTTTTCGGAGCCTATGACGTAGACCCGAATTGGCCGCAGCCCTTGTCGGCGCTGCCTGGGAACGAACAGTGGTCTTGGGGATCGGGCGAAGGCATTTTCGCGGAGAACCCCGACCGGGTCTTCATCCTCCAACGCGGCGAACTGCCGAACATCAAGCGACCGAAGGAAATTGACCTCACCCAACTAGGGCCGAGCATCGGCTTTCCCATCGGCCGTCTGCCGTGGCGCGACGCGACGTCGGCCAGCCCGCCAGGCCCGCTGGATGGCCCTAACCACGGCACCGAGAATGTGGACTGGCGCTGGCAGCATTGCATCGTCGGGGTAAACGCCAAAGGAGAGATCAAGGAGACTTGGCCGGAGTGGGATAGCATGCTGCGGCGGCCTCATGCGATTTACATCAACCCTTACGACAAAGACAAGTATGTTTGGCTGGTGGACGACTATCGGCACTCCATCTTCAAGTTCACGCACGACTTGAAAAAGCTGGTGCAGACGATCGGGACGCCCAACATGCCCGGCGCCGACGGCACACACTTCTATCGACCTACCTACCTCGCTTGGCTGCCCGATAGCACCATGTTCGTGGCCGATGGGTACGTAGGCACGCGCGTGGCGAAGTTCGACAAGGATGGCAAGTTCCTGATGGACTGGGGACAAAAGGGGACGCCCCCGAACGATACGCGTCCTGGCTACTTCAATGGCGTGCATGGAGTCGCCGTTGACGTTCCATCCGGGCGAGTTTTCGTCAACGACAGGAACAACCACCGCGTTCAGGTGTTCGACACCAACGGAAAATTCCTGAACCAATGGAAGGTCGGCGATCCCCCGTCCGATGTCCATTGCCTCCACCTGGCCGCGGCCGACCGGCACCTCTGGCTCTTCGATCGCGGCACAAACAAGATGATCAAGTACGACTTGGAAGGAAACTTCCTATACTCTTGGGGCACCTTCGGCGATTTCCCGGGCGGCTTCTGGGGCGTGCACGGTATGCACGTCGACCAGGACGGCAATCTGTACACGGCCGAGGTTGATAACGGGCGCGCGCAGAAGTTTGTTCCGAGGAAGGGCGCGAATCCGGCGATGCTGATCGGTCCCGGCGTCAAGCCCAACTGGTCGTAGCTGCGTCGCCGAGAAATCGTCCGATCACACAAGCCTACTTGCGTAGAAGTACTACGTAGAATAAGAACCGAGGCCGTTGGGCCCCGCAGCCCAGGCTGCGGTGAGAAAAAAGCCCAGCGGCCTCGGGTTTTTCCGCTCTCCGGAACGACTCCGAGGCCGCCGTTTCGGAAACCCAGCCTCGACCGGGTGCGTCCAAATTTAAGACCGGGATTGTGAGGTGTCGGAAATGAGAACCAGGCTACTGGCCGTCGCGGGCTTTGCTATCTGTTTTCTCGCGGTTGCCGCTCCTACGTTCGCGCATCATGCATGGCGCGGCTACGACATGAAGAATTTCACGACCTTGAAAGGCACCGTGACCGGATTCGATTTTGGCAATCCACACGTGTGGATGAATCTCGACGTTAAAGACGATAAAGGCAACATCGAAAAATGGAGTGCCGGTGGTCCTAGCCCCAGCCGCATGGCCAATTCCGGTTGGACCAAAGACACCCTGCATCCTGGCGATGAGATTAGTGTTGTCGGAAATCGCATCACCGACGGCACGCTCAAGTTGCGCCTATCGAAGGTTGTGTTGTCGAATGGCCGCGAGTTGACGTGCTATGGCAATCAGTCTGGCCCCTGAAGGTCCTGGAGCGTTAAGCCTCTTCACCACGCCGGCCTTCCGCGCGTATAATCTCGCGGTGGAGGCTCCATGAAAATCCGCAAATTAGAGCTGTTGAAGTTCGCTTTCGCGGGCGCTGTTGTCCTCGCTTCTCCTTTGTACGCGCAGGGACCCTCCAACGCGAACCAAACAGCGGGACTTCAGATTAGCGTTGCCGGGCGTACTTACACCCAGCAGGACCTCTTCCCAGGCGGGCCGCAAGATCAGACCACGCAATTTCCGCCACATAAAATCATCGGCAATATCTATTCCGTCGGTACGGTGGGCCTCGCTTCATTTCTAATCGTCACGCCCCAGGGAGATATCCTCATCAACAGCACATTTGAACGTAATGTGCCCGGGATTCAAAAGTCAGTGGAGCAATTGGGTTTCAAATTCTCCGATATCAAAATCCTGCTCGGCAGCCACGCTCATGGCGACCATATGGAAGGTGATGCCCTTGTAAAGCAATTGACGGGCGCGCAGGTGATGGCGATGGCCGAGGATGTTCCCGCGCTTCAGGAGATAAAGCCCGGAGGAAAAGCGCATCCAGTTGACAAGATCTTGCATGACGGCGATCAAGTGACGCTCGGCGGCACTACGCTCGTCGCGCACTTGACGCCGGGTCACACGCGCGGCTGCACCACCTGGACCCTAAAGGCCCAGGAGGGCGGCAAAACCTATGACGTGATGATCATAGGTAGCTTGGGCGTGACTCCAGGTATGAAGCTGGTGAACAACCCCGCCGATCCACAGATCGTGGAAGAATTCACCCGAGCCTTCCAGGTGAGTCGCTCCTTGCCCTGCGACGTGCCGCTCGGATCGCATACCGAAATGTATGACATGAAGGCGAAGTACGCGAAGCTCCAGGCCGGGGGCTCGAACCCTTATATCGATCCAGCCGGCTGTAAGACTAAGCTTGATATATACGAAGCCTGGTTTCACGCGGTTTTGGAACAGCAGAAACCTTCATCCTCTAGCGCAGCCCCGGCGGCCCCCGCGCCTGCCGGTGCTTCTGCCCCTGCGGGAGCCAATAATGCGCTAGTCGCCCAGGGGAAGGCCCGCTTTGGCGCTTACCAATGCTCCGACTGTCATGGAGAGAATGGCGAAGGCACTCCGGACGCCCCGGACCTGATTCACATGCGCCTTACCGCCGATGAGATTTCAAAGTTTCTTCAGAAGCCCAGCGTCGACGCGGTAAATAAGGGCATGCCCAATTTTGCCGCTGATAGCCCAGACCTCCAGCCGCTGGTCGCCTATGTCCTCAGCCTCAGGCAGCCATAGCAGGTCCGCGCGCAACATGGCGTGGAAACACATCTCTTTGCGGCCAGATACGGAATGTATCCAAAGTGCGTCTCCGCATTCCGCTATTTCGGGGTATTTGCTGCGGTTTGCTCGAATGCGCTAGCGCGTTTCTCTAAAAGCTGGGCCGCCTGCTGAAGTGTAAGGTTATCGGGGACTAGCCGGTAATCGCCAATCTCTTTTTCTTCCTGGACCGCAAAGGTTTTGAAAAGGAGCGCCTTTCCTTGCATTTCCACGTCGAGCGCAACCAGCTCCCAATGACCTGAATTCACATCCCTCAATGTGACGGAAAAAGTTCCCCCTTTATCCAAATGTCCAAGCACACCCCCTAAAAATTTCACTTCGCTGGTGAGCCGGCCGTCGACTCGCGCCAATTGCTTTTGTTCTGGGTAAATCCACATGGTGCCTTCCATGTGGTGAAAGACCTCCTCCTGACGCGTGGCGGGTTCGAACTGGGGATCGGGTTCAAACTTCAGTTTAACTAGGTCTCCATCATTGCCTGCGTATTGGTAACGGAACGCCTTCGGAAAGATCTCGAACATTCGGCGTCCCTTTTCGGAGTCTTCCCGCTGCCTCTGCTTTTCTTTGCGGATCTCGCTGGGATCAGCCAGTACCCTTTGTATGCGTTGGTCCTCTCGTTTCCGCTGCTCCATTGAAAGAGGCTGATTATCGATGGCGACGAGCCGGTCTACGTCCCCTGCGTCGGTCTGGCAGATTTCGTGCGTTTCTGACTTGCCGTCCTTCCGTACAACTTCGCGGTAGCTCCAGTGAACATGTTCCCTGTTCTTCCGCAGAGCGCTTCCGACCATCTCTAGTACCAACTGTTGGGCCGTAGGCTGGACTTTAACGTCCTCCTGGGTCTGAGCTGCCGATCTGACTGGCAGGGGCCCTAGGAGGCAAAATACAAGCAAAGCTAAGATCCAAGCGTAGGGCATTGTTGCCACGGTACGCGCTTTGCCTGATCGGAACAATACTGAAGAAGATGTAACCGGAATCGGACGATCCAGTGTATCTTTTAGCTCTAAGACGCATCTAACTATAAGCCAAATAGGCACTTCAGGTTTGGCCGCCGATTACGATCCGCATCTTGCTGATTTGGTTGGGCATATCTCGCTCTACCTCCGCGACGTTTTCACCTCAACGGCGGCCTTGTCTGAAATCGAAATGTGAGGCAATCTGGAGCTATGGGACTGATTGACAATATGCAGCATTTGAGAGAGGACGAGCACGATGGCCTCCTCAAGCCTGAAGAGATCTTGGCGTCCGAGGCGCGTCGCGCACCACAGGATACCCCCCTCGACCCGAACGAAGTCGAGTATGCGCCAGGCCCGGAAGATACCTACGACCCGGTCCGTACCTACTTGGCTGCCCTAGGAGCGGTGCCTCTGCTGAAGCGCGAACAGGAAGTGGCCATCGCCAAGCAAATTGAGCGTGGAGAGAAGATGGTCATGACGGCGGTCTCGCGGTCGCCTGTCGGTATTGAAGCGCTCCTCCGCACCGCTGAAGAGCTCCGCACTTGCGCTCGGCAGATCAAAAATGTAGTCCAAATTGAGAGCGAAGCGCCCTCGGCGGAAAAGAATGAGCTCAAGCGGACGTTGAAGCTTATGGCCGAGGTTTCGCGGCTCTATACCCTGGCCATTGGCAAAAACCGGCAACTCAACCGCGGGGCGAACCGCCAATCGGCCTCCTTTCGTCGTCGCGCGTACGCCCTCGCCAAAGTACGCGTGCAAATGTCGCGCCTTGTGAGGTCTCCCAAGTTCACCGCTTTTGAGAGAGCACGGCTGATCGAACTGACACGGACTCCGCTGCAAAAATCGGCCATGCTGCAAAAGCAGGCTCGCGCGCGCCGTTCTGCGCCTCAACCGAGCGCTCAAAATAGCTTGCTGAGTCTCAGCGAAGAGAAGCACTTGTTGCAGCGCATGCGCAAAGGTGACGCCATTGCAGAGCAAGCGAAGAAGCAAATGACCGAGGCCAATCTTCGGCTCGTGGTCTCCATAGCCAAGCGCTACCTGAATCGAGGCATGAGCTTCCTGGATCTCATTCAAGAGGGCAATATCGGATTGATGAGGGCTGTTGAGAAATTTGAATGGCGCCGCGGATTCAAGTTTTCGACTTACGCTACCTGGTGGATCCGGCAGGCGATTACTCGCGCCATCGCCGATCAGGCCCGTACCATCCGTGTGCCTGTGCACATGATCGAGCACATTAACAAGTTCATGCAGGCAAATCGCGAATTGCTCAAAGAACATGGGCGTCAGCCTACTTCGCATGAGATTGCCAAGCGTCTGGGACTTCCGATTGAGAAGGTTCGCGAACTGATGAAAATTGCGCAGGAGCCGCTCTCTCTGGAAACCCGCATCGGGACTGACGGGGAGTCGCATCTCGGCGATTTCATCGAAGACAAGCAAGCTACGTCTCCTTCCGACGCCGTGATCGATCGAAACCTGAAAGAACATGCGATTGATATGTTGAATGACCTAACGCCTCGTGAGGCCAAAGTCATCCGCATGCGTTTTGGGCTGGAGGACGGGGACGAACATACGCTCGAGGAGGTGGGCCGTTGTCTGGGAGTCACCCGCGAGCGTACGCGTCAGATCGAAGCTCAGGCGCTGCGAACCTTGCGACAGGCTCCGCGTACGCGACGTCTGCGCTCATTCCTGCAGCGCTCCGCCTGAGTGCCAGCCGTCTTTCGGAGGCAGCCGGGCGTCACGACGTCGCGCTTTCAGGGCCGCGCCAATAAGACGGCAATGCCCTGCCCTACGCCAATGCACATCGAGGCCAGGGCGTAGCGGCCATTGACCCTCTGAAGTTGCCGGGCAGCGGTCAGAACCAGACGCGCGCCGCTCATACCCAGAGGATGCCCCAGCGCGATTGCCCCGCCATTTGGATTTACCCTGTCGCAGTCATCGGGCAACTCGAATGCGCGCGTTACCGCAAGCACCTGCGCAGCAAAGGCTTCGTTCACTTCCACCACGTCCATATCGCTGATCGTCAAATCCCATCGCCCGAGCAGTTTCTTGATGGCCGAAATCGGACCGATACCCATGACGTCTGGCAACACGCCGGCCGCGGCCGTTCCAATCACACGAGCGATTGGAGTCAGTCCAAAACGCGAGGCAGCCGTTTCCGAAGCCACAAACATGGCGCATGCTCCGTCGTTTATGCCGGAGGCATTTCCCGCGGTTACGGTGCCGCCTTCGCGGAAAGGAGCGGGCAATTTCGCAAGCGCTTCGATTGTCGTATCTGGGCGCAAATGCTCATCTTGGGAAATCGTCTTGCATGGCCCCTTCGGCTGCGGCACCTCCACGGGCACGATCTCCTGAGCGAAGATTCCCGCCTTCTGCGCTGCGGCTGCGCGCTCCTGCGAGCGAAAAGCCAATTTGTCTTGCGCGCATCGATCGATCTGGTAAGCCGCTGCTACGTTTTCGGCAGTCTCCGGCATCGACGCGGTGTCATACTTCTTCGCCATCTCTGGATTTACGAAGCGCCACCCGATGGTCGTGTCGTACACCTCCGCGCTTCTGGAAAACGCGGAGTACGCCTTGGGCATGACCAGGGGTGCGCGGCTCATGCTTTCTACGCCGCCGGCAATGGCTAGGCGGATTTCATCCGCGGCAATTGCTCGGGCCGCAACGCCGATCGCTTCCATGCCCGAGCCGCAAAGCCGGTTGACGGTCATCGCTGGAACGCTATAAGGAACATCGGCCAGCAGTGCCGCCATGCGCGCCACGTTGCGATTATCTTCCCCCGCTTGATTGGTACAGCCGAATACCACTTCGTCGACCTCCGCCCAATCGCTCCGGTCAAATCTTTGGCGCAGCGCCCTTAACGGCACGGCTGCAAGATTGTCGGTGCGAACTTGGGCCAGCGCGCCGCCATAACGGCCAATCGGGGTGCGAATTCCCTCGCAGATGTACGCTACGGGCATTGGGTTACAGGCCACCTCCACGGAATGATATACCGTGCAATCCGCGCTTGCACCTCCGCGGCTTGCACGACCCGGGGGCCAATCGTTGTTTAGAGGCCGCTGTTCGCAGATCACCAGGTTGCGTTTATGACTAAATGGCTACGGCCACAGGGTAGAGGCGCGCGGTATTTCACAGACGACACGAAAATATTGGCTTGCTGAGGCGGGTGATGCGCGCGGCGAGGTAGTTCGAACGAAATCGTTCTCGGCCTATCAGAGGTGATAGTACTGAAGCCGTTTCTGAAACGCTGATTCCGCGATTCCCAGGAGTCTCGCGGCGTTCGATTTATCGCCTTGGGACTCCCGCAGCGCCTGTACAATGGATTGCCGTTCCCTTTCGTCGAGATAGACGGTCACATCCTCCGCCCACTGACGGTCATCGGGCGCCTTTGGCTTAAGCGCACAATCACTGGCCTCAATGGTTTCTCCGGAACGGACAGAAATTGCTCGTCGAACCGTTCCTTCCAATTCCCGAACGTTTCCCGGCCAAGAGTGCCCGCCCAGGTATTCGATTGCAGCCGCGGAAAATTTCGTTTCTGCTGCGTCCGCGCCCGCATGCTTCTCCAGGAAATAATCAATCAGCAGCGGAATATCGCCTTTCCGTTCGCGAAGCGGAACAAGATTGATTTGCGCCGCATTCAGCCAGAGGAAAAGATCTTGTCGAAATACCCCGCGCTTCACATCGGCTTCCAGATCGCGCGAGGTTGCCGCCAGGACTCTCGCCTTGAAGGGAAGGGGTTGGCTCGAACCGATGGGCTTGAACTCCTTCTCCTGCAGCATCTGTACAAATCTGCTCTGAACATGCAGTGGAAGATTGCCAACTTCCTTGAGGAGGATCGTCCCTTCGCGCGCAAATGCCAGCAGGCCCCACTGAGTCTGGTTTGCCCCGGTGAAAGCGCCCCTCTCATAGCCGAACAGCTCCGACTCCGCCAGGGTCGGCGCCAGCGTTGAAAAATCAGCGACCACGAAAGACTTTTCCTCTCGTTGGCTGAGCGAGTGGATCGTCTGGGCTGCCAGCTTCTTCCCCGTGCCCTTTTCGCCAGTGATCAAAACTGGATAACCATAGGCGCTCGCCTGATGGATCAACCCGTAAACGTGCTGCATTTGAGCAGAGATCCCGATCATACGATCCTGCTTATTCTGAAACGACGGGTCTGATTCAGAGCGCACGATTTAAACCAGCACGTTAAATTTGGCCGATTTCAAAAACGGGCTGATCGAGCAAGCAGCCTAAGCCGCGCTGTTGGCCCAGCTGCGCTCGATTTCCGCCCATCCAGCCGCGGGGATGCGGCCCAGGACCACGGCCGCGCCCTTGGACATGCTGTCCACCAGCTGTCCCGCTTGTCGCGTGGCGCGCGGTAGCGCAAACGGCCCCACCGTGCGAATGGAGAGTTTAATGAAGTTCAGTAGAACTAATGACAGGGCCAGGGACTTAAGCGTGCCTAACTCTTCCTTCAAGCTTGAAGGCACGCCCCGCTGGATGAGAAAACGCCGGAACTGCCATAAGGTGATGAGATCGTTTTGCAGCAGTGAAATCCACATCAACGCGAGCTGCTTGCGCTCGCTGCGAAGTCTTTCCGCCAACCGCCGTAGATCCGGATTCGAACACAGACTTTGATAATCGGTGTCATCCAGCAAACGCCGCGCATTTGCAAACGAACTGCCTTCCAGATTGATGATCTGAGTCACGGCCCGGACCGCGGAAGTGTCGGGCAAGCTCTTCGGACTGCCCTGCAGCGCAATGAAAATAAAGCTGCCGAAGAGCACCAATCCCAATATCGTGAAAAGAGTCAGATTGATCATGGCCGTATAATCGTACGCGCAGTTGAAATCGTGCGATTCCACTCCTCCGTCCACTGGCTAAGTTCTGCTGCTTCGCTTTCCATGATTGGCGGATTCGGCTCATAAACCCACAGAGCCCATATCCAGACAGCCATCATTAATACAAAACTCAACGGTCGCAAATAGTACCAATAGGGTAAAAAGGAGTTGGTCAGATCAGCCATGGCGTTATTGGCCGTCGAAAGGGATACCCAGCCCCCGAACGCAAGCGCTATCCCTCGAATATTTCTACCGTAACTCACGCCATAGTAGCGAGCCATGAGCAGTGTGCCGAGAATCATAACGGCCTGAACGAAACCGAAGCTACGATCTAGAGCCAGGTGGATGGAACGGAGGCTAGTGTAGTTCTGGTAGCCCCAAAAAGTGGCACAGGCGAACACCAGAAGACCAAAAGCAATGATCCCTAGGCCCTTTGACAAGCTCTTGTTCAGCCCTGAGCCATTTGGAAACGTTTGATGAAAGACTTCCCAGACCACGAGAAACCGCAGAACCACGTCAATACTGTCGGTGTGCCAGTACAACGCCGGATAAACAGCCGGGAAATAGAGAAATGTGACGAGAATGGCGGAATTACCGATCAAAAGCCAAATTGCATAAGCTAAAAAGAACATATACGCACGCCACAGGCCGTTGCGCAACAAAAGCAGCAGCGCGCCTAGCTCGAGGGCCACAGCCGTGGCGCATATCACCACGAATATATCCATGACGGCGGCAGTATAACACTAAGCCGACGCCATGGAGGGGGCTTATAGGCCCCCCCTGTTATGCAACCCTTAACGTACTAAGGTACTACTCTTCTGGGAATATTGGTGGTTTTCCGCCGCCCATTGTAATCACCTCGGGTGAGAGAAATTTGTTAAAAACGAGGACACACTACAGGCTTTCCAGGATAGCTAGTAATCTTTTCGTAATTTGTTCAGTGGACTGAAAACGAAAGGATTTGCGCCAGGTGGTAGACTTGTCCTAGAATTCTCCGACTCACGATGCTGCAGGAAAAGCCCATCTCGCGCTATCTGCAGAACGTCCTGGATGCGCTGCCCAGCGCCTTCGCGCAACTGGTCTTTCTCTCGTCGCTAAGAGATCCCTACACCGGCCGTTATTTGCATGAAGGCTGGGCAAGCGTTTCCACACCTGAGGAAGTGAATCTGGCGCTCCGCGAAACTCACTGCTCCGTTTTCGAAGCGGTCGTCAATCTCCCGCTGATGGCACTATCGAGGGAGTTGCGCAAGCATTTCAATTCCTTGGGGCAAGTCGAACTTCGAGTCGCAAACCTGTGGCTTGAGACGGAGCCTTATTACGAGATGATTCCGGAGGGATGTTCTCTTCTGGCGCGCAGGTTTTTCATCTCACAATTTCGGTCGGCCTTGGAAGTTTTGGTGCAGGCTCCTGGCTGGACGTACTTGGAGGAACCAGTCGCATCGCCACTCCCACTACCTGACCGAGGACCTCGGCCTCAGTGGCTAAATTAAGGCTCTGGACGGGCACATTCGAGACCGGGTGCGGTATCAGCATCAGCCGGGATCCCTCCACTTGGCACCAGGCGCATCGGTAGCCGTTGCGCAACTCCACGAAGTAAACCGGTCGATCATATTCGTTCTTCCACCCATCCTGCGCAACGCGCTTCCGCTCCGGATCGATCATTACCAGCGAGCCCGGCCGAAGCAGTGGAAACATGGTCCTGTCCGTCAGGCCGACGAAGCCGTAGGTATGGCGCCGCGGATTGCAGCTCAATAGAAAGGCCGCAGGTATTTCTCCCCACATCGCCACCACACGGTTGACGAGTTGCGTGGTCTCCCAACGAAACGTGGGATCGATGCGCACCGGCACCAAAACCTTTTCCTCGAATCCGTAAATCTCCGAGGAAGCTGTCCGCGTGATCTCCGGAAGAAAACGCGTTTGGTAGGATCGCGTTCGGTTAATGTTTACCCCGTACTTGCTGAGAATGTCGTTCAGGTCAAGTCCGTAGATCGAACAGAGGCTGAAAAGCTTGAAAAAGCTGGGGACCGATTCTTCATTCTCGATCTGCGTCAGTCTCGCTGCGGAGACGTAAAAATTCTCGTTGCCTTCTTCCGACGCAACCACTTCGCTTGCGTCCTGCACCTCGCGCATTCCAAGTTGCAGCCGTTCGCGCACGGCCTTAAGGTATTGTCCGGGCGTGACTTGGGGCGCGGCCGGTTCTGCCGCGGGCACGCTCGCCGGCAGCGGCTTCGCCGCGCTGTCGATCTCCAGCTTCATCTTGAGGGTGCCGTTCAGTTTACTGAACATGGGAGGAGAGTCTAACCCCGACTTGACTTTCCCACAACCAAAAGCTGTTGCCGGACGGGCCGTCACACGACCGTCCTCGTCGTACTAGGCTTCCCTGGCGTGGGCTGGATTCGACTGAAAGTAAGCGCGTTGTTCGAACGTGGATCTCAGGCGCAGCGTACGACGCGTGACGATCTCGCTGAATTATGGAGCGGAACATGCACGAGGAGATTGACGCGACGGCCGGAGCAATCTGGCAGACCCTCAATGCGAACGGCGAATTATCTTTGCCCAGTTTGAGGCAACAGGTAGAGGCAAAGGCCCCTATTTTCGACTGGGCCGTTGGCTGGCTCGCGCGGGAAGACAAAATCGTAATCACACACCATCACAGGACTTATCGTATGCGGCCTAGTGACGCGCAAACCCGCATAGCGGGCGCCTAGGCCGTTGCGCCCCTAGGCCAGTCCTTGTGAGACTTTGCCGCCCTTGTTACGGCTCCTGTAGCGCCGGGCTTCAGCCTGGCATCCTTCCCCAGTTCGTACTGGCGCCCCGAATGCCGCCGCCTTCGAGCCAAAGTCCCTGCCGAGGGGGAGTCTTCGCCGCAACGGGCACACGGATGCGCCGAGGAAAGCACTTCGGCCTGATTTGTGCTTCCGAGTATGATGGCGCAATCTTTTATGGAAATTCGCGCCTGGAACCAACGTTATCGCTCGCGGGAGCACCCAGCCGAAGATCTCGACGCCCCTCCCACGCCGCTCTTGATCGAAACCGCCGAAAAGCTCCACCCAGGAAAGGCCCTCGACCTTGCCTGCGGCGCCGGGCGCAATGCCCTGTGGCTCGCCGAGCACGGCTGGTCTGTTACAGCCGTCGATGGCGCCGCCAGCGCCATTTGCATCCTGCGTGGTCGCGCCTCCGAGCGCCATCTGAAGATCGACGCTCGCGTCGCGGACCTCGAGAAAGGCCGATACAAAGTCGCCCCGGCGGCGTGGGATCTCGTTGCCATCTGCTATTACTTGCAGCGCAACCTCTTCTCCCCGGCCAAACGAGCCGTGGTACCCGGCGGAATCCTCATTGCCATCGTTCATATCACCGAACCTGGCGAAAAACCGACATCGCATCGCCTGCTTCCCGGCCAGCTAAAAAAGTATTTCCGCGGATGGAAAATCCTGCACCACTACGAAGGCCACCCCGGCGACGCCGCCCATAAGCGTCCCGTCGCCGAAATCGCCGCCCGCAAACCTAAAATTTCAGAATAGCCGCACCAACGGCTGTCATCCCGAAGGCCGCCTTCCGGCCTGATGGATCTCTTTTGGCCTCGAATC
>Ga0206939_10082_pt1 | contig 27560 bp, 30 predicted proteins | sample Alteio_BWOrgHeat_10_FD_152921 | JGI IMG/M metagenome (GOLD analysis project Ga0206939, IMG submission 152921) | Enriched cells from forest soil in Barre Woods Harvard Forest LTER site, Petersham, Massachusetts, United States -... | ecosystem: Environmental > Terrestrial > Soil > Temperate forest >... | reverse complement strand
CCAAATCCGAAAAGGGCGAGCCGTCCGCGCGGTTGATGGCCTCCATGACGCCGACGAGCTTGTCTTTGACGAGCATGGGGACGGCAAGAATCGCTTTGGTCTGGAATTTTGTTTTCTTGTCGGCCTTCTGGGTCCAACGCGGATCTTTAGACGTGTCATTTACCACAGCGACTTTGTGATGTTCCGCCACCCATCCGGCGATGCCCTCGCCTTTTTTCAGACGCACTTGCTGGAGCGCGCCGTCCTTATCGCCCAAAGCCACGTCGAAATAAAGTTCGCCCGATGCCTGGTCCATGAGCAGGAGTGATCCCGCTTCGGCGCGCACGACTTCGCTCGCCAGCCGCATGACCGTTTCTAAAAGTTCTGACAGGCGGAGCGTCGAAGCAATGGCGCGCGTGGCTTCAAAAATGCGTGCGAGATCTTGCTCGGGCAATTGCATCCCCGAAGTCTAGAGGGATCGGCTCTAGTTTTCAACAGGGATTTTCGGTTTTCGCTTGGTAGGACGCGGGCGATGAACTGGCTTAGGAGGCGGCGCGACAAACTTTTTTCGCGCTTCAAGTCGCGTCTCCGGCGTAAAAGGCGACCAGGTATTCTGAATTTGTCTTGCGCGACGGCGGAATGCCGGCATGGCATTCAATAGCGTTTGAACAGGAGCGGTGTATTTCTTAACAAGCTGCACCGGTTTTCCCCTTTTCACAATGCCTTCCTGACCGGTCGGCACTTCCAACGGCGGCTGCAGGCCTTCGGCTGTTTCCGCCGGTTCGAGCCCCACGTCTCCTTCAAAGACGCCGAGGTGAGATCCTTCTTCCTTGGAACATTGCAAAGCAAATTCCGTTCCATGGACCACCGCAAGCGCCGCGGGCGTATTAAATTCCCAATGCTGGACCGTTCCCGCTGTGCGGCCCGAATCCACTTTGCCGATCAGCGATCCTGAAACTAAATTAAAGTGGCCGCTGTTGGTATCCATGTGCTCGGCGGAAAATTCGCCTTGCGGTTCCAGCAGCCATACGGCGTTTTCGCTCAAAAGAATCTCTACGCGGCCGTCTTCTCCTGTGCGAATCTGATCGCCCGGCTCGATGGGCAGTCCTTCATGCGGCTCGATCCATTCCTTCGCCCCTTGCGCCAAGAGCCCGACGTCGCCGGAAATAATACCGAACCGCGCCTGGACGGCGTCGAGCGTGTCGGCTTTTGCGGCTGAGGGGAGAAGGGTGAGGGGTGAGAGGAGAAGGAAATAAACTACAAAACGTTTTAGGGTCATTTCGACTGATTTCCCCCCTCCCCCTTCGCCCCTCGAACACCTTGCGCGGCGAGGTGTTCATTGTAGTATCGCGAGAAACGGTGCGTGCCTTGACCGTCGGCGACGAAGAACATCATGTCGGTCTGGGCGGGATGCGCGGCGGCATCTAGTGCGGCAGCTCCAGGATTGCAGATAGGCCCAGGCGGCAAGCCGCCGTGCCGGTATGTGTTGTACGGCGATTCCACTTTCAAATCTTTATACGACAAATGCGGCTTCCATCCGCCAAGAGAATATTCCACGGTCGCGCAGGATTCCAAATACCAATGCTTGTGCAGGCGGTTTAAAAAAACTCCCGCGATGATCGGCCTTTCCTGCGGCGCCCGCGCTTCCCGCTCGACGATAGAAGCGAGCGTGACGAGTTGGCCTTCCGAAAGCTTCATCGTTTTGGCTCGGTCTTTAAAATCCTTTGGCTCTTTATCCTTGAAACGCTGAGTCAGACGTCCAACGACTTGATCCGCGGGAAGTCCCTGCTCGAAAAAGTAAGTGTCCGGAAAAAGAAATCCTTCCCTTTTTTCTTTGCCCACGATCGCGAGAAAATCAGCCGCGGTTGTCACGCCGCGCGCGTCGAGCAGCGCGGCCATTTGTTTGGCCGTCCATCCTTCGGGGAAGGTGACGCGCATGAGCGGTGGTCCTTTCCGGAACGTCCGGAAAATAGCGAAACCCGATTCGCGCGTTGAGAGTTCATACACGCCAGGCTTAATGCCGCTCGCATGCCCGAGCAGTTTGACCCAGATCAAAAAACTAATGGGATGACGGAGGAGCCCTTGGTCGTAGAGGTCTTTGGCGACGCCGCGGGCGGGAACGCCTTTGCGGACTTGGAAGCGAATAACACGCGCCGGTGAAAAAGGCTGTGAACTCCAAACCCAAAAAATCGCGCCGAGGATGATGAGGATGAACCCGACACGTAGAAAAAGTGATTTTGATGCGCTGGGTGGGGAAGGCGGTGGCTCAACGACCGGAATCATTTTGAAGCGACGGATACCGCCGGCGCATCCGCCGCGGGAGTAAGCTGAAAACCTCCCAGAGAGTGATCAAACCCTAACAGCTGCGACACCGTGACGAAATGATAGCCCTCTTCGCGCAGCTCCGCGATGACGCCCGGCAGCATGTCCACGGTATTGGGCATTCCGGAATGCATCAGAACGATCGAGCCATCCGACACGCTGTTGAGGATGTGCCGTCTCATGACCGCCGAGGAAGCACCATTCACGTCTTTCGTCAGCACCGTCCAGAGGATCATATGATAGCCCGCTTTGGACGCCACCTTGAGCGAGCGCCGTGAGAAATCGCCGCCGGGAGGGCGGTACAACATCGTGTCATGCCCGGTTAAGTTCTGAATCACGCGACGCGTTTGGCCGAGTTCGTTTAAAAGCGTCTTATCGTCGACACGGGCGAGATTGGGATGACTGAAAGTATGGTTGGCGACTTCATGCCCTTGGCGGGAGATTTCGCGGATGAGGTACGGATAACGAACAGCCATTTTACCGACGACAAAAAACGTCGCAGGCACACCCGCCTCTTTCAAAACGTTCAGCAATTGCTCGGTTTTCCCGGCATGCGGCCCGTCATCAAACGTGAGCGCGATCCAAGGCCGGCGCGGTTCCAGAGCAATTTGGGGCTTGAGTAAAAAGGGATTCGGCAATTCCGGACTGGAATGACTGACGGCACCGCACAAAAGCAGCATAATACCTAGAAATATAGTTTCAACTCGGCGAATTCTCATGCGCCTAAAGATACCGCAAACCCCTCTTATTTACAAGTAAATTACACGTAACAGATCAGTTGAAGGTATAAGCGACGCGGAGGCCAGGGATGACGAGTTTGTCGTCAGATCCTGGTTCGAACACTTGGTGGTAATGCACGATAGGCCCGATGGAAAAACGGTCCGTGAGTAGGATGTCGAAGCCGCCCCCCACATTCATCCCGGAAAAATCATCACTTGACCCGGAAACAGGGTAGGAGGTACCGAGAATGCTCACCGACCCTGCGCTATTACTCACATGATAATAACCGGCACCAACAAAAAGATAAGGCCGTACCCTTACCACCGGAAGATACAGCGTATTACCAACCTTCACGTAAGGCGTGACATGAATAAACTGGTCATGAATATCGCTGGAAAAGGAGAACCCATTTAGCGTTCCCCCGGCTTTATGGAAGGAGGCGCCCGTCTCGAGTCCGAGAGAGAGCCACTCGTCGACGCGGTACTCGCCCGCTCCGTCGATCGCAAGTCCATTTTTTAAGACGTCTTTGGAGTCTTCCTGCGGCAGCGCATAGCCGGGATTAAGACTTATCGTCCATGGAGAATTGGCGAACGCCATTCCTGTTCCCAAGATCAGAAAACCGCAACACAACAAATTTTTTTTCATAATGTCTCCCGTAGGAGATCGAGCGCGCCAATAACCGCGCGTTGTCGAACGGTATCACGATCACCGCGGAAATGGAATTGGAATGTTTTTGTCCGCCCAGGACCGGAGATGCCAATATAGACTAAACCGATCGGCTTTTTTGCGGTCCCCCCACTGGGCCCCGCAATGCCTGTGATCGAAAGCCCCCAGGAGCTTCGGCATTGTCGGCGAACACCTTCGGCCATCTCGGCCGCCGCCGGTTCGGACACTGCCCCATACTGACGTAATGTCTCTTCACGAACGCCAAGGACCGACTGCTTGATCCTATTGCTGTAAGAGACGACACCGCCCCAAAAATAATCCGAGCTACCCGGCACATCCGTCAAACGTTTCGAGAGCATTCCCCCCGTGCAAGATTCAGCCACTGCCAGCGTCGCACCGCGTGAAACAAACTTTTTCATGATGACTTTTTCCAGCGGATAATCATCATCCCTTCCATAAAACGCGGGTCCCATTTTCGCTTGAATTTTTTTGGCAATGATGGCCAATCGTCGTTCGGCTCGCCTTTTCGAACGATCGGAGACGAAAACATCAAAATCAACGAAGCCCAGATGGGCAAGAATGGTAAATTGCACGCCTTTTTCGCGAGCAATGATCGGGCGCAGGCGCTGATCGACAATCGATTCCGGTACGCCAATAAAATGGAGATGCGTCTCGGCAATGGGTATGGGCGGAAATTTCTTTTTGAGCTTCGGTAAAACGATTTCATCGACCATGGGATTCAATTCTGACGGCGGACCAGGCAAAAGAATCAACACCTTTTTCCCGTCATTCCCCGCAGCCACTGGCGGGGAATCCATGGATCCCCTGCCAACAACCGCAGGGGATGACGAGCCTATTTCAAGCCATTGTCCCGGCGCAGTCCCGACGCGATTGGCAAGCGCTTCGGCGCCTTCGATCAGATAGGCTTGTCGGCCGTTGGCCGGCGGCATGTTGCGAAGGCGCGCTTTTTTAAATTTTCGGAAAATTTCTTTGAACAGCTTGGGAACGTAGATCAAATTTCGACCGACAGCGGCGGCAGCAGCTTCGCGCGAGAGATCATCGAACGTCGGGCCAAGGCCTCCGGTCACGACAACGATGGAATCTGCTGCTAACGCCCGCCGAATGGCATCCGTCAGATCTTCAAGATCATCCGTGACGGTATGTTCGTGGTAGAGTTCGATGCCCACTGATGCGAGGCGGCGCGCCAATGTGGACGCATGAGTGTTGATCTTGCCGCGCAGAAGTTCGCTGCCCACGCAAACAAGAGAGGCGCGAGGGATGAGGGACGAGAGATGAGGAGTATTTAAAAAACCCTGTTCCCTCACCCCTCGTCTCTCGTCCCTGCTACTGGATTCCGAGATAGGCATGCTGCACTTGTGGATTGTTCATGAGCGTTTGGGCCGACCCTTCTAAAACGATTTTACCTGTTTCTAGAACGTAGGCGCGCTGGGCCACTTCGAGCGCCTTGTGCGCGTTTTGCTCCACCATCAAAATGGTCATGCCTTGTTTATGGATTTCTTTGACGATCGCAAAAATTTTCTCCACCATAAGGGGGGCCAGCCCCATCGACGGTTCATCGAGCATCAATACTTTCGGACGAGCCATGAGCGCGCGCGCCATCGCCAGCATTTGCTGCTCGCCTCCGGAAAGCGTCGCTCCCATTTGATACTGGCGGTCTCGCAAGATCGGGAAAAGCGTCATCATGCGCTCTTGATCCTCGGCAATACTGGACCGATCGCGCCGCAGAAAAGCCCCCATCATGAGATTTTCCAACACGGTGAGCCGCGGAAACACGCGTCGTCCTTCCGGCACGTAGATGATGCCCAGAGCCGCCACGCGGTGCGGCGGTTTCTGCTTGATCATTTGCCCTTCGAACCAGATTTCACCGGAGTCGGGCATGAGGAGTCCCGCGATGGATTTGAGCAGCGTGCTTTTACCCGCGCCGTTGGCACCGATGAGGGTTACCATCTCGCCCGGCTGAAGCGTCAAGCTCACGCCTTTCAACGCCTCAATTTTTCGGCCATGCAGCGTGCGTAAGTCTTTAACTTCAAGCATGAGCGGACGTCCCCAGATAGGCTTCGATCACGGCGGGATTTTTCTGCACCTCGGCCGGCGTGGCGTCGGCGATTTTCGCGCCGTAATCCAGCACGATGACGCGGTGGCAGAGGTTCATGACGACGCGCATCTGATGTTCGATCAATAAAATAGAGATGCCGCGTTTCTGAATGCGTTCAATCAAGCGCATGAGATCTTCGCTTTCCGACGGATTCATGCCGGCGGTCGGCTCGTCGAGCAAAAGTAATTTCGGCTCCAGCGCCAGCGCGCGCGCGATCTCAAGCCGCCGCTGTTCGCCGTACGGAAGATTTTTGGCGAGCGCGTTGCCGCGGTCGAGAAGTCCCACATCGTGCAGCAGCTCGCGCGCGGATTTTTGAATGGCTTGCTCTTGCGCACGAAAGGAAGGAGTGATGAAGATCGTGCGGAAAAATTCGGACTGCGTGCGGCAATGCCGGCCCACCATCACGTTCTCCATTGCGGTCATGTGGGTGAAGAGGCGGATGTTCTGGAAGGTGCGCGCGATGCCGAGGGACGAAATCTCATGTGGCGCGAGCCCATCGATGCGCTGATCGCAAAACAGGATTTCCCCTTTGTCCGGCTTATAGAGACCAGTCAGCACATTAAAAAACGTCGTCTTGCCTGCCCCATTAGGCCCAATCAGCCCGAGGATTTCACCCTCCTTTATAGAGAGATCGACATGGTCCAAAGCGGCCACGCCGCCAAACACCTTAGAAATAGACAAAGCCTCTAAAAAACCCATTTAAACCAATCTTCCCGAAAAATAGTACCAGGTACTCTTTATTTTTTTTCGACTTTTGCGAAAATAGTACCTGGTACTATTTTTGTTCGGCGTCATAGAGCGTCTCTTGTGGTGCGTCTTCAGGTTCGAGTGGGCGAAGTTCCAGCGTTCGGCGGCGGCTGGGCCATATGCCTTGTGGGCGGTAAATGGCCATGAGAATCAGTGAGAGGCCGAACAGGAGATAACGCGCGTTCGCGAAAGAGCTGCCCAGCGCGCTGCGCAGGATTTCTGGGGCCATCACGATACAGAGCGCGCCAAGGATCACACCCGTGATGCTGCCCATGCCTCCTAGAACGACGGCGCACACAAGCAGTACGGATTCCCAAAATGTGAAGGATTCCGGCGTCACAAAACCTTCCCAATGCGCGAAGATGGCGCCGGCGAGGCCCGCGAAAACGGCGGACAGCGCAAAGGCGACCACTTTTTGCTTCGTGACTTCGACGCCCATGAGTTCCGCCGCGATTTCATCTTCACGAATCGCCACCCACGCGCGCCCGACGCGGGAATGATTTAGCCGCTCGCAGATCCAGATCGCGCCCAACACGCAGACGAGAATCAAATAGTAGTAATGGAGGTTCGTCGAGAAGGTGAATCCAAACAGGGACGCCGGTGGAATCGTTTCCCCCACGCGTGGTAGACCCTTGGGCCCGTTCGTCAAGCCATCCCAATTCGACAAAATGAGCCGCACAACTTCGCCGAACCCGAGCGTCACGATGGCCAGATAATCCCCACGCAGCCGAAGCGCCGGAAATCCAATAATCACGCGAATCGCCGTCGAAGCCAGGATCGCGGCCAGCACACACAAAACAAAAGGTACATGATGAATCGCAAGGATCGCGGCGGTATAAGCCCCGATCGCGTAAAACGCCATAAACCCCAAATCGAGCAAGCCTACGAATCCGATGACAAGATTGAGCCCAAGCGCGAGCAGCATGTAAAGTCCGGCAATTCCGAAAAGTCGAATGACAAAAGCAAACGAGGTGGTCTGAAGAAAATAAGGTACGACTAAGAGGAGAGCCACACCCCCAAACCAAGCTCCCTTTTTCATACTTTATCGGGGACGCGGCGGCCGAAGAGGCCTTCGGGGCGGAACAATAAGATAAGAAGAAGGACAGAGAAGGCGACGACGTCTTTCCAGTCGGAGCCGTTCGGGATGAAGCCGGCGACCATCGACTCCAAAACGCCGAGGATTAACCCGCCGCACATCGCGCCCGGGATATTACCGATGCCGCCCAAGACCGCCGCGGTGAAGGCTTTGATGCCGGGGACGAATCCCATGTTGTATTTGATCGAACCGTAATACATCCCGTTTAATGCTCCCGCGACGCCGCCCAGCGCGCCGCCGATGAAAAAGGTGATCGCGATGATGCCGTTGACCGGGATACCCATGAGTGACGCGGTCGTCGCATCCTGCGCCGTGGCGCGGATGGCGGTTCCGAGCCGCGTTTTATTGACGAAGAACTGAAGTACGAGCATCAGCGTTAAAGAAACGCCGAGGATCAACAACTGGAGCGTGTTCATCTGCGCGCCCAGGAATTGAAAATGTTTGACTTCAAAAGCTTGCGGGTAGGCGATCGATTGATCGGAGATCCACAGGAACACGGCATTCTGCAGGAAAATGGAAACGCCGATAGCGGAGATGAGCGGAGCCAGGCGCGCCGCGCGGCGAAGCGGACGATAGGCCACACGTTCGATGACAACAGCGAGCGCGGCGCAGAATAGAAAAGAAATGAGAATTCCCGCCACAAACGCTTCCGTCGGCGGCAAAAAAGTGGAGAGTTTTTTGTAGCTCATCAGGCTGACGAACGCGCCCGCCATGAAGATTTCGGAATGCGCGAAGTTGATCATGAGGAGCACGCCGTAGACCATCGTGTAGCCGAGCGCGATGAGCGCATAGAGAGAACCGAGGGTGAGCCCATTCACAAGCTGCTGAAGAATCATATGTGATATCCGCTATGAGCTATCGGGTATCGGCTATGTTCCGTTGATGGAGATCTTACGAGCTCTTGTAACGTTACAACGTCTTGTAAGGGCGACGTCAACAAATCATAGCGGATACCGGATACCTCATAGCCGATAGCGGATATATAGCCCGTAGGAATGACGTTATTTAAGAGGAACAAATTTTCCATCCTTGACTTGGAAAATCGTGATGGTCTTGTTCAGCGTGTCGCCTTTCTCGTCGAACTGCGTCACGCCCAAGACACCCTCATGCTTTATGTGGGGAAGCGCGGCCAGAATTTTTTCTTTGTCAGGGCCGACGTCGTGGATGAGATCGAGGAAAATGCTCATGGCCTCGTAGCCCCAATGATCATAGGCTTTGAGCTCGTCATTCGGATAGCGCGCCTGATAGCGTTTGACGAACTCCGCCGCCGAAGGAAGAATAGACGCCGGAGCTCCCAAGAAAGTGACGTATGTTCCTTCTGCCGCCGGTCCCGCGACGCGTAAGTATTCGGGGTCGAGATTGGCTTCCGATAAAATAACCGGCGTGTTAATTCCCACGCCCCGCGCTTGACGCACCACAAGACCGCCGCCGGCATAATCGCCGCCCCAGTAAAGGATTTGAGGCCCTGTGTCGTGAATGCGCGTAAGAAGCGCGTTAAAATCTTTATCCGCCACATTCACCCCGTCGAACGAAATCACGGTTCCGCCCGCGGCTTCAAAACGTTTGCGGAATTCTTCAGCGACGCCTTGGCCATACGCCGTCTTGTCATGGATGATCGCGACGCGTTTGGTCTTGAGCGTCTTGAGCGCATAATCGGCCGCGTACGGACCCTGCACATCATCCGTTGTATTCACACGAAATATACTGCGCGGGTATTGCCAGCTGGGATCGAGCTGCTGCTGAGTCAATTTGGGGTTGGATGCAGCGGGCGAGATCATCGGCAGATGCGCGCGGGCATAAACGACAGACGCAGGAATCGAACAGCCCGAATTAAAATGGCCGACGACGCCAACGACCGAAGGATCGGAGACGATGCGATTGGCGACGCTCACCGCCTCGCGCGGATCACTGCGATCGTCGAAGGACACCATCTCTACTTTGTATCCCTGAAAACGGCCTTGGGCGTTCGCCTCTTCAAGAGCCAGCGCGCAGGCTCGGTTAAGTCCTTGGCCCAGCGCGGCGATGTCCCCGGTCAAGGGCAACGCGACCGCGATGTGCGTGACTTTTTCTTTGGGACCGCATCCCGAAAAGATAATTGCAAATGGCAAAAGGCAAATGGCACATTTCAAAAGTTTTTTCATGAAATCCTTTAAAGTCCGAGCTCGCGCAGCACCGCCGCTTTTTCGGGCTTTATCGTCGGTGGAAGCTTGACTTGTTTCGTCGCGTTGTCGGGATCTTTTAAGCCATGGCCTGTGAGCGTGCAGACGATCGTTTGGCCTTTTTTCAACAACCCTTTTTTGGCGTTCTTGATCAGTCCCGCGACTGATGCCGCGCAGGCCGGCTCACCGAAAACACCCTCATGCCGTGCAATGAAACGGTAGGCTTCCATGATTTCATCGTCGGTCACTTCGTCGATCATTCCCTTGGACTCGTCACGCGCGAGGAGCGCGGGCTTCCAGGACGCGGGATTTCCGATGCGGATGGCCGTCGCGATGGTTTCGGGCTTTTCAACAATCTGGTTCTTCACGATTGGCGCCGCGCCTGAGGCCTGAAATCCCCACATCATCGGGAGACGCTTGGCGAGCCCATGTTTTTTATATTCTTGATACCCTTTCCAGTACGCGGTGATGTTGCCCGCGTTTCCGACGGGGATGCAATGGATATCCGGAGCTTCGCCTAACACGTCTACGACTTCGAATGCGCCGGTTTTTTGTCCTTCAATGCGGTCGGGGTTGACTGAATTAACTAGCGCGATCGGATGCGTTTCGCAAATATCCAGAACCAGCTTCAACGCTTCGTCAAAATTCCCCGCGATCTGAATCACTTGCGCGCCGTGAATGAGCGCTTGAGCGAGTTTGCCGATCGCGATTTTCCCCTCGGGGATGAGCACCGCGCAGCGGATGCCTGCGCGGGCGGCATAAGCCGCGGCGGAAGCCGACGTGTTGCCTGTAGAAGCGCAGAGAATGGCTTTCGCGCCTTTCTCGACGGCTTTGGAGACCGCCATTGTCATGCCGCGATCTTTGAAAGAGCCGGTGGGATTTAATCCTTCAAACTTGAAATAGACTTTAACGTCCGCTTCTAAGATTTCCGGCAGATATTTAGAGGGAATGAGCGGCGTATCGCCTTCCAGCAGCGTGATGACGGGAGTTTTCGCCGTGACGGGCAGATACTTGCGATAGCGTTCGATAATTCCGAATCGGAGCGGGGACGCGGCGGGGTTCATTCCTCAATCCTGAAGAGGACTGTTTTGGCGCGGATGTAGGATTTCTGTCCGATCTCTTTGAGCGCGCGCTCGATCGTCGCCTCAGGGACTTCATGCGTCAAAATCATGATCGGAATGCCGCGGATATTTTGGAAGCCGTGCTCCGGCTGATAGACGCCTGAAATGGAAACGCCGAGCTTACTTAAGATCCCGGAGATGCTCGCGAGAACCCCGGGCTGGTCCTTCACGGTGAATCGCAAATAGAAACGTGAAATCATTTCATCTTTGGGAACCGCTTTTAAATGACGCCGATAATCTCCTGACACGTATGGAAGCTTTCCGGCGGTCCCGGCGGCGACTTGCCGGGCTAAATAGGTGACGTCTGAAATAATCGCGGAAGCCGCGGGCATTTGGCCTGCGCCTTTTCCGTAGAGCATCACATCCCCCGCCGCATCGCCGTTGATTTCGATGGCGTTGTATTCGTTATGGACGTTCGCGAAGGGATGCGTGTCGGGAATAAGCGTCGGATGCACACGGATCTCGACGGTGTCTTCAGTGAGTTTCGCAATACCCAAGAGCTTAATCACGTAGCCAAACTCGCGCCGCACGAATGCCATATCGCGCGGATCCACTTTCGTAATGCCTTCGGTGACGACATCCGTCAATCGGACCCAAGTCCCCGTGGCGATCGAAGCGAGAATGGCGATTTTATGCGCGGCATCAATTCCTTCGACGTCGAACGTGGGATCGGCTTCGGCAAAACCGGCTTTCTGAGCCTCCTTAAGCGCGGCCGGATAGCTTAAGCCCGCTTGACTCATGCGCGTGAGAACGTAATTCGTCGTGCCGTTTAAAATTCCGATAATTTTTGAAATTTTATTGCCCGCCAGCCCTTCGTTTAAGGCTTGAATGACGGGAATACCGCCGCCGACGGACGCTTCAAAATAAACAAGACGCCGGTACACACGCGTATGCTCGAACACATCCCCCCAATATTTGGCGAGGAGCGCTTTGTTGGCTGTCACGACATGTTTGCCGGCATGCAGCGCTTTTAAGACGAAGGTGCGCGCGGGTTCGTAGCCGCCGATGAGCTCGATGAAAATATCGATGTCCGGGTGAAGAATAACGTCTTCGGCATTGCGAGTAAAAATATTTTCGAGCCCGAGCTTGCGGACGGTCGCCATCGTGGCCCGCTTGTCACACACCATAGACAGCTGAACGGGCGCGCCGACTTTCTCTTCGATGAGCGCTTTACTCGATTGCAGCATCTGCACCACTCCGGTGCCGACGGTGCCAAGCCCAACCAGCCCTAGCCGAACGGGGTGCTTCATTTGGCGGGAACCTTTGATTTGCCGGCCGCGATGATCTTCTTCAAGCGAAGGAGCACGTCATGGAAACGGTTGTCGTGCGTCACGAGTGACATGCGGAAGTATCCCTCGCCACCGGCACCGAATCCAACGCCCGGAGCCACCGCCACGCCTGTCTCGATGAGAAGCTTTTCAGCAAACGCGAGCGATCCCATTTCTTTGAACGCGTCGGGTAAAGGAGCCCAGACATACATCGTGGCTTTAGGTTTCTGGAGGGACCAACCGATTTTATTCATGCCGTCGATGAGAAGATCACGCCTTTTTTGATAAATCTTCACGATAGGCTCGACGTCTTGCGGCCAGGCTTCCATGGCGGCGACCGCCGAGAGTTGAATAAATGTAGGCGCGCCGTAATCTAGAAATGATTTAAATTTTTCGACTGCAGCGACAATTTTAGAATTGCCGCACATCCAGCCGATGCGCCAGCCGGCCATGTTGTAGGACTTGGACGTCGAATGCACTTCGATGCCGACGTCTTTGGCGCCTTCGACTTCCAAGAAACTCGGCGCGACATATCCGTCGAAGGTGAGTTCCGAATAGGCGTTGTCATGGCAGACGATAATGTTGTACTTCTTGGCGAATTGCACCCATTCTTTAAATACCGCTTTATCCGGAACGGTCGCCGCCGTCGGATTATTGGGATAATTTAAAAAGAGAAGCTTGCTGCGGCGCAAAATCGCTTCGGGAATTTTTCCGAGGTCTGGCAAATAATCGTTCTCAGGTTTTAGCGGCAGAGAATAGACTTCGCCGCCCGCTAAAATCACGCCGTTGAAATGGGCCGGATAAGCCGGATCCCCAACGAGAACCACTTCGCCAGGATTGAGAACAGCCATCGCCAAATGCGCGATGCCTTCTTTGGAACCGATGAGCGCGGTGATTTCATTGTCGGGATTGAGCGACACGCCAAAACGCTTCTCCATCCAGGTGGCGACTGTCTTGCGAAATTTTGGAATGCCTTTGGCTTGTGGATAGCGGTGCGTGGACTGGTGATTTTTAACCGTGTCGCAGAGGCGGTCCACAATGACAGCAGGCGTCGGCTGATCGGGATTGCCCATTCCCAGGTCAATGACGTCCAATTTCTTGGCGTAGGCTTCCTTCTTAAGCTGCGTGATGCGCGTGAATAAGTATGGAGGAAGCCGGTTTAAACGATCGGAAAACTCCGGCATATTCTGCCGTCAATCCTAGCAAATTCCCTATTGAAGGTTATACCGCTGGAGGCGGTGTGGGCGGAGCGGCTGGAGCCGCTAAAGGCGCTGTCGACAAACGCACCAATTTCTTCAGCGAGAAACTGGGTTTGAAGGAGACTTTGCGCCCGATAGGAATCTGGATGGTCTCGCCCGTCTTAGGATTGCGGCCTTTGCGAGCTTTGCGGGATTTCACTTTAAAAGTGCCGAGTCCGGAGAGAGAGACTTTATCGCCGACGCGGAGCGCTTCACGAATGGTCTTTACCAATGCTTTGACCGAACGGGAAGCTTGAGATTTTTTCACCCGCGCTTCCTTGGCTACTCGTTGAATCAGCTGTACTTTATTCATCTCTAGGACCCTCCGCGCGTCTTTTCGTGACGCTATCAAATCGTTGCGATTTTACGTACTCTTACTTGCCGTTTCTAACAGATTTAATTTTGACTGTCAATGGCTATTTTTAAATGCAAAATAGAAAAGCCCCGCGTGTTTGCGGGGCTTTTCGGATAAAAACGACTCTTACTGAGGAGAAAAAACTATCGTTTAGAGTATTGGAAGCGTTTTCGCGCTTTAGGTCTACCTGGCTTTTTACGTTCAACCATGCGGGAATCGCGCGTCAAAAGGCCGTCTTTGCGCATCGCAATTCGCAGCGGATTATCAAGCTTTGCGAACGCTCTGGCTACGCCGTGAGCAATCGCTCCGGCCTGTCCATGCACGCCGCCGCCATTCACATCCACCCAAATATCGTACTGTTTGCCCACTTTGGCGACTTCAAAAGGACGCATGACATGAAATTTAGAGCGAAAATGACCGCCGAAATAATCTTCGACATTCTTATCATTGATCGAAAATTTGCCGGAGCCAGGGAGAAGGCGCACTCGCGCGGTGGCATTTTTACGTCGGCCGGTGGCCCAAACTGGATAAACGAGAGTTGTGGTTGACATAGTTTTTATGAGAGAGCGTAGACTTGAGGCTGTTGGGCCGAATGGGGATGAGCGGCGTCGCGGTACACTTTGAGCCGTGTCATCATGCGTTCGCGGAGTTTGCTTTTCGAAAGCATTGCGCTAACGGCTTTGGAGACGACTTTCTCAGGATTTTCGGCCATCAAACGGCTGTACGGCACAAGTTTCAGGCCGCCCGGATACATCGAATGGCTGAAGGCCACCTTCTGCTCGAGTTTGTTGCCCGTGAGTTTGACTTCAGCGGCATTGATCACGATCACAAAATCGCCTTCATCTAAATAGGGAGTAAAAGTCGGTTTGCCTTTGCCACGCAAAAGCTCCGCCACGCGGGTGGCCATGCGGCCGAGAACCTGCCCTTTTGCGTCGATGATATGCCATCGGCGTTCGAAGGTATCTTTCTTTTTGGGGAAATATGTTGTGTTCATAAGAGGGAGTATTATAGCCAAGTGGCTAAGCTGGGTCAATCTTAAAGATGCTGATAATCGATGAGCCCAAACGGGAGCCCCAGTGCCGCCTGGGATAACTGCATTAAGTAAAAGGCGAACGCTTTGAGCGCTTCAGGGCCCGGGCTTTCCGTCACGAAAGGGACAGTCTTGGGATCCCCGTATAATCCTTGTGAATTGCGGAGCACGAAATGATGTCCCAGACAGATCACGCCGTCGACGGATTCTCCCGCGGCACTTTTTAGAAAGGAATTGAGCTCCGGCAGAGGCAAAAGGCCAAAACTGACTGCCAGACAAGGAATGAGATTTTTCTTTTTTCTTTCGAGCGTTTTAATCTGCTGAGCAAGCGCGCCGAATTCCGTCAAATCATTTTGTGACCAATCTTTGACTTGCAAACAAAACAATACACCGTCCGCCAGATAGGCGCTGGCTTGTCCGTCGCCGAAGGGCGGGAAACTTTCGGTTGAGGCGACGATATCGATGGGACCCGCATGGCGATCTTTAATATCGGCAATCGTCCCCGTCCCATAGCGCATACCGGAAGGCAAAAAAGGCTTCAGAATCTTCGAAAGGACCAGATCCACTTCCACGCGGCGGCCTTGGGATTTTTTCTTCTCCGCTAAAAGATAGTCCCCTAAGTTCCCAAAACTTTCGCTGATCGTTCCCATGGGGTTACATTACACCAAATGTCACAAGCTCGATACCGCGAGTTTTTAATTCGTCCCGAACTTTAGGAGATGTGCAATGCGCCAATTCTTTTTCGCGCCAAGGTTCGCCTTTGCCTGGATGCACCATGAGCTCGGCGGATTTAAAAGGAACAGCTAAATCTAAATAGCGATATCCGGGAAGACTAGACTCCACTGGCTCCCACCCGGCGAAAAATGTATCTACGGATTTGAGACCGAAACGAGTGACGAGATCAGGAATCCAGGCTGTCGGAAGGCCTGGATAAAGGCCTTCATAGAATCCGCTAAAGTAACGGATGACTTTGATTTTGTGCTTGGCGGTCAGCGCGGCAATCGTCGCGAACAATTCGGGCCTGAGATGCGAATGGTGATGACCGTCCACGTGGTGAATGGGCAAGCCGGTCGCTAGAATTTTCTGAATTTGTCTTTCCGTTTCTTTGGCGATCGCTTCGAGCGGAAGTGAAGGATCTTTATAGCCGATGAGTCGCCCTACGCCATGTTCGACTTCAAAAAAAGAATCGAGATCAAGATGCAGGCCAATGCCTAGTTTTGGATTGGCCTTGGCCAAACGGACGCCCTCATCAAATCCTTCGCGGTCCGTCATGAGACTGGCCGAAGTAACGATGCCTTTTTGATGCGCTTCGATGATGCCTTGGTTAATGAGAGCGGAGCGGCCAAAATCATCTGCGTTCACAATGAGTTTTTTCATAAGGCGCGATTCAACGATCGTGCGATCAGGCGATCAAGTAACGCCACTTGATCGCTCGATTGCTGATTGCTTGATCGCTAAATGTACCCCTTCTCAATCATCACTTCGGCGATCTGAACCGCATTGAGCGCCGCGCCTTTCAAGAGCTGATCGCCTGCGACGAACAACACGATGGACTTGCCTGAAGGATCGCTTGCATCCTGGCGGATTCGCCCGACGAGAACATCACCCTGCCCCGAGGCGTCTTTCGGCATGGGAAAATAATTTTTCTCCGGATCATCGACAAGTTTTACGCCCGGCGCCTTCTTCAAAATGTCGCGCACTTCCTTCGGCGTGATGGGCTTTTCACATTCGATCGTGAGGGCTTCGGAATGAGCGCGTAAGACCGGAACGCGGACGCAGGTCGCGCTGACGCGGATTTTGTCATCGGCAAAAATCTTTTGAGTTTCCTTGGCCATCTTGATCTCTTCTTCGTTATAACCGCTCACCGGATCTACTTTGGAATTATGGCTGAAGAGATTGAACGCGTACGGATGCGGAAGCACCGTATTTTTGTAAGGGCGATTTTCGAGATGCGCACGGGTCGATTCTTCAAGCTCCGCCATCGCCGCGGCTCCCGCACCGGAGGCTGCTTGATAGGTGGAAGCAATGAGGCGGTGGATCCGGTTTTTTTGATGGACAGGCCACAGAGGCGTAATCGCGATGATCGTCGAGCAATTGGGATTGGCGATGATGCCTTTATGACCCGGGATCGCGACCGGATTAATTTCCGGGATGATCAAGGGTACGGTCGGATCCATGCGAAATGCGGAAGAATTATCGATGACGACCGCGCCCGCCTTAGCGGCGATTGAAGCGTATTTCTTTGAGATGGAACCGCCCGCGCTGAAGAACGCGATATCGATGCCTTTGAAGCTTTGATCCGTCAGCTCTTGGACGACTAGGCTTTTGCCCTTAAAAGACATCTTCTTGCCGGCGGAACGAGAAGACGCCAACAAACGCATCTCCGATAAAGGAAAATGACGCCCTTCAAGACAACGCAGGAATTCCACTCCGACGGCGCCTGTGGCTCCCACGACCGCAACAGCGTATAATTTTTTAGACATAAGGGTATTATTGTAGCAGGAGCTTCCTTTATTAGGCAATTTCCATCGCTCATGGAACTTTACATCCCTGTCCGGTGTCTAACTCTGGCGTGAGAATTAACATGCAATTAACAATCCTGACATATACTTGTAACGTGGCTGAAGTAACTTATGTACACAGAGACAACGGAGCGATAAATGAATAATTTCCCCTTGACCGTTCCCGAAGCCTCTGTTAAACTGGCCGTGATGAAAAATGGGGTCAAAATGCTTATTGTTATCGCCTCGTAAAATCAACTCAAGATGAAAAAACCGTTAACATTCCTTGAAGCCGGTCGATTGACGCGTGTCAGCGTTGTGGGCCTATTGGTCTGGTCTTCGTCGATGAATTTAGGCCTTTGGGCTGACGAAAAGAAAACCTTTACCCATACGGCAGATTTACGTAGCGGAAAAGAAGATGCTCTGCTCGACGTATTCAAACCCATCTCCGAACAATTTCAATCTGAATATCGCGCTCTCGGAACAGCTTATGCTACCGGAGAAGTGCTTTATCATCAGAAACGCTATGATGACGCCGCCAGAAATTTTGAGACCGTTATCTCCAAAGGAAAAAAGTTCCCCTTCTTAATGGATAATGCCCGGCTGAGGCTGTCTCAGACTCAGCTTCTTAACGGAGAACCATCAAGCGCATTAGTCACTGCGCGCGACGTGGCGAACTCCACCAACAAATTTATCGCCTCGGAGGCATGGTACACGTTAGCTCGAGGATATTTGGCGATCGGAAAAATAGATCGCGCTGAAGAAGCCTATAAGAACATCCTCACCGTCAACCCAGTTTATGCCAATTTATTAAAAGTCGATCTACTCGCAGGACTTTTGTCCTTTGAAAAGGGCGCTTATCTCGACGCCGCAACGCATTTTCAACGGCATCCGGATAACACGCCTTCCTTATATTACTCCATCGCTTGTTTCTGCCAGATTAAAGACATTGCTAAAGCAGTGTCGGCTTATCAAAGCCTTCTCGCCAAGGCGAAAAAAGGTAATTGGGTAGACCGTGCACGCATTCTTATCGGAGAGGCGATTTACAACACGCGCGATTACGACCTCGCGATGACGTTCTTCGGCCCTGTAAGCCGCCGTGACGCGCCTTTGAATTTGCGCGTGCTTGCCCTTTATCGCCTCGCCTGCATCGATTTCCAGAAGAAGAACTACACGCGCTGCGAACTTACCCTGCAAAATCTCTTGAAAGATTTCCCGGACCATCCGCTGCGAACCGACTGGCTTTATCTTATTGCGACCATTCCGGTGTATGAAAGAGATTGGAACCGGACCATCCGAGAAGAAGGAAAATTTGCGGCCTCGGGACATGGAGTGGCCCCGGCTCCTCGCTCAATTCCGCAGGAACAACTGGTTCCTGAAGCCCAGTTCCGCGTGATTTGGGCCTACATGGCGTTAGGCAGTTATAACGAAGTCGTGAAACTGACCGACAAATTTTTCCACAAATATCCGAAGAATCCCCTGACCGGATACGCGCTTCTTCTTCAGGGTGTGGCGTTTGACCAAACCAACAACACAGACAAAGCGATCGACGCCTATCAGACGCTCGTCGATCTTTTCCCTCAAAGTCCCGCCGCGGGCAAAGCCGTCTATCTGATGACATTAAGCCTTCACAAGGCCAATGAGCCGTCCCGCATCGTGAGCGCGCTCAATCATTTGAATGAAAATCTGCAGCGTCAGGAAGAAATTAAGTCCGATCCCTGGCGCAAGAACACGCTTTTCTGGATCGGCGAAGGTTATTACTCCATCGGAGATTACAAGCATGCCGAAGAGACCTATGGCCGGTTTGTGGAACTGGCTCCAGATCATCAAATGATTCCTTATGCTCTGGAAGGTCTGGCGGCCGCGCTTGCCGCGCAAGGTCCTGAGAAGTACGACAAAGCCAAAATTTATATGCAGCAAGCCATCGAACGCGGACAAGAATTAAACAACACTGCGGTTGCCTCCGACTCAAAACTTCAGCTTGGAAAAATTCTTTTCAATCAAAAGAGCTACGACACGGCACTCAATCAATTTGATGCTTACGTTCAAGAATCCACCTCTTCCATTCGCGTGGCCGAAGCCTTGTACGATGCCGGATTGGCACTATCCGCTCAGCAGTACTACACGGAAGCTATTGCCCGATGGAAACAAGTTATTGACGGTTACCGTTTTTCCCCTCTCCGACCGCAAGCTTATCTTAAAACGGGCCAGACCCGTTTCGGGCTTGGGCAATTTGATCAAGCGATTGCCGCTTATCAATCACTCGCGGCCAACTACGCGAACACACCGGATGCCCAGGAAGCACAGTTCCAAATTATTCAGTGCTATTACAATAAAGGCGACTTGCGCGGCGCCTATCAGCAATTCTCAGCGTTCAAAAACAGTTTCCCCGCCGACGAACGCATCCGGGGCGTGTGTGAAAATTTATTGTCTGCTTATCAAGGCCAATCTGGCGCGGCGTCCAGTCTGCATTCCGCAGAACTGAGCGACCTATTGCGCTCCTGTCAGGGCTCGGGGACCGCCTCGGCCATCCTCTGGGAACGTGGGGCTGCACTATTCAATAAAAAAGACTATTCTGCCGCTCAAAAATATTTCCAACGCATCATGCTCTCTTATCCCAACGACGAGTATGCCGGCCAGGCCTATTTTTATAACGCCGAATGCTATTTCTTCCTGAATGATATGGACCAGGCGGCGGGTGCCTACAAGAGCTTCTACATCAATTATCCCAGCGATAAGATGGTGCCGCAAGCCATGTTCCAGGTGGGCGTCAGCTTCTTCAACAAAAAAGATTATGAAAAGGCCGCTGAAGGTTTTGATGAGTTCGTGAAACGTTATCCTCAAAACCCCTTGGCCAAAGATGCCGCGCTTAACGTTGCTCTTTGTTATAAAAAAGCATTCCGATTGGATGAGGCTGCCAAGGCCTATCAAAATTATCTGCTCTTGTATCCGGGCGATCCGAAAGCCAATTTTGTGCGCCTGCAGATTGGAAGCCTGAAGGCGACCAAAGGCAACTATAAAGAAGCCATTGAAGATTTTGAACAGATTCCATCAGGCACTGCCGAGCGCGCCGAAGCGCAGTACCACATTGGCGAGGCCTATCAAAACCTGCATCAAGACGAGCAGGCGCAAGCGGCGTTCCAGAAGCTCTTGTCCACCGGACCTAGAGACAGCGAATTTCGTATCGCGGGGTTATTGGAGTTGGCGAAGATGATTGAAGGAAAAGGATCCACGCAGGGGCTGTCTACGATCTACTCAGACATTGCCTCTTCGAGTAAGAATCAGCAGATTGTGGCTCTTGCCCAACAGAAATTGAAAGAACTAAAAGGAGATCATTAGCAATGGACAATACATCTTTCGTAGATCTCATTAATAAAGCTGGATGGGTCGGATGGGTCATGCTCTTCTGTTCCGTCCTTATTGTTGGATATGCGCTCGAACGCTTTTGGGCGATCATGAAAATTGGGAAGCTCGACGCGAGCCTCACCGAGCGGATCAAGCAATGCATTCGCCAGGGTCAAATCAAGGAAGCCATCGCACTATGCAATAAGAATGATGGTTTTATCACACATTCCTTGGAAGTGGCGTTGAACGCCGCGCATTTCCCTCGTGAAGAAATGGAAAGCATCTTCGCGCTTTATCGCATGAAGCTGCAAGGTCTGCTCAATAAGCATTTGGCTCTCTTCGGAACCTTGGCCTTCATCGGCCCCTTGCTCGGTCTCTTAGGAACCGTTCTGGGTGTTATTCGCGCGTTCCAAGACTTGGCTATTTCCGGTTCCGGCGGCCCGACCATTGTGGCTAAAGGTATCGCCGAAGCTCTTATCGCGACCGCCGGCGGTATCGTCGTGGCCGTCAGCTCGTCAGTGCTCTACAACGTGTTCACCTCGAAGGTGCGTACGACTGTGCAGCAGTATGATCTCTTAACGCAGGAAGTGGCGATTCTGGTTTATACCGGCGCGTCAAAAGGAAAATAAATGGCCTCAGGTCCTCAACAAGCAGACGGAGAATCGCTCTCGGAAGTCAACGTCATTCCGTTGGCTGATCTGTCGCTGGTGCTTCTCATCATCCTCATGGTGCTTTCTCCCATGGTTGTACAATCGATGATCAAAGTGCAGGCGAGCCGCGCGACAGCGATGAAATCGTCAACGGTCCAGAAGCCGGAGCCGCCGCTCATTCTTTCGGTGAATGGCGACGGGAGCGTGACGCTGAATTCGGTGAAGATCAAGGACAATATGGACCTGGCCGCCCACCTGGCTGCCGGTCTTGGCAACCGGATAGATAAGACGGTGCTTTTGACGGTGGATGATGCCGCGTCGCATGGCCGTTTCGTGGAAGTATTGGACATCACGAAACAGCAAGGGGCGGAAAAAATCGCGCTCTTGCATAAGGCGGTTAAAAAATGAAATACAAACCGAAAAGCGAAGAATTTCAGGCGCTCTCCGGCGTGAACATCATTCCGGTAATTGATGTATCGCTCGTGCTCTTGATCATTCTTTTGGCCACATCCCCCATTTTGAATATTCCGGGTTTTCCCATCACGCTGCCTAAAGCCGTGACGGCGGACAATAAAGAAAAGAATATCACGATCAGTGTTTCTCCTAAAGGAGAATATGGAATCAATGAAGCCCCCGTACCATTGAACAATCTCGGGCCAGAACTGCAGAAACAGCTTAAAAATGAAAAAGATATCCTTGTGATCATTCGGGCCGATAAAGATGTGGCTTACGGCCAGGTGGAAAATGTCATGGATATTGCCAAGCGTTACGGCGCTCAGCGCATCGGCATTGCCACCCAGCAGGATCAAGGGGCTGCGAAATAATTTTATGATCGACACCGGTTCAGCGCTCGAATCCACGCGTAGTCAAGAAATGACCTGCTTAGCGATGGCCATTGGCCTCCATATTTTGCTCGTCCTCTGGAATCCCACAATGATGCGCAGCGAAGTTCATGCGATCCATGATTTCGTCAGCGTGGACGTCGTGGACCAGACCGCGCCGGGCGGCGGCGAATCCGCGCCGGAAGCGCCCAAAAAGATGTCGATGATGGACACACTTAAAGACATGTTGATGAAGCCCAAAACTGAAGATATCGCTCATGTGGCGCCCGAGCCTCTCACGCATCGTGTGGCCGCGCCGGTCCAGCCCGCGCTTCAGGAACGCAATATGCCTCGCCCGATTGCCAGCATGTTCCAGCCAAAGAGCCAATCCGAAGATTTGGCGGCGGCCAGCGCTCCGAACTCCATTCAGACTCAAGCTAAAAATTTCACCATCCCGACTTCGGGTCCGACGCTGCAGTCGAAAAGCTTCGGCGGCATTAAAGCACGTGATCTACCCTTTCAAGTGGGGACGGACCAAAATATTTCAGGTGGCAATAATACGGCGATCATTCCGGTAGCCGTTGGAAATAACTCGGCGAAATCAGCCTTAGGATATTCCGCACCCAGCCTTCAAGATGCCGGCAAACATATGGGCATTAATCCTTCGGGCTTGAGCGCTCCTGCAGGCAATGTAAATGCTTTAGGCGGCGGCGGTCCCTCCACGATTCAGCTCTCGGGCACAGGCGGTACCGGCAATGCGCCCACAGGAGCTACGTCAGGGTCTGTGCTTCAAGATCGCGCCGGCTCCGGCGGTGGAGGCTTGGTGAACCGCGCCATGTTTGGTTCAGGCTCGGGCGGCGGAATCGGTAATGGCATTGCGGGAATCCCCAGCGCGGCGGCCCAATTGGATGCCCAATTGGGGGCTTCGGCCGGCGGTTCGGCAAAAGCCAAAGGCAAAAAAGGTTTTGAAATTGCCGGCCCCTTGAATGATCGACCTATTTTGAAGAAAGTCATCCCGCAGTATCCGCCTTGGGCCGAAGAACAAGGCATTATCGGGTCTGTCCGCATATGGTTCACTGTGACTCCGGATGGCGCTGTGCGTTCTAATATGCGTGTGACAAAGACCACCGGATATCCTGATTTAGATAAGCTAGCGCTGGACGCGCTCAAAGAATGGCGCTTCGCCACATTTAACTCGACGGATGACTCAAGCCAGTGGGGCATCATCACGTTCACGTTCTCGTTGTCGTCGTAAGGAGAAGCTATGAATAGCCAAGTCAGAACTCAGAAATCAGAACTCAGAATGAAAGCGATAATGATCGCTTTTTGCGCTCTGAGCTCCGCCTTCTGCGCTGAATTACTCTTGGCTGACATGGACACCGGGCACACGGCGGCTCCCTCGGCGAACGCCCCAGCTCCCGCGATCAAATCAGAGAAGGATGGGGAGTTATCGGCGGAAAGTAAGGGCGTCAATAAGCAGAAGATGACGATCAGCAAATTGGACCCACCGGCTGCCTTCAATCTTGAAGACATTCAAAATTTTCCTGAAGACCGACTGCTGCCGGTGCTGAACAACCCGGTCACCTTCGAGGAAGGCCGCGATTTTTCCAATATGATGGATTCCCAGGATGACAAGATGATTCATCCCTGGTTGCCGGAAATCGCCCAAGCTCCCTTTCTCACGATGAAAACGGTACTCGACAAGCCCGCAAAGGATTGGACGTTCTCCATCATCGATCAAGGCGGCTCACCGGTAGCTTCGCAGGATGGCAAAGGAACTCCCCCCGCATTTTTCCCCTGGAATGGCGATGATAAGGAACGTGGTCATGTCGCGGTGGATACTGTTTACATTCCGCAATTGGCCACAACCGACCGTGACGGTTATCGTCACACGTACAGCGGCCAACCAATGCAATACGCCACGATTCTCCTGAAAGAGAAGGGACGCACCATTGTGGAAATGTCGAGTAAGCGGATTTTCTTGGAAAAAAAGTCAGACCTCTCGAAGGAAGCACCCGTTTTCTTGGATAAGGTGTGCGATTTGATCCGCGAAGAAGTGAAGCTTCCTTTTGCACTTAGGGCTTATGACGTGGACTCGGACCTTGCCCGGGCGCGCACAGATGTTTTGGTCAAATATTTTAGCGAGAAACTTTTTATTCCGACTAGCCAGATCACAGTTCTTGAACCGGGTTCCTCTGAGAAACGCGGCTTGGCCATCGCGGTGACCCTAAATGGGACACCAGGGAGCGCGGACTAATTATGAAACGATTCCATTCTTTTTTAGCCGTAGTCGCCCTTGGACTTTTGTGCGTACCGACGCTCCACGCCGCGGATGCGACAAAACCCGCCAATTCCGGAGACGCGTCTTCCGCCGACCAGACGGACAGCAACTATTATTGGCAGGGAACCCAGCTCTATAATTTGGGTCGCTTAGGGGAAGCGTTCGAAAGTTTTGAAAAAGCGATCCAACGCAAACAAAACTCTAAAGAATCTGAAGCTTATCTTTTACAGATTCGTCAGGAGATTGTGAACAACGCCAAAAAACGCTCGGAAGAGAAGAACTCGCTCAACTACGGCGGCAACAGTCCGGACACAGCCTTAAATGTGGCTTATATTCAGAAGGGTTACATTCGCGTCACGCTTCAAGCCAAGTTTTTATTTGATGAGAACACCGCCTCTCTCAAGACCGGCGCGATGGATGTGATTAACCGGTTGGCCGATGTGCTGCAGGCCAAAGAAGATCAGCGCGTGGAAGTCACCATGATCAACGAGCTGGACAACATCCCCAACGCGCGCGACATAGACGCCGAACGGGCCCTCTTGGTCTTCTCGCTCGTCAACTTCAAACGCCTCTCCCCCGACAACCCGGCCTCACAGAGCTAAGCCGCTTAAACAGCGATCCGGAATCTGATATCTAATTTGTCGTAGTCCACTTTCGGCACGTTCCGTCCCCGGCTTTCCTTTTTCTTCTCCAGACCAATTAACCCTACCCGCACCAAGATCGCCACATCGTCTTGAACGTTCTTCAGATGCCGGTTCGCCATCTTCGCCAGTTCATAAATCGAGCGTGGTTCTTGATGATGAATCAGCGTCAACAATTCAATCCGTTTGGGCGTAAAAAAATTCCGCGCGGCTTCAAGACTCACGAAATTAATTGTTTCGGGCTGCGGTCGAACAGATTTACCCTGTTCAATGTCCTTTATTGTTTTGGCGACATTTTGTAATACTTCTTTTAGACTTTTTATATCAATAACCAACTTTTTTACTTTCATAGAGAATCACCTCTCAAAGCCCGAACTTCAGTCCAGATAATGCGTCGAGCAACGTTATAAGGCATTATATACCTCATATCTATCTGTTTTGCAAGATCTTTTAGTCATAGAATCACCTCTCTATGATTAGACGCAAAACCTCATTTTTTATTCATTTGCTGTGTATTTGGAGTTTATTCTAGGAAGGCATCCCGTTTCGGGAAGGAAAGGCCGGGGTCAGGTTGGAATTGGTCCTATGATTTCTTTGAACACCTCAAAAAGCGAAGCGCGCTCTGATCCTGAGGATCTTTACGTAATTCATGAGCAGATCGCAAGGCTTGGCAAGCTCGTTGTAACCTCGCGTCATCTGGATAGGCTTTTTGAAATGATAAGAATTGCTTATCAGCATTCGTAAAGTCACCTTTATTGAAATAACATTGGGTCATCTCAAACCGTGCATCCTGCTCTTCCGGTCCACCCAGGAAACGTTGAGCAATTTCTTCATAGGTACGTAGAGCTTCGTCCCATTTTCCCAATCCTTCCTGAATGTAGCCCGCATGGAAAAGCGCCTGCGCACCGTTCGGACAGGCCGGACGGGCGGCTAATTCTTTCCACCGCTCGATGGCTTGGCCATAAAGCTGTAATCTTGATAATGTCAGTCCGGACTCGAAGCGGGCCTCACAACTCTCAAGTGTGTCCGTCGAGATGCTCAGATAAGTTTCGAACTGAGTACGCGCTTGCTCAAATTGCCGATCATTGAAGAAATTTCGCGCCGACGTCAACCTAGGATCTGCAGCCGCATCTGAAGCCAAACGGATCTTGCTGCGGTCAACGGTCATCCCTTCGAAATGAATTTGCATGTCTACCCTTGCAGCAGCCGTACTAGCGGTCCAGTTGAAAGGAGCTTCTTTCGCATATGCTGCCGATGCCATGCTGAGCAATAAAAGAGACCTCGCGAAGCTTTTAGAGAAAAATATTCTGTTAAAAGTTCGGCCACTTATCATAGGCTATGGACCTTCAGGACTTATTTAGCTTCTGCTAATCTTTTCTTGACGAACGGCATGAGGCCGCCCGCTTTGATGAGCTGCTGCATGAACGGCGGGAAGGCCGTCGCTTTGTAGGATTTTCCCTTCGTGATGTTCTTGATGATGCCCTGATCCAGATCCACCTCGAGCTGGTCGCCTGTTTCGGTTTCTTTGGCGGCTTCGGGGCATTCCAGGATGGGCATGCCGATGTTGATGCAGTTGCGGAAGAAGATGCGCGCGAAAGATTCGGCGATGATGAGGCCGAGATCCATGCCCTTGATGGCGAGCGGCGCGTGCTCGCGACTGGACCCGCAGCCGAAATTCCGGCCGGCGATGAGAAAATCTCCCGCTTTGGCTTTCTTAGGAAAGTCCGGATCGGCCGTTTCCATGCAATGCTTGGCGAGCTCTTTAGGGTCGGTCGTGACGAGGTACTGCGCCGAGATGATTTGGTCGGTATCGACGTTATGTCCGAATTTAAAGGCGTTTCCTTTGATCATGAAAAAGTTCTCCTGTTCTCCGGTGTTCCCGTACTCCGGTTCCTGTATTTACCGGAGCACAGGAGCACGGGAGTACTAAAACACAATTTTAAGCGGCAGCTAGCGTCTTGCCCTTGCCCAATACTTCTTCGGGGTGGCAGACGTAGCCGGTGATGGCGCTCGCGGTGACGACCGCGGGGTTGGCCAGATACACTTTCGAATCCTTATGTCCCATGCGTCCCGGGAAGTTCCGGTTCGAGGACGAAATGCAGACCTCGTTGGGACCGAGCACGCCCATGTGCCCGCCCAGGCAAGGGCCGCAGGTGGCCGCGGAGACGACGGCTTCGGATTCCATAAAGATATCGATCAAGCCCTCTTTGAGCGCTTGGCGATAAATGTTCTGCGTCGCCGGGATCACCATGAAACGAAGCCCTTTCTTCACCTTGCGGCCTTTGAGAATTTGCGCCGCGATGCGCAGGTCCTCGATGCGGCCGTTCGTGCAGGAACCCAAGAACGCGGAATGGACTTTCGCGTTTTTGATATTGCTGACGCCGGTCACTTTGTCGGGAAGATTCGGCTGGGCGACTTGCGGCTCCATGCCGGTCAGATCCCAATCGTAGCTGGCGCAGAACTTCGCGTCCGGATCGCTCTTGTAGATCGTATACGGGCGTTTA
>Ga0206939_10088_pt1 | contig 27577 bp, 24 predicted proteins | sample Alteio_BWOrgHeat_10_FD_152921 | JGI IMG/M metagenome (GOLD analysis project Ga0206939, IMG submission 152921) | Enriched cells from forest soil in Barre Woods Harvard Forest LTER site, Petersham, Massachusetts, United States -... | ecosystem: Environmental > Terrestrial > Soil > Temperate forest >... | reverse complement strand
CAGACGGCGGGAAGGCTAGCCGGATTGTCGCGCGATTTAACGCAGTTGATTCAGAGCGGGGCAAACGCATAGGCGATGGCGAAAGATCAGTACAAGTATTTTCGGATCGAAGCCCGGGAACTGATCGACGGCATGGGCCGGGCGGTGTTGGAACTCGAGCACGGGTCGGGCGATTCAATCGCCGAGCCGGTCGCGCGCATTTTGCGAATGGCGCATACGCTGAAGGGCGCGTCACGGATTGTGAAACAGCCTGGAATCGCCGATTCCGCGCATGAGATCGAAGATATTTTCGGGCGGTATCGGTATAAAGAAGGGCGCGTTGCCGCTGAGGATACAAATCGGGCGCTGCAAATTCTTGACGGAGTCGCGACGAAGCTCGCGGCGTTGGATGCGCCTGCCGGAACGGCGATAGCTCTTCCGCCGCCGGCAATCGGCCAAACTCCCGGCATTTCGGGCGGACAGGTCCGGGCGGAAAACGCTCGGGTGTCACCGAGCGCAAGTGAAACGCGTCGGGCACCGCAAGCGGCGGCAACAGTTGCGCGCGACGATGGATTCGAAACCGTGCGCATCGAGCTTGACGAAGTCGATGACTTGCTGAACGGCGTCGCGGAAACTTCGGTTCAGCTAACGGCGCTGCGGCACGAGATCGAGAACCTGGAGCGCGCGCGACGGCTCGCGAATAGCGTGGCTGGGACTTTCGCGCGGCATACGAATTTCGAAACGGAGGCGACGGGGTACGTTGTTTCGCGCTCGCGTACGCTGAACGCCGTCGAGGAGTTACAGCAGCAACTGGAACGTGTGACGCGGAATCTGAGCGGCGGGGTTCAGCAGGTTTCGGCGGAGCTCGAACAGGTTCGCGAGTCGGCCAATTTTCTGAGATTGCTGCCAGCGTCGGCGATTTTTTCGCCACTGGACCGAGCGGCGCGCGATGCGGCGCAATCGCTCGGCAAGCAGGTGCGGTTCGCGGCGACGGGCGGGAGCATACGTCTGGACGCGCACGTCCTCACCGGGTTGCGCGAGGCGCTGCTGCACATTGTGCGGAATTGCGTCGCGCACGGCATCGAGATTCCCGCCGAGCGGCTCGCGGCCGGAAAAGAAGCAAGTGGCGCGATCCGGCTCACGATCGAGATGCGCGGGAACGACGTCGTGTTCGCGTGCCGCGACGACGGACGCGGGATCGATGTGGATTCCATTCGGCGAACCGCGATTCAACGCGGATTGCTGTCGCCGTCGGCGGGGGCTGCTCTCGACGTCGACGGCGCGATTCAGCTGATCCTGCGCGGCGGATTCACCACCAAGAATTCCGTAGATGAGATTTCAGGCCGGGGCATAGGACTCGATGCGGCACGCGAAGTGGCCGAGCGGCTGAAGGGGCAGCTCGAGCTGCGCAGCGAGCCCGGCGCGGGAACGACCATTGAAATCCGCGTGCCGGTTTCACTTTCGGCGCTGATGGCGCTGGAGGTCGAGTCGGCGAACACGGTTGCGGCGATTCCGATCAGCGCGGTACGGCGGACGGTGCGGATTGCGGCGAGCGACGTGGCGCGAACAGTGGAAAGCGAGACAATCCTTTTCGATGGCGAGCCGGTACCGTTTCTTCCGTTGAACAGCGCGCTGACTTCGGCGGTTTTTGCATCGCATGACACGAAACGGCAGGCGTGGTCGGCGGTGATCGTCGAGTCATCCGAGGGCCGAGCGGCAATTGCGGTCGACCGGTTGCGAGCGGCGGCGAACATCGTGGTGCGGCCGTTGCCACGTTCGGCGCGTTCGAGCGCGCTGGTGAGCGGCGCTTCGCTGAATGCGGAAGGTGATCCGCAACTTCTGCTCGATCCAGCGGCGCTGGTCGCGCGGGCTTGGCGGGCACAGGCACGCGACGCCGAGCCGGCGGCAAAAAAGCGAGCGTGCGTGCTGGTGATCGACGATTCGCTGACGACGCGGATGCTGGAGCAGAGCATTCTGGAGTCGGCGGGGTATGAAGTCGAAGTGGCGACTTCGGCGGAAGAAGGGCTTGAGAAGGCGCGGGCGCGGCAGTACGGGCTTTTTCTGGTGGATGTGGAGATGCCGGGGATGAATGGATTCGAATTCGTGTCGCGGACGCGGGCGGACGCGCGTCTCGGCAAAACTCCGGCGATTCTAGTGACGTCGCGCAACGCACCGGAAGACCGGCGGCGCGGGGAACAAGCGGGCGCGAGTGCGTACATCGTGAAGGGCGAGTTCGATCAGAACTATCTATTGCGAATGACGAAGGAACTGGTGGGCTGAGAATGATTCCGCCGAAGATTCGAGTGCTCGTCGTGGAGGATTCGTTGACGGCGAGGAAGCACCTGGTATCGGTGCTGAACGCCGATCCGAATTTGGCGGTCGTGGGAGAAGCGGAGGATGGGAAGCGCGCGATCGAGCTTTGCCGGTCGCTGCGGCCGGATGTGGTGACGCTGGACATGATGCTGCCGCTGATGAGCGGCGTGGCTGTGACGGAATACATCATGGCGCACTGCCCGACGCCGATACTGGTGGTGTCGTCGTCGGTGAATCGCGGCGAACTGTACAAGACGTATGACGCGCTAGCGGCGGGAGCGGTCGATGTGTTCGAGAAGCCGTCGGGGCGAGACCCGGACGGCGCGTGGGAGCGTGGGCTGGTGGCGGCGGTGAAGATCGCGTCGCGGATTCATGTGATCACGCACGTGCGCGGGAAACTTGCGTCGCTCAACTATGTGAACGGGGTTGCGCATGGGCACGCGGACTCAGCGGGCGGGGCGCATGGATTTAAGGGAGGGCGGGCGGCTTCGGTGGGGCTAGTCGCAATCGGAGCGTCTACGGGCGGGCCGGCGGCGATCGTCGATATTTTTCGAGAGCTGCCGGCGGACTTTCCCGTGCCGATCCTACTGGTGATTCATATCGGTGAGCCTTTTTCGTCGGCGTTCGCGGAGTGGCTCGATGGGCAAACGAAATTGCGCGTGCGTTACGCGCGCGACGGGGAGCCGATTCCTGCGCGCGGTACTTCCGGTGTGCTGATGGCTCCGGCGGGCTCGCATCTAGCGGTAGCGCATGGCCATCTGTGTTTGCAAAATACGGCGGAGCGGAATTCGTGCCGGCCGTCGATCGACGTTCTGTTTGAGTCGTTGGCGCGAAATCATGGACCGGAAACCGTAGCGTGCCTGCTGACTGGGATGGGCAAGGATGGCGCGGCGGGACTGCTGGCGCTGCGGCATGCGGGGGCGCTGACGCTGGCGCAAGACGAAGCGTCGTCGGTGATTTTTGGGATGCCGCGGGAAGCGATCGAAATGGGAGCCGCGGATCGCGTGCTTCCGCTCGATCGATTTTCCGGCACGCTGCTCGAGGCGGTGTGCGAGCCGGAATTGCGAGGGGTGCGATGAATCCGGCGGTGCTCATCGTGGACGACAGCCTGACGGTGCGGATGGATCTGGGCGAGTCGTTCCTGTCAGCGGGATTCGAGCGGGTACTGTGCTCTACGCTGGCCGAGGCGCGCGACGCGATTGTTGCGCATCCGTTCGACCTGATTGTGCTGGATGTGTTGTTGCCGGACGGCAATGGCATCGACTTCCTGCGCGAGCTCCGGACGATTTCGGCGATGGCGCGGACTCCGGTGGTGTTGCTATCGACTGAAACAGAGATTCGCGATCGGGTGAGAGGGTTGAAGACGGGGGCGAGCGATTACATCGGCAAGCCGTATGAGAGCTCTTACGTTGTCGGGCGGGGGCTTGAGCTGCTGCGGAAGTCTTCGGCCGTTTCGGAGAGTCGGGGAGCGACGACGGTACTGGTGATCGACGACAGCGCGACTTTTCGCGAAGAGTTGAAATTTGTGCTGGAAACGGCGGGGTATCGCGTGGTGGCGGCGGTGACGGGAGAAGATGGGTTGCGAGCGGCGGTGGATGCGCGGCCGGACATTATTGTTGTGGACGGCGTGTTGCCGGGGATCGATGGGGCGACGGTGATCCGGCGAATTCGCGCGGATGCCGCGGTGCGGGCGACGCCGTGCATTTTGCTGACAGCGTCGGAGGAGCGAAGCGGAGAGTTGGAGGCGCTCGACGCGGGCGCGGACGCTTATGTTCGCAAGGAAGAAGACAGCCAGGTGATTCTGGCCCGGGTCACGGCGGTGTTGCGCGCTTCGGCGGCGTCTTTTTCAGGGGTCGTGCCTCCGGCGAGCTTACTTGGGCCAAAAAAGATTCTTGTGGTCGATGAGAATGACGGCGATCTGCGAGAAATCGGGGCGGAGTTGCGGCATGAAGGGTGCGAGGTAATCGCGGCGCGGAGCGGCGTCGAAGCGCTGGATCTGCTTTCGGTGCAGCTTGTCGATTGCATTCTGCTGGGAATGCAGAATCCCGCGGGAACCGTGTTTGAAACGTGCAAACGGATCAAGTCGAGCGCCGAATGGCGCGGGATTCCGCTGATATTGCACGCGCCGGCAGAGATGCAGCAGGCGATGGTGCATGGGATCAATGCCGGGGCGGACGATTACATCGTGAAGTCGAGCGATCTGGCAGTACTGCGGGCGCGGGTGCGGGCGCAGCTGCGGCGGAAACAGTTTGAGGACGAGAACCGAGGGATTCGCGAGCGGTTTTTGCAGAAGGAGCTGGAAGTGGTGGCGGCGAATTCCGCGCGCCAGCTTGCGGAGACGCGAGCCGCGTTCGTCGAGGAGCTGGAGCGGAAGAACGGGGAGTTGGAGGCGTTCAGCTATTCGGTTTCGCACGACTTGCGCGCGCCATTGCGGAGCATCGACGGGTTCAGCCAGCTCTTGCTGGAAGATTGCGCGGCAACGCTCAGCGACAAGGGGCAGGATTATTTGAAGCGGGTGCGAGCTTCGGCGCAGCGGATGGGAAATCTGATCGACGATTTGTTGCAGCTCTCGCGCGTAGGGCGCGCGGCGATTCACCGGGACCGGATCGATCTTTCCGCGATTGCGAATGCCGTGATTGAGGAGTTGCGGACGAAGGATCCGGATCGGAAAGTCGCGGTGCGCGTGCAGGAGCGGCTGCTGGCGGAGGCGGATCCCGGGCTGACGCGGATCGTTTTCGACAATCTGCTGGGCAACGCGTGGAAATTCACATCGAAGGCGGGCGCGGCGCGAATCGACGTGGAGGCGAAGTGGGAGGCAGGCGCGGCGACGTACTGCGTTCGCGATAACGGAGCGGGATTCAGCATGGAGTATGCGGAATCGCTCTTTCGACCGTTTCAGCGATTGCACAGCGAAGCGGATTTCCCGGGGACGGGGATCGGGCTCGCGACGGTGCATCGGATCATCGATCGGCACGGCGGGCGGATCTGGGCAGAGAGCGGGATTGATCGAGGGACGGCGTTTTTCTTTACGTTGCCCGCGGCCAAGCCGGCTGCGCGTTGATCCGTGCGCGGGTTGATCCGTGCGGTTAATATGGCCGCCGCTGAGGATGATTGCGGTCAAGGGCGAGATCGGGGCAAGACGCGGTGCCGGGAGGAGCAACACCCGCCCCTACAAGATGTGCTCTCGCATTTTATGAGACGACTTCGTGGCTGTGCTTTGCTGCTGCCGCACTGTCCAGCAGTTCGCGCACTTTGCGCCCGAGGGAGCGCGCTCCGTAGGGCTTCTGCAGCACGGTTGCGCCTGCGTGCAGCGCCGAGGTCAGATACACGCCTTGCTCAGAGTATCCGGAAGTGAAAATCACGGAAATGCCGGGACGCGACGCGGAAATCTTTTCGTAGGCTTCGGTGCCTGTCATCTTGGGCATCACAACGTCCATCAGGAGCAGCGAAATTTCGTCGGGGCTCTCGCGGAATCTTCGGACAGCCTCTTCGCCATCGTGTGCGAGAACCAGGCGGTAGCCGAGCGTTGCGAGAATCTGCTCGGCCATGTCGCGCATACCGTCGTGGTCTTCGGCGACGAGGATGAGTTCGTTGCCTCCGCGCGCCGGGGCGTCGTCGACGGCGCGCAACGCGTCGGCCTGGCCTTCGCTAACAGGAAGATGCACGTGGAACGCGGTACCGGCGCCGACTTCGCTGTAAAGCTCGATGAAGCCGCCGTGCTGCTTCATGATGCCAAAAACGGTGGCGAGGCCGAGGCCAGTTCCCTTCCCGACTTCTTTTGTGGTGAAGAACGGTTCGAAGATGCGCTCCATGGTGGCGGCGTCCATGCCGGTGCCGGTGTCGGACACGGAAAGCTGGACCCAGTGGCCGGGGCGCGCGTCGGCGTGGCGGCTGCAATATTTCTCGTCGAGATCGAGATTGCGCGTCTCGATCAGGAGCTGGCCGCCGGCGGGCATGGCGTCGCGCGCGTTGAAGCAGAGGTTCATCAGCACCTGTTCGAGCTGAGCGGGGTCGGCGCGGGTGATGCGTAAATTTTCGGCGAGCGCCACTTTTACTTCGATTTGTTCGCCGATGACTTTCTCGAGCAGACCGGTGGTTTCTTTGACCATCTGGTTGAGGTTGATGTTTTTGGGCTCGAGAATCTGGCGGCGGGCGTAAGCGAGGAGTTGACGCGTCAAGCCTGCGGCGCGGCGCGCCTGGTCGCCGATCTTGAGGAAGAGTTTGCCTTCCTGGCTGCCTTCGGCGACGCGGTCGGCTCCGATTTCGGCCCAGCCCATGATGGCGCCGATCACATTGTTGAAGTCGTGGGCAACACCGCCGGCGAGTTTGCCCAGGGCTTCGAATTTTTCGAGCTGGCGGAGGCGATGCTCGACCTGTTTTTTTTCGCGACGCGTGCCGGATTCGCGGAGTTCGCGTTCGATTGCGGGCAGCAGGCGCGCGACGTTTCCCTTGATGACGTAATCCTGGGCGCCGGCTTTCATGGCACTGACGGCCATGTCTTCGCCGATCGTTCCGGAGAGAAAGATGAAAGGGATGTCGAGCCCACGCTCTCGGACGATGGCCAGAGCATCGGTGCCACGAAAACCGGGCATGGAGAAATCCGAGATGATGATGTCCCAGGGATCGTCGAGCGTGGACTTGAGGCTGGCGGCGGTGTCGACGCGCTTGTGCTCTACGGCGTAGCCGCCGCGGCGCAAGATCGATAGCAGCAGCATGCAGTCATTTTCGGAGTCTTCTACAACCAAGGCGCGCAGTGGTGTTGCCATGCTATTCCTCGAATTCGAAATGGATCTTCGCTATGGCAACAGCCGCGCGATGAGTCGCGGATGAACGCGCCGAGCGTGAGGTAAGCACACTCGCTCATGACAGAAATTTGCCGAGGCGAATTACAGGAAGGGGTGACGCAATTATACCAACGTGTTCAAGAAGAGCGACAGAGCAAAGGCGAAGGATTTTCGTAAGTTGCGGTAAGGTTTGAATTTTCTAATGTGTTATTCAAAGCTGTCTTGGCGAATTTTGCGACCGTAAAAACTCCCGGTTCCTTTTCCAAACGACATGGTTCTGTACTAAGGAATTTCCCTGATTGCCCCAGGTGAAGTTACAGGAGCGGGCCTCACAACTCCATCATTACAAAAGCCCAAAGCCGTATGGCATGCGAAGGCATGCCAAATGCCCATATGTATGCGGTTTCAAATTCACAACGGAAAGGCACTATGTCATCCGCATCGTACGACATTCTGAGGCGCCACAGCGACGGTAGCTTGATCTGGGTGGAAGCGGCTGCCGAACTCTCGCACGCCAAGGATCGCCTGCAACAGCTCCACGCCGCTAAGCCGGGCGAGTATTTTGTTTTCGACCAGAAGAGCCAGCAGATCGTGGCGAAGGTACCGGCGAGCGTGCCGGCTGGGGATTGACCCTGGACCGACGCCGGCGCGTCCGGCGGGCGCAAGCCTCGATGAGGCTTTTACTTAGGAGCTCCGGTTCAATCAAATGACTACACGAACGCTCAATTCGGCCTACTCCCTTTACCTGATGGCTACGGTAGATGGCGGGGGATATCGTCCCGGCATTGTACAAACCGAATGGGAACAACCGCGGTAGGCGCGGTGAAACACGCCCCATGGGGCGCTAGAAACGACCAAGAGAAACGAAAAGATTTTTTTGAAGTTTGGAAAGGGAGAACATCATGATTCGCAATCGAAATAGCTGGCCGAAAGTCGCTTCGGCGTTCGCGATTGGGCTGGGAGCGGGTGCTGCGCTTGGGATTCTGTTCGCGCCGCAGGCGGGCGAAGACACACGCGAGCAAATTCGAAGCACGGCTCAGGACGGCGTGGATGAGCTCAGCGATCGTGGCAAGACGGTGGTACGTCGCGTCCGCCGCAACATGGCCGATGCGAAGGACTTCGTGAATCGCAACGTGTCGGATGCGAAGGATTACGTGAACGACGTGGCCGACAGCGCCGAAGTAGCGTTTCGCGAAGCGCGCAATGCGACGACTTCTTAGTTAGCGTCGTTGTCTATGCTTCCTGTTGAGTTTCAATGGGAGCGGACATTACCCGAGCTTCGTTTCGAACGGCCCAAGTCGCGAATGTTATAAGACACTTCCAAGGAGCATTTATGGATTTGCTTTGGACCATCGCAGTGATTTTGATCATTCTCTGGCTGCTCGGCATGGTGTCTTCGTACACGCTGGGCGGCTTCGTACACATTTTGCTGGTGCTTGCGATCATCGTGGTGCTGATTCGCGTGATCCAGGGACGCAGACCAGTTTAGGTTTGTTCGAAAGAGCGCGTGCTGGTTCCGCAGGGGTCCGCGATCTTGGTTGTGTGGAGTAAATTCTGCGGCGCGTGAGATTCGAATCCATTTGAAGGAGCCCAGCCTTGGCAACCTCGCAGAAAGCAAAGTCACAAGATCTTCTCGTTAGTGTCGCGGAATCGATCGGATCGACGCTCGGCGCGATTGCCGCAAAGGCCGACGCTGCGAAAGACGCGATCGTTGGCGGCACCGATACAGCGGTAAAGGAAGTGAAGCGCGGGGCGTCGAAGCTCGTGCGGAAGAGCAAGAGCACCGTGGCGAAGGCGCGGCGATCGAAGCCGGCACGGAAGGCGCGCGCTTCGGTGGGATCGGCGAAAGCCAAGGCTCGCAAGGTTGTGCGTAAAACCGTGAGTAAGGCGCGTGGAGTGGCTCGCAAGGCAAAGAAGGCTGCGACGCGGCGTGGACGGCAGTAACTCCCTGGAGTTTGCACGTTCGAATCGAGAATTTCTACCGTAGGGAGTCAGCTCGGATCGGTTTGGACCGTTTTCACTGGGCAACCAGCGCTCAAGGAGGAAACATAATGGCTTCCGAAGCTCGCGCGATGTATTCGGCTCATCCCGGCACAATTAGCACAAGCGGAACGAAAACGCTTGGTTTGGCTTGGATTGTGTATGGCGTTTTCCGCCTGGCTGTAACTGCGTGGCTGATCATGTTCACGACGACGGCGACGCTGCTGTTTGGTTCGCTGCTGACGCGCGTACCCGATCCGTTCTCACTGATGACGGATTTTCACATTCTTTATAGTGTGGTGATCGTGTGGTCCGGAATTTCGGCGGTGCTTGGCATCGTGGCCGGGTTGGCAATGCTGGCGAGCCAGAGCGCGCCGCGAATCCTGATCGTGGCGGCCGCACTGCTGGCTCTCACAGAGCTTCCGTTTGGCGTGATGATTGGCGTCTACACGATGACGCATATCGCGCCGCGCGACTGACTTCCAGCTTGATTCATTCAGCGAGAAAAATAACCTGTGCGAGTGCGCACGGTCAGCCCCGGTTTCTTCACACTTACAACAATCTTGTGGAATGTATTGTCTTTCGTCGCTGCGCTTGGGTAGTAGCCTAGCTCGTACGACGTGCGCAGTTCTTCGGCAATTCGCTTGAAATACGTGTGCGAATCGACTTCCTGCGCATCGATGTCCATGCCGCCGGTTTCTCGTGCGATACGGTCCATCACTCGGATTCCATATTGATTACGAGCGGTGAGCTTTCCGTGCTCTTTCTCGGTGTAGCGGAGCGAGAAGAGCTGGACGTTGGTCTGCTGGGCTTCCTCGATCGTCGTCATCATGTCGTGCGAGCTGGAGTTGTCTTCACCGTCGCTGAAGATGAGTAGCGCGCGGCGGCCATTCTCTTTCGCCATCTTCTCGTCAATGGAATAGAAAATGGAGTCATAGAAGGCGGTGCCCAGGTCGCGGGACTCACGCGGGCCCAGCTCCGGGAAGCGGTCTGTGTGCTTCTCGTATTCCTTCCAGTGCTGCAACATCTCGTCGCCTGAGCGCGAGAAATCATTGACCAGACGTATGTGGTTGCCGAAGCCGATGAGGAAGGCGCGATCCTGGGGACCGAGCACGGCTTTCAGAAATGTGTCGAGGTCGTGTTCGTGTTGTTTTTCGAAGTGATCCTGGCTGCCGCTTGCGTCAACGATCAGTCCAAGAGTTAGAGGGACGTCGGTGCTCTTCGCGAAGTAAGCGATCTTTTGCGGCGCAGAGTCTTCGGCGATTTCGAAGTCGTCCTGGGTCAATCCATCTACAAGCGCACCACCGGCATCGCGGACAGAGAAAGTCACCGTCACGAGATTCACATCGACTTTGATGGATTGCTGCGCGTGGAGATTTAGAACGAGCGCGCATGCGCAGGAAAACGAGGCAATTGCGGCAATCGCCAGATGCCAAGTGATTCCAGTCACCCGATTTCGCATGCTACTCCCGACGGCGAATTGCGAAGTTATTGATTCAAACGCTTCCACTAGTCCTTTTGTTCCAGGAAATTACCGCAACGTTCTGTGTGTCAGTACACCTTTCCCCCGATAGGGCCTTCGCGCTCAAAGTCTTACCTTTGGTTCAGACAGGAGACCATTATGAACTTGTCCAAAAAAGTCGGTTTCGAGGCGTTGGTGTTGGGGGCATGCCTCTTCCTCGGCACTGCGCTGCCTGCGACCGGAACAAGAACGCAAGATCCACAACAGCCAGCGGCGGATAACACGAAGAACAATAAAGGCGATCAGTCGTCGGGAGCGATGACGGCGGACAAGCAGAAGATGAATCCAGCGGACCGCGACCTGACGAAGAAGATTCGTGCCGCGTTGCATAGCGATTCGTCGCTTTCGACCTACGCGCACAACATCAAGATCGTCAGCCAGGACGGCAAGGTCACGTTGAAAGGGCCCGTGCGATCGGACGACGAAAAGTCGGCAATTGAAGCGAAGGCTACCGAAGTCGCCGGCCAGGGCAATGTGACGAATCAACTGACGGTTGCACCACCGAAATCTTAGATCCGTGAGATCGCGAACTTCTCGTTGAAGGATTTTACTGAATTCAGACTTAAAGGAGACTTTTGATATGGCTGACAAAAAGACGGCGGTATTTGGAATCTATACCACGCGCAACGGAGCTGAACAGGCGGCCGATGCGTTGGTGAGTGCGGGATTTTCGGCAGGAGACATCTCAGTTTTATTGCCGGAGAATCTGGGCACACGAGAGATGGGAACCGAAAAATCGACGAAGGCTCCAGAAGGAGCGACGGCAGGCGCTGGCACCGGTGTTGTGCTTGGCGGCGCGCTAGGGTTGCTGGCGGGAATTGGCGCGCTGGCGATACCCGGCGTCGGACCCCTCATTGCGGCGGGACCGATCATGGCGACCCTCGCTGGTATGGGAGCAGGCGGAACGGTTGGCGGGCTCACGGGGGCGTTAGTGGGCGCGGGCATTCCGGAATTTGAAGCGAAGCGTTACGAGGGCGTCATCGAGAAGGGCGGGATTCTGCTGTCGGTACACTGCTCAACTTCGGATGAAGTCACGCGGGCGAAGCAGATTCTGAAGGGTACTGGCGGAGATGCGGTTTCGTCGACCGGAGAAGCGTCGGTTGACAAGGCCGATCGGGCCCACGGGACGACGGCGTAAATCGAAGGATCATCCAAAGGCAAACGAAGGGCCGCGAGATTTCGCGGCCCTTTTTGTTTGTTTCGCGTTACAAGGCGCCAACAGCAAGACTCAAGACGCAATGACGTGCGGACATGGGGCGCGGCAAGGCTGCGCACCTACAACAGCGAGACAAGACTCCGTGAACGGAAGCCGAGTTATTTCACGCAGGACTATTTGTTTTTGGAGTCATAGCTCTCGCCGTAGATGGCAGGAACTTTGCCGCCGGCGGGGCGTAGGTAGACGGAGAGCTGGCCGCGGTGATGGATGGAGTGGCGAAGGCCCAGATCGAGAAATGCGACGGCCGGCATCTGGAACATCCCGCGGAAGTCCATCTTTTTGGCCAGTTGCTCACCCGTTAGCCCAGCGAGCGCAGCGTGATCCTGCGGGAGCAGCTCGTCGTAATACTTCGCGATGGCGCCGCCGGTTGTGAGTGAGTCCGGCTTCGGGTTCGGAGTGACGTCGAAAAATCCGTTCACGACCGACGAGAAGAAACGATGCTCGGCAGCGACGATGTGCCAGGCGATTTCGAGCGCGGTTCGGGCTGCGGGTTCGGGTTTGTAGTCGCCGCCGTTTACGGGAATCGCTGCGAGAACGGCTTTGGTAGTGGGGTGTTCATTTTTAATGGAGATCAGCGCCATGTGGAGGGCGCCGGTTGCCATGTCTGGCGTCATGTTGGTCTCCTCGGCCCGCAGTATACCGGTTCGATCGAGGCGGCGCACTTGTCAGTGATCAAGATTCGAGGAGTTCGCCTAGCGGCTGCCGCCGCGGCGTTCGCTTGTGCCGCTGCCCATATTGCGCAGGACCCAGACGGCCAGGGCTGTATCGCTGGAAGCGCCGGTTTTTCGGCGGAGATCGCCGATCAAGCGGTAGAGGGTTTCGCGCGGCAATCTCATCTGGGCGGCCATTTCTTTCGATGAAGAGCCGGAGGCGAGACCGCGGAGCAGTATTGTTTCCTCCGCAGTGAACCTGGGCGGAACTGGCGCACCTTTCGCGGCTACTGACGCGACGGGTGACGGGGCATTGGGCGTGCCTTTTATGGTTGCGGGCGTTACGGGGCGTTCCGCGATAGAGGGCTGCATTAACGCTGCTGAGCTGGCTGCCGGAGGCAAAGCGGGCGTGTCTGGAGCTGCGCTCGCGGATGTCGCGGCCAAGCCCGCTTGTTTGAACTCCACTGATTTCAAATGCCCACGTGTCGCCATGATTCAGTCCGTTTCTCCGAAGGGGGTTGCAACCGCTGTCTTTCGGATCCGATCTTCATCTCGCAACACATCGGAGAAGCAAATCGTTCTCCATTAGTTAGAAGAGTTGGGTGCTCCAAACTGCTGAAACGGCGAAAGATAAACTCCATGACGAGTCGGGATCTTGAGCAAGAACCCATGAACGAATTCCAACTTCGGCATAGGGTTCCAAAATGAAACGCGCGCACCAAAGCACTTTCGTGCGTTTCATTTAAGTCATTTCGAAATTTTCGACCCGACCTGTTCGACCTGAATTCTTGCTCAGCTCGTGCGGTCGGCGAGCACGATGTCCGCGACCCAGTTCTCCAAAATCGTACGTTGCTCGGGGTCCAGGCCGTCGAACTTGAGACCCATGCCGAAGGTTGCGTCGGTATAGACAACCCTGGCTTTCGCGTGGAAGCTGCCTTGGTCGCGGGTGATCTTGATGACGACGGCGGTGCCGATACCGAATGGGGTCAGCGCGTCGACATAGCAGCCGCCGAGGCCGATTTCGGAGGTCCGGGCCACGAGTTTGGTCCCGGTACCCACGTCGAGGACCTCAATCGAGGCCACGAACGGGCACCGTTTGACGGCGCGTTCCTTGGCGAATTTCTTTATGCGCCGGCCGCTGCCGAGGGTTGCTTTTTGGGTTGTTTTCTTTCCGGTTGTCAGCATTCGATTCCTTATCGCAAACCGCCTACATTCAATCAGTTAGCGCCGCTCAGGGATCGATCGTTGGATCGAGTCTGACCGCTTGTTTCGTTGGCGGCAACTGACCGGCGGGACAGCCATGACGTAACGGAAACCGTACTCGGAAATATCGTTTGGGCCAGTTTTTGGGTTTGCTATCCTTCCCAGAGGGCAAATTCGGCATCAGACAAATCCGAAGGGCTTTGGTCGGCTCCCGCCCACCCCCACCTTCAGGATTCGGACCCCAAATTTTCGATCGTATTGCTTTGTGCCCGCTGTGGAGATCATGAACCGACTGACCAAGCTGTTTGTTTGCCTGCTGTTGTGCGCCGCGCCAGCGGTCGCGCAGGGACCGAAGGTCTCGGCCACCGGGCCGTCGATGGACGTTAGCCTGGGGTATGAGTATTTCAATCTGGCGCTGCAGCCGGAGCGGGCGAATTTGAACGGCATAGACACCACCTTCACGATCGATTTCCGGCCGCGGTGGGGAGTTCAGGCGGACTTCGCGTATGCGCGAGCGGCTGATGTCAATTCCACTACCCACCATGCCGACACGCTGACATATATGGGTGGGCCGGTCTTTTTTATAACGCGCGGAAGTCGTCTGACGACCTTTGCTCATGTGATCGGGGGCGGGGCGAGGATTACGGGGATATTGATCAGTCCGAAGGGAGTCACCAAGGGCTATATCAATGAACCGGCGGTGGCGTTCGGCGGGGGAGCGGAGTATCAGCTTTCGCAACGATGGGCGGTGCGCGGCTCGGCGGATTATGTGCGGGCTTCGTTTTTGACTTCGCCGACGTCGTTTGGCGGGCTTAGCAATTTCCGGGCGGTGGCGAGCATCGTTTATCAGTTCGGATCGAACCGGCGATAGGTTCTTTAAGAATCGGTGATCGGCATACGACGCTTATAAAGACGCCTGGCAAGATGCCGGCGCTACCAAATCCTTCAAGTCAATTTGGGCAAGGCTTCCAGAGATTGCTCGAGATCCGCGATTAAATCTTCGGTTGATTCCAGTCCTATGTTCAGACGCACGATGCGGTGATCGTAGGGCGGCCGCTCGGGTGAGCTGCCAAAGTCGTAGGCCAACGCGAGGCTGGTCACACCGGCCCAGCTGTAGCCGATTTTGAAGAGCTTTAGATTGTCGACGAAGGCGACTACTTGTTCGCGCGTATAGCCTTTCCGCAAGACGATCGAAAACAGGCCGGAGGAGCCGAGGAAATCGCGCTTCCAGAATTGGTGGCCTGGGCAGGAAGCGAGAGCGGGGTGAAGGACGCGTTCGACCTCGACGCGACCAGCGAGCCATTGAGCGATTTTGAGGGCTGAGTCTTCGATCGCCGAAAGGCGGACTGCTAAGGTTTGCAATCCGCGAAGGGCCAGGCTAGCGTCGTCGGGAGAAACGTTGCCGCCTAAGACCTGCTGGGCAGCGCCGATTTTTTGATAGAGGTCTTCGTCGCGGACGGTGACGGAGCCGAGAAGCAAGTCGCTGTGACCGCCTACATATTTAGTGAGGGCTTGCATGGTGATGTCGACGCCGTGTTCGAATGCGTCGAAGAGAATGCCGGCAGACCAGGTGTTGTCGAGGATGACTTGGACGCCCCTCGCGTGGGAGGCCGCGGCGATCGCGGGGATATCTTGCACTTGCATGGTGATTGACTGGGGGCTCTCGGTCCAAACAAGACGCGTGTTTTCGCGGATGAGGTCCGCGATTCCGTCGCCGATATCGGGTTGGTAGAAGGTGGCGGTGACGCCGAAGCGCGCGAGGACGGTCGTCGTGAATTTGCGATTGGGATGGTAGACGCTGGCAGGGACGAGGATGTGATCGCCGGCGTGGAGCAACGCGAGATCGACTAGAGCGATCGCGGCTTGGCCGCCGGGGGCGAGGACGGTGTACTTCCCTTTTTCGAGCTCGCAGATGCGGGCGGCTAGTTCGAGTGTGGTGGGCGTGCCGTAGAGGCCGTAGGTGTAGCCGACTTTGTATTGATCCCACTGGTCGGTGGTGGCTGCGGCGGAGTGGAAGAGCGTGGTTGAGCCGCGACGGACTGCCGTCGTGAGTGAGCGGTAGCCTTCGGGGACGCTTGCGTCCGTGTGGATCAGCTTCGTTCGCCAGGATTTCGTCATGCTTCTCCGTTGGTCCCGCAGGCGCACAGACTAACACGGCAAGAGTTGAGCTTCTCCGCGGAATCCGGATAAGGGAAATTCGAATCGCGGACGCAACTCAGGCCTTGATCCGGTTCTCCTAATTCTCGTCCCAGCCCTTAATCGTTTTAAATCTCAAGAAACGACGAGTTTTTCTTGCTTTGCCGGTCGATTTTTATTTAGGCTGCATTGCACGTCGAGAGGTCAAAGGAAGAATCATCATGGACATCAACACGCGACGCGGGTTCTTTGAAAAGATGGCGATGATTGCAGCGGTTTTTGCCGGCGGGTCAAAAGTTTCAGCGCAGCAGCCAGCGGCACCCGCTCAAGGTGCGGCCCCTGCTGTGCCTGGGACCGATGCGCCTCGCCGGAACAGCCACGTGCAGAATGGGATTTATTATTTTTCGGGGACGGGATCGAACGATGGGTATCCGAAGGACGATCATGTTCTCGTCACGGATCCGTTTGAGAAGCATGTGACGCGAACGATGGATGCGCTGAAGAAATCGGTGGAACGCGCGGGGTCGAACATGGACAGCCTCATTCACCTCGACGTGTTTCTGTGCCTCCCGCACGCCGACAGCATTCCGATGCCGACAGGTAAGGCGCGATTTGACGCGCACAAGGCACAGTACGATGCGCTGAACAAAATTTACGGGACGTATTTTTCGCAGGGGAAGGCACCTTCGCGGGCGTGCATGGCGGTGGAGTGGATTCCGGGCGATTCGTTGATCGAAATTGTGGGGAGCGCGTTGGTTGTGGGTCCGCCGATCCCGAGCGCGGAAAAATAGGCTGAGAAAGGGGCACCGGAATTTTGGTTTGTAGTGACTCGGTGCGCTGAGATCCTTCACTGCGTGAGCCGACGCGTTCGCTCCGAGCGAACGCAAAGAAAAGGCGTCGGCTCACTTCGTTCAGGATGACAAGTTTTGCAAATGGGCAGGTTAGGACGGAAAAAGAGAATCGCATCAGAGAGGAAACTGGACATGGGTTCGAAGTTTGCGTGGAGTCGTCGGACGTTTTTGAGCGCGCTGGGAGCGATTACGGGAGGACTGATTGCGCCGCGTGAGTCCGATGCTGCGGCTTTGGGCGGCAAGCAAAAGGCGCCGAAGCATGGGGTCGATGGGCATCCGATTGTGCCGATCACCTCGGGACTTGGTTCGACGGGGGATATTTACGCTGAGCTTGGCGTTACGCCGCTGGTGAATATCAATGGCACGGTGACGGTGATTGGCGGGTCGGTGATGAAGCCGGAGGTGATGGAACTCATCCGGCGCGGGAACGAGCATTTTGTATTGATCGATGAGCTGGAGGTCGCGGCGGGAAAGTTCATCGCGAAGATCTGCAAATCGCCGACGGGATATACGGGGCTTGTGACGGGCGGAGCGGCGGCCGCGATGGTTGTAGGTTACTCCGCGATGATGACGGAAGACCTTGAACCACGGTTGAAGGCGATTCCGGACGTCACGGATTTTCCGAGGACGGAAGTCATTATTCAGAAGAGTCATCGCTATGCGTTCGATCACCAGATTCGGCAGACGGGCGCGAAGTTGATCGAGGTTGAGACGCGCGAAGAGATGATCGCGGCGATCAATCCGAAGACGCTGGCGATCCACTTTACGAATATTTTGTCGGATAAGGGCAAAGTCAGCGGGGCGGAAACTATCGAGATCGCGAAGGCGCACAATCTTTATACATTTAACGATGCGGCGGCGGACGTGCCGCCGAAGGAGCGGCTCTGGGAATACCCGGCGCAGGGTTGGGACATGGTGACGTTCAGCGGCGGCAAGGACATTCGCGGGCCGCAGGCGTCGGGCCTATTGATCGGAAAAGAGGAGCTGATTCATTGGTCTCTGCTGAATATGAGCCCTCAAGAAGATCGGATTGGGCGCTGCTGCAAGGTGGGCAAGGAGACGATCTTTGGGTTCCTGAAGGCGCTCGAGTTGTTCGTCAATTCGGATCTCGACGCGGATCTAAAGATTTTCGATGAACGGGCGCGAGTGATCACGGATGCGATCAAGAAGTTTGGGGTCACGGCGCTGCCGCGCGAGTTTAATCGGGAGGCGTTGGGGAATGTGACACCACGATATAGCTGGCAGATCGATCCTTCGAAGATGAAGATCACGGGTCATGAGGTGATGCAGAAGCTGGCGGATACCCGGCCGCTCGGGATTGGGAGCATGGGAGCGGGCGCGAGCGGGATGCGCGGGCGGGATCCAAACGCACCTCCAGGCGGCGAGCATCATGAGGAGCATCGATCGCAGCGAGACCCGAATAGTTTTGGGTTTGCGGTCTGGCAGTTGAAGGATGGCGAGGACAAGATGATCGCGGAGCGACTCGTTGAGATTTTCAAGGAAGCCAGCAAACCGACCAAGTAGAGCCGCGTAACTTAATGATTATAAGTATAGTTACGTAGTTTCTTGACCGGCGGCCGTTGGGATTGCTACCGAGTGCCCCTTTGTTCACGCAATCCTCGGAATCGAGTAAGGGCAGTCCCACACCCCAGGTCCCATTGCGGTGGGAAACTCGTAGTGCCAGAATGGCCACATCGGCGGAAACACGGCCGGCCCTACCGGTGTCTAAGGAAGTAGAGCGACACCGGGCTGAAAGATGACGGATGCCCGATTCGTTTGAAAGACCGGCGCAGAGGTCGCGCTTTTTCGGCCCCGAAACATTTGGCCAAGAGGCACTTGGTCATGAAGGCTCGGGCTTTCCCGCCGAGCCGGAAAGGGCGTCGATGTCGGACTGGGCAGGAGCCCTAACATGGAGCGGTGACGAAACCCGGCTCGTAACCGAGCTGCAAGCGGGATCGGAAACCGCGTTCGATTGGCTGGTCACCCACTATCACGGTCCCGTCTATAACCTGATTCTGAGCATGCTCGGCGATGGAGCCGATGCCGCCGACGGCACACAGGAAGTCTTTCTCAAAGCATTTCGCGGGATTCGGAGTTTTCGCCAGGGAAGTTCGCTGAAGACCTGGTTGTATCGCATTGCCATTCGAGAAGCGCTCAATCACAAGCGCTGGTTCAAGCGGCACTTACAGAAGAATGTGTCGATCGATGCGGAGCCGGAAGAGGGCCACGCTATAATCGAAATTGAAGACCTAGCTCAGACTCCCTTCGATCAGTTCGCCGCGCATGAAATTCAGGCTGCGGTGCAGAGAGCGCTGCAGCAGATTCCAGATGTTTTTCGGAGTGCGGTGATTTTGCGCGACCTCGAAGGGCTTGCCTACGAAGAAGTGGCGGAAGTGCTGGAATGCAGCGTTGGCACGGTGAAATCCCGCATTTTGCGCGGACGACGGGCGCTGAAGGATTTGCTTGAGCCGTTGCTGAACGAGCGGCCGGCGGCCTCGCATCAGGGTGAGCGCGCCCGAGTGATCGAACTGCCAGGACCGACGCTGTCTTACGGCGCAAACGCGGCGACGTCGTCTCCGTTCGCAGCGGGCCTGCAGCGCCGCGCGGCCGATTTTGCGGCCAACTACAATTTCCTGCGCAAGAATTCCGCCGGTGAGGAACTCCCATGAACTGTTCCTCGGTGCGCGCCAAACTCGCGGGATACATGGACGGCACGATCGCCGGAGCCACGCAGGCGCAAGAGCGGATTTATCTGCGGAAGCACCTGGATGAGTGCAGCGGATGCCGCGAGGAACTCGAGCGGTTCCGCAAGCTGAGTGCGCTGCTTTCACGCGTGCCGCGCAGTCTTCCACCTGTAAATTTGGCGACGCGGATTCGTGTGGCCGCTGCACAATCGACGGCTGCGCCCGATGCGCCATCGCGATGGCGCCGGATGCGCGACCGCGCCGAGATTTTGCTCGACAACGTGTTTCGTCCGATTACGCTGCCGGCGACTGGCGGTTTCTTCTCGGCCATTGTCGTGTTCGCCGTTGTGCTGCAACTGATCGTGCCCGGCATCACCGTTCGCGCGGTGCAAAACGATGTGCCGCTGAATATTTTGCGACCGGCGGAGCTCATTTCGCTTTCGGACTATCCTGAAGCCTGGGCGCCGGATCAGCACGACGCGGAGCTGGCGCTGCCTCACGGGTTGCTGCTTGACGTAACGGTGGATGCGCACGGGCAAATGCTGGATTATGAGATTTTGTCGGGACCGCGGAGCCGGGACTTGCGGCGGCAACTCGATCAGATGCTGCTGTTCTCGCGGTTTCAACCGATGCTCAGCTTTGGGCGGCCGACTTCGGGCGGGCACGTGATTTTGAGCTTTAGCGCTGTGCACGTTCGCGGCTAAATTTCACGCACCGTTGTTGGCCGTTATAGATCACTAAATACCGAGAGTTCAACCGCTCCTTCGACTTTTCTGCCCTGTTCGCGGGTCCAGCTTCCTTTCGACACACGACTGTCCTTCACCGACCACCTTCGCTACTCCTCTCTTGTGTTTAATGGGAGCAGGAGCGTGGCATGGGATTCGGCACGTCCAAATTCGGGCAGCTAGGATTTCTGTGGGTCAAGCTGCAGGCGCTCGTCGACGAGTTGCGACCGCGGAAACGGGAGCGGCGCGACGAATCGGCTCGGACAATGCGAGCAGAGCGGAGGCGCGAGGTCTCTAACGAGCTCGATGCTTACTTCGTTCGGCTCGTAACGATCGCGTTTCTGGTGGCGGTGCTGTTCTCATCTCCGAGAGTTACTGTCAACGCCGTGCCGCAGACCTTTAACGCCGAGCGAGCATTGCTTGAAGACGCAAATCGCGAGCGCGTTGCACAGGGACTCGCGCCACTGCGCTGGAACGCCAATCTCGCGGCCGCGGCACACGCGCATGCGTTGCTGATGGCGCAGCGCAACACGCTTTCACATCAATTTTCAGGGGAGGCTCCGCTCCAGGATCGAGTTCGCGCCGCGGGCGCGCGCTTTACCGAGGTGGCGGAAAACGTAGCTGAGGGTCCGAGCGCGGAGATGATTCACGTGAGCTGGATGCATTCGCCGCCGCATCGCGCGAACCTGCTGGACCCGGAGCTGACGGATATAGGCATCGCAGTCGCGGTCGGAGCGCCTGGAGCGGGGTCGGGGCGCAGTCCCATGCTCTTTGCAGTGCAGGATTTTTCGCAGGCGGTCGCCGATCTGAGTCTGAACGAGCAAGAGCATCAGGTCGCGTCAGCTCTGGCTACGCATGGATTGCTGGTGACAAATCTCGGAAATAATCCAGATGCTTCACCGTCGGTGAAGCGGAGTTCCAAGCAGTCTGCGAAGGTTCGCAACGCCGCGGCGGTGACTACAGATGGGTCTTCTCCTTCGGGCGCTATCGGCGGAATTGACGACGCGCGGAAAACATGCGGGATGAATCACGGGTGGTCGGGGCCGCGGCCTGGATTAATCGCTCGTTATGAAAGCGGGAATCTCAACCGGTTGCCGGAGAACCTGGAACAGAAAATTTCGTCGGGTCGATTTCATACGGCGTCTGTAGGCGCCTGCGAGCCAAGCAGCGGCTCGGAGGGGTTTGCCCGCTTCCGTGTTGCGATACTTCTGTACTAGCCTCAGTCGGTTTCCCATCTTTTTGTTCCTGTCGCTCACTGCAAACACTGGACTTAGCCTCACGTTGAACGACATCCAAAAATTTATGCAACGCCGGACTGGCTCCCGCATCTTTTAGACGGTTGTCTAAATATCGAAATAGCTCCTGATGGGTTTTGGGGGAGCGGGAGAGAGACATGGGTAAGCTAACAAATCAAGTGGCTGTTGTAACCGGGGCATCCAAGGGCATCGGCGCGGCGATCGCAGAGGCGCTCGCAGCGGAAGGGGCTTCGGTGGTTGTGAACTATGCATCGAGTAAGGAAGGCGCCGATCGCGTGGTGAAGAGCATCACGTCGAAGGGCGGGAAAGCAATCGCGGTGCAGGCCGACGTTTCGAAGAAGGCAGAAGTGGTGAAACTATTCGCTGATACCAAGAAGGCGTACGGGAAGCTGAACATTCTTGTGAACAATGCCGGCGTCTATGAATTTGCACCGCTCGAAGGCATCACGGAAGAAGTCTTTCATAAACAATTCAATTTGAATGTGCTCGGGTTGTTGCTGACCACGCAGGAAGCCGTGAAATTGATCGGCACCGAAGGCGGGAGCGTCATTAATGTCGGGTCGGGTGTTAGCACCATTTTTCCGCCGAACACGGCGACGTATACGGCGACGAAGGCGGCGGTCGATGCAATTACGGTTGTTCTATCGAAAGAGCTTGGGCCGCGCAAGATTCGCGTGAATTCGATTAACCCTGGGATGATCGAAACCGAGGGCGTGCGCAGCGCTGGTTTCAACGAAGGGGATTTCCGCAAATGGATCGAGTCGACTGCGTCGCTCGGCCGTATTGGCCAGCCGGATGACATCGCGCCGACCGCGGTGTATCTCGCTTCGTCGGATTCCAAATATCTGACGGGAGAGACCGTGCGCGTGACAGGCGGACTTCTGTAAATTTCGACGACCGTGCACGTGCCGGCGCGTGGCGTGCTGAATCAAACTGAATAGACAACAGAGCGCAGAACGCCTGAGATTCGTCAGAGCGTGCTGCGCTCTTCTTTTTTGTCCGCCGGAGCTATGGCGGTGGCCGTGCTATCCTGCGGATCGATTTTCCGCAGGTACGCGATGCCGAGAAAACACGCTTCCGCCAAGTCATCGAAACGCAAAGTTGTCGCGCCCTCGAAGCAAAAACAACATTCTGAATTGAAGCATGCGGTACCTCAAAACGCGCCCATTTGCGCTGCGCCCGCGCCACTTGCGAGACAGGCGCCGCCTCCGGGAAAATCGCCGGCTCCGGCTCGGCCAACGACATCACACGCGAAGTTGCCGGCGGAAGCGGCGCTCAGTTTTTTGCGTGATACGAAGGGGTCGGTGAGGTGGTCTTTGCGGGATATGTCGCAGACGCTCAACATCTCGCGGGAAGAAGCCGAGCGCGTAGTCGCACTGCTGCAGATACAGGGCTATGTTCAGCCGGAGTCGCAGAAAGCGGGCGAATGGATGACGACTCCGTCGGGCGAAACCGTGGCAGGCGCGAAAATGCCGCGATTCGATCGTGAAACCATCGAGGCTGCGCTGACGTCTTTAAAACAGCGCATCGAAGATACGAACAGAGATCGCGCTGCCAAATTTAAGATCACTCGTGCTGTCGCGTTCGGAGACTTCCTCGCGAAGGATCGAGCACGTGTGCAAGCCGCCGACGTCGGCATTGAACTCGCTCGGAAGGATCGCGAGTGCACCTCTGACGAAATCGCCACACTACATTCCGCCGCTGACGCGCGGGAAGAGCAGCACTTTCTGCGCGAACTACGCGGCCGCAGTGCCCTAATCAATATGAAGAATTATTCAGAGTGGATGGGAACTCGCACGCACCAGAAACTTTTCTGACTCGCGACAAATTACATGAGCGTTGATGCAGTCAACGCGATGATGGTTGTCATTTCGCGCCGCGATAGACATAAAAATTACAATTTGTTGTGTCAGTGATGTCAGCTCGACAAACTATCTCTCGCAGTAATCTTTGCAAAAAAAGAGTGTCATAATTTTCTGTATCAATTCTGAGATTCACAAACTCATATAACTCGCATATTTCCGTAGAGAAATCCGCGACCGATTTATAAATCGCCACCATTTACTTTCACTAACCGCTACATTCTGAACATATTGGAGAAACGTATTTTTCGCGCCTTCGCTGGCACGCGCATTGCATAAGGTCTGCACAGGTCGTGGTCAGCTCTGCCCAGGGGGGAGCAGCGCCAGGGTTGCTCGTTTGTTATGCGTTCTCACTGGGAGGAATTGTCACAATGTATAAGGCTGCAGTACGAGTAGCGATAGCAGTTCTATTTAGCTGGTTGTTGGTTGTAGCGCCTGCGTTTGCCGATCTCACCGGAGACCTGTCAGGAACTGTCACCGATTCGACGGGCGCGACGGTGAACGGCGCCAAAATCACCATTCAGAACCTGAATACGGGTCAGACTCGAGTCATCACCACAGGCGAATCAGGCGAGTTTTCGGCGCCGCAACTTGAGATTGGCAATTACAGAATCACCGTCGAAAAAGATGGTTTTAAGTCATTCTCGCAGAATGCTGTTGTTCGCAGCGGCGAGAAGACGCGCGTTGACATCGGAATGCAGTTAGGCAACGTCAGCGAAAGCGTAGTGGTTGAATCGGGCGCGATTCCGACGCTTGATGTCGCCACAGCGCAAGTGAGCAATTCCATCAATTCTGACGAAGCGATGGCGCTGCCAAACCAGGCACGCGATCCTGTGATCTATGCGACGCTGTCTCCTGGAACCGCTCCTGTTTCGATCAACAATCCATTCCTTGGCGCCGGCAGCTTCAATTCCAACGGCTCGCGCGGGCGGGCAAACAACATCACGCTCGATGGGGTGACTGCGACGGATATTTCGACCACCGGCGAATCCGGAGCTGCGTTCGTTCAAGACGCGGTCGCGGAAGTCAAAGTCATCACCAACAATTTCGACGCGGAATTCGGGCGCAATTCGGGCTCGCAAGTGCAGATTCTGACCAAGAGCGGCACGAACGAATTTCACGGTTCCCTTTACGACTACTTCCAGAACAGCGGCTTGGGCAACGCTCGCGGATATTTCACTCCCGAAGGCGGAGCGGTTCCGAAGATCGTCCAGAACCAGGGTGGCGCGACAATCGGCGGACCGATCATCAAGAATCACACTTTCTTCTTTGCGAGCGGAGAAGTCGATCGCACACGTGGCGCGGGACAAACAGTTATCGCAACCGTGTTGACACCGGCGCAGGCCGCAGCCATCACCAATCCAACCGACGCGGCACTGTTTGCTGCGAACGGCTCGCCGACTTCGCCGACGGGCAGCCTAGCCGCTTCCTCTGCGAATACAGTCGACGGAGATGTCTGGACAGTTCGCGTCGACCAAGTGCTTCGCGGCGGTAAAGACGGATTGTTTGTGAAGTACGGACAGGCACCATCAGTCGTGGTCAGTCCCGGCCTGACGTTCATCGACACGAATCTGCCAGGATTTGGCGCGTCGAGCACGGCCACGCCCCGCGACGTGACGGTCAGCTACACGGCCGCGGTCAGCAACAACCTAGTGAACAATTTCCGATTTGGATTTGGTCGCGTGAATCCACAATTCCCAGTCAACTCGCCATTCCCTGAGGGACCCGAGGTTACCTTTGGCGACGGGACTTCGAACTTTGGCACCAACAGCATCCTTCCGCAGGGCCGGACGCAAAATACCTTTCAATACGCCGACACTGTGTCGTGGACTCACGGAAAGCACACCTTGAAGTGGGGCGTTGACTTCAACCGCTATCAAGCACCGAGCTTCTTTGACAACGCATCGCGGGGCGTGGTTTCGTTCAACACCCTCGCAGACTTTCAGGACGGGAACCCGGTTCAATATCAGCAACTCGTCGGCAATACAGCCCTGCATAACTTCGCCCTCGATGCGTTCGGATTCGTGCAGGATGATTTCCGCATCACGCGCACGCTGACCTTGAACCTCGGCTTCCGCCTCGAATCATCAGGCGGTGTATCAGAAGGATCAGGGCAGTTGGCGAATCTCGATCCTAATAACACGACCGGCATCGGTGTCCTGGGAACGGGGCCGCTCGGCGGCGTCGATCTCGGTGGCACTGCGTTCCATCGAAACTGGAATCCGGCGCCACGACTCGGGTTTGCGTGGAATCCGATGAATGGAAAGCTCGTGGTGCGCGGCGGTTACGGCATCGCCTACGACTTCATCTATCAGAACCCAATTACGAATCTGCGATTCTCTCCGCCGTTCGTGAATACCGTCACGGTGACGAACTTCACCGGCGGCAACACGCTCGCGAACCTAGTGGCCGGCACTTCCCCTGCGCAGGCAGCGGCGATCTCAGGTCTCGGCGCTTTCAATCCACTACAGAGCGACTTCGGCGCATTCGCTCCCGTCGATCAGAACCTCGCGAATCCGCGTAACCAACAGTGGGACGCAGGCGTGGAATATCAGGTCGCGCCGGATCTCGTTATGAAGGTAACCTACGTCGGCGCGCACAGCGACCACCTGCAAGTGAGCCAGCCGATCAACCTCGTGAATCCAGCCAATATCCCAGCAGCTCCGACGAGCCTCGCGGATCAGACAGCGCGGCTTGCTGAGTTCCAATCGGCGTTCCTGTCCGAAACCGGCGGGGCGTTTGGACCGCTCAACAACCTAATCGATCCGCGTTTCGACGCCGTCACGCAGGTACAGAGCACCGGCACGTCGAGCTATAACTCGTTGCAAGTCGAAGGGATTCGTCGCTTCAAGAACGGCTTAACCTTTGACGCAAACTACACGTGGGCGCACAGCCTCGACGACATCTCTGACGCACTGGGTGTTCTCGTAAACGACAGCGCGACGCCCATCAACGCAGCAGCGCCAATTTCGGACAATCGCGCCAATTCACAATTCGATCTGCGCAATCGGTTCGTGCTCAGCTACAACTACGAACTTCCGTTTGGGAATCATTTCTCGGGCTGGAAGAAGTATTTGTTCGGAGGATGGAGCCAGAGCGGCATCTTCACTACGCAGGGTGGCTTCCCGGTAACCGTCGAAGCAGCGCCGATCGGCGGCATCACGGACCTTCTGCTGAATGGCACAAATAACGGCAGCAGGACAGTCAACGATCCGGTCAATGGCAACGCGACCCAACTGCATCCAATCCCGTTCTTCTCAAGCTATGTTGTGCCCACCACGCTACCGGTGAGCGAACCTCTGCTCGAGCAAGTCGGCACCAGCGGCCGCAATCATCTGCGACTCGATGGATTGACCGACTTCGACGCGGCGGTGAGCAAGCGCATTCGTTTCACCGAGCACAAGGGGCTGGAGATCCGCTGGGAATCGTTCAACGTTTTGAATCACCCCAACTTTTCCGGGTATCAGAATCAACTCGGAGGCGCGCTGTTCAACACTTATACGAGCACGGCGACGAATGCTCGTCAGATGCAGCTCAGCGCGCGGTTTACTTTCTAGGGCGCAGCCGGAGGGTCGGGCCTTCGCGCTTTTTTGGAAGGCACCGATTTTCGGTGGTGGGAGTTAGTACGAGAGAGCGTGCGGATGACTCGCACGTAAGAAGAGAGGAGGGCAACTCGCCCTCCTCTTTTTATTTGTGAACTGAAGGATCTGAACTAAATCCCGATGAGACTAGTTCGCAGCCTTCTCGGTCTGTGGCTTCTCGTCGCCGGATGATTGCTTCGCGGAGTTTATGCCGTCGGATCGGGCAGGTTGTTGTTTTCCGCCTTCACTTTTCTCCACTTCCGATTTTTTCTCTCCGCCGAACGCCGCGGCGGCTTGTAATTCCGCACCCTTTGATGTGGCCTTTGCTTCCTTGCTTTGTTCGCCATCGCCGGCGTTTCTCTTTTCAAGGCCTGCATCAGTAGCGGGTTTCGCGTTCTGCGACTTTTCGTCCTTGGATTCGGCGGAGCTTTGCGAGCCGGACGGCGCCGAGGCGAGTCCCTTTCCGGGCTCTTTGGAATCGGCGTTGCTTCTTCGTTGTTCTTTATCGCCTTGTGTCTTTGACTTGCCGCTCTCTACTTCCTTCCCTTGCGATTGAGATTCGGACGCGCCCTTTGCCTTCTGGTCGTTCCCGACTTCCGTAGCGGACTTGGGCTTGGGCGCCAGCAGATGCTCCATGCGAGCACGCGCGGCGCGCCATCGCACGTCGCTCGCTGCGGCGGCGCGGTCCAGATAAGGCGCAAGCTTTTCGTCGCTGACGCCGCCCTGTTCTTTCATATATTCGAGGACCGCGACGCTGCGTGTTTCGAGATCCTCCATCAGCGTGAATACCTCGTCGAAGATTTCTGCAATTGGATTTGCTTCCTTTTCCTGGTCC
>Ga0206939_10087_pt1 | contig 27604 bp, 38 predicted proteins | sample Alteio_BWOrgHeat_10_FD_152921 | JGI IMG/M metagenome (GOLD analysis project Ga0206939, IMG submission 152921) | Enriched cells from forest soil in Barre Woods Harvard Forest LTER site, Petersham, Massachusetts, United States -... | ecosystem: Environmental > Terrestrial > Soil > Temperate forest >... | reverse complement strand
GGAGTGTACAGCATGGCAGCGAAATTTGGAGCAAAGTCAACGACGGAAGATGTCCTCAAACGGGTCGGTCTAAAGGGTAAACGGATTCTAGTAACGGGGGTATCTGCGGGTCTCGGGGTAGAGACCGCCCGTGCGCTGGTGGCGCATGGCGCAGATGTTGTGGGCGCGGCGCGTGATCTTGAGAAAGCACAGCGGGCGACATCGGAAGTCAGTATGGCCGCGGCGGAGACAGGCGCGAGTTTCGAGGTGGTCAAACTCGATCTTGCCAGCCTGAAAAGCGTGCGCGCCGCTGCGGACAAGCTGATTACCGATGGCCGCTTGTTCGATGTCATCATCGCAAATGCCGGTGTCATGGCGACCCCGTTCGGAAAGACAGAGGATGGTTTCGAGACGCAATTCGGGACCAATCACCTGGGCCACTTCGTCTTTGTGAACCGCATCGCGAAGCTGATCAAGGACAGGGGACGCCTGGTCAACCTCTCTTCCTCAGGGCACCGTTTCAGCAATGTGGACCTGAACGATCCCGACTTTGCGACGACACCGTACGAACCCTTCGTGGCTTACGGCCGCTCGAAGACCGCGAACATCCTCTTCGCAGTCGCCTTCGATCAGCGGCATCGAGCGCGCGGGGTCCGTGCGGCGGCTGTACATCCGGGAGGTATACAGACCGAGCTTGCCCGCCACATGGGCTCGGGCCAATTGGAACAGATGGTCAAACAGATCAATGAACAGGCCGCAGCAGAGGGCAAAGGAACGTTCCAATTCAAAACAGTTCCCCAGGGAGCCACCACCTCAGTATGGGCAGCTGTCGTTGCGCCCGCCGAAGAGGTAGGGGGACGGTATTGCGAGAATTGCCACGTGAGTGACGTCGTCGCAGAGGATGTAAGGCTGGGCCTTCTTGACGAAGGAGTGCGCGGTTACGCTCTCGATCCACAAAACGCTGTTGCGCTTTGGAAGAAGAGCGAAGAAATGGTCGGCGAGACGTTCCAGTAAGCAGGGTGCCTGGGAACAGGCGCGGTGGCTTATATCGCGGTACAGACGCAGACTGGCTGTTCATAGGTTCAAGCCAAGGACCCGTGAGCAGCCAGATGAGCGTTTTTCAGCACCTACTCTACCTAAGCGTCGGCCGCAACCGGTGTCTGCGATCCCGCGGCCGCTCGGAACGGAATCGTCCAGGCATGAATGGCTCCGATGCGCAATTTCCCGGGTTGGATCGGTGTAGGATTTTGGGTTGAGGGTAAACGCGATGTTAAGGAATGGGGACCTGCTTTTATTCAACGCGGGTTTCGCGGTCTGCCTGCCTTCGTTCGTGCTTCCAGAATGTTACGTTGGCTGGGTTCAGGTGATCTTCAATGACCCCAAGCGGTGAGCCTTGCTTGGCACAACAGCGCTTATGACATGGCTGTTCCAGGACCAGACGTGCCCACAATACTATGTGCATAAGCGATACGCCCTGCCGTGCCAAATCTGGTCCCGGGGTATACAACTCTGAATAGCCCAGTGCGCAGTTTCGAGAAAACCCGAACGGAATTCCAGGAGATACTCGCCAAGCCCATTCGCGAACTCGGGCTCAAACTCGAGGGTTCTCCGCTCGAACGATTCGTTCAGCAGCTTTATCGCGAACTGGAAGCCAAGGGCATCCACAAGTTCCGTCCGCTTTGTTATCTCACCGATGAATGGGGATGTCCCTCTGGCGAGCCCGTGATCGGCATTCCGTTCTATCTGGCCAACCCGCACCTGGCACAGCTTGAGCGCGAGATGAACGACCTTGAAGACGCTCGCGAGATCATGATGTACATGCGTCATGAGGCCGGACACGCATTCAATTACGCGTATCAGCTATACAAGTCGGCTGAGTGGCGCGATCTCTTCGGTCCGTTTCGCCGCGCATATCGCGATAATTACCGTCCCATGCCGTTCTCGCGGAAGTTTGTTCGCCACATGGCCGGGTGGTACGCGCAGAAGCATCCGGATGAAGATTTTGCCGAAACGTTTGCGGTCTGGCTCACGCCTCGCTCGCAATGGCGAAAGCGCTACGAAGGTTGGGGCGCGCTGGCGAAGCTCCAATACGTCGATCGCACGGCGCGAAGAGTCGGAGAAGCCGAACCCATCCGGCGTCGCGGGCGCACCGACATCACCGTCGATCAGATGGAATCGACAGTCGGCGAGTTCTATCGTCTCAGCCTGCCGGAGGAGATTCCGGTGCAGGAACTCGCGCTGGATGCCGACCTGGCGGACATCTTCAATATCTCCCCCAAGCGACGTGTGGGCGTGCGACCCGCGCAGGAGATGTTGCGTCAGCATCGCAAGCCCATTGTCGACAAGGTCGCGTATTGGAGCGGCGTGCAACGGCCGATCGTGAAGCGACTCGTGGAAGCCATCTGCAAGCGGGTTGAGGACCTGGGTCTGCGCGTGGACGTTCGACGCGAGTCCGAGTACCTCACAGAGTTCACGGTGTACACTACCGCACTCTCAATGAATTACCTGATCCGTGGGAAATTCATTCATCCCTGAGGCGTGCCGGCCACTGCCGTCACTCCGATTGGAGGTCACATGACTGAAAAGAAGTTGAAAGTCACCGTGCTGTACGACTTGTGGGAAGAAGAACCTGCTGAAGTGCAGGAAGAAGTTCCTGCACCGCGCAAGCGCAAGGGGCAAAAGGGACGCAAGAAGAAGCCGGTAAAGCACGACCGCGAAGAGATCTTCGAAGCCTTGGAGAAGCTCGGTCATGAGCCGTCGTATTACGTTCTCGACGGCCGTCAGCAATCACTGCTCGGACTCGCCAAATGTGGGGCTGATCTCATCTTCAACATCACGGAATCCTACGCGGGCGATAACACCAAGGAAATGCAGGTCACGGCATTCCTGGATATGCTCGATATCCCTTACACCGGAGCGGGACCGCACGCGAACGTTCTTGCGCAGGACAAGTCGATCGCCAAGAAGATGTTCGCTTTCTACGGCATTCAATCGCCCTATTTCGCGACAGCCTATCGCGGCACCATCGACCACGCGCATGACATCTCGTTCCCACTCATTGTGAAACCCACCTCCGAAGATGGATCCATCGGCATCGATGCCGCTGCCGTAGTTACCAGCGTGAAGGAGTTGATGGAGCGCCTCTCCTATATACAGACGGAATTCGATTCTCCTGCGTTGATCGAGGAGTACATCGAAGGACGCGAGATCTACGCCTCCATCCTCGGCAGTTACGAGAACCCACAGGCACTACCGCTTGTCGAAATTGATCTTTCGAAGCTTCCGAAGGGCATGCCCAAGATTGCCAGCCAGGAGGTGAAATTCGAGAAAGACACGGACGCCTATAAGCTGACGAAATCGGCGATCGCCGAAGACCTCGATGAGGAAACCGTAACCAAGCTCACCGAGATCGCGATCAAGGCCTATCGCGCCGTCCAGCTTCGCGATTATGGGCGCATTGACATGCGCATATCGAGCAGGGGAAAGATATATGTCATCGAAGCGAATCCGAACCCATGGCTCTCAAGCGGGCAGGAGTTTGCCATGGCCGCGAAGAAATCCGGCCTCTCCTATACCCAAATGATCGGGGAAATCGTGGACCTTGCGATGGCTCGGCACGCGTGAAAGATGGCAAAACAGATCAATGAACAGGCCGCAGCAAAACGCTGTTGCGCTTTGGAAGAAAAGCGAAGTCATGCGCCAAGAATCCGGTTTTCGAGCGCAACGTCAATGAGTCACTCGGCGACCTTTCGCAAGCGTTCAAATATCTCACAGAAATTGCTGCAGCAGCCTTTCCGCCGCCGTTGGCGAGCCCCCCGGAAGGTCCGGGCGATCATGCTTCATCTCCAGCAGTCTTGCCGGATGCAGTCTCGTTCGGATAGTTGAAGAAGAGCTGATTGCCGTCGAGATCATCGACCACCAGAAGCCGATAGCCCCACGAACCCTCCTTGACCAGAACGCCCTTGGCTTCGAGTTCCGCGCGCAGCGCGTCCAACGCAGCGACTGCGGCCTCGCGCGTCTCCGGCTCGACGTTCAGGGAAATGAACATCAGCCCCTTGCCAATTTTCTCCGGCCACGAGTCGGCCAGGATAATGGCGCAGCCCTGCCGGTCAACCTGTGCGACATGCGCTCTGCCGTCCTCGTCGTAGCGCCAGGGGCATGTGAAGCCGAGCCGGTCAACGTAAAAGCGGAGCGAGGCCTCAACGTTCGTGACGTGTAAGATGGGGCGCGCGAACCATTCTGTCATGGAACATGTATCTCGAATTAAGACCACTTCTTTCAACATTAGGTCCAAAGACGAGGTGTCACGGTTCGGACTTTGGCAGTATTTTGAACGGCACTCAGCCAGTCTCGGGCGCCCCTATTAGTTCGGCTCGATAAAAAAGTGACAAATCCTCGCAACGAACGTCATGTCTCCCAAGTATTTCACAGGGCTGTCGACAGTTGAGAACAGGGCGAGGCACTCATCCAGACCGACTGAAGGTCGAATCGCGGGTTTCGGTGATCGTCGGCTAACCGGAATTAATCCAAGTTCAATCACTGCCTTGTTCTGTTTGCGGCATCGGAAGTTGAGACTGCTTCACCATAGTCCTTGCGCAGAAAATCAACAGAAACAAAGAATTGCGCGTGGCTTCACAAATGATGCGCGAAGGAAGAAGAATTTTCTGAAGTTCTAGACCGACTGGTCTACTCTATTAAGGTGCGAGGCAAAATGCCTCGCAGGTTCAGGAGGTATCACACCATGTCAGCACTCAAAGGCACAGCTCTCATCACTGGCGCTTCCACCGGCATCGGCGCAGTCTACGCCGATCGCCTTGCCAAGCGCGGTTACCACCTTATTCTCGTTGCTCGCAGCCAGCAGAAGCTCTCTGAAGTTGCCGCGCGATTGAAGTCCACCGGCCGCAGAATCGAGACGATCTCTGCCGACCTTACGAAGAACGAGGACGTCCAGCGCGTGGCCGAGCGGTTAAGCACCGATCCCACAATCACTGCGCTCATGAATAACGCCGGTATAGGCAGCGCCGGGAAGCTTCTCGACGCCAACATCGACGATCTCGAGTCGATGATCTATCTCAACGTCACCGCGTTAACACGGTTGGCTCTTGCCGCTCTGCCCGCTTTTGTGGCACGCAAGAACGGGTTGCTGATCAACATTGCCTCCGTCGTTGCCCTTGCACCCGAACTTCTGAACGGCACCTACAGCGGTACCAAGGCCTATGTTGTGAACTTTACGCAAGCGCTGAAGAACGAAGTGGAAGGCATGGGTGTCGCTGTCCAGGCTGTATTGCCCGACGCAACAGCCACACCTTTCTGGGAAAAGTCCGGTCGTCCGATCGAGCAGCTGCCCAGTGAGATTGTGATGACCGCTGAGGATATGGTGGACGCTTCCCTCGCCGGCCTGGACCAGCATGAAGCAATTACAATTCCAGCCCTACCGGACATCGCAGACTGGGGAAAGTTTGAAGCGGCGCGCAAAGCTCTGGGGCCAAACCTTTCCCATCAGAAACCCGCGGCTCGCTATAGGATTCAGAGCTGAGCTTATTCAGGATGCCTTCTGCAGTTGTGGCTTTTCGCGGCTGCGCGGGGGCCATTCGGTCCTTGCAATCAATCAATGAAGAGCCGCGAGGAGGGAGGAGCTTCTTATGGCCGCAAAGTCGACGCGTGAGCATTTAATCGACGTGGGCCTTGGGCTGATGCACCAAAACGGGTACAACGCCACCGGGCTGAGCGACATTTTGAAGGCAGCGGATGTACCCAAGGGTTCTTTTTATCACCATTTCAGCAGCAAAGAGGACTTTGCCGCAGCTACATTGGAAAGGTATGGGATGCGCGAGAGGGAGCATGCGGCGGCGGTCCTGAACGATACGACGACCCCTCCGTTGAAGCGCCTGCGACATTATTTCAGCGATCTCGTGAAGATCTACGGCCAGGAGGGAGCGATTCCCGGATGCATGATGGGCCGCTTCAGTCTGGAAATCGCCGAGGAAAGTCCGCAGTTGAGGAAACGGATCAGCGCTTCGTTCGACCACTGGCAGCACACGATCGCGACCGTCATCGGGCAGGCAGTTGCGCAAAAGGAACTCCATGCAGGTACGGATCCCGAGTCCCTTGCGGGCTTCCTGCTCAACAGTTGGGAGGGGGCGCTATTGCGTTCGCAGGCTGAAAAAAGCAACGCTCCGCTCGAAACCTTCATGCGCTACGTCTTCGATGGGCTGCTAACCAAGGAATCTAAGGGCAAGGCAGGCGGCTGATCGCCTAGTTATCAACGCGTCGCCGAAAGAATGCGGCGGTGCAATTTCATTGACTCCAGGGGCGGCTATCTCGGCCGTCTGACAAACAGTCTTCACCACAAAGGAGAAGCACATGTCCACGATTCATCTTCACCAGACAACTACCCTCACGCCCGAGCAGTACATCGCCGGACTCACCGACTTCGGGCCGGACCGCTCGAAGCTTTTTGGCAACAGCGCCGACGAGTACCTCAAGGTGCATCACCGGGACCGCACGCAGGCCGACGTCACCGAAGGCTCGGGCGGCATCTGGGAGCGATTGCACTACGACTGGTCCGATCCTCACCACGTCGTCCTCACGACGACAGACTCCAACGTATGGGGAGGCGCCTCCAGCCACACCTACACCTTCACACGTCGTCCCGACGGCACTACCGACATTGACGTGGTTGTCGTACGCGACGGCAAGAACCTGAAAGGACGACTGCTCGGCTTAGTGCTCAAGACCATCGGCAAGGGCGTTTTGGAAAGGGCGTTCTTAAACAGCGTCGAGGCCATCGAAGCCCGGAACGGCGCGGTGAGAGAGGAACGCACTGCATAAGGAGGCAATAGTTTCGTAGGATTCATAGGTGCACCATTACCAATGCATTTCATCGACGGAGCGATTCGGTACTGATGTCGGCAGTACCCAGGAGCGCAAAACCGAGTTGGACTGGCCGGCTGTCTCCCATTGCGCGTTTATCGTCACCTATCTTGAGAATCGCTGTAAACTGACGCTCGATGGGTGCGTTGCCCTGTTCCCGGCAGTTGAGATATTCCAGGCAGTCTGGTTCTGACCGGTCGGAACGATTGAATCGTGAATTGTGCGGTGTCGGCTTGACGTTGCCCATTTTGCGCTATTTACGATCTGCGAATCGATCTCAGGGTCTTATGCTCACCGGCGCGAAATGCGCGTATTGGGAGGATCGGATGCGGAAGAATCACGTCAAGATCATCGCTTTGGCATTTGCTCTGCAGATTGTTTTACCTGACGCAGGCAGGCAGGCAGTTGCAGAGGTCGGGAAAGCTGCCTATCCGGCGATGGCTCCCCTGGATCAGTACCTCATATCTGACGAGAAATCCGAGATTGCTCTGGCACGCAGCGCTGCACCCGCTTCCATTTCCGATGGGGCCGAAGTGATGGTGCTGGGACGCGAGGGATATAAGACCGCGGTGAAGGGCACGAATGGCTTTCTCTGCATCGTGGAGAGGTCGTGGGGGCAGAGCACCGATCAGACGGAGTTCTGGAATCCAAAGATGCGTGCACCCCATTGCTTCAACGCGCAAGCCACGAGGAGCTTTGCGCCCATCTATCTGATGAAGACCAGGCTTGTGCTGGCAGGAAAATCGAAGCCTGAAATCGCGCACGCAATCGCGACGGCACTGGATAAGAAGGATCTCTCCGCGCTGGAGCCTGGCGCGATGGCTTACATGATGTCGAAGCAGCAGTACTTAAACGACCGGGCTAAGAGCTGGCACTCGCATGCGATGTTTTTTTCCCCCGGCGACATGACGAAGAGCTGGGCGGCCGATGATCCCAACTCACCTGTCATAGTGGCGAATGACCCGGAAGAACGTGTGACGATTCTGTTCGTCCTGGCAGACAAGTGGTCCGATGGTACCGCGGCTCTGTCGAATATGCCCTGATCCGCAGCCTGCGGTTTTCAGACGAGACGTCTCGTAAGCAGAGGCCGCAGACTCCAATCTCCGTCACTCCTGAGCCTCATCATAGGGACAAACCGGCAAATGCTCGTTGATACAACATCGCCAACCCACTCGCCGATGGGTGAATTAGTTCTCAGAAGTCGGGCATGCAGCCCAAGTAGCGTTCCGTCGTTTCTACAGAAACGTGTCCCAACAAAAGCTGAATCTGCTCCAGTTCCCCGGATGAGAGGTTTCTGTATGTCGCCCAAAACATACCTGTGGCAAGCCGGAGGATAGTTCTATCTGTGGCCAGATTTTGCTACGACATCATCCGCGTGACCAAATCGAAATCGCCCTTCGATTACGGCAGATGACGGGCGCAGCTATGCCTTATGAACGAACCATCTATCTGAGGAAACACGCCCACTAGACACGGTCGAGGTTGGAGTAGACGTCGTGGATATTCGCGTTAACACCCTCCTGCAGCGGAGGCATCTCACCGAAATGTGCGTTGCTCTGCTCGCTGGTTCGCACCAGAAACTCTGCATAGCCGTTCGACTGCAGGGACTTGAGGGAGACCACCGTGAAACGCTTCTGCATTTCCGCAACACTGAGGCCGGCCTTCTTGCCTTCCGCGACCTTCCCCGTCAACTCCTCGATATAGTTTCGCTGGTTGGTCATCACCGTGCGGTCCGTCTGCAGCGGGCCATGGCCGCCCATAAGATATCGGAAATCGGCGCGGCCGACGGCATCGATCGTGCCCGGCCAGACCCGGGGAAAGCCGTCCGCAATATTGGGCAGAAAGCCATGAATCGCGTCCCCGGTGGCGATCGCCCGCTGCTGCGGACAAAAGACGAAGATGTCTCCAGCGGTATGGGAATGGCCGTGAAAATCGATGTGCAAATCGAACGCCGGATCCCGGAGCAAGTACGATCTGTCGAACGTAATGGTCGGCAACTCCAACGTGTAGTTCTTCAGCTCGGTCTGGTATGCCTCCATCTGCGCGATCTGGTCCGCGCAGAAAGCCTTTTCGGCAGCCGAGGCGGAGCGTGCTGCCCGAGCGCGCAGCGCGTCGATCTGTTGCGGTACTGCTCCCACCGAAGCCTTCATCCTGGCAACTGCCAGGTCCGACATAAGCTGTTTGGTGAGCGCGCTGGCGATGAAGTCGACCTTTTCACCGGTCAAGCGATAAGCGTGATCACCCTGGGTGTGGTCCCAATGGAAATGCGTATTGACGACGTAACGAACCGGCTTCTCCGTGATTTCCCGCTGGATCTGGTGAATGAGTGAGGCGGCCGCCGATGGCTTGGAATGCGCGTCCACCACGACCACATCCTTTGACCGGACGAAGATGGCGGCATTGCAGTTCAACATGGCCTGGGGGCGGGCATGAGCGAAGTAAACACCGTTCGCGGCCTTTTGCAGGTCGAACAACTTCGCATCGGAGCTGGGAGCAGCTGCACGGGCCCAAGCAGCACGATGGTAAGCCAACTCCAGTATCGAAGCCCCCGCCAGAGCGCTCCCCATCAGCACCCGAACAAAGTCGCGGCGCGAGGTATGGCCATCGCCGCAGACAACGTGATTGTGCGCCTGAACGTGCCGGTGTGGATGCGCGTGATCCTGCGCATGCATGTGGCCGTCTAAATGATGCGTCCCGCGATCCTTAGGTGTATCGGTCAACACTCCTCCTGTCGATTCCGCCATGCCGAGTTTCTAGGCAGCAATATAACCGAAAGCCTGCTCACTTGGCTTCCGCCCTGCAAGAAATTTAGGCTTGCGAGAGACACTCCCAAGGAGAGGCACAAGCGTGGCTTCGCCGCGCATGATCTCCTTTTCTTTGGACAGGGAGTTCACATCAGGATGGGAATACACGCGGTTTCGTCTGATCTGCTATCCGCAGCGGTTGAGCCGTCTAGATGTTGATGCAAAAAATAACTCAGATTCCAGAGTAATTGATCCATAAATGGATTCGGTAGCGCGGCGTGTGATTTTCGACGATGTAGGGCGCGGGCTTCTGCCTGGGGAGTCCAAAGAGCTGTACAGCATCGCGGCGAATCAGCGCCAACGCCGCAAGCACCGTGAGCGCCAGCGCCACAAAGAAGCCTGAAAGCAACAGCAGGTGCCCCTATGGGCCTAGTTCAACCGGGGATGGATTGCCCGGGGACTATTCCGGCGCTAGCATTAAATAAAATGAACGCGTTTCGCGACGGCGGTTTCGCAATTAACAGTAATTGCGAAACGCTTTAAGGAAGGGAGAGAAGCCATGACCACCATTCCAGCAGTAGTCCCCAAGATCATGAAGGCAGTGGTCGTAGAAAAGACGGGTCCACCGAATACTCTGCACATCAAAGACGTGCCTGTACCCGCATTAGCCGGCAATCACGTACTCATCGCGCTCGAGTATGCCGGCGTCGGAGTGTGGGACGCTGAACAGCGAGCGGGCTCGTGGGGAGCGGTGAAGCCGGGAACGATCCTCGGCGCCGACGGGAGCGGCACGATTGCCGCGGTGGGTTCTCAGGTTTCGAGGTTCAACGTGGGCGATCGCGTCTACTCATATAGCTACGGCAACGCCTCCGGAGGGTTTCATGCGGAATATGTCAGCGTTCCAGCCGACCGGGTGGAGCGCGTTCCGGCACACCTGGAGATGAAGATCGCCGGCGGCGTGCCCTGCGTCGCATTGACCGCTCTCGCCGGTCTCGAGACCCTGAAAGTGACGAGCGGCCAAACCATATTAGTGTTCGGCGCCAGCGGCGGCGTGGGTTCGTTGGCCGTCTGGCTGGCGAGCGCGAATGGGGCAACGGTCGTCGGCACCGCACGGCCTGACGCGCAAGAGTATGTTCGCTCACTCGGCGCCGCGCACACGATCGATCCAAATTCCTCCGAACGCGAGGGCATCATCAAGCGCGCAGCAAAAGCAGGATTCGACGCGTGCCTGATCACGGCCAACAGCGACCGGCTTGCTGACTTCCTGTCGCACCTAAAGGCGAAGGCGCCGCTTGCCTATCCCAATGGAGTTGAGCCCAAACTACGCCGCAACGGCCATCCCACCTCAGCATTCGATGCCGAGATGTCTCACGAGGCGTTCAGTCGATTGAATGCGGCAATCGGTTCACGAACGATCCCGCTAAGGACCCAGGTATTCCCGTTTAAAGACGTCGTCGAGGCACACCACAGGATCGAACAAGGACACGTAGTGGGAAAGATCGTCCTGCACATCGCTTCGTGATGAGCGGGTTTACAACGTAGGGAGCCTGGCAGGACGCGGGCTCAGCGGGAAGGCCTTGTCGATCCGGGCGAAGTCCGCCGGAGACAGTTGAAAATCTCCGGCACCCGCATTTTCCACGGTGTGCTCCGGAGTGGAAGCCTTCGGTATGGCAAAGAGTCCCGGGCGGCGCACCAGGAACTGGAGGGCTACCTGGCGAGGGGTCGCATCATGCATTTGAGCGATTTCCAGCAACACTCGGCCACCTGCTGCGCGTGGTCCGGGAAAGTTTCCATGACCCAGCGGACTGTATGCGACCACGGCTACATGATGTTTCTCACACCACGGAATGACAGCGTGTTCTATGGCACGTTCTTTCAAGTGATAGAGAACCTGATTGCAGACGAGTTGACCCTCTCCCGCAAGATTCCAGACTTCTTCCAGATCTGGCACGTCAAAGTTGCTCACGCCCCAGGAAAGAATCTTTCCGTCTCGCCGCAACTGTTCGAAGGCCGCTATGGTCTCCTCAAGCGGATATCGACCGCGCCAGTGCAGGAGGTAGCAATCCAACCGATTCGTCTTGAGCCTACCCAGAGATCGCTCGCAAGCCGTAATCGTTGCACGCCGGGAGGCATTCTGAGGAAGAACCTTTGAAACCAAGAAAACTTCGTCGCGCCGCCCGGCTATCGCTTGACCAACCAACCTCTCGACGGCGCCCGAGCCGTACATCTCCGCGGTATCGATGTGTTTCATGCCAATATCGAGGCCCAGGCGCAAAGTGGCGATAACCGAAGCAGCGTCTTCGTTCTCGTCGTACCAGGTTCCCTGGCCGATCACGGCGACCTCATGCCGAGTGGAACCGAAATAGCGTCGTTCCATAGTTGGCTCCGGAAATATATCCAAAGTGCTGCCGGTCTGACACGATTTTCGTCGACCGGTTGTCGCGCGTCCCAACGCTTGCAAGCGCTGGGAACCCTCATCCAAAGGCGGCCTGGGAGCAACATGCAAGCTGCGGCTCAGAGATAGCAACTGCGACCGTGGTGAATTCTAGCGTTGGGCTTCTGTGCTAACAACTAATCCTCAGGAGGAAGCGAGAGTCCGATGAAGTGCTTATAAGAATCTTCGACTCAGGTTGCAGGTGATAATACAACTTAGGTCGTACTCCCGGCTGTCACGAAGAAGCCGAAGCTGATCCAATCGCCGGCGAATTTTGGAGCCTCACTGGATTCGATAACGAAAGTTAGCGTTCGCCGCATCCTGACTTGGCTCATCCCGTTTGGGCGAATTGGTCTCGAGTGAGCAAGGAAACGGTTTTCCGCAAATCGAGGCAAACCTCGTAACTTTGGCCTGAATCGGTGAACTACCGGCTCATGTTGCGATGCAGGCGGACGGAGATGAAATCCAATGCCCATAGTAAGTTCGACATAGTGTTAGACCAACACGTTTCTCTTCCGCAAATTAACCGGGCAAGATGAAGCGGTTCGCAGCCAACTGCGCTTCACCCTTGCAGCATCCCCTGCGGAAGAAGCGATCTTTCATTGAGACATATTCGAACGGTTTCGCAATTACTGTGATCTCATAAAGCTCCCGAGGAGTGGTTTTCCTTGGGAGAAAGCGCCGAAAGGCGACGTGGCTTCGGTCTACACCAACTCCGAAACCGCCATAGCGCGCGAAGATTGACGAGACAATAGAGGATGAATCTCGTGTCAACCTCGTAGCGCGTGCTCCGCTGGAGGCGAGCCCTGCTGCACACCCCGTGCTCTAGACCGAAGACTGCGCACAACGTATGACCAATAGATATTTCAACCTAACCATTCGACAGTCTCATTGCTAAATGCAGCTCCAGACTCCGCAAAAACTTAATTTGGACAGGCCTGGTCTCCACAGACCGGTAGTATCGGCAAGGCGGCAGTTGAATTAAAGAACGTGACATTTGCTCAGTAGCGGTGACCTTTACTGTTTGGATGTGGCGACGCCCGCAAGCACTCGTAACAGAATACTGCCGGCGGTGGCGCCAAGACTGAGCAAACGAGTCGATGATAAGGCGTTAACGGCGAGAGAATTCGTGATGCGCGATTTGACCAGCGCTGAAAGCAACGAGGAGATCGGCAACGCACTCAATATCAGCGAAGCTGAGCGTCAAGGTACACATCAGCACATTTTGGAGAAGCTCAGGTTACGGGGCGCACCGAAGCCATCAACGTAGCCATGAGACGCGGACTGGTGCATATGGAACCACTGGATGGGGCGTGAGGCAGTGCGGCTTTTCCTCAAGAATGGATGAAGGAAAAGCCGCACTTCGCCGCAATTTCCAGTGCAGAGTAGAAGTGAAAATGCTCTAGGCGTGATCGCCGCTGCCATCGGCCGGCGGGTTCTCAGACATTGCCTTGTCGATTTCTTCGCGACGTTTGGCCCGCGCTTCCGCGCGCTTCTGGCGCTTCTCATCCAACTCGGTCTCGGAACCGAGCAGTTCGATGAATGCCTTCTCCGCTCCGTCGCCCTTCTGAAAGCCGGTGCGCACGATGCGCAGATAGCCGCCGGCGCGATCTCCATAGCGCGGGGCTACGGTATCGAACAGGCGGGAAACCGCCTCCCGCGTCTGCAGATACGACAGTGCCAGGCGGCGAGAGTGCAGATCGCCCCTCTTGCCCAGCGTGATCAGCTTTTCCACGTGAGGACGCGCGGCCTTTGCCTTGGTGATGGTCGTTTCCACCCGATCCTCGAGGAGAATGGACGTCACCAGATTCCGCAGCAACGCGCGGCGGTGGCTCGTGTTTCGTCCCAGTTTGTATCCTGCATTGCGATGGCGCATGAGTTTCTCTTTCCTACAAATTAAAGCGGCCGCCGGTGAGCCGGCTCACCGGCCGCTCTCGATCTAGAAGTTCTCCGGCTCCGACTGGAGCGGAATATCCACTCCCTCGAGATCTTCTTCGTCCTCGTCCTCTTCATCGTCGTAACGGTTATAGCTCGCCGCCAGGGTCGCCGCCGGCAATACGCTGGTCGGCCCAGGCACTGCGTTGCCGTGCTCGTCAATCTTCATGCCCAGCGACAAGCCCATCTGGGCCAGAATTTCCTTGATCTCGTTCAAGGATTTGCGCCCGAAGTTCTTGGTCTTAAGCATCTCCGGCTCGGTCTTCTGTACCAGCTCGCCGATGGTCTGAATGTTTGCGTTCTTCAAGCAGTTGTAGCTGCGCACGCTCAATTCAAGCTCCTCTACGGAACGATTGAGGTTCTCGTTGCGCAACTGCATCCTGCCCTCGTCGTGGGCGCTCTCGGCTTCGATCTCTTCCTCGAAGTTGATGAAGATGCTCATGTGATCCTTGAGCAGCTTGGCAGCAAGCCCGAGGGAATCGGCCGGCAGCACCGAGCGATTGGTCCAGACTTCAAGAGTCAGCTTGTCATAGTCGGTGATCTGACCCAGACGGGCGGCGTCCACGGTGTAATTTACTTTGCGCACCGGGGAATGAACGGAGTCCACGGGAATGAAGCCGATACCCAGGTCCGAGTCAAAATTCTTATCGGCGGAGACATAGCCACGGCCGCGCTTGAGGCGCATTTCCATGTCTAGCTTGCCACCCTCGCTGACGGTGGCAATATAGACATCCTTGTCAAGGATCTCCACGTCTCCATCGGCCTCGATCATGCCGGAAGTCACCACACCCGGCTGGTCCGCACGCAGATAAAGCGCCTTAGGCCCTTCACCGTTCAGCTTAAAGGGAATCTGTTTGAGGTTCAGGATGATGTCGGTTGCGTCCTCGACCACGCCGGTGATCGATTGAAACTCGTGCAGTACACCTTCGATCTTTACCGCGGTGACTGCCGCGCCCTCGATCGACGAGAGCAGCGTCCTGCGCAGCGCGTTGCCAATGGTGGTGCCGAAGCCGCGCTCAAAGGGCTGAGCGCTGAACTTGCCGTATTTCTCGGTGAGTGTATCGGTGTCTACTGCGAGACGTTTTGGTTTTTGAAATCCTCTCCAAAGCATATCGGTATTCCTTTCCATGCACGGCAAGCGTCGCGAAGCATTCTGCTACGGCCGTGCTCGTTTCTCCTTCGTTAGTTGAATCTGGTGCTCTTCGTGTTACTTGCTGTAAAGTTCGACGATCAACTGCTCGTTGACCGGCAGGTTAACATCTTCACGCTTCGGCAGCGCGAGTACCTTGCCTGAAAGATTGGCGTGATCCACCTGCAGCCACCGCGGCGCTACCTGGTGACTGGCGAATTCCGTCGACGTCTCCAGCACCGTAAGCTTCTTGCTGCCCTCGCGGATCTTGATCTCGTCGCCCACGCTTACCTGGAAAGAGGGAATGTTCACTTTGCGTCCATTTACTTCCACATGGCCATGGCGCACGATCTGACGCGCCTGGCGCCGCGAGGTGGCGAAACCGAGTCGGAAGGCCACGTTGTCAAGACGCCGCTCGAGCTGCTGCAAAAGCAACTCGCCGGTGACGCCCTGGGCGCGGGAGGCCTTCTCGTAATAGGCGCGGAACTGGCTTTCCAGAGTGAAATAGATGCGCTTGGCTTTTTGCTTTTCCCGCAATTGCAGCCCATAGCCTACGATCTTGGGCTTGCGGTCGCGGCCGTGCTGGCCAGGGGCAAAATTGCGCTTTTCAATCGGGCATTTTTCTGAGAAGCACTTGGTGCCTTTCAGAAAAAGCTTGGTGCCTTCGCGACGGCAAAGGCGGCAGACTGGTCCGGTATAACGTGCCACGTAGTTTCTCCTTGCTTCAGAGGCCGACCGGTTTACAGATTCAATCCTTCGTCCCGGTCCAGCAATTGTTAAACGCGCCTGCGCTTCGGCGGACGGCAGCCATTGTGCGGAATCGGCGTAACGTCGCGGATGGAGCGGACGTCGAGCCCAGCCGCAGCCAAGGCGCGAACCGCCGACTCCCGGCCGGAGCCCGGACCACTTACCCGCACATCGACCGAACGCAGACCATGGTCCCTCGCCTGGTTGGCTGCGTTCATCGCAGCCTGCTGGGCGGCGAAAGGCGTGCCCTTGCGCGAACCGCGGAAGCCAAGCGAACCCGAGCTCTTCCAGGAAAGCGTGTTTCCCTGGCCATCCGTGATGGTCACAATGGTGTTGTTGAACGATGCCTGGACGTAGACCAACCCATAGGGGACGTTCTTACGCTCGCGCTTCTTGAACTTCTTGTTCTTGCCGGCCTTACCGGCCTGCTGCTTTTGCTCCTGTTTCGCCATTAAGTCTTCGCCGTCGCTTTCTTCTTGCCTGCGATTGTGCCCTTACGGGGGCCCTTGCGGGTACGCGCATTGGTGTGCGTGCGCTGGCCGCGGGTGGGCAGGTTGCGCCGGTGGCGCAGTCCACGATAGGACTGAATGTCAATGAGCCGCTTGATGTGCATCGAAACATCTTTGCGCAGATCGCCTTCGATCTCGCCTTCGTTCTCGATCACCTGGCGGATACGGTTGACCTCGTCTTCGCCCAGATCCTGGACCTTCTTGAACGGGTCGACGTTGGCCGTTTCCAGGATGCGCCGCGCACGAGGGTTACCAATACCGAAAATGTAGGTGAGCGCGATTCTTGCCTGCTTTTGGCGCGGCAGATCGACGCCAGCTATACGTGCCATGCCTGATCCTTTTTCTTTCGTGTGCTGCCGGCAGCTTCGCCGCCGCAGCAGTTTTGATGAAAGCGACTGGAGAGGTTCAACGCAAGCCCCATTGGGCTAACTAGCCTCTGCAGTGCAGGTTATCGAGGAAAAAACCCTCAGTTGAAATTTGCGTATCCCACATCTCAAAAGCGAGATGTGGGACACCCTTTGATTTCTTGCAACCAGAGCTTAGCCTTGACGCTGCTTGTGCTTGGAGTTCTCGCAAATCACCCGCACCACACCGCGGCGATGAATGACCTTGCACTTGTCACAAATCTTCTTTACCGATGCCCGAACTTTCATTACTGCTCCTAACTTTGAATCCTACTTGTAGCGGTAAACGATCCGGCCGCGGGTCAGATCGTAAGGGCTGAGCTCTACCGCCACCCGATCGCCAGGGAGAATACGGATAAAATTCTTCCGCATGCGTCCCGAAACGTGCGCCAGAACCTGGTGCTTGTTCTCAAGCTCGACTTTGAACATCGCGTTGGGCAACGTCTCAACCACGGTTGCCATTACTTCAATCGCGTCTTCCTTCGACAAACTTTATCCCGATTCTGCCCGCGATGCGCATCCCCACGGGCCGTCATTCCCTACTGCGTCAAAATTGCAGCGCCCTCGGCCGTCACCGCGACGGTATGCTCGAAATGAGCGCTCAAACTTCCATCCTCGGTTACCGCTGTCCAGCCGTCGCTCAATACCTGCACACCCGGCTTGCCCAAATTCACCATGGGCTCGATCGCCAGGACCATTCCGGCGCGAAGCTTAGTTCCTGCTCCCCGCTGCCCGTAGTTAGGAACCTGCGGATCTTCGTGCATCCGGGTCCCGATTCCATGCCCGACAAATTCCCGCACTACGCTGAACCCGTCCGCTTCCACCACTTCCTGCACCGCGGCGCCGATATCCCCCAGCGTCGCTCCCGGCCGCACTACCTTGATCGCGGTCTCGAGTGAAGCCTTGGTCACATCCAGCAGACGCTTGGTCTTAGGCGCTACCTCGGCCCCCACAGGAACCGTAATTGCGGAGTCGCTATAGTACCCGTCCAGGACCACGCCGCAGTCGATGGAGACAATATCTCCGTCGCGCAGCACCCGGTCATTGGAGGGGATACCATGCACCACCTGCTCGTTCACCGACGTGCACAAAACACAGGGGTAGCCACGATAGCCCTTGAAGGCGGAGGTGGCTCCCAACGCCGCTATCTTGCTTTCCGCCGCAACTTCCAGGTCGAGCGTGGTTACGCCGGGCTTGACACGCGCTTTCACGTGCTCCAGCACATCCCGAACCGCCGCTCCGCTGCGCCGCATCTTTTCAATCTCCTGCGGCGTCTTGATCATGATGGCCATCGGCCTTTTCAACTCTCTCTTCTAAGTCTTGGACCTGAGGCGCGCTACCGCGGCCATGATGCCCGCCATCACTTCGCCCGCCGGCTGCTCGCCATCCACTTCGACGAACCGGCTGCTGGCGCGGTAATGCTCGACAACCGGCGCGGTCTGCGCCGTATACGTCCGCATCCGCTCATGGAAGACCGCTTCCACATCATCCGCGCGCTGGACCAACGGTGTGCCTTCTACATCGCATACCGTGTCGAATTTCGGCGGCTGCAGGTAAACGTTGTAAATACGCTGGCAGGATGGACAGCTGCGTCGACCCGTGATACGACGCAACAACTGAGTATAACTTACCTGGATGCTTACTGCAATCAACGGGAGACCAGGCGGGCTCGCCCCCGCCAACCGCTGATCCAGCCATTCCGCCTGGGCCAGGGTTCGCGGATACCCATCCAAAATGTAACCCCGGGCGGTATCGGGCTGCTCCAGGCGCTCGGCCACCATCTGGTTGACCAGATCGTCGGGAACAAGCTTGCCCGCATCCATGAGCTGCTTCGCCTGCACACCCAACTTCGTTCCGCGAACCCTGTGGTCGCGCAGCAGATCACCGGTCGAAATCTGAGGGATGCCCCAGGCCGCCATGATTCCTTTGGCCTGGGTGCCTTTACCTACCCCCGGCGGCCCCATCAGCAGCACAGGGCCGGGGATGATCTGCTTCCGATTCTCATCTGTGGACGGCCCGGTCTTCAAACCTTCCGCCACCACCCTTACCACGACCGCCTTCCGCGCACCCGGCCGCTGCGCGGGGAGAAACCATCGTAGTGGCGCATAATCAACTGCGACTCTACCTGGTTCACCGTATCCATGGCCACGCCCACCACAATCAGCAGCGAGGTGCCGCCAAAGTAGAAGCTGACGTTCAAGCCGTGGGTGACCCAGGTTGGCATCTGCTCGAAGAACCCACCCACCAGCCAAAGGTCGTTCAGGTGAATGCCGCTGATCAAAATCGTCGGGATCAGCGAGATGACGATCAGGTAAAGCGCGCCCACCAGGGTAATTCGGGTGAGAACGTCGTTCACAAAGTCGGAGGTACGCTTCCCGGGACGAATGCCAGGGATGAACCCGCCATACTTGCGCATGTTGTCGGCGATGTCATCAGGGCGGAAGACGATCGAGATGTAGAAGTAGGCAAAGAAAACGATGCCCACCATGTAGAGGAGCTCGTACCAGGGTTCTCCCGTGCGCAGGCCGTCGAAAATGCGGGTCAGGAAACCACTGCTGCGTACGTAATCGGATCCCGCAAAGAGAAGCGGGGCAGAGAGAATCGAGCTGGCAAAGATGACCGGCATCACGCCGCCGGAGTTCACCTTGAGGGGCAGATGCGTGGACTGGCCGCCCATCAGGCGCCGCCCCACGATCCGCTTGGCATACTGCACCGGGATGCGCCGTTCGCTACGCTCCACAAAGACGATGAAGGCCACAATGGCGATCATCATGACCACCAGGATCACCAGCGCCGGAATGGTGAAGGAACCCCACGCCTGGGTTCTCGCCTTGTCGATCAGATCCTGTATACCGCGCGGTATCCCCACCACGATACCCGCGAAGATCAGCAGGCTCATGCCGTTGCCAATGCCGCGGTCGGTAATCTGCTCGCCCAGCCACATGATGAACGCGGTGCCCGTAGTCAGGGTGACAATGGTCATGAAAATGAAGCCTGGCCCGGGGTTCAACACGTAGGAGACACCGCCCGAGCCATGCGACAGCGTCAGGGCGATGGCCAGCGACTGAATCGCACCCAGGAGCACCGTAACGTACCGCGTCCACTGGGTAATCTTTCGCCGCCCCAGTTCGCCTTCCTTCTGCAGCTTGGCCAATGGTTCATAAACGACGGTAAGCAGCTGGAAGATGATGGAAGCGGTGATATAAGGCATGATGCCCAGGGCAAAGATGGTCAGCTTGCGAAGGTTTCCACCGCTGAACAGATCGACCAGGCCAAGAGCGCTGCCCGCCTGCTGGTCGAAGAACTGCGCCAGCAGCTTGAGGTTGACTCCCGGGGTGGGTATCTGTGAGCCCAGACGATAAACGGCCAGGATGCCCAGCGTGAACAAGACCCGCTTGCGCAGGTCGGGGATGCGGAAGATATTGGCGATCTTCTCAAACATATGTTTCCTGTTTCATTACCAATCGTGTACTTGCTGTTCGGTCCCTCAGGCGCTAAAGCCCACGACGGTTACATGACCTTTATGACGGGGATAAATCCCCGGCCTATCCCAAAACAGAATTCTTCGCAGCCTGTAAAGCCGTGCCCTGATACAAAACCCTAGGGCTGCTTCGATCTTGCCGTAAAGCCCGTACCCTCATATTGACGCCGTTCCAACTAAAAGGCCTTCAGGCGACCAGAATAGCCTTGCCGCCGGCTTTCTCGATCTTTTCCTGGGCCGACTTGGAAAACTTGTGCGCATGCACCGTCACGGCGACGCTCAGCTCACCATCGCCGAGCACCTTAACCAGACCATGCCGTTTTTTGAGCAGCCCCTTGGCGGCGAAGACTTCCAGCGTCAATTCTCCCAGCTCCTCATGGAGCTCTGCAATGCGGCTGAGGTTAACCACCGAGTACTCGGTACGAAAGATGTTGGTGAAGCCGCGTTTCGGCAGACGGCGATGCAAAGGCATCTGGCCGCCTTCAAAACCCCGCATCATGTGGGAACCCGAACGCGAACGCTGTCCCTTGTGGCCTCGGGCAGAGGTCTTGCCCATGCCCGAACCCATACCGCGGCCGACACGCTTCTTGCCGGTGTTCGCCTGCTTGGGCGCTCGCAAATTGGAAAGATTTTTTGCCATACTATCCTCGCTCAACGCCGGCCTGGTCTCTCTGGTACAGCCAGTCCGACTCGCTTTTGTTTTCCCGGCTTACTTTACGATCCGCACCAGATGCGGCACGGTCTTCACCATGCCCCGGATGGAGGCGGTATCCTCACGCTCCACTACCTGATTGAGCCGGGTAAAGCCCAATCCCTTCACCACCCGCTTGTGCTTCTCCGGGGTGGAAATCGAAGAGCGGTAGTACTCGAGGCGCATCATCAACTTCCCTTGCTTCGGAGTCTCTGCCATCAATATAGCTCCTGTACCTGCTTGCCGCGAGCGGCAGCCACTTCGCCACGATCCCGCAACTGCACCAGCGCATCGAAGGTGGCCTTGACCACATTGTGAGGATTGGCCGAGCCCAGGCTCTTGGTCAGGATATTCTGCACCCCGACCGAAGTCATCACCGCGCGGACCGCACCGCCCGCAATCACGCCCGTGCCTTCCGGCGCCGGCTTCAGCAATACGTGCCCGGAACCAAAGCGTCCTAAGACCTGGTGCGGGATGGTCGTCTCCGACAGATTTACGTGCACCAGATTCTTTTTGGCCGCCTCGATCCCCTTGCGGATCGCCTGCGGAACCTCCTTCGCTTTGCCTGAGCCAAAGCCCACCACGCCGGCCGAGGGATCGCCGACCACCACCAGCGCCGCAAAGGACATGTTCTTGCCGCCCTTGACCACCTTGGTGACACGATTGATGGACACCACCTGATCCTTCAGGTTGTACTGCCCGGCGTCCAGTTTCCGCTTGAGTATTGCCATGCTCTAAAATCCTTCCGCGCCGCCCGGCGCATGTAACACCAAAAACTCAATCCCGCTTCTAAAATTCCAAGCCCGCTGCCCGCGCCGCATCCGCCAAGGCCTTGACGCGCCCATGGTAGAGGTAGCCGCCGCGGTCGAAGACCACCCGCTTGATTCCCTTTTCGATCGCCTGCTCCGCCACCAGCTTGCCCACTTCCTTGGCCGCAGCGACGTTGCCGCCGGTCTTGATCTTGGCGGAAAGAGTGGAGGCCGAGAGCAGAGTCTCCCCTTTGGCATCGTCGACAATTTGGGCATAAATGTGGTTCAGTGAGCGATAGACATTCAGCCGCGGGCGCTCCGCAGTGCCGCGCATCTTTTGGCGAATGCGAAAGTGCACGCGCTGGCGTATTTCATTTCTCTGTCTCAGCGGAATCATTGGTTCTTTCCTTTCCTAAAAGCGGAACTGCCCTGCAGCCCCGTTCGGTTTACTTGGCGCCGGTCTTGCCAACCTTCTTCTTCAAGCGCTCGCCCACATAGCGCACTCCCTTGTTCTTGTACGGATCAGGCTTACGCAACGAACGCATGTCGGCGGCCACCTGGCCTACCTTCTGCCGGTCGATACCGCTTATGGTCAGCCGCGTCTGCTTGGGGTCAATCGCTACGTCAATGCCCGTGGGCAAGGGAAACTCGATGGGATGAGAGAAGCCCAGGGTAAAGACCACTGTGCCCTTACCCTTGAGCTCAGCGCGATACCCGATGCCGACAATATCCAGTTCCTTGCTCCAGCCCTTGGTAACGCCTTCCACTGCATTCGAGACCAGCGCCCGAGTTAAGCCATGCAGGGCGGCAAGCGATTCCTTCTCCCGCACCGCGAGCAGATTCCCGTCCTTGGTTTCGAGCGTGATTCCCGCAGGCAGCAGGGCGCTCAATTTGCCCTTTGGCCCTTCGACCAGCACGGTGTTGCCCTGCACCTTGTACTTCACAGTTGCTGGCAACGGAATCGGTTTCTTCCCTATACGCGACATACTCTAAACCCCTCGTGGCTTGCGAGTCCCGGCTTTTTCAGCCCACCGTTCCACTGCAGCCAGAGCGCAAAACACGCTGCGCTCAATAACCAAAACGCTTTACCAAACCTCGCAGAGAATCTCGCCGCCGACGCCTTCGCGCCGCGCCTGCCGTCCCGTCATCACGCCCCGCGGAGTGGTCATGATACTGATGCCGAGCCCGCTCTGTACCCGCTTGATCTCGTCGTGGCCGACATAGACGCGGCATCCAGGCCGCGAGATGCGCGACAAGTCGCGGATGGCAGCCTCGTTGTTGGCGCCGTACTTGAGGTAGACCCGAAGCACGGCACGGCCATTCTCTTCCGCTGCTTTGTAGTTGGCGATGTAGCCTTCTTCCTTCAGGATGCGGGCAATCTCGGTCTTCAGCTTCGATGCCGGAACATCCAGCTTTTGGTGGCGCGCTCGAATGGAGTTGCGGATGCGCGTCACAAAGTCGGCTACTGGATCGGTTAAACTCATTCTCTCTCCTTCACTCCCCGTTCGCTGCGGCCTGTTTGAACTGCAGAACCCGCGGGAATGTTGTGGTTACACGGTTACTACCAACTCGATTTGACGACGCCGGGGATTTCGCCCCGAAGCGCCAACTGGCGGAAGCACAGGCGGCAAAGACCAAACTTGCGCAGGTACGCGCGCGGCCGGCCGCAGATTTTGCAACGGTTGTGCTTACGGCTGGAAAACTTCGGCTTGCGGGCGTCTTTTACTCGTTTCGCTGTGGTTGACATTCGTCTCTCTTAATCCTCTCTGGCTTCGGCAGCTTATGCCGTCTGGCGGAAGGGTATGCCGAACTGCCGCAGCAGGGCACGCGCCTGGTTATCGTCCTTGGCCGTGGTCACGATGGTCACGTTCATGCCCTTCAGCTTCTCCACCCGCGCGTAGTCGACCTCGGGAAAAATCAGCTGGTCACGCATGCCCAAGGTGTAGTTGCCCCGCCCGTCGAAACTCTTGGTGGAAACACCTTTGAAATCACGTACCCGGGGGAGCGCGATCGAAACTAGCCGATCAAGAAACTCATACATGATGTCCCCACGCAGGGTAACCATGGCGCCAATCGGCATGCCCTCGCGCACCTTGAAGGCGGCGATGGACTTCTTGGCCCGCGTAACCACGGGCTTTTGCCCCGCTACCGACGCCAAGTCAGCGACCAACGGATCCATCAGCTTGACATTCTGCGTGGCCTCGCCCAGGCCCATATTCAGAACAATCTTTTCCAGCCGCGGCACAGCCATCAGGTTGTCGAGGCCCAGCTCCTTCTGCAATGCCGGCCTGATTTCCTCTTGATACTTTTGCTTCAGTCTCGCATTTACCTTCGCTGCCATAGATCCGTCTCTTTCCTTTCACGGTCCCGGAGTGGGCTTTGGCTTGCTGCCCGTGTACCGTTGCGTGATCTCATTCCGTTTACTTCTTCTTTGGGGCCAGCGTCTGGCCGCACTTTATGCACACCCGAACCTTGGTATCGCCTTCAAACTTGTGACCGACGCGGGTCGGCCCGCAGCTGCCACACACCAACATCACGTTGGAGATTTGAATGGCCGCTTCCTGCTCGGCAATGCCACCCTTGATGTTGCGCTGCGGATTGGGATGGACATGCTTCTTGACCATGCGCACGTGCTCTACCAGTACCCGGTTCTTGTCCCCCAGCACGCGCAGCACTCTTCCCCGCTTGCCCTTATCAGCGCCTGTAATCACTTCCACCGTATCGTTGCGTTGTAACTTCAGTGCCATAGCTTCCTCGATTTCAATGCCCGGCGTTAGATGACTTCCGGGGCCAGCGACACAATCTTTAAAAACTTCTTCTCGCGCAGCTCGCGGGCAACCGGACCAAAAACGCGCGTGCCCACCGGCTCGCCCACATCGTTGATCAAAACCGCGGCGTTTTGGTCAAAGCGGATGTAGGTGCCGTCGCGGCGGCGGTACTCTTTGCGCGTCCGCACCACAACCGCCTTCACCACCACGCCCTTCTTGACCTGCCCGTCAGGAGAAGCTTCCTTCACGGAGGCAGTAATCACATCGCCCAAGCCAGCCTTTTTTCCGCTCGAGCCGCCCAGGGGCAGAATCATCTGCAGCCTGCGCGCGCCGGAATTGTCGGCTACTTCCAGCATGGTTCTCATCTGCACTGCCATACTCGTCTCTCCTTAGGGCTCTGTCACAGTTGCTGTAACTTGGGCGATCTTACACAACCTGCTGAAACCGCAGGTCCCTCCACTTCGCTTCGCTCTTTGAAAATCGACCGGGACGAATTGACCTAAGCCACCGGCTGCGCGAGCTCTTCGGACTGCGGCAGAGAGGACCGACGAACCACCTCTTCCAGCGTCCACCGCTTTAGCTTGCTCAGCGGACGGCTCTCACGAATCCTGACAACATCCCCCACGCGGGCTGAGTTCTGCTCGTCATGGGCATAGAACTTCTTGCTCAGCTTGATCACGCGCTTGTACTTGGGGTGAGTCTTGCGCATCTCTACCTCGACCACGATGGTCTTCTGCATCTTGGTCGAAACAACGTTGCCAACTTTTTCCGTGCGCCGGGACTCCGGCTTTCTGCCCTCAACTGCTGCTGCATCTGACATGGCTTAACGAGCCTCTTTTCCGGCCGGTTTGGCCTTCTTTGCTTTTGCCGGCTTTACCGCGGTCTCGGCGGCGGGCTGAAGGGATGAGCCGTGCAGACCCAGCGCCCGCTCGCGGGCGACGGTCTTGATCCGGGCTACATCCTTGCGCAGATCGCGCAGCTTCTTCACGCCTTCGTTCTGGCCCAGCTTCATCTGGAAGCGCAGGCGAAAGAGCTGCTCGGCTGACTGCTTTTCCTGCCGTACCAGCTCTTCATCGTTCAGATTGCGAATCTTTTCCGTTTCCATCGCTCTTCTCTCTACCGTCCTCTACTTGACTGCCGCGGTCGGCTTGACATCATGCCGCATCACAAACCGGGTCTTGAGGGGCAGCTTGTTCGAAGCCAGACGCATCGCCTCGGCGGCCATTTCCGGCGAGACACCTTCCATCTCGAAGAGCACCTTGCCCGGGCGAACCACCGCCACCCAGTGATCGGGAGCACCCTTCCCCTTGCCCATACGGGTTTCAGCCGGCTTCTTGGTCACCGGCTTGTCAGGAAACAAACGCAGCCAGATCTTGCCGCCGCGCTTGATAAAGCGCGTCATGGCCACGCGGCTGGCTTCGATCTGCCGGTCCGTGATGTAGCCGCACTCCATCACCTTGAGTCCATAGTCACCGAAGGAGAGCTCGGAGCCGCGCCACGCCTTGCCGCACATGCGGCCGCGCTGTTGCTTGCGGTACTTGACCTTCTTTGGCATCAACATAAAATCTTGCCCCCATAGGTTTCACAATTGGTGTAGACCGAAGCGATAGACCTATTCGTGGTTTTCTCCCAAGGAAAACCACTCCTCGCGATCTCTATCAGGCCAAAGTCATTGTGAAACCGTCTTAATCTTGCCGGTTTAAAAAACGCCGCTTGTGGTGCCTGCCACCTGCGGCTGGCGGCGCTTCTGCTCGTAAATGTCACCGCGATAGATCCAGGTCTTGACCCCGATCACGCCATACGTGGTGCGCGCTTCGGCAAAACCGTAGTCGATATCGGCGCGCAGGGTGTGCAGCGGCAACCGCCCCTGCAAATACCACTCCGAACGCGCGATCTCGTTGCCATTCAAACGCCCGGAGACGCGAACCTTGATGCCTTTGCAGCCAAACCGCAGCGCGGAATCAACCGCCTTGCGCATGGCACGGCGGAAGCCAACCCGCTTTTCCAATTGCAGGGCGATGTTCTCCGCCACCAGTTGCGCGTCCAGTTCCGGCTTGTTCACCTCGAGTATGTCAATGAACACTTCGCGGTTGGTGCGCTTCTGCAGATCCACCTTGAGCTTCTCGATCTCGGCGCCTTTGCGGCCGATCACGATGCCCGGACGCGCGGTGCGGATGATGAGGCGCAGCTTGTTGCCGGGCCGCTCGATCTCGACCGAGCTGACGCCGGCCGCCTTGAGCTTCTCCTTCAACTCCTCGCGCAGGTGCACATCTTCAATCAGCAACTTGTCGTAGTCGCGCTCGACGAACCAGCGTGACCGCCATGGCTTGTTGACGCCGAGTCGAAAGCCGTAAGGATGAACTTTTTGTCCCATAATTTCCTCGAACCTACTTTGCGGCCTTCTTCCAGTTTTTGGCGCTCTTTTTGGCCACGGCCTTCTTGGCCGCAGGCTTCTTGGCCACGCGCTTTTTAGCTGCCGCTGCGCCCTTCAGCAGGCGCTTCTTCGGCGTTTCCGGCTCAGCTGTCTCAACCAACCCGGCGCGCTTGCGCTCCGCCACCGCGATCACGATGTGCGCCAACCGGCGCTGGTAACGGAAGGCCCGTCCCATCGGAGCCGGACGTATACGCTTCATGCGTGGTCCTTCGTTGGCCAGCGCGGTCTTGACATAGAGGTTGTCTACATCCAGATCGAGATCCCGCTCCTGGCTGAGATAGTTCGCGTTCTGAATGGCCGCGCGCAGCACTTTCTCGACCAGGGGCGCGACACCTTTCTTGGTGAACGCGACTGTCTCCAGCGCTTCTCCCACTCGACGACCCTTGATCAGCTCCAGCACCAGGCGGGCCTTCTGCGGCGATACCCGCTGGAACTTGGCTTCGGCCCGGAATTCCTGTGTTTCCAGTTGCATTGGCTTCTTCCCTTAAACGCTTTCTTACCGCGGCTTGGCGGACGATTCGGCGGCCTTTGCCGAGTGACCTTTGAAGGTCCGCGTGGCGGAAAACTCGCCCAGCTTGTGCCCGACCATGTTCTCCGTCACATAGACCGGAATAAATTTCCTGCCGTTGTGCACCGCGATGGTGTGACCCACCATATCCGGATGAATGGTCGACCGGCGCGACCAGGTACGAAGGACTTTCTTGTCATTCGTCGCGTTCATCGCTTG
>Ga0206939_10086_pt1 | contig 27684 bp, 18 predicted proteins | sample Alteio_BWOrgHeat_10_FD_152921 | JGI IMG/M metagenome (GOLD analysis project Ga0206939, IMG submission 152921) | Enriched cells from forest soil in Barre Woods Harvard Forest LTER site, Petersham, Massachusetts, United States -... | ecosystem: Environmental > Terrestrial > Soil > Temperate forest >... | reverse complement strand
TTTTGATGTTTCAGACGCACTGCTATAACTCGTGGCTCAGCCCCGACGCGAAGCGGTCCGGACTGTATGCATGGTCGCAGCTCGTGGGGACGCTGCCGGCGCCGCTGTTTATTTTTCTGGCGGGGGTTTCGTTTGCGCTGGTCACGGAAAAATTGCGCGATCGCGGTACCGACCGACTGGCGATCGCAAATCAAACCATCCTGCGCGGCGCGGAAATCTTCGGCCTGGGAATCTTGTTTCGCGTCCAAGAGTACGTCCTCGGCTTCGGTGTTGCGCCATGGACCGATCTTTTCCGCGTCGATGTGCTGAACATCCTGGGCATATCGATGATGCTGATGGGCGTCGTCTGCTGGCTGACCGGCGCGCGAAGTTACGCCGTCACCCCTGCGAAGCCGACACGAGCAAACATTGTCGCGGGGATGCGACGACGCAGTATCGCCGCCGCGATCGTGGCGGCAACGGGGGTCGCGCTCGCGACACCGCTGATCTGGAATCGCCGCTTCGACATGCTGCCCTGGGAGATCCAGACATACTTCAACGGCGTCCACACCTTCAAAACGCCGCAGCCTTGGCTCTTCCCGATGTTTCCGTGGATCGCCTTCGCGTTCGTGGGCCTGGCCGTCGGATTTTTCCTCTTCTCGGACTTTGCGAAGCAACGTCAGGCCGCCACGTTCTTCGCAGTGGGCGGAGCCGGAGTCGCCGCTTGTCTGTTGTCGATCGTGTTCGACCTGATCCCAGTACATCTCTACAATCCCGCAATCTACGACTATTGGCACACAAGCCCGAATTTCCTTCTGATGCGCTGCGGGATTCTGTTGATCATTTTGTTTTTGTGCTATGGCTGGTGCCGGTGGGGATTCGGCGAGCGCGGATTCAGTCCGATCATTCAATTGGGGCAGACTTCCCTGCTCGTGTACTGGGTGCACATTGAATTCGTTTACGGGCGGCTGTCGATTCTGCCCAAGGGCAGAAGCGGCGTCGCCCTGGCGACGATCGGACTCGTGGTTATCTTTGTAGCCATGCTGGGGCTGTCGATCTGGCGGACGCGATGGAGGCGGAAAGAAAAGAGTGCGGAGGCGGGACGAGGGCTTCGGGCGTCGGTCGCTTAGGAAGTGGAGACGAACGAATGGGCGAGCACGAAGCCGAGCTGATTACTTCCTATTGAAGACGGAACTTTGTGGTGGTGGGGTGCGTAGCTCTATTGGTGGGGGCTTAAATGGAGACGTTCAAGCAGGACTTGTGGTTCGCGCTGCGGATGATGCGGAAGAATTTTGGGTTCACGATGGCGGCGGTGCTGTGCTTGATGCTGGGCATCGGAGCGACGACTGGGATTTTTACCGTGGTGAATGCGGTTTTGCTGCGGCCGCTTCCATACTCTCATCCCGACCAACTGGTTCGCGTGTATACGGAGTTTCCGACGTTTCCCAACGGCGGACTGCCGCGGTTCTGGACTTCGGCGCCGGAATTTTTCGACCTGCGGAAGGACACGAATTCGTGGGCGACGCTCGACGCCTGGGGCACGATGGGCACGAACCTGGGCGGCAAAACGGAGCCGGTGCGCCTAACGACGGCTTACGTCAGCGGCATGCTGCTGGAGACCCTCGGCGTCTCGCCGGTCATGGGGCGGCTCATCACTCCTGCGGATGACGCGCCGGGAGCGCCGATCGTCGCGGACATTTCTTATGGAACGTGGAAATCGGTGTTTGGCGGCGAGGCCGATATCATCGGTCACGACACGCTGCTCGACGGCAAGAAAGTTACGGTCATCGGCGTGATGCCGGCGAACTTTCAGTTTCCTCCAGGCGAGAGCGATCCGGCGCGCGTGTGGACGCCGTTGCAACTTGATCCGGCGAATCCGGGTTCGCGGGGGTCGCACAACTATTATTTGTTGGGACGGCTGAAGCCGAACGTCACGGCCGCGCAGGCGCAGAGCGAACTGGCTTCGCTTGTGCAATCGTATGGAGAGCAAAAAGCGCCAAATAGTCACACCTTCGATCCGAAAAATCACACGCTCGTGAGTTTTCCGTTGCAGGCGGAGGTTGTGTCGAGCGTTCGACCTGCACTGCTCGTGTTGTTGGGCGCGGTCGCATTTGTACTGCTGATCGCGAGCGTGAACGTTGCCAATCTTTTGCTGGCCCGGGCGGAGGCGCGACGGCGTGAGATCGCGATTCGTGGTGCGATGGGAGCGAGCCTTGGGCGTCTGGCGCGGCAATTCGTTACGGAAGGGATTTTGCTGGCGCTGTTCGGCGCTGCTTTGGGACTTGTTCTTTCCTACGCCGGAATCCGGCTGGTGCAAGTGACGAACGCGGGTGGAATTCCGCGCGCTGACGAAATCGTGATGGATTCACGCGTATTGGTATTCACGATGGTCACGAGCATTGTCACCGGGGCGTTGTTTGGGCTGGCGCCGCTCGTGCCGCTATTGGTCAGCGGGATTTCCGGGTCGTTGAAGGACGCTGCCGGCAGCACGACAGCCGCCGGTGGAGCGCAACTTTTCCGGCGTGTGCTCGTTGTCGGCGAGTTGGCGATGGCGCTGGTGTTGCTGATTGGGTGCGGGTTGATGCTGCGCGCGTTCTGGAAATTGCAGGAAGTACACACCGGGATGGCGCCTGAAAACGTCATTACGATGCGCGTGTCGCTGCCGGCCGGCACGTACGCCGACAAACCCAAGATCTCGTCGTTTTGGAACCGATTGGACGAGCGCATCACGCACATGCCAGGAGTGCAGTCAGCGGCGCTGGTACAAGGGTTGCCGCCGCTGCGCGCACCCAACATGAATGACACGGGCATCGAGGGATTTGTGCCGCGGGAAGGCGGACCGATTCAGAACGTCGATTTCTATCAGGAGGTCAGCCAGAACTATTTCGCGACGATGGGAATTCGATTGATGGAAGGCCGCTTTTTCGATGATCGCGACGTTCCCAGCGCGCCGGGCGTCGTCATTGTGAATCACACGATGGCGAATACCTTTTGGCCTGGACAAAGCGCGGTGGGTCGCCGAGTGCAGCCCGGCATGAGTAAAGACGCACCGTGGTACACGGTCGTAGGCGTCGTCGATGACGTGAAGAACGCGGGACTCGATCACGCTGCTGGGACCGAGCTGTATTACCCGTACAAGCAGGCACAGACGTACGGCGCCTCGGATATGTATGTGGTGCTGAGGTCGCAGTCGGGGAATCCTGGCGGGTTGGCAGGTGGAGTGAGGCAGGCACTCAACGAACTCGATCCATCATTGCCGCTCGCGGATGTGCGGTTGATGGACGACGTGCTGGAGCGCGCGGAGTCGCGACCGCGATTTTTGACGCTGTTGTTGTCGCTATTTTCGATTACGGCGTTGGCGATTGCGACGGTGGGGATTTATGGGGTTGTGTCGTATTCGGTGGCGCGGCGTACGAAGGAGTTTGGGTTGCGCATGGTGCTCGGCGCGCAGACGGGCGACGTGCTCGGGATGGTGATGAAGCAAGGGGCGGGGATGGTGGTGATCGGATTGGTCGCGGGGTTGATTGTCGCGTTCCTGCTGACGCGGCTGATGGCGAGTTTGCTCTTCGGCGTAGCGCCAACCGATGCACTTACGTTCGCCAGCGTCACGGTAGTGTTGGCGTTGGTGGCGTTAGCGGCGTGCTACATACCGGCGCGGCGAGCGACTGAAGTTGATCCGATGCAGACGCTCCGCTACGAGTGAGGACGCTAGCCTGCACTTGATGCAGTAGCTTTTGCACGAAAACCCCAAAGCAGAAGAATAGTGCACGCGACGATGGCTAGGCCGACGCTCATGAAGCCGGCGGTGACTAGCTTTTCTTGCCAGGGGAGAGCGGTGCGGTCGGGGGCAGTGATTGGAGAGAGGGCGCCGGTGCCGAAGATTGCAGCTAGGGTCACGGAGAACCAATTCATATAGGTGCCGTAGAGGGCGAGCCAGAAGGTGGCGGATTTTGGAATGGGGGCGAGACGGAGTTCGTTCCACGCGGCACCGAGCGCGAGAAGAAAGATGCCGTTCATGACACCTTCGAGGTGAGCTGCCAGGCCCATACGGACGTTGGTGAAGTGAGACTCCGCGAAACCGGTGAAGAGACCGATAAGGAATAAAAACATTCCGTGCCACATGAGGCGGCGATTTGCGTTTTGCATGGCGCGGATACTCTCACCGACGAAGTACGAGAGTCAACGGAGAGCAATTGCTGGGGGGAGCAGCGCGACGTCGTTGCAATATGGGTGACATTTTGAGTCTAAACCCGCACCCTCTAAAGGCTGAGGGTGCGGCACCCAAAGGCCGATAGCGATTTGACTTCGACTTCGTGCTAACGCACTACGCCGGAGAGGGGGCTGCTGGCGGAGGCGTAGAGGCGTTTGGGCATGCGGCCGGCGAGGTAGGCTTTGCGGCCGGCGCTGACGGCTTCGCGCATGGATTCGGCCATGAGTTCGGCGTCTTGCGCTTCGGCGATGGCGGTATTCATGAGGAGGCCGTCGGCGCCGAGTTCCATGGCTTGGGCGGCGTCGGACGCGGTGCCGACTCCGGCGTCGACGATCATGGGAACTTCGGTGATGCGTTCGCGGAGGATGCGGAGGTTGGCGGGATTTTGAATGCCGAGGCCGGAGCCGATCGGAGCGGCGAGGGGCATTACGGCGGCGGCGCCGGCGTCGATGAGTTTGCGCGCGGCGATGAGATCGTCGTTCGTGTATGGGAGGACGACGAAGCCTTCTTTGACGAGGACGCGCGTGGCTTCAATGAGGCCTTCGGTGTCTGGAAAAAGAGTCTGCTGGTCCCCGATGACTTCGAGTTTGACCCAGTTGGAGAGGCCGACTTCCCTGCCGAGGCGCGCGGTGCGGATGGCTTCGTCGGCGGAGTAGCAGGCGGCGGTATTGGGCAGGATGAAGATTTTGTCGCGGTCGATGTAGTCGAGGAGAGACTCTTTGGAGCGGTCGGTGAGATTGACACGGCGGACCGCGACCGTGACCATGTCGGCGCCAGAAGCTTTGTGAGCGCGGGCCATTTCCTGGAAGCTGCGATATTTACCGGTGCCAACGATGAGGCGGGAGCGAAATGCGCGGCCCGCTATGACGAGTTCGTCTGCCATTGTGTTCCCCAACGGCAAGTTTAAACGGGTTGCGAGCGGAGAACAAATATCGCGGGCGCAGCCAGGAACGCGAACGGTAGAACTGTTATGGGCATGGCCGGAAACGCGCGTGCGAGCGTTATCGACTGGTTAATGGTCCGGATTACAAACGGGTAATAGCACTGCTATTCCTATCAGAACGGAACAATTTGGCCAGATTCAGGCATCAGTGCTGGACTAGTCGCATCGCTTCATACAGAGTATGTCTGTTCGGAACCTGTGCCCGTAGCTGTGCCCGATTGGACGCGAAAGAAGAATTGCGGTAGTTCTATAGAGTGCGCTGCAGGGTGTCACTGGTGACACTTTTCCTGCCTGCGCACGGCTGTGTTTCTGAACGAAAGAGAAACAGAGAATGCATTCGAGCGTGTTGAATGGAGTTATGTTCGCGGAACGGACCAACTGGAATCTTGCGCCTAATCGGCTGAGCGAAGCGCTGGCGGCGCATCTTGCGGCGGGCAAGCGGCTGTATGACTTGAGCGCGTCGAATCCGACGGAAGTGGGATTCACGGTGAATGCAGAGGCGCTGCTGAGCGCGCTGCAAAATCCGGCTGCGCTGACGTATGTGCCGGATCCGAAAGGCATCGTGCGGGCGCGGCAAGCGGTGGCGGAATATTACGCGGACCGCAGCGAGCAGGTTTCGGCGGAAGATGTGATTTTGACGGCGAGCACGAGCGAGGCGTACTCGTTTGTGTTTCGCACGCTGTGCAGCCCGGGCGATGAGTTGCTGGTGCCGGCGCCGAGCTATCCGTTGTTTGGATTTCTGGCGGACATTCACGACGTGCGGCTGGTGCACTATCCGCTGATTTACGATCACGGCTGGCAGATCGATTTTCACGCGCTGGAAGGCGCGATTACGCCGCGGACCCGCGGCATCATCGTTGTGAATCCGAATAATCCGACCGGGCACTATGTGAAGGCGGAAGAACTGACGATGCTGAACGAAATTTGCACTGCACGCGATCTCGCGTTGATCGCGGATGAGGTGTTTCTGGATTTCGCGCACGATACGAATGGAGCTCGACGGGATCCTTTGAAAGCGCCGCGACCGCGAAACGGCAACGAGAAGAAGCCCGCGTCACTCTGTGCAAACGCGGGTGCGCTGACGTTCACGATGAGCGGACTTTCGAAGATTTCGGGATTGCCGCAGATGAAGGCGGCGTGGCTGGTGACGAGCGGGCCGGAGCCGCTAAAGAAGCAGGCGCTGGAACGGATCGAAGTGATCGCGGATACATATTTGTCGATGAACGCACCGATTCAGCTGGCGCTGCCGACGTTTTTAGATCAGCGGCACGGGTTTCAGAAGCAAGTGCTGACGCGGGTGAAGAGAAATTTGGGCGAGCTCGATCGGCAATTGATGGTGCGGAAGTCTTGTACGCGGCTGGAGGTCGAGGGCGGGTGGTATGCGATTGTGCGAGTGCCGGCGACGCGGACCGATGATGAGCTGGCAGTGGATTTGTTAACGAAGCGGGGGATATATGTTCACCCGGGGCATTTTTATGATTTTGCGAAGGATGGTCATTTGATTGTGAGTTTGATCATGCCGGAGCGGGAGTTTGCGGAGGGGTGCAGGCAATTATTGGGGATGTTTTAGAAGGAGCGAAGTAAGAAGCGACGAAGTAAGGAATAACGATTTCGGTTCAAATGGTTTTTTCTGGGACGGCTTTGGCCGTCCTTTTGTTTTGGTCGAAGAAAAAACTCCGGCAAGATGCCGGCGCTACCGCTCAGGACGCAGTGATCTTGCGGACATGGGGCGCAGCGTGCTGCGCCGCTACACTTGCCTGCGGGGCGGCGGCCGCCCGCGACACTACGCGATGGTGGGGCGGGGGTCGGTTACGTCGGAGTAGAGGGATTCGATGGTGGATGCAAATTTTTGTTCGACGACGCGGCGTTTGAGTTTCATGGTGAAGGTGAGGCCGCCGTTGTCGAAAGTGAAGTCGTCGGAAAGCAGGGCGAAGCGCTTGATGGTTTCCCACTGGGCGAGATGTGAGGTTAGGCGAGCGACTTCGTCTTCGATGAGTTTGCGGACGAAGGGGTGGGCGACCATCTGCTGATTCGAAGTGAAGGTGATTCCCTCTTCGGCGGCTTTGGCTTCCACGGTATTTGGGTTCGGCACGAGTAAGGCCACTACGAATTTGCGCTGATCGCCGACGACCACGGCGTTGAGGATATAGGGGCTCGTCTTGAGAGCGTTTTCGATCGGCTGCGGCGCGACGAACTTTCCGCCAGCGGTTTTGATCAGATCTTTTTTGCGATCGGTGATGAAGAGATAGTTGTCGGGATCGAGGTAGCCGATGTCGCCGGTGTGGAACCAGCCGTCTTCGTTGAGGACTTCGCGCGTGGCGTCGGGACTTTTGTAATAGCCCTGCATGATGCAGGGACCTTTGGCGAGGATCTCGCCGTCGGGTGCGATGGAGATCAAAACGTTGGGGATGGGGCGGCCGGAGCTGCCGATGCGATTTTTGGGATAGTTTGAGGTGAGCACCGGCGAAGTTTCCGTGAGGCCATAACCCTGATAAATGTTGATGCCGATCGACCAGAAAAACTCGGCGAGTTCGCGCGAGAGCGGCGCGCCGCCGGAAAAGACAATGCGAAGGTTGCCGCCAGTGCCCTGGCGAATTTTTGAGTAGACGAGTTTGTCGGCGACGGTCCACTGCAACTTCAGCCACGGGCTCGCTGAACCGGTGCCGCAACGCCACTTTGCGGAGCGTTTAGCGACATCCATTCCCCAATCGAAAAGTTTGCGCTTAGTGCCGGTGTTCTTCGTGCCCTTTTCGAGGATGCGCGCGTACATTTTTTCGAAAACGCGCGGGACCGCGGCGAGAATTGTCGGCTTGATTTCGAGAAGGATTTGAGAAAGCTGATTGACATCCTCGACGTAGGCGATGGAGACGCCGGTGCAGAGCATGACGTAATCCATGGTGCGGCCGTAGATGTGCGCCAGCGGAAGGAAGGAAAGCGTGCTGTCGAGTCCGGGATTCATGTCGGAGGTGACACAGGAATCGGTGATGTTCGAGCAGATGTTGGTGTGCGTGAGCATCACACCCTTGGGCTCGCCGGTGGTGCCGGAGGTGTAGATGACCGAGGCGAGTTGGCCGGGGAGAACTTGACCTGCGCGGAGGCGATACGCGGCGACTTCCGCGCCGTGGGCGGAGGCGACGAGCGTTTCGTACTGGAGGCACTCGTTGGGGATGTTTGAGCCGCCGTCGGCAACGATGATGTGTTCGAGTTCGGGGATGGCGGCGCGGCAGGCGAGCAGCTTTTCGAGTTGCTGGACGCCGGCGACGACGATCACTTTCGCGGCCGAATGATTGAGGATGTAGGTCATTCGGTCGGTGGATTCGTTGAAGTAGATTGGGACGGTGATGCCGCCTGCGCCGGTGATGGCGAAGTCGGCGGTGTGCCACTCGGGGCGATTGGTGGCGAAGACGGCGACGCGATCGCCGGGTTTGACGCCCAGTTCGACGAGGGCCATGGAGAGGCCGGCCACGCGGCGGAGGAGTTCGGCGGAGGAAATCGGGTGCCAAGTGGCGTCGCGGCGGAAGAGTTGCGCGCACGGATTCGGGAGCGAATCGACCGCGTGCAGGAAGCGTGACGGGAGGGTGCCGTAGCTCATGGGCGATGCGGGTAATGTACCGTTTTGTGGGAGGAAATCCTAGGGGACGGATGGGCTGGTACTTGAAGAGGCGGAAGTTGACAGTCAATAGTTGAAGGTTGAAAGGAAAGGCAAGAGGGTTTGCGGTGGATCGGGTTGGGATGGGCGATGTTGAATCTAAATCCCGCGATCTGAGACGCGATAGCGGGTACAGGGCGGCAACGCGGCGCGTGGAGCCGAACGGGCGCGTGGTGATCGTGCTGACGCCGGGCGGGGCGAGCCCCGCCCCTACAAGCGGAGGGCGGTCCGAGGGGCAACGGGAGTAAGATGAATTGCGGAGAAGACTATGAGCGCGATTGTTTCGGGGACGGTCGGGGAAGCGGCTGGAGAGTTGTCACGGGGGCCGTTTCGGGCGGCGCGGGGGACGGCGATTTCTTGCAAGGGGTGGCAGCAGGAGGCGGCGCTGCGGATGTTGATGAACAACCTCGACCCCGAGGTGGCGGAGAATCCGGAGGATCTGGTGGTGTATGGCGGCACGGGGCGGGCAGCGCGGAATTGGGAGTGCTTTCACGCGATTGTTCGAACCCTGAAGGAGTTGGCGAACGACGAGACGCTGCTGGTGCAGTCGGGCAAGCCGATCGCGGTGTTTCGGACGCATGAGTATGCGCCGCGAGTGTTGCTGTGCAATTCGAATCTGGTCGGGCATTGGAACAACTGGGAACGGTTTCATGAGCTGGATCGCGCCGGACTGATGATGTACGGGCAGATGACAGCGGGAAGCTGGATTTACATCGGCACGCAGGGGATTTTGCAGGGGACGTACGAGACGTTTGCGGCGGCGGCGGTGAAGCATTTTGGCGGGTCGCTGGCGGGAAAATTGGTTGTGACAGGCGGCATGGGCGGAATGGGTGGAGCGCAGCCGCTGGCGGCAACGATGAACGGCGCGGCGTTCTTGGGGATCGATGTCGATCCCGAGCGGATCAAGCGGCGCGTGAAGACCGGTTATTGCGATGTAATGGTGAACTCACTCGACGAGGCGCTGCGGATTTTGAAGAACGCGGTGCGCAAGGGTGAGGCGACTTCGGTTGGGCTGGTTGGGAATTGCGCGGATTTGATTCCGGAAATGGCGAAGCGCGGCGTCGTGCCGGATTTGCTGACGGATCAGACGAGCGCGCACGATCCGATCGGCGGGTATGTGCCGAACGGGATGACGCTGGCGGCGGCGCTGGAGATGCGGAAGAGCGATCCGGCGGAATATAAAAAACGGTCGATGGCGGCGATGGCGCAGCACGTCCAGGGCATGCTGGATTTGCAGAAGCTGGGCGCGGTGACGTTTGACTACGGAAATAATATTCGGACGTTTGCGTTCGAGCATGGCGTGAAGAACGCGTATGACTTTCCGGGATTCGTGCCGGCGTATATTCGGCCGCTGTTCTGTGAGGGCAAGGGGCCGTTTCGATGGGCGGCATTGTCTGGAGAGGCTTCGGACATTGCGCGGGCGGATCAGCTGGTGTTGGATTTGTTTCCGGAAAATGAGCATCTGGCGCGATGGATCAAGCTGGCGCAGAAGCGCGTGAAGTTTCAGGGATTGCCGTCGCGGATTTGCTGGCTGGGGTATGGCGAGCGCGCCAAGTTTGGATTGGGATTGAACGATTTGGTGGCAAAGGGCGAGTTGAAGGCGCCAATTGTGATTGGGCGCGATCATCTCGACTGTGGGTCGGTGGCGTCGCCTTATCGCGAGACGGAATCGATGAAGGATGGGTCGGATGCGATTGCGGATTGGCCGTTGCTCAACGCGCTCGTGAATACGGCGAGTGGGGCGTCGTGGGTATCGATTCATAACGGCGGAGGAGTGGGGATCGGGTATTCGCAGCATGCGGGGCAAGTTACGGTGGCGGATGGGACGAAGGAGATGGCGGCGCGTATCGAACGCGTGCTGACGAACGATCCGGGGATGGGCGTGGCGCGGCACGTGGACGCGGGGTATGACGAGGCGAAGGAGTTCGCGACGAAGGCGGGAGTGAAGATCCCGATGGCGGAGAAGGCGAAGTAAAGACGTAATGAAGTAAAGAAGTAACGAAAAAACTGGCAAAGAACCGGAATGTCCTGCCCTGCGCGCTGTTACTTGCGGCGCGGCTACTGCATCGAACCTAGAGACTAATTGGGAGGTACTTATGTATGTGATTGTGGGCGCTACTGGCAACACCGGATCGATCGTTGCGGAAAAGCTTTTGGCACAGGGTGAGAAGGTTCGTGCGATTGGGCGCGACAAGGGGAAATTGGAGAAGTTGGCGGCGAAGGGCGCTGAGACGGCGACTGGTGAAGTTACGGATGCGGCGTTTTTAGCGAATGCGTTTGAGGGCGCGCGAGCGGTTTATTTCATGGTGCCGCCGAATCCGATGAGCAATGACTATCGCGCATTTCAGCGCGAGGTGATCGAGGCGGGCGCGACTGCTTTGGAGAAGGCAAAGGTGCGGTATGTCGTGGCGCTGAGCAGTTATGGCGCGGATAAGGAATCGGGCTCGGGGCCGGTGTCGGGACTGCATGGGATGGAGACGCGGTTGGCAAAGATCTCGGGATTGAACGTGCTCTTTTTGCGACCGGGATACTTCATGGAGAATCTACTGGGTCAGGTTCCGGCGATTCAGAATTTCGGGATGATGGCGTCGCCAGTGAAGCCGGACGTGGCGCTGCCGGCAATCGCTACCGAGGACATCGGAGAAGCGGCGGCGGAACACCTGCTGAAGCTGGATTTTTCGGGACAGAGCACGAAGGAATTGCAGGGGCAGCGCGACACATCGTACGCGGAGTTGGCGACGATCATTGGCAAGGCGATCGGGAAGCCGGACTTGAAATACGTGCAACTGCCTGGTAATGAGTTTGTCGGCGTGGTCACGAGCATGGGGCTGAGCAAGAACTTTGGCGAGCTCATCGTGGAGATGTGCGACGCCATGAATGACGGGCGGATGAAGGCGCTGGAGCCGCGGACGGCGGAGAATACGACGCCGACGGCGGTGGAGACGTTTGTGGAACAGGTGTTCGTGCCGGCGTTTAAGGGTGGGAAGGCGGCTTCGGCGTAGAGCTAAGATTTTCAGGAAAAAGGGGAAGAGAAAACAAATCGCGGTGATTCTTGTGATCTTGCGGACGTGGGGCGCAGCGTGCTGCGCCCCTACGGTTTTTTAAGCGGCGTTGCGTGCAGTTATTCGATGTGGGGTCGGGCGTAGTTATTTAGGGCGGGGTTGGGCATACTAATCGGCGACTTGGACGGATCACTACTCATCACTGGGGCTTCGCAGGTGCTCACGCTGCGCGGACGCGGTCCGCGGCGAGGGGCTGCGCTTTCGAATCTCGGAATCGTGAAAGACGGGGCGGTGTTGGTGCGCGACGGACGGATCGCTGCGGTGGGGATGCGTTCGAAGGTCGAAGCATTGCCAGAGGCTCAGGGCGCGGAGAAGTTAGATGTCGAGGGGCGCGTTGTATTGCCGGGATTCGTGGACTCGCATACGCACTTGATTCATGCGGCGAGCCGCGCGGAGGAATACGAACTAAAGATTGAAGGCGCGAGTTACGAGGAGATTGCGCGTAAGGGCGGCGGGATTCTCAACTCGGTGAAGAAGCTGCGGGCGGCGACTGCGGCGGATTTGAAGAAGCGGGCGATGGCGGCGCTGCGGGAGTTTGCGGCGTATGGAACGACGACGGTTGAGGCGAAGAGTGGGTACGGGCTGGACGTTACGAGCGAACTGAAGATTTTGGGGCTGCATCAGGAACTGAATCGAGAGCAGCCGCTGGAGATTGTTTCGACGTTTTTGGGCGCGCATGTGGTGCCGGCGGAGTATCGGCACACGCCGGGAGGGCCGCAGCGGTATGTCTCGCTGCTGGTGAATCGGCTGATCCCGGAGGTTGCGGAGCGGAAGCTCGCGGAATTCTGCGACGTATTCTGCGACCGAGGCGCCTTTTCGCTGGCGCAATCGGAGCAAGTGTTAGAGGCGGGCGCGAGTCATGGGCTGGCGCCACGGTTGCACGCAGAGCAGCTTTCGCGAACGGGGGCGACGCAGCTCGCGGTGGAGATGGGGGCGGCGAGCTGCGATCACCTGGAGCAGGTGAAGGCGGCGGATATTCGGGCGTTAGGGAAATCGAGGACGGTGGCGACACTGCTTCCCGGGTGCGATTTTCATCTGGGATTGAAGCAATACGCCCCTGCGCGGGCGCTTATTGATGCCGGCGCGATTGTCGGGCTGGCGACGGATTACAACCCGGGGACGAGTCCGACGCTGAGCATGCCGATGGTGCTGTCATTGGCGTGTACGCAGCTGCGGATGACTCCGGCGGAAGCAATCACGGCGGCGACAATCAATGCGGCTTACTCGTTGAAGCGGGACAAGGAAATCGGGTCGATTGAGGCGGAAAAGCTGGCGGATCTGGCGGTTTTCGACGTCGAGGATTATCGCGAGATTCCTTACTACTTTGGCGTGAATAAATGCTGGATGACGATGAAGAAGGGCGAGGTTGTATTTCGGCGCGATTCGCGATGAACAAGGGTCGATGCGCGAGCCCGTGAAGACGGGCACAACGGTGCCGTGCCCGTACGGACGTCTCGCGGGGTGGCTGAGTGGCTCGAAATCCAATATCATGAGGCGCAGACGGCCGGGTCTAGTCTAAGGAAACCAGCACAATGAAGCGATTGATCGAGTGTGTGCCGAACTTTTCGGAGGGACGCGACGCGTCCAAGGTGGACGCGATTGTGTCGGCGATGAGCGCCGTGCCGGGCGTGTATGTGCTCGACAAAGAGATGGACGCGGACCACAACCGGTGCGTGGTGACGCTGGCGGGGGAGCCGGATCCGGTGGCCGAGGCGGCGTTGCGAGGCGTGGGCAAGGCGCTGGAACTGATCGATTTGACCGAGCATACCGGGGCGCATCCCCGGGTTGGCGCGGCGGACGTAATTCCCTTCATTCCGATATCGGGCGTGACGATTGACGATTGCGTGGCGCTGGCGCGGCGCGTGGGCAAGGAGATCTGGGTTCGCTATCGGATTCCGGTGTTTTTCTATGAAGCGGCGGCGACTCGGCCGGACCGGGTGAATCTGGAGAATGTGCGAAAGGGACAGTTCGAAGGGCTGCGCGACGAGTTGAAGCGGAATCATGACCGGCAACCGGATATCGGTGAGCCGAAGCTGCATCCGACGGCGGGGGTGACGGTCGTCGGGGCGCGTAAGTTTTTGATCGCGTACAACGTGAACCTGAACACATCGGATGTTGGCGTCGCGAACAAGATCGCCAAGGCGATTCGGTTTTCTTCGGGTGGGCTGCGGTATGTGAAGTCCATGGGCGTGGATCTGAAAGCGCGAAATCTGGCGCAGGTGTCGATCAACCTGACAGATTTCGAGCAGACGCCAATGCATCGCGTGTACGAGATGGTGAAGCGCGAGGCGGCGCGTTACGGCGCAGTGCCGGTGGGCAGCGAGATTGTCGGGCTGATTCCGAAAAAAGCGATCGAGATGGCGGCTGATTATTTCTTGCAGGTGGAGAATTTTTCGCCGGAGCAGATTTTTGAGAACAAGCTGGAAGGCGCGCTGACGGGAGCACCGGCTGACTTGGGCAGCAAAGAGGGCAAGCTAGGTGCGTTGGCTCGGCCATTTATCGATGCGGTGGCGGCGCCGTCGGCTACGCCGGGCGGGGGCAGCGTTTCGGCATTGGCGGGAGCACTGGCGGCAGCGCTCGGACAGATGGTGGCAGGACTGTCGCGGAAGAAAAAGGCGCAGCTTAGCGTCGTCGACAAATTATCGGATGCGCTCGAGGAAATGCGAAAGGCGTCGGACGCGCTGACGGCTGCTATTGACCGCGATTCGTCGGCTTACGATGCAGTCCTGGCGGCCTTCAAGATGCCGCAAGGTGACGGCGAAGAGATCAAGGCGCGGGACGCGGCGGTTCAGGCGGCGACGCGCGGGGCGACCGAAGTACCCCTCGAGGTGGCGAACAGTACAGTTGCACTTTTCGAACGTATAGGACAACTTGCAACTATCGCCGCCGCATCCATGAAGTCAGACTTAGATGTAGCGCGGCTGATGGCTGCTGCCGGCGCCAAAGGGGCGTTGGCCAACGTCGAGATCAACCTTGACGGTATCAAAGACGCAGGATACGTGACGGCGGTACGCGAGAAAGTGGCGGCGCTGCGCGAGCGCCTGGGCGAAACTTCCCGAGTCAACGCCTAACCCGTCGATCACCCACGCCGACAGACGAAGGGAGAATTTGATGATGCGAGTTTCGACATTGGGCCCGACTTTGGTCCGCAGGGCGGGCTTGCGGCAGCTTTTGGCTGTCGCAGTGCTGGCCTGCCTGACGCTGTTTGCGCCGTGCCCCGCGCATGCGCAGAAGCTGGGTGCGGACGTTATCGCGATGTTCCCGAAAGACGTCGGCGAATTCGCCTATGCGGATCTGAAAAAGGCGCGGACACTCCCGTGGTTTCCGCAATTGCAGCAGCAAATGCTGCCGGATCGATTCCGGCAATTCGAGAAGTTTTTGGCATCGGCGGGGGTTGACCCAAACACGCAAGTTGAAGAATTGGCGTGGGGACTCGTGGCGGAAGGCGTGACCGCGAAGACGGCCGGCGTGGGAAATTCGGCGGTGCCAACGGGCGAGCAAGTTGTTGGCGTCGCGCTTGGAAGCTACAACCCGGAATCGACGGAAAATTACTTCAAGCAGCAGAAGCTGCCGACGTTCAAGGTCCGCAATTACACGCTGTATGCGTTTGGCAGCGGCTCGGGTGCGGGCGATCTGTTTTTCTTCTTCATCGATTCGAGCACGGCGGCTTTTGGCCAGCGTTCTCTGCTCGAAAAGATGATCGAGGTGCGATTCGGCGGCGAAGAAGGGCTGATTCGCAACGACAAATTTTTCCCGCTGGTGAATGAAGCGAACGGCACCGGCGTCGTCTGGGCAGTGCTGAATCCGGCGTATACGCGGCTTGCGATGCAGCAGCTTGCACCGGAAATCAGCCAGTTCCCCGACGCTGCCAAGCTCGTACAGCGGATGCAGAACATGATCATCAGCGTGGATGCGAGCAGCGGAGTCGATGGCAAGTTTCAGGCGGTTTGCAGCTCGGTGGACGACGCGAACAACCTGGGGCAACTGCTGCAAATGGGATTGATGTACAAGCAATATCAGTCGAAGCAGGATAATCCCGACATGGCGCAACTCATGTCACAAGCTTCGGTCACTCCGGCTGGCGACAGAATCGTCGTACACCTGACGCTGACTGACGATCAGATGGCTTCGCTCATCAAGAAGAATACGTTCGCGATCAAGATGTAATCGTTCGTCGTTAAAACCGCGATTTGAATGGGAGCAGGGAGCGATTCCCTGCTCTTTGTTTTTTGGAGTGAGCGTTTTGCGGGTGCTAACGGCTTGGAGCGCCCTGATTGATGAACTTCGTGAGGCGGGTGATGCCGATGTTGCCTTGGGTTTCGTGCTGCACACGGTCCACGCCGCCGAGTGACTCTTTGCCACCTGCCGGCTTTTCGCTGCACTCGCAAGACAGCACCACTTCGAGGCGATCGGGAAGCTTGGATATCGTAGCGGTGAGATGCGGGTGAGCGGGAGTCAGGAGTTTGAATGCGTCGTTGGACGCGGTGACGACGGCGGCCTGGAGCTGCGCGATGGCGTCGTTCTCCATCCCGGCTGCGTCGGCCATGTAGCGCGCGACGCCCCCGACCGCGGCGGCGAACCGCGGGTCGGCGTCGAGTTGCACCTTGATCGTTCTGGATTCAGTCTCCACGATAGTTCGCGAGTGCTACGTCGCACGCCTCCCGGCAATCGGGGCAATAGTATAAACCGTCGGAGCAGAGGCGCACTTTGTCCTGCCCTTTGCAAATCGTGCAGTATTTCTCACACGTGCAGTCGTGCTCGGTCTTGTCGCACTGGCTGCAAACGATCGGCCCGGGCATGATTTGCCTCCAAAAAGAATGTACCTGACGGGAGCGCAGTGCGGCAAGCCGAGCGCCGCTGGTAGTATGCGAAGTATCCACCCAGGGCTTATTGCAAAAAACTGCCGCGGCTCGACGACGATTCCAGCGGCTTCTTTGATGCGTTTTTGACCGCGTGTTGGTCGCGTGCTAGTATCGATTTCCGCCCGAGGTTCGCCCGAGCATGAGGAATGGAAGCCGCAAACTCGCCTAAAATCAACGAACTCCGCAAGACGCCTCTCAACGCGCTGCACCGGCGGTTGGGAGCCAAGATGGTTAATTTCGGCGGCTGGGACATGCCCGTCGAATATCCATCTGGCGGCGGACTTGTGGCCGAACATAAGGCCGTGCGCGGTGCGGTGGGCGTGTTTGATGTCAGCCACATGGGCGACATCCGGATTCGCACGGGCAACACGCCTGGTGGCGCGCTCGCGGCGGTCCAGCATCTCAGTATGAACGACGCATCGAAGCTGGCGATCGGACAGGCGCATTATTCGGCGCTTCTCTATCCGCAAGGGACGTTCGTTGATGACGTGATCGTGCACCGGCTGGGCGAAGATGACTATTTGTTGGTCATCAACGCGGGGACGCGCGAGAAAGATATCAACTGGGTTCGAGAAAATACGAAGGGCTTTGATTGCATCGTCCAGGATTTGAGCGACAGCTTTACGCAGCTTGCGATTCAGGGACCGCGGGCGATCGATGTGATGCGGAAGCTGACCGACGCGAATCTGGATGGCATCAAGAACTACTGGTTCACGCACGGAAGGGTGTGCGGGCTCGAGAATATTCTAATCGCACGGACGGGCTATACGGGTGAAGATGGATTTGAGATTTACGTTCCGTCGGATCAGGCGACCAGCGAACGCGTTTGGAACGAAGTGATGGAAGCGGGACGCGAGTTTGGCATCGTTCCGGCCGGGCTCGGAGCGCGAAATACGCTGCGGCTGGAAGCAAAGATGGCGCTGTACGGGCACGAGATCAGCGACGCGATCAATGTTTGGGAAGCCGGGCTCGATCGGTATTGCAAGATGGAAAAGAGCGACTTCATCGGGCGCGCGGCGCTGGAGAAGGCGAAGGCTGCGGGATTGAAGCGAACGCTGGTTGGGCTTGAAATGATTGACCGCGGGATCGCACGCGACGAATATTGCTGCTGCAGTGAGGCGGGCGATGCGGTTGGCGTGATCACGAGCGGGTCGCCATCGCCGACACTGGGGAAAAATATAGCGCTGGCGTACGTGCCGCCGCAGTTGTCGGCTGTGGGCACAACGATATTGGTGGAGATCCGGGGCAACAAGTATAGGGCGAAAGTTGTGCCGACTCCGTTTTACAAGCGGCCGAAGTTGGCTGCGGCATCACCGGCTACGAAGACTGCATAATACTTCTGCTGCGATACGCTCGGGCGGTGTCGCCGGGCGCAAAGGAGAGAGTTATGGCGTATCCCGCCAATTTTCGCTACACGAAGCAGCATGAATGGACTGACGTGAAGGGCGACGTCGCGACGATCGGCATTACCGACTACGCGCAGCATGAACTCGGCGATGTCGTGTTCGCGGAGTTGCCGAAAGTTGGCGCGAAGGTCGAATCCGGGAAATCCTTTGGCACGGTCGAGTCGGTGAAAGCAGTCAGCGAGATTTATTCGCCGGTGACGGGCGAAGTCACGGAGATCAACGGCACGCTTCACGATACGCCCGAGACGATCAACAGCGACCCGCACAACGCGGGTTGGCTGATCAAAGTGAAGCTGGCGAATCCAGCCGAGGTGAAAGATTTGATGGACGCAGCGGCCTATGAAGCGTTCATCGCTGACGCCGAGAAGAACAAGGAAGCATCGGCCTGATGCGTTATCTCCCCAAAAGCCCGGCGGAGCGGCAGGAGATGCTGGCCGCCATCGGCGCGAAGTCGATCGACGAACTTTTTGCGAGCATTCCGGAGCGGTTTCGGCTGAAGGAGGCTCTGAAGCTCCCTGGGCCATTTTCAGAAGCGGAAGTCATTCAATATTTCAAAGAGCGTGCTGCGGAGAATTCGTTTGGGTATACGAGTTTTCTCGGAGCGGGCGTCTACAACCACCTTCGCTCGGTTGTGACGGACGCGATCATCCAGCGCGGTGAATTTCTTACCTCTTACACGCCATATCAGGCGGAAATCACGCAGGGCACGCTGCAGGCGATCTTTGAGTTTCAGACGCTGATGTGCCAGTTGACGGGCCAGCAAGTCGCGAACGCTTCGATGTGGGATGGCTCGACGGCGACGACGGAAGCTGTGTTGATGGCGGAACGCATCACGGGACGCACGCGGGTACTGGTTGCTCGCACTTTGCATCCTGAGTATCGCGATGTGCTTAAAACTTACGCGAAGAATTCCGGTTTACATGTCGAAGAGATTCCCTATGGCTCGGACGGGACAGTTGATCAGAGCATTTTGAAGTCAATGCTGAAGGACGATGTTGGCGCGGTGCTTGTGCAGTCGCCGAATTTCTTTGGGACCGTCGAGCCGGTGGCGGCGTTGGCCGATGTCGTTCACGGATCTGGTGCGTTGCTGGTGACGGCGATTACGGAAGGCGTCTCGCTGGGTTTGGTCAAGCCTCCTGCAGAAGCCGACATCGTCGCGATGGAAGGGCAAAGCTTTGGTCTAGCGCCGAGCTACGGTGGACCGTTCGTCGGTGTGTTGGCGTCGCGCGACAAGTTCGTGCGGCAGATGCCAGGACGGCTGACCGGTCAGACCATCGACACCGAAGGCCGCCGGGGATTCGTTTTGACGCTCGCAACGCGCGAGCAGCATATCCGGCGCGAGAAGGCGACTTCGAACATTTGTACCAACCAAGCGCTGTGTGCGCTTGCTGCGACGGTTCACCTCACGCTTCTCGGCAAAGAGGGCCTGCGCGAGATGGCGCATCAGAATCTTTCCAAGGCGCAATTCGCACTCGATTTGTTGACGAAAATTCCCGGCGTGAAGCGCACCTTCACGGCGCCATTCTTCAATGAGTTCACTGTCGAATTTCCGCGTTCCGTCCGCATGGTGAATCACGACCTCTTGAAGGACAAGATTGTCGGTCCGCTGCCATTAGGCACGTCTTACCCCGAACTAACGAAGCATGCGCTCGTTTGCGTCACCGAAACGACTACCCGCGCGGATATCGAGCGTTTAGCGAAAGGCATCGCACGCGCATTAGAGCAGCCGGTTCAATAATTCAGGCGTACGCGAGAGACACAACAAGGACACAGTGAGTCACAAGATCAAAAAAGCGACGCGGCACACCAATCAGAACGAAGGGCTGATCTTCGAGAAGTCCTCGCCCGGCAAGCGCGCGTTCGAACTGCCGCCTCTCGACGTGCCGGCAGTCGATCCCGCGAAGGCTCTTGGCGCAAGTCATCGCAGCAGCGGCGTGGAAAATTTCCCCGAAGTCAGTGAAGTCGAAGTGATTCGCCACTTCACGCGGCTTTCGACGTGGAATTACGCGATCGACCTCGGCATGTACCCGCTCGGTTCCTGCACGATGAAGTACAACCCGCGGGTAAACGAATTCGTCGCTCGACTCGACGGGATCGCGACCGAACATCCCGCTCAGCCGCAAGAGTTATCGCAGGGCTGCCTCAAAATTTTGAAGATGCTTGAGGATTGCCTGCTCGAAATCACGGGCATGGACGCGATCACACTCCAGCCGGCGGCAGGCGCACAGGGCGAACTCACCGGACTGCTCTTGATCCGCGCATATCTCGAAAAGCAGGGTAATCCGCGCAAAAAAGTTCTCGTGCCCGATTCCGCGCACGGCACAAATCCCGCGACGGCCGTCATCGCCGGCTACGACGTCGAAAATATCAAGTCGGAGTCGCACGGTCAGATCGACGTCGACAAACTTCGCGAACTCGTCACGGAAGACGTCGCGGCGTTGATGATCACGAATCCCTCGACGCTTGGCATTTTCGAAGAGCGCATCCCCGAAATCGCCGAGATTCTGCACGCCAAAGGCGCCCTGCTCTACATGGACGGCGCCAACATGAACGCTCTGGCGGGCATCGCACGTCCAGGGGATCTGGGCGTCGACGTGATGCACCTCAACCTGCACAAGACATTTTCGACGCCGCATGGAGGAGGTGGTCCCGGCGCCGGTCCGGTGGCGATGAAGAAAATTCTCGAGCCGCTCCGCCCGACGCCGATCCTCGTCGAAAAGAATGGCCACCTCGCACTCGAACACGTGCGGCCGCAATCGATCGGCAAAGTGAAAGCGTTCTCAGGCAATTTTGGCGTGCTTGTGCGGGCACTCGCATACATCCTCGCCTACGGTCCCGGCATTCGCCAGGCGACGGAAGACGCCGTGCTAAACGCAAACTACATTCGCAAGCATCTTGAGGGTGCCTTCGATCTCCCCTATTCCCTGCCCTCGATGCACGAAGTCGTCTTCAGCGACGCGATCCAGAAACGCAACGGCGTGAACACGATGGATATTGCGAAGCGCCTCATCGACTACGGATTTCATCCTTACACGACAGCGTTTCCGCTGATTGTGCCCGGCGCGCTGATGATCGAGCCGACCGAATCGGAATCGAAGGAAGAATGCGACCTTTTTATCGACGCGATGAAATCGATCGCTCGTGAAGCGGCAACCGACGCTAACCTCGTGAAAACCGCGCCGCACACGACGCGCGTTCGCCGTCTCGACGAGGTCGGCGCCGCACGCAATCCGATTTTGCGTTGGGATCCATCGCGGCCAGATAAAACCGCCGCCCAGAAGAAAGCCGACGTTGTCGAAGCCAAACACCGCGAACCAGCCTCAGTCACCCCAACCGCGTAATTTCGCGTGCAGTGCGGCCTACTTCGCTAACCGCACCGTATCCAGAATCGAGCTGAAGGTTTTGTCGTAGTCGCTGTACTTCGCCTGCGGTGCGACGCAGAGGAACGACATCAAGCCTTTCGGCTGCGCCACGGTGATCAGCCAGTCCGTTTCCTGGCCGCCGACCGGCGAATCGTTACTTAGATAAGTCGAAAGCCCGGGCTGTCCATTTAACCGCACCGATGAAGCCCGCTGCATGACTTTCAAATTCGGGTTCGTTTTCCGAAGATCCTCGATCAACCGCTGCGTCGCATTCGCCAGCGCGTTCGAATCGTTTGGATCCAACTGTTCCGCGCGCGTGTTGACGATGATTCCGTAGGCGAGCGCCGCCTGACCGTCGCTCCCCTGCACCACGCCGTTCTTCGGCGCGAACGCCGCGCCGCCGTCGCTCTCCGACACGCTCCAATTGTCGGGATAGCTCATCGCAAACGCCGAGTGCTTATAGTCGGCAAAGTGTGTCGATGCCGCGGGAGGCGGCTGAGCAGGATCGCCGATGGGTACCGCACCGGCATTCTTCTTCGCAACCGGCAGCGCCATTACTTCGCGCTTGATCGCCTCAAACTCGCCCGAATCCCGTTTCGCATTCGGCGGCACCCCGCCTAGTTTCTCGATCTCTTCATCCACCCGCTCGACACGATTCCCCGGATTCGGGTGGTCCGACAGAAATTGCGGCGGATTCTTCCCTTTCGACTCGGCCTCAAGCTTTTCAAAAAATTGAGACATCGCGCGCGGATCATAGCCCGCGTCATATAAAACCTGCGTGCCGCTGACATCGGCCTGCGTCTCATCGGTGCGCGAATAGCGCAGCAACAATCCACCCGCTCCGAGAGCCACACCTTGCGTCAGCAGCGCTCCGCCCGTGCTGCCACCAAAAATGCCTCCGAAAATGCTTGCCGCCCCCTGCGCAAACTGCGCCTTCGTCGCCTGCGCCGTTCCGTGTCTCAGCGTCACGTGAGACAGCTCATGCCCCATCACCGCTGCAAGCTGCGATTCGTTGTCCGCAGCCTCAATCGCGCCTCGATTCACGAACACAAAGCCGCCCGGCAAGGCGAACGCGTTGATCGACTTGTCGTTCACGCAGTGAAATTCCCAGGGATACGTCGCGCCGCGCTGGTCGAGCTTCGAAATCAGCTTCATGCCGAGATTGGTCAGGTATTGGTCAACCCTCGGGTCATTGCAGAGCGGCAGCTTCTGCATCATCAGCTGCGCATTCTGCTTGCCCACCTGAATGTCCGTGTTCGGCGAATAGATATTCCACGGCGGTTTCAACTGCGTCCGCTGCGCGAATGCGGGCGCGCAATACAACACACAGAAAAGCGCAACCAGTGAGGTGAGCCGGATAAGGCCTGAGAGAGGGCGAAGCATCGTTGAGCCTAGTCACTCAACTTTACACTGCACCCCCGCAAAAAGAAAAAGCCCGGACGAAGAATCCGCCCGGGCTGTCGAACGTTAGGGGGAACTGTTTTGTCTAGCGAGTTCAGCGAGCGATACGCGGCGCAACTTCCGGCGCCAGCGCAGGCTGCGGAGCTTCGATCGACTTGCCGCTACGCGCCGCCGGCTTCGGAGGAGCCACGGCCGCCTCAAGCTTGCGCACCGGCATCGCGAGATTTTCGCCTTCGCGAACAAACGTCAACCGATCCTGGCTCTTGTCCCAATCGATGCAGACGAGGTCGCCGAGGTGAACTTGCTCGGTCGCGAGCAAATTCGCCAAAGGATAGACAACGTGGCGTTCGATGGCGCGCTTCAGGTGACGTGCGCCGTAACGCTGATCGGTGCCTTCCTGCAACAAGAACTCCTTACCACCGTTGGTAACGCGGAACAAGAACTGCCCCTTGGCCGTCTCGAGCACACGCTGTTGTACTTGGCCAAGCTCGATGTCGAGCACTTCTTCGAGCTGTTCGCGCCGCAACGGATGGAAGCACACAACTTTGTCGAGCCGGTTCATGAATTCCGGCGAAAACTTGCGGCGAGCCGCTTCGACCGCGGTGCGCTCGACCTTCTCGTTCATCTGCGCGTCGGGCTTACCCGTCGGCCGCACAAAGCCCATGCCGCCCTGCATCAATTCCGTGATTTCGCCGCCGCCGAGGTTCGACGTCAGGAAGATCACCGTCTGCGAGAGGTCCACGCGGCGATTGTCGCCCAGCGTCAAAGTCGCCTTGTCGAGCATGCCGAGCAGCAATTGCCACAGCGCGTCGGACGCTTTCTCAATTTCGTCAAACAGCAGGAACGACAGCTTCAGCTTGTCGGTGTGACTCTTCGCCAGCTCTTCCTGGGTGATAAGTGGATGAGTCTCGCGGTGGCCGAGATAGCCTGGGGGCGAGCCGATCAATTTCGCGATTTCGTGGGAGTGCTGAAATTCCGCGCAGTCGACCTTGATGATCGCGCGCGCATCGCCGAACAGAATCTCGGCAGCGGCTTCGACAATGCGGGTTTTGCCCGAGCCGGTCGGCCCGAGGAACAGCAGGTTGCCTACCGGGCGTCCTGGCGAATTCAGGCCGGCGCAGAACACCTGGAACATATCGACCAGCGCCTGCACACCCTCTTCTTGTCCCACAATCTTCGAACGCAGCGAGCCGTGAAAATCCCGGGTGTCGTTGCTGCGGATTGTCGGGTCCAGCTGTTGTCTTACTGCGGCTCTCATGTTGATCTCCCCAGACCGCTTTCTCAATACCGGGCGGCTGGGTTAGTGCATGGAGCGTGCCATTTTCGACATAACCTTATTCATTGCGGAACTCACCTAAAGTCAACAACATCCGTGAGTTGCACTTCTGGAAACCGTCTCAATCGGTGAGACAGTGTTTCATCAAGGCGCAAAGTGAGAGAGACAAAACAGTTTGTGTCAGTTCACAAACGACAAAAAAAGGCGAGTCGAGCCAGAACGAGACTCAAAGGCTAAAGAGCTACTTTAGAATTCAGCAATGTATCGCCGAGACGCACTGTCGCAGCAAAGCCGCACTTGGACTGCGGCGATCCCGCGCCGCTTTTGCGGCCTTCCCATCCGGACAAACGCATCCGGCCCTCGCGAAACTCCACTAACGCGCCGATTCAGCCCGCAGCGAGAACCGCGACGTCAGGATGTTCGCTCGATGGGACCGCGACGCCATCGCGAAACGCCACCGTTCGGCCCGAATTCGCCGCGACGCGATCTCCAGGCACGACGATACCGACCAGATTCAGTGGATCAGCGGCGGAAACTGTCACCGTCTCGCCCGTCTTCGCCAGATTTCGCGTCGCCCGCAGCGATTCCACAGCCAGCGGAAGGGCGAATTGCTCGCCGAGGAAGCCGCTGACGAATCGCCCGCCCCGAATTTCGCCGCGATCTTCAAGCCGTCTCATTGTGATTAAGACCTCGCGCCATTTCGGCACGATCGTCTCGCGCGCGAGAAGCTCGCGAAACACGATCCCGTAGCGCCGCAGAAGCATCCAGCAGGTCGCTTCAAGCGCCTTCGTATGTTCTACAGGCTCGCCAGGATAGAGCAGCGACCAACGACCGCCGTGTTGGCGAGACAGTGCGTTGCGGCCTGAGGGAGCCTCGGAGCGTCGTTTTGGGTCGATCAGCGAGCGCAGGTTGTCGAAGCCATCGGCGGTTAGCACACCCGCCCCAACTAGTTCCCAGAGGCCCATTTCGACCTCATCCTTGAGCTTCCCCGTCCCACGGACGATGTCAGTGAAGAAGGACGCGCCGCGCCGTCTCAGAAAGTTCAAAACAGCGGCTGCGTCTTCGCTGAGGCCCCCGATTTCGTCTTCGCCCCCGGCTCGGCGAGGGATCATCCAGTCGGCCTCTTCTCGGACGAAAAAGGCGATCGGCGCGACGCTCGTTGGGGCGATTCGTCGGCGTTCGGAGGCGCCGCCGTCGAGCGTTACCAGGGTGGCCGGATGCGGCGACACCCGTCCCCAACCGACCGCCCCAGTTAGGCAAAGCTGATTGAGCAGGTTCGGATCGTAGTCGGCAATCCGCCGAGCGAGGATATGCCGCTCCCAGCAATTCGCCGGTGCTTCGAATCCCTGAAGCTGTTGCATCACCTCCAACGCGCCGTGCTCTCCGCCGGCTTGGCTCCCCGGCGCGACGTGCTGCCAACGAAGCAGCCACCGCATGAACTGGGCAGCGTTTACCGACTCGACTTGTTTCCTTAGCGCGCCAAGCGTCAGCCGGTGAATTCGCGCCAGCAGTCGGCGGTCACACCACTCGATGTCTTCCGGCATCGAGCCTCGGAACTGGCCCCGCAGAACGGCTCCGCTCGCTTCGAGGCGGATCATCGTCCGTTCAAGATCGCTCGCGCCGATGCCGGTTGCATCCGCCAGCTCTCGCACTGTCACCGGTCCGGCATGGAGCATCCACCCCGTGGCCAAATCAAGAAGAATGTCATCGCGGGATTTTGCAGCGGCTTGAGGAATCGAAGGCAAATTCGATTCGAACTGGGTGCCAACGAAAACCTGTTCGAACATCGCCGCTCGCTCCGCCGCCACCCAATACTTCGCGTCGCCGACGGTAGCAACCGCCGCGCGGCGTTGCGCCGCTAGTCGTTCAAATGGCGTCCGCCAGTTCGCCATCGACGCGCACAGTCTCTCCGTCAATTTCCCTTCGCCGTTCCGGACAGCGCCACCGATCGGCAGCACGAGCAAGCTCAGCAAGAGGTCGTGTAGCTCTTCCTCGTCGCGTACGTCGGGCCACGCATCCGCGCAAACTTCTTCAATCGCCGCCGGATCGAGCCGCCCAACCTCCGACAGCACCGCCTCCGGCAGCATCCGTCGCATCTCGACCGCCCGCGCCCGCCGCTCCTCGAGCGGCGCATCATCAAGAAACGCATACGGATTCGCGTTCAAAATTTCATGCGAAAACTGCGACGGAATCGGCGTATCGACCGCCAGGCACTGAATCTTGCCTTCACCGATGTCGCGCAGAATCCGCTCGAGCCCATCAATATCCATGGCCTCGGTGAGAACGTCCTTCATCACCTCATCGACCAAGGGATGATCGGGAATCTTGATCTCCCCAACGAGGTTCTCAGGGCACGCCGACGCCTCCGGAAACACCGACGCGAGCAAATCGTCCGCGCGAATCCGCTGAATCTGGGGCGGCACCTTCTTCCCGCCCTGAAAACGCAGCAGCGCCAGAGCCCGCCCCGCGTCCCATTTCCAACGAGTCGCAAAGAGCGGCGAATCCAGCACCGCTTGCGACAACACTTCGCGGACTGAATTTGGATGCAAAAAGTGAAATACATCTCCCAGCGGAAAACTGTGCTGCTCGGCGAGCGAAATATTCAGCCCGTTGTCGGTAGCCGCCGCCTGTAATTCAAAATTGAACGACCGGCAGAATCTCTTTCTTAGCGCCAGTCCCCAAGCCTTGTTGATTCGCCCGCCGAACGGCGCGTGAATCACAAGCTGCATCCCGCCGCCCTCATCGAAAAATCGCTCCGCGACAATCGTCGTCTGCGTCGGCACCGCTCGCAGCACCGCCCGCCCCGCGATGATGTACTGCACCAACTGCTCCGCTGCCGAATCATCGACGCTGCATTCCGCTTTCAGCCAGTCCACCACAGCCGCTACTTCTTCCGACGAATCGCGATTTGCGCCGACCTCAACGCCCTCAACGCGCGCGCTGATTGCCTCTCGCAACTCCGCCACCGCAGCCGATAACTCCGCGGTACGCGCGGGCGCCTCGCCCAGCCAGAACGGCACACTCGGCGGCGCGCCGTGCGCATCCTCGACTTCCACTCTTCCAGCCGACGAAACCCGCCGCACCCGCCACGAAGTATTCCCTAACAGAAAAATATCTCCCGCCATGCTTTCGACGGCGAAATCTTCATGCAGCGTCCCAACCGTGATGCCTTCGGGCTCGGCCACGACCGTGTAAAGCGCATTCTCCGGAATCGCCCCGCCGCTCGTAATCGCCGCTAGCCGCGCTCCGCGTCGCGCACGCAGCATCCCATTCACGCGATCGCGATGCAGATACGCTCCATACCGCCCACGCCGCGCCGTAATCCCATCCGACAGCATCTCCACAATCTTGTCGAAATCCGCCCGCTCCAAATCGCGGTACGGATACGACTGCCGGAACCGCTCAAACAATTCCTGCTCGCTCCAATCCTCTGCCGAGCACATCGCCACAATCTGCTGCGCCAAAATATCCATCGGCGAGTCTGGAATCTTCAGCCGATCCAGTTCGCCCTTTCGAATCGCACGCACCAGCGCC
>Ga0206939_10078_pt1 | contig 27718 bp, 27 predicted proteins | sample Alteio_BWOrgHeat_10_FD_152921 | JGI IMG/M metagenome (GOLD analysis project Ga0206939, IMG submission 152921) | Enriched cells from forest soil in Barre Woods Harvard Forest LTER site, Petersham, Massachusetts, United States -... | ecosystem: Environmental > Terrestrial > Soil > Temperate forest >... | reverse complement strand
ACACCAGACTCGCCCAGCCAGCGGGTGGGCGGCAAGCCCAAAGAGGGCTTCGCCAAGGTCGAACATTCGCGGCCCATGCTTTCGCTCGACAACGTGAACAGCGAGCAGGAGCTGCGTGATTGGGAACGGCGGGTGCGGACCATGCTCGGCAGCGCCGAAGCCAGCTACGTGTGTGAGTTGAAGATGGACGGCGTTTCGCTGGCGCTGCAATATGAGGCTGGACCCGCGGGCACTGCGCGGTTGCAAAGCGCCTTGACTCGCGGCGACGGCGTCACGGGCGAGGACGTCACCAGCAACGTACGCACCATACGATCGGTCCCGCTTTCGGTTTCAAAGGACCGATTGCATCGCGCCAGGCTGCCGCAGAGCTTCGAAGTACGTGGCGAAGTGATCCTGCCGGATGAGGCTTTTTTCAGGATGGACCGGGAACGTGTGGAGCAAGGCCTCACGCCGGCTGCGAACCCCAGGAACGCCGCCGCGGGAACAATTCGGACCCTGGAACCCAACATCGTGGCCCAGCGGCGGTTGGACTTCTACGCCTACTTTGCCCTGGAAAAAGGAGAGAGCGCTTTCTCCGAGCAGTGGACGGCCCTGGAGGCGTTGAGCACCGCGGGCTTTCGCGTCAATTCTCACCGCAAGCCATTGCAGACTCTTGACGAGCTGCTGGGCTTTGTCGCCTGGGCAGAAGGGCAGCGCCAAAGTTTGGGCTACGAGATCGACGGCGTGGTGATCAAGGTTAACCAGACATCGCTGCAACGACGGCTCGGTTATACCGGGCGCGCGCCGCGTTGGGCCGTGGCATACAAGTTCGCGGCTCGCTCCGGCATTACGCAGGTCGAGGACATTGCCGTACAGGTGGGGCGCACAGGCAAGTTGACACCCGTGGCAGTGTTGCACCCGGTGTTGATCGGTGGCACGACGGTGAGCCGGGCAACGCTGCACAACGCGGACGAGATCGAACGCCTGGGTCTGAAGATAGGCGACTACGTGGCGGTAGAACGCGGCGGCGATGTGATTCCCAAGATTGTGGCGGTGGTTGAGGACCAGCAGCATGCTCGGGGAGAGAAGATCTTTGTTTTTCCCCATACCTGCCCGGTATGCGGGAGCGAGGTGGTGCGCGATGAAGGCGAAGCCGATTATCGATGCGTGAATGTGGACTGCCCCGCCCGTCTCAAGGAGAGCGTTCTGCACTTTGCCTCTCGCAAAGTGATGAATATCGAGGGACTGGGGGAGGCACTGGTTGTGCAACTGATGGAGCGGCAAATGCTCACCAGCGTGGCGGGGATTTATTCGTTGAATGAAGAGCAGCTGTTGCAACTGGAGCGTATCGGGAAAAAGAGCGCTCAGTCCCTGCTTGCGGAGATCGAAAACTCGAAGAAGGCGCCGCTGAACCGTGTGCTTTTTGCCTTGGGCATTCGGTTTGTCGGCGAGCGCACCGCGCAGCTGCTTGCTGAAGCGTTCGGCTCCATGGACGCTCTGCTGGAGGCAAGCATCGAACAGCTCGAGGCTGTGGACGAGGTCGGCCCGCGCGTGGCCCAGGCCATTCAGGAATTCTTTGCCGAAGCGAAGAATCGGGAGCTGCTCGAAAAGCTGCGCCAGGCAGGGTTAACTTTCACGGCAGAGAAGAAGCGAAAGTCGTCGCAACTGGAAGGAATGACATTTGTGCTCACGGGAACCATGGCCGACCTGACCCGCGAAGAGGCGAAGGCCAGGATTGAAGCGGCCGGAGGACGTGTTTCCGGTTCGGTCAGCAAGAAAACCAGCTACCTGGTCGCGGGAGACGACGCCGGATCAAAGCTCGATAAAGCACGGGAGCTCAAAGTTCCGGTGATTGAGCAGACACAGCTTCTGGAAATGCTGGGATGAGGGGGCGGGAGCCTTCGATGGAGGCTAACTCTTGGGCGCGAAGTAGCCCTTCTTGGCACGCACCATGAAACGGCGGTCAAGCGCTACCAGGTAGATGGAACGAAATGCCCCGTCAAGCTTGAAGTCCGCCGGACGGTAGGCCAGCGAATACTGGCTACGCAACTCTTCCTCGATGTCGTGAAAGCTGCCCGTCATGTCTTCAATGCGCTTGGGGAAGAATGGAAATCCCCCGGTGGCTTCGGCCATCTTTCTCAGCACGTCATCGCCGCGGTCGCGGCTGGGACTGACGTTGGTGCTGATGGTATAGATGATGGTTTCGGCACGCTGGCACATTTTGATAGCGTCGTCGGGATAGGCGCGGCTTTGATTGTCGTCTCCGTCGGAGATCAAGATAAGCGCCTTGCGCACGGAACCCTGTTGTGAGGGGGGGACTTTAATCAGCTGATCCCGGCAGGCAGTGTATACCGCGTCGAAGAGAGCTGTACCGCCCCCAGACCGCAGCTTGGTGATGCCGGCCTCGAGTTTGTCCTGATCATTGGTGTAGGTCTGGGTGACGTAGGGCGTGACGTCGAAGCCCATGACAAAGGCGAGGTCCGACTGCGGGCGGACTACCTGCTGCAGAAACTGGATCGCGGCGCTCTGCTCAAACTCAAAGCGTTGTCTGATCGAGGTACTGGCATCGATCAAGATGCCGACCCGCAAGGGCAGGTTAGTCTGCTGGGTGAAATTGAAAACCTGCGCGGGTGCTTTCTGGTCGTCCAGCAGGGCAAAGTCTCTCTGCTGCAGATTCTGGATGAACCGGCCGTGCTTGTCGGTAACGGTGAAGATCAGATTCACTTCATTGACGTTGGTCCGAATGGTGAAATTGCCATCGGTCTGGCCATTGCTGTTCTGACCGCCGTTCGCGGCTTGGGGCACGGCGGCGAGAGCCCCGGGTACGTTGGCCGTGGGAGGCGCCGTAGTTTGCGCGGGCGTGGCCCCGCCAGCGCCGCTGGAGGCGGCCTGCTGTTGGGCCACGGAATTCAGATTGAGAGCAACCGCGACGGCAGATAACAAGAGCGCCAACCCAAACAGGCGACTGGCCAAGCGGGGGCGAGAATTCATTGAGGTCATAGGAGCCGTTCTCATTTTAGAGCATTCCGTCAGCCGGCCCCCGCCAGTCCCTTTACAAGGTACATTCCTGCCTTATTTGACGTTAGGCGGGGCGAGTTGTGCCATGAAGTCTTTCAGATCGGCTGGAAGGTTGGAAACCAGGCAGATGCGCTCGCCTGTAACAGGGTGGGCAAACTCCAGCTCCGCGGCATGCAGAAAGTTGCGCGTTAAGACGAGCCGGGGGAGGCCACCGCCGCGGACCTGCTTCGTGCTCTCCGGCAGGGCCATGATCGCGGAGGAGGCGCCGTAAAGCGTGTCACCTACAACCGGGTGCCCCAGCGAAGCCATATGGACGCGAATCTGATGCGTGCGCCCGGTCTCGATACGAACGGAGGCCAGCGTGAAGCGACCATAAGGACCGTGAATGCGGCGCAGCACCTCCCAGTGCGAGACCGCGGGCCGGCCCCCTTCGCGCCGCGTGGTCATGCGCGTCCGGCGGATGGCGTCGCGGCTGATGGAGGCGTTCACGGTACCGCTATCCTGCGCTAGTTCACCCTGCACTAACGTAAGGTAAAGCTTTCTTACCTGGCGGCGGGAGAACATCGACGCCAGCCTGCCGTGCGCGATGTCATTCTTGGCGATCACGATGAGGCCGCTGGTCTGCTTATCAAGGCGATGTACGATGCCCGGCCGCAGCGGACCGCTGGAGGAGGAGAGCTCGCGCAGGTGGTGCAACAACGCGTTCACCAATGTGCCGCGATTGCGTGCATCTTCGGTAGCGCCAGAGCCGGCGTGGACCATCATGCCGGCAGGTTTATTCACCACCGCGAGGTCAGTGTCTTCATAAACAATCTCGAGGGGAATAGCTTCCGCCATGGCATGCAAGGGAGGCGGTTGCGGATCGCCGAGGATCGAAATGCTCTCGCCGGCGCGCACTTTGCGTGAAGCCTTGGCCAGCTTGCCGCCGATCAGCACGCTGCCCTGCTCCAGAAGCAATTGCACCCTTGAGCGGCTGACTTCATTCAATTGCTGGGCCAGAAAGAGATCCAAACGCTGGCCAGTGGCCTCGTCGGGGACATTCAGCTGACGTAAGCGCGGTGCGTCATCCGCCATGGGAGACCTGCGCGGCGTGAGGACGATGAAGCCACAATAGCCCGCCGGCGAGTACCATCGCCGCGGCCACCAACTGCGTGACCGTAATAAAACCCGGTAGCAGCGGTCCGCCTTCGCCACGGAGGAAAGTAAGCAGGAAGTTGGAAAGGCCGCCCAGGAAGAGCCACGCACCCAGGATTTCTCCATCGTAATGAGGACGATGCAACAACCACAGGAGCCCGACGAACAGCACGAACTCCGCCAGGCTTGCGTAGATCTGAGTGGGGTGCAGGGGAACCCCCAGCGGGGCGCCGGGCACTGCAGCCGGGCTGCGGAAGACCACGGCCCAGGGCAGGTGCGTGGGCGTACCGTAGGCACACCCGGCTTCCAGGCAGGCGATGGAAACAAAGGAGCTACCGAGCGCCAGGCTGGGCGCAAACGCATCGGCCGTTCTTCGGAGAGGCAGGCCGAGATGCAACGCGTAGAACACGCCTGTCGCGACCGCGATCACGGCGCCGGCCAGCCCGACAGCAAAGCCATACCGGGGCCAGCGGAACAGGATCATGAGAATCCTGCTCCCCACCAGTGCGGTGACAATGGCCAGCAGAGCCACACTCCAGATCTTGTCGGTGTTGAGAGAGAGCAGACGGGCGATCCGGACGCAGACCAGCAGCGAAAGGATGGTGCCCACGGCTACCAGAAATCCATATGTCGGCAGGACAACACGGCCGAACTGGAAGAGGTTCGGATGCACACTAGGGAAGATAAGACGAAACCGACCCACTGGGCCGTGCAGCAGTGCGCCGGTGAACCCGTCCTAAGACGTTGGGACTCTCCGCAGCTCTTTAGGCATTCCGGACTGGCGGACACTGCGCACGGAGCCGATTGTTCGAGTCGAGTCCCGGTTCAATGAATGTTGGTTCAACCAGCGTTAACTGCCGCACCTGCTTTGCAGGCCGGTCTCTGAATGGATGCTAACGTCAGTGAAGCTGGTTGGCAAGTGACGATACGGTAGGCATCCCAGCCGCGGCGGAAACCGGAACCGTTTCGGATTGGCGGTGTTCCTCGTCGAGCACAGAATCCAGCAGGCCAGAGAGACTGCTGGCGCGGAGGCGGAAAATAGTCTGCGTCTCGCTCATGGTGCCTTTGAGCAGACGGCAATGCTCTTGTAGCCTCATCAGTTCATCGGCAATGTTCAGGGCGGCGAGAACAGCCACGCGCAACGAATCGACCGTATTGCCGTTTGCGGAGACCGCCCGCATCTTGGAGTCGACGATGGTTGCCAGCCTTTGAATGTATTCCGGGTCGTGGGCTCGCAGATTGTAGGTTTGATCGTAGATATCGACACTGACTGAGGTGCTGGCGCGGCGAATTTCAAGGTTATCTGCCATGGGATCACTCGCCCAGTTCGTCAATAAGCTTGAGCAAACGCTCGATGCGCTGGCGTACCGCGTCCCGCTCCTTGACCAGGCCGGCAAGTTGCTCTTCGAGTTGGCCTAGCTGGGCTGCCTGCTCGTCCACACGATGGGCGAGCCGCGAGGCGTGTTGTTCGACGGAAAAGCGGAGTTCGCGCTCGCCTTTTAGCAATTCAACGGTGCGCAGCACGCGTTCTTCTAGTGCCTGAAAATCGTCGGCGGCCATGGTCATCTCGGGGGGGTGTTCTGCAAGCGTGGACATCGATGCCTCGTAGCACGAAAGAGGGATTGCTTTCAGGAGTAAGTATAGCGCGCATGTTCAGCTCCCGAGCATCTCGCAATAAGAACGAGTTATCTTAAAATGTTCCTCTTCGTCCCCAGGGTTAAAACGCCGATTTCTTAGTATGTCGAAAGTAACCACAGGTTACGTCGGTCTGTGCGGCTTTCGTCAACTAATTTAGGCGCGCTGCCTACCGCCGAGCGACTCCAGTGCGTTTATCACTGCTTGTGAATAGCTTTGCAGCTCCTCATCGCGGAGGGTCCGCTCCAGGGCCTGGAAGAGGATGCGGATCAGAATCGAATAATGCCCAGAGGGCAATCCTTGACGGCGAAATATCTCTCGCGGAGAAAAGCGCGTGAGCTCAACGATGCGTAGGTTGTCCAATGCCTCTGCGATCTTCTCCCAGCGCACCGTATCGGCGAAGACGAAGGAGAAGTCGCGATGCACAGGCTGAAAGCGCGAAAGCTCCGGCGCAATCGGCTGACGCAGGGGCAACCGGTACAGACGGTCAAGATAGATCTCGCCCACATAAACGCTCTGCCTGAACTTACGCTGTTGCACCTCAGCCGGGTTAAGCTGGCCAAACCAGGCAACGGTCAGGCCATCGGCTACGGCGCGCGCCGAACGTCCGGGATGTAGCCACGCCGGAATAATCCCGGCGCCGGCGGCGAAGGTGTCGAAGTAAAAGGAGCGCGGAGCAAACTTTTCCACTATTTCTTCAACTGTGCCCTTGAGATCATAAAAATCGATGGCGTGCGCAGGCAGCTCCGGCCCGCTCCACACAGACCCGGAGGCGCCAAACGAGAGGGCGGGACGCTCCTCGACGCGTTCCGCGCTGCCGCTGAAAACGGCGCCCTTCTCAAAAAGCAGGACATCGCTCACATTGCGGTTGAGATTGTAGGCCAGCATGGTCAGCATCCCAGGCAACAGCGAGGGACGCAGCATGCCGGCTTCTTCGTTCAGCGGATTCCCCATGGCCACCGCAAGACCGGGCTGCGGCGCAAAGGTAACCGCGTCAGTAGCAGAACAGAAGGTACTGGACAAAGCCTCGTTCCAACCCAGCGCAAGCAGCGCCTGGCGAACGATCGCATCTTTGCCGGCGTGGGGAGTCTGGCTAACAATTCCAGAGAAACCAGGAAGCGTATTGGCGAAGCGGTTGTAGCCGTAGACGCGGGCGATCTCCTCGATCAGGTCGATTTCGCGTTCGAGGTCCAGGCGCCAGCTGGGCAGAGTAACCTGGTACTCAGCTTCCGCAACCTTCTGCAATTCACATCCCAGGGCCTGCAGTACGGACTCCGTCGTATCCTGGCCCACGCCATGGCCGTCTTCGGTCGCGCCGAGGATGCGGCGAACCTCCCGATGGCTAAGCGAGAGAGCCGGGCGACGGGCGGTCCGGGCGGCTGCTTCGGGTACGACAACGTCGATGATCTCGCCGTCCACGTGGCCGCCGGCCTCGAGGATAAGCCGGCTGACCAAGGCAGAGGCGATGGGCGGCGCGTTGAAGTCGGCTCCACGCTCGAAGCGATGGGAGGCATCCGTGTGCAGTCCGTGCCGCTTGCTGCTGCGGCGAACCGATACGGGATCGAACCAGGCCGCCTCCACCAGAATATTTTTCGTTTCGGCGGTGATCATCGTATCCCAGCCGCCCATTACGCCGGCCAGGGCGAGGGCCTTTTTTTCATCTGCCACGACCAGGTCTTCGGCATCGAGCACCCGCTCGATGCCATCCAGCGTCCTGAGTTTTTCGCCGTTGCGGGCGCGGCGCAGGATGATGCCGCCATCCAGCTTATCGCGGTCGAAGGCGTGGGTGGGGTGGCCCATGGCCTGGGTAACGTAGTTGGTTGCATCAACGGCATTCGAGATGAGCTTCTGCTGCAGCAGGGCGAAGCGCTCCGCAACCACACCCGCCGATGGCTGGATGCACACCCGGCTGAGAGAGCGCGCGGTGAATCGGCCGCAGAGTTCCGGAGCTTCGATGGAAACTGTCATTGGAACCGTAACCGGTTGTGAAGCAGGTAGAGTCGCGTCGAGCGGCGCCAGCGTATGGCTGCCGATGGCTGCCGCCTCACGCGCGATGCCGTAATGGTTCATTGCATCGACGCGATTGGTGGTAATGTCCATCTCGAAGAGCGAACCGTTGCCCGGACCAAGATCGAAGATGCCTTCGACGGCAATGCCGCGCAGGGTCAGCGCTTCGGCGAGCTCGCGGTCGGCCAACGTCAGGCCAGGCACGTAGGAGCGAATCCACTGGGAAAGGATATTCATAAAGGTTGGCGACTTACCTGAATTGCTCCAGAAATCGCATATCGCCGGAGTAGAGCTGGCTTATATCGCCGATACCGTACTTCATCATAGCGATCCGTTCCACGCCCATGCCGAAGGCGAAACCGCTGATTTTCTTTGAGTCGTAACCGGGCTGCTGCCGAACCACGAAGGAAAAGACCGCGGGGTCGACCATACCGCAGCCGAGCAGCTCGATCCAGCCGGAATGTTTGCACTTGCGACAGCCTCGCCCGCCACAGAAGATGCAACTGATCTGCACATCGGCGGAGGGCTCGGTGAAGGGAAAGAAGGAGGGGAAAAACCGCGTCTTGACGCTGGCTCCGAAGAACGCTTTCATGGCATGGTCGAGCGTGCCCTTAAGATCGGAGAAGGTGATGTTGGTATCGACACACAGCCCCTCGACTTGATGAAAGATCGGCGAGTGGGTCGCGTCCGCTGCATCGTTGCGGTGCACCTTGCCGGGGATGACAATGCGCAACGGTGGCGGTTGCTCTTCCATGGTGTGTATCTGGACCGGCGACGTATGGGTGCGCATCAACAGACGTTCGCGCAGCGGCTTGCGCTCCTGGTGAGCAATCACCAGGGTATCTTGCGTGTCACGTGCCGGGTGGCCGGGCGGAAAATTCAGCGATTCGAAATTGTAGTAGTCGGTCTCAACCTCGGGGCCCAGGCCAACGGAGTACCCCATCGTCGCAAAGACGGTTACGATCTCGTTCATCGTACGGATCAGCGGGTGCTCAGCGCCGAGAGCACGGCGGTTCCCGGGGAGGGTGATATCGATGGCCTCGGATGCTTCCGCGCCCGCTCCGCGCGCCGGTATCTGCGCCGGATCACAACGCGGCTCGATCGCGGACTTGAGCGCGTTGAAGCGCTTCCCAACCTCGCGGCGCGCCTCCGCCGGGGCATCCTTAAGCACCTCACCTACGCGCGTTAACAACCCCTGTTTGCGGCCGATCCAACGAATGCGCAACTGCTCCACAGCCTCGACGGAATCAACCGCGGCCGCATCCTGATCGAACTGCGCCAGGATTGTGCTAAAAAAACTGTCGAGCGAGGCGGGCGAATAGTCTTGAAGTTCGGGTATCTCTATCGATGGCATAGGCAGCACTTGCACGACAGCCCGATCGAGTGCGACCGGGCTGCGATACAGCGGTTTCGCAATTGGTGTAGACCGAAGCCACGGGTCTTTTCGTGGTTTTCTACCAAGGAAAACCACTCCTCGCGATCGTTACCAGGCCACAGTAATTGCGAAACCGCCTTAACTCCGCTCATTGTAAGGGTTCAAAGCGTTTTCACAAATCCAATGATAGCGAGAAAGGCTATGTGCCTCTCCTTCTCTTCACACCATTTGTGAAAAACGCTCTAAGCGGCGGCCGTCTTGCTGAGGACGTTCTTGGCTTGTTGTACTAACGCTGTAAAGCCAGCGGGATCGTTGACGGCGAGGTCGGCCAAAATTTTGCGATCAAGCTCGATACCCGCCTGCTTGAGGCCATGGATGAGCTGCGAATAGCTGATCCCGTTTAGCTTGGCTGCTGCTCCGATGCGAACGATCCAGAGCGAGCGAAACTGGCGCTTCTTCTGACGGCGACCGATGTAGGCGAACTTGAGGCCGCGCTCGACGGCTTCCTGCGCTGCCTGATAAAGCTTGGATTTGGTAAGGAAGTAGCCGCTGGCCCGCTTGAGAATCTTCTTCCGGCGGTCATTGCGTTTAGTGCCACGTTTTACGCGGGGCATAGTTGGATCTCCTTTGGGTAATGCGTTGTGCGGCTGGAGGTAGGAAATACCTCTTCACTCGCTGTTAAGCTGATCGTCTTGTCTTGCGACAGGGGCCTAGGCCCTATAACCCGATCAGGCGTAAGGAATCATTCGCGCCACCTTGCGCTTGTCTGCTTCAGAAACCAGCACGCTGCCACCCAACTTCTTCTTGACCTTTTGGGGCTTGGAGGTCAGGATGTGGCGCATCTTGGTCTGGCCGCGGAGAATTTTCCCCGTGCCAGTCTTCTTAAAGCGCTTGGCCGCGCCCTTGTGGGTCTTTAGTTTGGGCATGGTCTTCCTGCTTATTTGGCGTGTTTCTACCTGTGAGGATTATACGGGAGCGCAGCCGGGGGCGCTAGTTGTCTGGGCCTTCGCGCGGGGGAAGTTGAAACTGCAGATCCCTCGGCGTCGCTCGGGACGACAAAGGCGAGAAGGGCGCGCTTCTGTTTTGATTGGTTGCCGGTTCAATGAACCAGCAACGGATGGGACAGAATCACCGCACGAACCCTTACGACTGGACCGAATGCGGCTGCTGCTGGCCCAGCAGTCCGGGCGCCGTCGGTTTGGGAGCGGCGGGCTTCTTGGGTGGCTCGACCTTCTTGCCCGGAGCGAGAATTGCGTGCAGCGTTGTGCCTTCCATGCGCGGCATGAACTCAACAATACCCGCGTCACCCATATCCTGAATGAGCCGGTTGATGATGGCATAACCGAGCTCGCGGTGTGCCATCTGGCGACCCTTAAAACGCAACGACGCCTTTACCTTATCGCCTTCCCCCAGGAAGCGAATTGCCTGGTTCTTCTTGGTTTGATAATCATGCTCATCGACAGTCACGGAAAACTTGACTTCCTTGACCACGATCACTTTTTGCTTCTTGCGCGCCGCACGGTCGCTCTTGTCCTTCTCGTAGAGGAACTTGCCGTAATCCTGAATGCGGCAGACCGGGGGCTGGGCGGTGGGTGAGACTTCTACCAGATCCAGGCCTCGCTCACGGGCTATCTTCAGCGCTTCAAAGGGAGGCAGAATTCCGAGCTGTTCACCGTTTTCGTCAATGACGCGGATTTCACGCGCGCGAATTCTGTCGTTAATGCGGATAAAAGACTTGGCCGAACGCTTATCGATGGTTTCCTCCGGAAACGAGAGGCACAGAGCCCCTCAAATAAAGCATAGCATTTCAGGACATTGACCGGAAGACCTCTCTCAACCAAAGGTCAGGCGTCTATGCAGCCGATCAGGCCCGTGTCTGTAAGTCCTGTGATGAGCGTGCGCACGCCCTGGTTGGCAGGCAGTCTGCCGTTGAGCCGCACTTCGAGAAAATTGTCGGTAAGCGCCCGGGTCATCGCGCCTTGCGGCGTGTGCAAAGTGACCGCGGGCAGTTCGCGGCCCACAAAACTCTGCCGGAAGCGGCGATTTTTATCCGCGACCAGCTCGCGCAGGCGTGTCGTGCGTTCCCCAACCACGCCGGGCGACACAGGATATTGCTGGGCCAACTGCCACGCCCTGGTGCCAGGACGGGGGGAAAAAGGAAACAGATGCAGGTACGTGAAGGGCTGGGCGGCAATGAAGTCGAAGCTCTCTTCAAATAAGGCGTCGTTCTCGCCTGGAAAGCCCACCATGACGTCCGCGCCGATCGCCGCATCCGGCATGCTCTCGCGAATCAGCCGCAGTTTCGCCGCATAGTGCCAGGGACGATAGCGGCGATGCATGGCGCGCAGAACGGCATCGGATCCCGATTGCAACGGGAGATGGGCGTGGCGCGCCAGGCGCTCGCCGGAGTGGTCACGGAACAGAGCCAGCAACTGGGGCGTCCAATCCATGGGCTCGATGGAGCTGAGGCGCAGGCGTGGCAAACCCGTGCGATGGAGAATGGCGCTGACCAGCTCTTCCAGTGTGCACACTGGCGTCAGGTCCCTGCCCCAACGCCCCAGGTTGATGCCGGAAAGCACCAACTCAGTTCCGCCGGCGGCGGCGAATGCCCGCACATTGCCCAGACAGACCTCCAGCGCGAGCGAACGGCTGTGACCGCGAGTCACCGGAATGATGCAGAAGGAGCAGCGGTTGCCACATCCATCCTGTATTTTGAGGTTGGGACGCGTCTGCCCACCTTCCGCGGCATTCGTCGCCCAGCCGCCTTCCGGCATGGCCAGCTCGGAGTGGGCAAAAGCGTCATCCACATAGAGAGCGGGCCGAGCCGTCGATCCGGGCTGTAACGCGGCCAGCGGGACAAAGCCCGCGGCCAGGCCGGCAATCTCCGGGACCAGCGCCTTATGGCTGTTGCCGATCACCGCTCGCACGCCGGGCAGCGCAGCTACCTCCTGAGGCGCCCGCTGCGCGTAGCAACCGGTGACGAGGATGCGCGCCGCGGGGTTTTCCCGGTGCATGCGGCGCAGAAAGGCGCGGGCCGTACGATCCGCCTGTGAGGTCACGCTGCAAGTGTTGGCAACAATTACGTCGGCATCGGCGGGGTTGAGAGCCGGGTGCAGGCCACGACGACGCAACTCCGCACTTATGATCTCGCCGTCAGCCCGGCTGGCGCGGCATCCAAAGTTCTCGACGTGGTATTCTGCCACGTTGCCAGTCTAGAGCAATCAACGGACGGATGCCGCTCAAACGAACGCTAATTCAGGTAGGATTCGATCAGACGGATGCTTCCCCCTTAGACTCACCGCCACTGCACTCTGGAGTTTTTTCCCATGAAACGTCGCATTCTTTTGGTAGATGATGAGCTTGCAATTTTACTTACGCTGAAAGCAGTACTCGAGATGAACGACTTCGAGGTGGAAACGGCAGCCTCCGCTCGCGAGGCCCGCTCGAAGCTGCGGAGCAGCACCTTTCACATGGTGATCACCGACATGCGCATGGAAAGCGAGTCGGCTGGACTCGAAGTAGTACGTGCGGCGAAACAAGCCCCTTACCAGCCGGCCGTAGCAATGCTGACCGCGTTCCCTGTTCCAGGCTCCGAGTGGCGAGACGAGGGCATGGACGAGATGCTGGTCAAGCCGATGAACATCATGAGTCTTTTGCGGCAAATAGAGGCGTTGCTCGTGACCCACGAGGACAAGAAGCAAAAGGCGCTCACCCAGAAAGTCAGCGCGCCTGCGGCCACTGCCGCAAAAACAGTTGGGCGAACCGCTTCGCGGAAACCCGCAGCAGCAAACTAGATAATCTTTATCGTAATCAGAGCAGGCGAGATACAGGCGTAGTTTTTGGAGACGCCTGTATGGGCACTGCTTTCGGCTCCGCGGCTACAGAGGAGCAACGCCTTAAAGCGTTTTCACAAATACCATGATGTGCTGGGAGTAGCGATGTGCAGGCGTTCTTTCCACCCAGCAAACCTTGTTTTGCCGGGGAGCCCGGGTTTTGGGGGAACGCCTGCGCAGAGTGCCTGCTCTTCGCTTTACACCATTTGTGAAAACGCTCTAGGAGGCGGCGCTCGCTACCACTGTGGATGGAACCGGAGGCCGCCGCTGCTGGAAGCATGACCGGCAGAGCACGGGACGACCCTGCGTGGGCTTAAAGGGAACGGTAGTTTCGGTGGCGCATTCCGAACAGACCGTCCGGGTTTCTGTGCGCACGCCATTGCCGGTTCCAGCCACGCGCTTGATCTTGCACTGTTTGCACCGCTTTGGATCGTTCTTGAACTGCTTGTCGTGAAAGAACAGTTGTTCGCCGGCGGTAAAGACGAAGTCGTTGCCGCAGTCTGAACATTTCAGAATCTTGTCAATGAAATCCATACGCGTCCCCCCGAACATGCCTTGGAATTTTCCCAGTATTCCGTCGACGTAGCGCTAAGTTGGCTTCTCGTCACCAACCAGCTTGCTTCGTCTGCAACTCGACAAAAGTGAAGCTCTACTAACAAACCTCGTTTCACCAAGTTCCTGAAGATCATTAGACTTCGGGATTGCCGGCCCACCGCAATTTCTAAGCGTTACGGTAAGCCGGCGCCGCAGAGTTAATCTTGCTCTTTTCTAGCTTTCTTACGATTCCGCTTGCGCGCCAACGCTTCTTTTACGCGACGGCGCTCGCCAGGCTTCAGGTAAAAGGAGTGACGCTTCACTTCCTTAATAATGTCTTCCTGCTGAACCTTGCGCTTAAACCGGCGCAATGCATTTTCAAGCGGCTCGCCTTCCTGCACGCGAACCTCTGCCAAATGAACCACACCTCCAAACATCCCAAATTGGGTCCTTCCAGAATACGTTACCTTTGAGGCGTGTAGTCAAGCTTAATCAGCGTCCTCCACAGCATTTTCCGGCGAAACCTGGAGAAAGGCCACGCGGGTGCTTGCAAAAATCGGCCCAGCCGACAAGCGCACTTCGTTCGGGCGCAGAAGGAATTCCTCATGGTACGCTCCTATCTCGGTCACAGCCCGGTCATTCCCAACTCCTGCTATGTCGACGTTTCCGCCCAGATTTTGGGGGAAGTCGAGTTGGGCGAACACGCCAGCGTCTGGATGAATGCAGTCTTGCGCGGCGATGTGCACTCCATACGATTGGGCGCAAACAGCAACGTCCAGGACTGCGCCGTTCTGCACGGTATGCGCCACAAACATCGGGTCGAGGTCGGCGATTGGGTGACGATCGGACACAACGCGACTGTTCACGGGTGCTTGATCGAAGATGCCTGCCTCATCGGTATGGGCGCGACGATCCTGAACAACGTGAGAGTTGGCGAGGGATCTATCATCGCCGCAGGCGCCGTTGTTCCGGAGAACACAGTGGTGCCGCCCAACACATTGTGGGCAGGTGTGCCGGCCAAGGAGCGGCGCCGGCTGGACCCAAAAGACCGCGAGGCGATCCTGCAATATGCGCGTAATTACGTGGATTACACGGCGACTTACCTCAAGGAACGCGAACACTGGTAGGAGTTGCGAAGAGCCCGGGTGGGAAACCTAAGTCACAGCGGTTCCCGGCATATCTCTCCCGAGTGGAACTCATCGGGGGGCGCCTGTATTCTGGTAACCAGTTGGATACTTCAGCAATTATGAGTATTTTGCAAGCTGTCCGCGGCACCCGGGATCTACTGCCACCGGAAACCGGACTTTGGAACCACATCGAGACCACCGCGCGGAGCGTTTTCGAGCGCTATTCCTTCGGCGAAATACGCACGCCCATTTTTGAGGAAACACAGCTCTTCTCCCGAGGAGTGGGAGAGGGAAGCGATATCGTTTCCAAGGAAATGTACACCTTCACCCCGCAGGCCGAGCCCGGGAGCGTACACGACGGAGAATCGGCTCAATCGCTGACCTTGCGGCCGGAGAATACCGCCGGCGTGGTCCGCGCGTACATTGAGCACAACCTGGGCAAAAACGGGCAACTACAGAAGCTCTACTACATCGGACCCCAGTTCCGCCGGGAACGGCCACAAAGGGGCCGCTACCGCCAGTTTTTTCAGATTGGCGCGGAGGTCCTAGGCCCACCCAGCGCGGGCAGCGAGTCGCCGTTGCGCGACGCGGAAGTGCTGGAGATGTTGGCAACCTTGCTTGGTGAACTTGGCATTACGGGCTGGAAGCTGCATATCAACACCGTCGGCTCGGCGACCGACCGGCCACGATACGTGCAGACCCTGCGGGCGGCCTTGGAACCGGTCGTCGCCCATATGTGCGAGGATTGCCAGCGCCGGGCACAGACCAACCCCCTGCGGGTACTCGATTGTAAGCATCCGGACGACCAGCCCATCCTCGCCACGCTGCCCCGCATTTGGGACTCGCTCGACGAAGGGTCCAAGGAACATTTTGCCGCCGTTTGTACGGCGCTCGACGCCTGCGGCGTGCCCTACGAACACGACCATCGCCTGGTACGCGGCCTCGATTACTACACCCGGACGACCTTCGAGTTCATTTCTGAGGAGGATGGTCTGGGAACACAAAATGCCCTGCTGGGCGGTGGCCGCTACGACGGGCTCTCTGAAGCGATTGGCGGCCCCAAGGCGCCGGGGATTGGGTTCGCCATGGGCGAAGACCGTCTGGTGCTGACCCTCGAGGCACAGGGCAAGCGCGTGCCGCAGTCAGCAGCAGCCTATATCGCACCGCTGGGCAACCGGATGGATGGCGCCGCGCTGGTTCTGGCCAAAGAACTGCGCGCCAGCGGCCTGCGGGTCGAGTTAGGTGACGGATCGTTTCGATTGAAGAAGTCGTTCGAGGCGGCAAACAAACTGGCCAGCACCATCGTGATTCTGGGCGAGGACGAAGTTGCCTCCGGTATTTTGACGGTAAAGCACTTCGCCTCCGGTGAGCAGTTCAAGATTCCACGAGACCAGGTCGGTGATAAGCTCGCCGCGCTCCTCACTCCGCCACCCACTCCAAATTCAAACTAGGACATCCGCATTGCTCGACTTTTTAGGCACTCTTCAGCGCACGCACACATGTGGAGAACTCCGCGCACAACAGGCAGGCGATCAGGTCATCCTGATGGGGTGGGTGAACCGCCGTCGCGACCACGGCAACCTGATCTTCCTGGATCTACGCGATCGTACGGGGATCTCGCAGATCGTGCTCGACAAGGATCTGACACCGGAGGGCCACGCCAAGGCGGAACACGTGCGGCCGGAATACGTGGTGGCCGTGATTGGCAAGGTGCGGCTGCGCGGCGCCGAGGTCATCAATCCCAAGATGGCTACAGGGGAAATCGAGGTCGCGGCCAAACAGTTGCTGGTGTTGAATGACTCCCGGGTGGCACCCTTTTCCCCTGCCGAAGAGGCCATCGCCAACGAAGAGTTGCGGCTCAAATATCGCTACATCGATCTGCGCCGGCAACAGATGCAGCAGAACTTCGAGTTGCGGCACAAGATCACGCGCGCTGTGCGGGAGAGCCTCTCCAACCAGGGGTTTCTTGAAATCGAGACCCCGTTCATGACACGTTCGACCCCGGAAGGCGCACGCGATTATCTGGTCCCCAGTCGGGTGCACGGCGGCCAGTTTTATGCGCTGCCGCAATCGCCGCAATTGTTCAAACAAATCCTCATGATCTCGGGCTTCGATCGCTATTTCCAGATTGTGCGTTGCTTCCGGGATGAAGACCTGCGCGCCGACCGGCAACCGGAATTCACCCAGGTCGATCTTGAAATGTCGTTCGTGCGCCAGGAAGACGTCTTCGTGGTGGTGGAGACGTTCTTGCGGGAGGCCTTCGGCGCGGTGGGTGTGGTGCTGCCCACTCCCTTTCCGCGCATCACCTACGACGAGGCAATGCGTCGATACGGCATCGATAAGCCGGACCTGCGGATGCCCGGGCTGACGGATGTTCGCTCCGCGTTTAGCGACGAAGAATTGCAGGCGCTGGCCATTGATCCAGCCCAGCCCGTGGTGGTGGTGTGTATCCCCCGCGTGGGAGAGCTTTCCCGCAAGGAGCGCGACGAAAACCGTCCTCTCTTCGACGCTGGCAAGGGCGCGAAGCTGATCGACGACTGGAAGAGGCTGGAAAAGAGCTTTCCCGAGGCAGTAAGGAAAGTTCGCGAACTGGTCCCGGCGCGGGTTGAGGGCGAAGCGGAAGACCTGCTGGTGCTAGTCGCCGGGGATGCGACCACTCATTTGCAGGCGAGCGACACCAAGGCGCACGGCCACCTCTCTGAACGCGAGATCTGCATTTATTCAGCGGCTGGCAATCTGCGCGTCGAGTTGGCCCGGCGCTACGCCGACCGGCACAAAACCTCTGCCATCACCGACCAGGTGGTCGAATCACCCGAGCGGCGCTTAGGACGGCAGCTTGCGGGAGACAAGGCCTTTCGACCCATTTGGGTGACAGATTTTCCCATGTTCGAATTTGACAAGGAATCGCAGCGCTGGCTACCGGCCCACCACCCTTTCACCTCCCCGCACGAAGAAGACATGGAAAGGCTGGTCTCCGATCCGGCGTCGGTACGTGCACGGTACTACGATCTGGCAATGAATGGGCTGGAACTAGGCTCGGGCTCCATTCGTATCCACCGGCAGGATGTGCAGGAGGAGATATTCCGTGCCCTGGGGATGAGCGTAGAGGAGGCGCGGTCGCGCTTCGGATTCTTCCTGGAAGCACTCACCTACGGAACGCCGCCCCACGGAGGGATTGCTCTGGGTCTAGACCGCATTGCCATGATCTTGGCCGGCGCGCAGAGCCTGCGCGAGGTAATTGCCTTTCCCAAGACAGCCAAGGCCATCGACCTGATGGTCGATGCGCCAACCCCGGTAAGCCCACAGCAATTGAAGGAGTTGCACATCCGCACGACCGGTTGAGGGGTACGGCAAGAGAACCGTGGGTCGCTCTGCTCTGACCTAAAAAACGGGTCAGTTCATCCACTTGCGGTCGTTCGGATCGCGCTTTTCGTCTGGATCGATGTAGCGCCCCTCGCTGTCGAAGCGGACGTCGCGGTTTTGCTTACGCATATAGACTTCAAACTTACGCGCCACGCGGCGGCGCTTCCAGCGATAGTAGTTGTTGCGCAGGCTGAAGAGACCTTCGCTGAACGCCATGCTCATACCCCGCCGCGGAGCGCGCCGGGCGAAGAGGAAACCAATCAGCGCGCCGCTAAGGATAGTGAAGTAGGCGAGTGGAGGGCCTCCAGAGAGCAACAAAGCTACCTCGATCAGCATGTAAACGATGACCAGATATTTGGCTTTGATAGCCACCGGCAAGGGAAACATGTACATCTCGAGGTCGCCAAAAAGCGCGGCGAAGGCAGCCAGCAAACCGAAGAGGGCACCGTCGGCGCCGTTAGTAGTCGAGAAGGGGGTGGAACGAAAAACGTGCGTGAAGCAGAGGGCACTGCCGATCAGACCGCCGCCGATCGCGCATACGAAGTAGATTTCGAGCAACCAGCGGCTTCCCTTCGACGTCTCCAGGTAGGAGCCGATAAACCACAATGTAAGCATGTTGAAAGCGACACGCAGCACACCCGTGTTGAGGAAGCTATAAGTCGCCAGTTGCCATACCCATCCGTGGAGCAACAACACCGGGGTGAGCGAAAAGTAGGTGAGAATGGCCAGCGCCATACCTGGCGCGGCAAATTGCATGAGCAGCAGCAAAAAAAAGACGACGACGTTGGCCAGTACCAGTTGGCTGGTAATGCCGCGAAAACTCGGAAATGCAAGGGCGGAGAAACCGCCGCGGGGAAAGCGTGCCATGATTCTTCTGTAAGACTAACGCGTTTTCAGGGTTAGGGTGAAAAAGTGACCACGGCAGCGACTCCTATTCTTTTTCACTCTCGGCCTCCGTTCGCGGTACGATTTGGTGTCTCGGTGCAAGATCCTTGACGTCCGGGGTGTTCTCCCGGAAACTAGCCAAGCCGCAATCTTCACCGCGCGGTCACAATCAATACCTCGGTGCTCCGTGAAAGGAGAGTTGTATGCCAGTTTGTCAGGAATGCGAGAGCGTTCTCGATTTCGATCCCGACGAAGTTGAAGAAGGAGACATTGTTGTCTGCGACGAGTGCGGGACTGAGTTTGAAGTCGTCGCAACCGAACCACTCGAACTCTCCCAGGTGGACGAGGAAGGCTACGAGGATGAAGACGATGAAGTAGCCGACGAGGAAGAGGAATGAGACTTGTGAAGACCCGATGGGTTCTTCTGCTGCTGCTCGTCGCATGCTGCGCAATACCGCGCCAGAGCCTCGCCCAGAGCCTGGGGCAGGCAGTGCGGGTGGTACAAGGCCTGGTGCAGAATGGAAACGACCAGCCCCAGCCCAACGCCGTGGTGTACCTGCAGGACCAGAAGACCCTGGAAGTCAGGACTTTTATCACTGCGGCCGATGGACACTACCGCTTTGGGCAGCTGAGCTCAGAGGTGGATTATCAACTCTGGGCGGAGTACAAGGGTCATAAATCCAAGACCAAATCCATCAGCTCCTTCGATAGCAAAAAGCAGTTTAACTTTGATTTGAAAATCGACACGTCGAAGTAGGCTAAAAGGGGCCCAAAGAAAAACGCCACCCCAAGGGGTGGCGTTCAGTAACCACAGCTTCTATAGCTTCTACTCGTGTTCCAGGCGCTTCCAGTTGACTAGATCGCCCAGGGTAGTGGTCGAGCTCGAAACGGGTTGCTTGTAGGCTTCCACATCGGCCCGGCTGGCTTCCTCGCCCACTGCTCGCAAGCTGAGCCCAACCTTCTTCTCATCCTGATTCATTTTGATGATCTTGAAGTCATGCTCCTGGCCCGCTTCGAGCTTGATTGGCGTACCTGCCGTATCGGCGGCCTCGGAAACATGGCAGAGGCCCTCGACACCTTCAGCGATCTCAATGAATGCACCGAATTGAGCCGTGCGCAATACCTTGCCCTTGACCACATCGCCCACGCGATGCTGGGCAAAAAATGTCTCCCAGACATCAGGCTGCAGTTGCTTGATACCGAGTGAGAGGCGGCGGTTCTCCGCTTCAACCCCGAGGACCACGGCGCGGACTTTCTCCCCCTTCTTGAGAATCTCGGAGGGATGCTTCACACGCTTGGTCCAGCTCAGGTTGCTCACGTGTACCAGGCCGTCGATGCCGTCTTCAATTTCAATGAAGGCGCCAAAGTCGGTGAGATTCCGCACCCGGCCTTCCACGATCGTGCCCGCGGGATAACGCTCGGAGAGATGCTCCCAGGGGTTCTCGAGCAATTGCTTCATTCCCAGCGAAATGCGGCGGTCGTTGGGATTGACGCTGAGCACGACGGTCTCTACCTCATCTCCCGGCTTGACCAGCTTGGAGGGGTGCTTCATCCGCTTGGACCACGTCATCTCGGAGACGTGCACCAAACCTTCGATCCCCTGTTCCAGCTCGACAAAAGAACCGTAATCGGTCACGCTCAGGACGCGGCCACGCACGCGCGCGCCAATGGGATAACGTTCTACCGCATCCAGCCAAGGGTCGGGAGTGAGCTGCTTGAAGCCCAGCGAAACCCGCTGCTTTTCACGATCGAACTTGAGCACCTTGACCTGGATCTCGTCACCGACATTCACCAGATCGCGCGGGTGGGTAAGCCGTCCCCATGACATGTCCGTAATGTGCAGCAGTCCATCGATGCCGCCCAGATCGACAAAAGCGCCGTAGTCGGTCAGGTTCTTCACCGTGCCGGTAAGAATCGCCCCTTCTTCCAGATGCTCGAGTGTGAGGCTGCGCTTGTTGGTCTGCTCCTCTTCGAGCAATTCCTTGCGCGAGACCACCACGTTTCCGCGCTTCTTGTTCAGCTTGATGACGCGGACTTCAATCTGCTGGCCGATGTAGCCGTCGAGGTTGCGCACAGGACGGATTTCAAGCTGCGAGCCGGGCAGAAAGGCTTTGATACCAATGTCAACGGTGAGACCGCCCTTGACCCGTCCTAATACCGTCCCGACGACCGGGGTTTTGTCGTTGGCTGCACGCTCGATGGCATCCCAAACCCGGTGCCGTTGCGCCTTGTCGTAGCTCAACAGGAAGCCACCTTCGGCTTCTTCGCGCTCCACGACCACTTCGACCGTGTCGCCTGCCTTGAGCTTTGGCTGGCCCGCGTGGTCTAGTACTTGCTCCAACGGAATAAGGCCTTCGGACTTGAGGCCCACATCGACCACCACATGCTTATCCGTCAACTTGATGACGGTACCGGTAACGACGTTATCGTCGTAAGCCTGCGCGGCGGCTTCAGCGGCTTGCTCGCGATCGAAAGACTCCAGCGCGGCGGCAAAGTCCTCCATGCCGGTCAGTTCGGTTTCTTCGGGACCGGAATGGGTGGCGACAGGCCGGGGATCGACGACGCGGTGCGGCACGCGAGGGGTCTCAGCATGCGGGTTGTGGGTTAACTCCTCGGCCGGGTCAAAGTGATCCGCCGGTGCATCAAGCGTTTGGGTTTGCAATTCGGTGTTCAGGGTTGTGCTCTCGGTTCGTTCAGGATTTAGGACGTCTGCCATGAATGCCAGCTCCGGATTCTCGATCGGTAACTCCCGATCCCGTCCACCACTACAGGTCATTCGATGAACCGCGTCGTGCCGGTCTTCAAAAACTTTGACCAGAAGTAACCGTGATTCATTCCCGCAGCTTTCTTCGCCAGACTAATCAGCAGGGCTTGGTCCGCGAAGTAGGGCACCGTCGAGCTTACTCTTATCCCATCAGCCGGAAATGTTCGGAGGGAGACTGTCAGTGGAGCCAGAGAGAACGGCTTTGCACTTGAATCAATCTCCGGTATGAGCATCCGGGAGGGGGGTGAGGCTAGAGCGGCGATGGACGTCTACGCCGAATCCTCTACGTAGACCCTTCATACACAACTATACCAATCGCCCGGAAAGCATGTCAACGAACTAAGGTCCAATTCACGCCGCGTTCAGGCTCTCGAAAAAGAACTGGAAACGCCTATTTTTATTGATTTGTAACCGGATCGTGAAGACTAGCTTGCTAGGTTATGCAGCGCCGGTGATGGGAGCCGGGCGGCTCCGTATACTGGACCGCATGGACTACCTGTGGACACCCTGGCGCTACGCATATCTGGTCGATGCCGATCCAGGCGCGCCCAAGGGCGGGCGTAAAGGGGTGCCCGAAGCGTTGTCTGCGTGGCCTGGTGACTGCGACTGCGTCTTTTGCAACCTGATTGCAGCGACGCGGTTCGCGATCGAACATGGCACCTCCCCGGCGGATGCGGAACGAGCCGCCTATATCGTGCTGCGGGCGGAGCATAGCTTTATCTGCCTGAATGCCTTCCCCTACTCGTCCGGTCACGTCATGATCGTGCCCTATTCGCATGAGGAAACCCTGGCCGCCCTGAACCAGGAAGCCGCCCTGGAGATGATGACCCTGGCGCAGCGCACGGATGCCGTCCTGCGCCAGGTTTACGAACCCAATGGAATCAACATGGGGCTTAACCTGGGCCAGGCAGCGGGGGCAGGCATTGCCGCCCACCTGCATATGCATGCCCTGCCGCGCTGGCTGGGCGATTCCAACTTCATGACCGTGATTGCAGAGACGCGGGTACTCCCCGAGACCCTGGAAACCACCTGGCAGAGGTTACGGGAGGGGTTTAACCCGGGATGAAGCTCTGAAGTCATCCTCGCGTGTTGACCCTTTTCCGGCTATGTCGATGTTCACCCAGGACGCAAGAGTCTGGTGAGAACCACCCTTCCGAGCTCAGTCCCGCAGAGCCTGCCCTGAGCTTGTCGAACGGGGACGGCTGAAACGGCTGGGAACGGATTCAGCCGTCCCTACGGGACTAGGCATCTCTTCCTACCCAACCCAGGGCTGGCGTCCTGGGCTAAGTTCAGCCGCCCTTGCGGGACTGATTGTTATGCGCAAGGTGAAACACACGGAATTCCAATCCTGGGTAAGCGGCCCCCACAGGCTCTTGGCAGGGCCTACAGCTAGAGGGCCTCTTCCGCTATCGCAGGTTCCGGCTCGTCCACCAGCTCCAATGTCTCCTGCAGAGCCAACTCCACCAATCCCTGGGGAAGCTGCTTGGTCGGCTTAACACCCAGCGCCTTCAGCATTTCCGCCTGCCGGATTACATTACCCGATCCGGTGTGCAGCTTCGCCAGTGCATCGGCGTAGCTTGTCTGTGCCTGGTCCAGCCGATCCCCTATCTTGGTAAAATCGGCCACAAAACCCGCAAGCTTGTTGTAAAGTTCCCCGCCTCGCCGGGCAATCTCCTCCACGTTGCGCTTCTGCTGCTCCTGCCGCCAGAGGGACGCTACCGTGCGCAAGACAAAAAGCAGCGTGCTGGGACTGACCAACAGCACATTTCGCTGCCACGCTTGTTCCCAGAGGCCGTCATCCCGGGAAATAGCCAACATGAAGGCCGGCTCGATGGGAAGAAACATGATGACGAAATCGAGAGAATTGAGCCCGTAGAGAGCCTGGTAGTTCTTCTCTGCCAAGCCCCGGATATGCGCCCGCACCGAGGCGCTATGGCTGTCCGCAGCCAGCAACCGTGCCGCATCGCTTTCCGCCGTGCTGTGGGTCTCATAGTGGACCAGGGACACCTTGGAGTCGATAATCACGTGCCGCTCTCCAGGCAGGTGGATAACCACATCCGGCTGAGCTCGCCGGCCATTCTCTGCGGCGTAGCTTTCCTGGGCATCGTATTCATGTCCCGGGCGGAGGCCGGCAGCCTGCAAAATCCGCTCCAGGATCAACTCTCCCCAGGCGCCTTGAGCCCGATTCGACCCCCGCAAAGCGCTGGCGAGGTTGTTCGCCTGTTCCGTGATCCGGGTGTTGGACTCGAAGAGCCGATCGATCTGGGCGCTCAGGTGCGCGCCGCCCCGCACCTGCTCCATACGTGCGTCTTCCACCTTGCTCTGAAAGTCTTCCAGCCTGACCTTGAGCGGCTCGAGAACCTGGCCAAGGCTACGCGTGTTTTGCTCCGCGAAGCGCCTCGATTTCTCTTCCAGAACCTCACTGGCCAGAGACTTGAAGGTCTCCGGCAGGCTCACGCGCATCTGCTCCAGCACGCGCTCTGTGGCGGCGTGGCGTTCTTCGAGCCGGGCAATGGTGGCCTTTTGGTCCGCGCCCTCATTCCGCGCCTGGTCGAGATGGGCACGGGTGTCGGCCAACTGGTCGAGTAGAGTTTTGGAGGATTTTTCAAAACTCACCCGCTCTGCGCCGGTACGGCTGCGCTCAAAATACGAGGCCAGAACGATGCCGGCGAGAAAAGCGCCGACGGCCGCAAAAACGAGTGGGATCATACCGGGAGACATTGCCATCTGCTTTTTTGACTTTACTCGTCCTGACGGCAAAGATGGCGGCAAAGATACTGGGCGAGGGAAGACCGTGCCGCGCTTTACACCACTTGGAGCGCTCAGTAGACTGAGAGCTTTGGGGCCGTGAACTGCGCGGGTTGCGGGTTAGGCCGTTTTTCCTGTTGCTGTCTCCTGCCACGCATTGGCTTCCGGCGCAGCTGGTCCCCTGGGATCTTCTGCAACGCCAAGTCCTTTCCGTGGCAAGTGGCGCCTGGAGGAAAACCGGAACTGCAGCACCGGCTTCCCGGACCGTTCGCCCATCCTTGCAGGGCGTTAACCCTGTAGAGCGGCTCACGATACTGTACCGATGTAATTGAACCCATCGTGAAACCGCTATAACGAATTGTTCTATAGACAGGAGAACGGCATGGCAACAGCAGCAGTGGAAGAAAAAGTAAAACAGATTATCGTCGAGCAACTTCAGGTAGATGAAGCTGAAGTGACTCCCAGCGCATCGTTTCAGGAAGATCTGGGCGCTGACTCGCTCGACGTGGTTGAACTCGTGATGCAGTTTGAGGAAGCCTTTGACCTGGAAATTCCGGACGAAGATGCGGAAAAAATCAAGACTGTAAAGGATGCCACGGAATACATCGAGAAAAACGCGAAAGGCAAGTGATTTGGCAAGAAGGGTGGTGGTTACGGGCATCGGGCTATTGTGCGGAGTAGGTAATACCGCGCCCGAGGTCTGGGATAACCTGCTGGCCGGCAAGAGCGGAATGGCTCCCATCACCAGCTTCGATACGACGGGTTTTCCCGTAACATTCGCGGCCGAGGTGAAGAACTTCAATCCACTGAATTTTGTGGAGAAGAAGGAAGCGCGCAAAATGGGGCGCTTTATCCATTTCGCGCTTGCCGCTACACACGAAGCGCTCACCCATTCCGGGCTGAAGATCGGCCCCGCGAACGCGGAACGCGTAGGGGTGTACATCGGCTCCGGTATCGGCGGATTCGACGTGATTGAGCGCGAGCACAGCGCCATGCTCCATGGCGGCCCGCGCAAGATCTCACCTTTTTTTATTCCTGGGACAATTGTGAACCTGGCGGCGGGCCAGGTGAGCATCCGCTACGGAGCACTGGGCCCGAACGAGGCGACGTCTACGGCTTGCACCACCAGCGCGCATTCAGTAGGCAACGCTTTTCGCGCGATTGAGCGTGACGATGCGGACGTGATCATCGCGGGCGGCTCAGAGGCTGTCATTACGCCCATGGGTGTGGGCGGTTTTGCCGCCATGCGGGCTCTCTCCACGCGCAACGAGGACCCGGAGCACGCCTGCCGGCCTTTTGACAGAGACCGCGACGGCTTCGTGGTCGGCGAAGGCGCCGGCATCCTGGTGCTGGAGGAGTTGGAGCATGCTCGCGCCCGGGACGCCAAGATCCTGGCCGAGATCGTAGGTTACGGAATGAGCGCCGACGCCTACCACATCACCAGCATGGCGCCGCAGGGGGAAGGCTGTCTGCGGGCGATGAAAAATGCCCTGCGCAGCGCGGAGCTGGAACCCTCCGAGGTGGACTACGTCAATGCCCATGCCACTTCCACCCCACTGGGCGATGTACTTGAGACTGCGGCCATCAAGCATCTCTTCGGCGAGCATGCGAAGAGCGGCAAGCTACTGGTGAGCTCGACCAAGTCCATGACTGGCCATCTGCTGGGCGGCGCGGGAGGCCTGGAGGCAGGCATCACGATCATGGCCCTGCAACGCCAGATCGTTCCCCCGACCACCAACCTGAACGATCCCGATCCTGCCTGCGACCTGAACTACATTGCGAATCAACCACAGGCTGCGAAATTAGATGTGGCGCTCTCCAACTCTTTCGGCTTCGGCGGCACCAATGGAGCCCTTATCTTCCGCCGCTGGCCGTCGTAATACACATCCCCATCAGGCCCTACAACTTTTGTTGGAATGCGGGATGAATCTCTTGGTTCATAATTCAGTTTATGAAGAGGAAATAGCCCTTCAACCGTGGGATCATAGGCGACAGAGTCCAGCGCGGGAAGCGAGGCGGATTGAAGCGAGTTCTCACAGGATTAGTGTGCGTTTTCTCCGCGGCGGCTTCATTCGCGGCCTGCGGCGATACTATGCCCGTCTCCAGGGAGATGACGGAATCGCAGGTCATCATCCTCGGCACGGTGATGTCCTCGCACCAGGTTCCGCAGGCGTGGGACGCCTTGGATGGCACCGACTATGTCGTCCATATTGATCAGAAGGTCAAAGGCAAGCAATCGGGCGAGATCACCATCTTCAGCGAGCACACCGACGATGGCGTCAACCTACAAGCCGGCAGACAGTACCTGCTCTTTCTCAACAACAATTACCAGCACTGGGTAGTGAACAAGTGCGGAAATTCCGGCCCGATCGATGAGAAGGGAGATGTAATCAAACAGATGGTTCACGCCCTCGGCAACGACTGAGCCGGCCCGGCCCCTGTTTCGGCTTGATCGATTGCAGTCCCCACTATCCTCTCTCTCCCGACGATCCCCGTTCTCGAAAAAACCTTTTCTACGAAGCGCCCGCAGACCTCCGAGCGGCCAAGAAAAATTGACGGATAATGTCACGGTGACAGTGTCTTAAGTCGCGCCCCGTTCTTAAAGTCGCCCTATGGCGTTTTCACTTCCGGTGCTTACAGAGCGACCGCACCCAACGCGGCTTTTCCTCATCGGGGTCCCCGGCAAGCTAGCTTGCTGGGGTGGAAGTAAAGCCGCACTTCGCTGTCCTGTCCGGTTCAGAGTAGAAGTGAAAATGCTCTAGTACCCCCGTGCAAACCTAAGTCCAGGTCCGCTCTACAGTATTTTCAGGCCTCGATGCAACGCAATATCTGATCCGTTCTTTGTGGCAGATATTGCGGCCGAGAGGCTTTGAGTTCCTGCTTGCCATCCTCCCATTACCATAGGTCCGTACTATCCCACCAAAGTAAGGGTGTTTCAGAACAATACAATTGCTATCCCCCGTCAGACACGGCAAGCTACCACTTAAGTCGTACCGCTACCACTTAAGTCGTAACCACAGATTTTGATTCGTAGCCTTGAGGAGGGCTTGTGACAAAGCTTGCTATTGCATTGATTCTCTGCCTGAGTGCGGCCAATAGTTTCTCGCAGTGCAGGACTGATCGTGTCAGCGTACGCAAGGAGACGCATCAGTCATCTGCAGTGCTTGTGGGCACGGTGACGGCGGCACAACCAGTACCAGAGGTGTGGGATTTTCTGGACGGCGTGAACTATACGGTCCATGTCGACTCCAAGATTCACGGCAACGCACGCCCGAACAGCGAAGTGACGATTTTCAGCGAAAACAGCCCTCGCTTC
>Ga0206939_10065_pt2 | contig 27734 bp, 26 predicted proteins | sample Alteio_BWOrgHeat_10_FD_152921 | JGI IMG/M metagenome (GOLD analysis project Ga0206939, IMG submission 152921) | Enriched cells from forest soil in Barre Woods Harvard Forest LTER site, Petersham, Massachusetts, United States -... | ecosystem: Environmental > Terrestrial > Soil > Temperate forest >... | reverse complement strand
GCCCCAGGCCAGCACAATCCCCCATACCGCAATGAACGGAACCAATTCGCCCAGCGCGGCCACGAGCGTCGAGAGCAAACTCACCCGCAACAGTTCCGCCAATTTGACGTCGAGTCCAATCGTGAAAAGCAGGAACAGCACGCCCAGGTCCGAGAGCGCCTTCATGGTCTCGTTCGGCGCTATCCAATTCAGTACGCTCGGACCAATCACGATTCCCGCCAGGATTTCCCCGGCAATTCCGGGCAAGCCGATCCGCTCGAAGAGTTCGGCCATCAGCTTGGCCGAGCCGAAAACGATCAGCATCGCTACCGGAAGCGAAAACCGCATCGTCGCCCCTGTCCAACCAGAGAATGCCGGAAAAACCCGGCTATTTGTGCGTGGCGAAGAACAGCAAAAGACCAAAAATCACAATAGGAATCATTGCCAGGAATATGTAAAAGAGAATTTGCCGGCCCCAGGGCGAGCGCCGCTTTCTCCAATTGCGCAGCTCCGGCCTCTCCGCCACGCCCACCTGAGAGGGGTCGCGCAGGTCGTGCGCGAATTCGCGAATGCTGGCGTATCGGTTCGCGGGATTGCGTTCCAGCGCCCGGTAAATGATCTCCTGCAACTGCGGCGAGATTTCCGGATTCAGCTCCCGCGGAGGTACGGGATTATTCAGCAGCCGGTCGTTCATGATCGCAAAGGCGCTCGGCCCGTGAAAGGGGACTTCGCCCGTCAGCATCTCGTAGAGCATGACGCCCAATGAATAGATGTCGCTCCGCGCGTCGCCTCGTTTCGATTTGACCTGCTCCGGTGAGATGTAGTCCGGAGTGCCCATGGCCTGCGTCAGTCTGGCGAAGGTCAGCCGCCGCATCCCCTCGCTCCCAGCGATGCCAAAATCGATGAGCTTAACGTGATCGTCGGCATCGACCATGATGTTTTCTGGCTTCAAGTCCCGGTGCACCACGCCCTTGCCGTGGATGTATTCCAGAGCTTCGCAGATTCCCAGCGTAATGCGCACCGCGCGATCGATCGGCAGCTTCTTCTGTTGAATCAGGATTTGCCGCAGTAGCTTCCCATCGACCCACTCCATCACCATGTAAATGCGGCTGCGATCGTCGTCGCCGTAAACCTTCATCACGCCGGGATGATCCAGCTTTTTGCCGATCTCCTCTTCTCTCTTGAAGCGATCGAAAAAGAGAGGATCGGCTTCCACTTCAGGATGGGGGATTTTTATGGCTACGGGACGCCCGCTTTGCAGGTCGGTTGCTCGGTAGATGGACGCCATCCCGCTGCGGGCAACGAGGTTTTCCAGACGGTAATGATCGATCTGAGCGCCGGGATGGAGTGCCGTCATCGCGAGCGCGGGTTATAGCCGGAAGGCCGGCGCGGGCCCTGGGTTATCGCAGCTTATAGGGCCGCCCGCGATACATGCCCACTCGCTCCACATTCTGAATGCGAACCAGTTGGGCCGTGACATTATCGCTGCCGTCCCTATCATTGGCAAGCGTAACCAGTTTGCGCGCGGCTATATCCAAATCCTCCATTCCGCTCACCACTCCGGCAATGTCCTCGAGCGAAAGCGCGCCATGCAACCCATCCGAGCACAGCAGCAAAACGTCCCCCGGAAAAACCTGATGGTCGTTTATTTCCGCGCTCACGGAAAGTCCTGTTCCCAGCGAACGGCTCAATATGTGGCGAGTTTCAGCCTCGGCCACGTCGTCATCGGAAAGTAATCCGAGCCGCACGTGCTCGCTGGCCACGGTGTGATCCCGCGTCAGCAGCATGGCCTCTTGCTGGCGAATCAGGTAACAGCGCGAATCGCCTACATGCGCGACCACGGCTCGGTCGTGCCGCAAGGCGCAAACCACCAAAGTCGTCGCCATGCCGGAATTCATTCCGGCCTCGAGCACGCGCGTGTTCGCCTTCCGCACCAAACTCTGCAACAAACCGCTCAGGGGCTGCGCTTTGGAGGCTTCGCGAAATCCCTCCAGCAACGCCTCAATCGCCGCTCGCGAGGCGATTTCGCCCTTTTCATGCCCACCCACGCCATCCGCAACGGCAAAAAGCCAGCCATGGCTGCGCGCCCGATCCGGCGTTTCCGGTGCCACGTGGCCGAGATAGTCCTCATTGCCCACACGTACCCTTCCTGCATCGGAGAGCTCGGCGAAATCGACCTCCAACATAGATATTTCAAAGGGCTCACGAACGGCCAACATCGGGCCGCCGTGCGCCAACTTTTGTCCCCTATACAGCTGAAACATAGTAACTCCGCAAATGCAATCGGGGCAGACTCGCGTCCGCCCCGATCCGCGTTTGTCTTATCTTTTCTTCTCGATCATGCCCTCCCGGCGCGGCTCGCGACCATGGTGGTCCGACCCATCGCCCTGCTCGCCCGAGTAAAGTAGATCCCGCCGTAGATGGCCCAGACCGCCGCAATACCTAACGCGCCAAATGGTTCCATCTTTGTGCCGTACCCCATAAACGGTCCGATGATGTAAAACGCCATGCAGACCAAGTTGGCGATCACTCCGAAAACGGGGATGAGGAGGTGCTTCAGAGCGCTGAAGTTCGGGTGTCCCTGATATGCCACCATGCAGATGACGCAGCTCAGCATGTATAGCAGGAACGTGCCGAAGTTGGAGGCCAGCACGATCATGACCAGCGTATTGGGAAGAGCCGCCAGCCTTGCCTGCGAGGTTGCAAACCACACGCTGGACCAGAGACCGTGCGGCAATGCCGCGATCGCTGAGTCCGTGAGTGTGGCCGCGGCACCGTCGCCGAACACCACCAGCAGCGAGATGCAGCCGATAACCGCGGAAATGATCGCCAGGGCCCAGATAGCGCGATGGGGACTGAGGTTCTTCTCATGCAGCATGCCGAAGTGTTCCGGCACCTCTTGGTCTTTGCCCATAGCGTAGGTAACGCGAGCGCCCGTATTGATGCACGAGAGCGTCGTGCCGATCAGGGCTAGAAACACCGTGATCGCCTCGAGCAGCATGAACGTCCGCCCGTGGCCTTGGCCAAACAAGGCATCGCCGACCACGATCATCATGTCGCCGATGGGCGCCGCCGATCCGGTGGCACTCTGCATCGTGTAACCGCTATTTAAGAAGTAGTTCGCGGCGAAATACTCGAAGAGATAGCAAAAGGCCCCCTGCACTAGCAGTGAGGTGATCACCGCTATGGGCACGTTGCGCTTCGCATTGATCGCCTCGCCGCCCATCGCCGTAACCGATTCAAATCCCACCAGGATCAGGATGGCCACCGTGGCTTGCACGAACATCCAGCCGACGTTGTGAATCCCGATTACCGAGCCCGCGCTCGGATGCGTGAGGAAAGCACCTTTGTCGTCTGTCGTGGGATAGCTGATTTTGTACGGCACGGGCTGGCCGGCCGCGTCCAGCTTCGGCTGCGGCACCATGTTCGCGTCGCGCACGATCGTATCGGTCGTTTGTCCGTTCGCCGTGGTCTGTGTCGTGGCGAACTCATACGTGTAGGCTTCGCCCGAAACAGAGTCAAACTGGAACGCCACGCTTCCCGGCGGATGATTCATCCGGTAGCCGATGGCCATCACTGCGAACACCACGAGGGCACTGATCTGAATCACGTTGATGGCGATGTTCACCGCCGTCGATCCAGTGACGCCGCGGTGCGCGATATACGCAACGCCTAGCGTAAACACCACTGCGACGACCATCATGAACAGGGTGCCGGGATTGGACGCGCTCATGGCATTCGGCCATAGCGTTCCGACCACGTAACCGCAGAAGATCCCTGTCACCGCCACCATCACTCCCGGATAGATCCAGTAGTAGAGGTGCGACGCCCAGCCAACGATGAACTTCGAAAGTCGGGCATAGCGCCAGTGCTTGTCATGGTTCAAAAAGGATTGTTCGGCAAAAAAGTAGGAACTGCCGGTGCCCGGATAGAGCTTCGCCAACTCTGCGTAACACACTGCCGTTGCCAAACACAGAAGGAGCGCGAGGAGAATACCGATCCACATCGCCGGCGCTGTTGACCCTTCTCCTGCTTGGGCTATGAACGTCAACCATAAGAAGGCCCCCGGAGCGATGAGCGCCATGGCATTCATCGTCAAGCCTGTGAGGCCCAAGGTGGCTTTCATCTCAGTGGTATTTTCGGCCATCTAAGATTGCCTCTTTCGTCTTGGATTTGTTGCTGCCCGGAGCGTCGCAGCCGCGAGCGTGGCAAGAATAGCCGTAGTGATCGATTGGGCAAAACGCAACGTTTCGATCAAACCAATCGGGATTTTGGATTGGCGCCGAATTGTCGGCAGCGGCATGATTCCAGTGCACTCTCGCGCCAAAAGAGCGCCGAACTTTGATACTTCGAGCGATTATGTTATGTGATATAGCCAATACGCTTGGGCGCGCTCCTCTTCCCAGGCAGAGGGGATGTGCATGAAACTTGCCGGCTTTCTATTCCTGCTCGCCGGGTGGGCTATTGTCGTCGCCGCCGTCGTTCTTCTCCCGCCCGCGAACCCGAGAGCGATCTTTGTGGTTGCCGGAGTTGCCGTAGAAATCATTGGCTTGGCGCTGCTCATCCGCTCGAATCCCCTCGCAGGCATGGAAAAAGAGTGACTCCCGTGCCGGGACCCGTCTTTACACCGGAAGTCGCCGTCAGCGTCATTTTGATTCTTCTTGTTCCCTTCGCTGTCGCGGGTATATCGCTCATCAATACCGGACTGGGCCGCTCGCGCAGCGCCGCACACACTATGCTCGCCTCCATGTGTATTTTCGCCGTCGCCGCGGGGGTATATCTCATCTGTGGTTTTGCGTGGCAAGGCTATATCGGCGCCCCGGCCCGCGTGATCGTCGCCGCCGGCAGAGAGTGGAATTGGCTCGCGCGAGCCCCGTTTTTTCTTCACGGACTCGAATTCGATGGCGCTCCCAGCTCGCTCGCTGCCTGTTTACAGATCTTCAGTGTGGGATTGGCCGCCCTGATTCCGCTAGGCGCCGGTCTGGATCGCTGGAAATTGTCCGCCGCCTGCGCCTCCACGGCCCTGCTTGCCGGTTGCACGTATCCTCTGTTCGCGCATTGGGTCTGGGGCGGAGGCTGGCTCGCTCAGCTCGGGGTCAATGCCGCTATGGGCCACGGCGTCGTGGATGCCGGTGGCAGCGGCGTAATTCAGGCCGTGGGAGGCTTGACGGCCCTTTCGATCGCCTGGATTCTCGGCCCGCGGCGCGGCAAGTATTCACTCGAAGGCATGCCCACCGCCCTCCCCGGGCATGACGCCATTCTCATTTTGTTTGGCTGTTTTCTGACTCTACTCGGATGGCTTGGACTCAACTCTGCGGGCGCTATCTTGTTTACCGGCGCCTCCCCCGCGCGAATTTTGCTGATCTCGATCAATACCCCCCTCGCCGCCGGCGCCGCTCTTCTTGTTGCGGTCTCCATCACGCGCTTCCGCTTCGGCCGTCCGGATGTCTCCATCAGCGCGAACGGCTGGGTGGGAGGGCTCGTCGCCAGCAGCGCTTCCTGCGCTTTCGTCACGCCTTTTGCGGCAATCGTGATCGGCGCGATTGCCGGCGCGCTTGTGACCTACTCCGTGGAATGGTTCGAGCTGCATTTTGGTGTAGACGACCCCGGCGGCGCCGTTTCGGTCCACGCCGTTGCCGGCATTTGGGGCTTGCTGGCGGTAGCCGTCTTCGCGCATTTTCCGGCTCCGGTGGTCAACGTTGCCGCAGGAGCCCTGCGCGCGGCTTCCACCCTTGATGCCGGTCAATGGCTTGCGCAACTCGTCGCCATCGCCACGCTGATTGGTTTCGTATTGCCGCTGACCTACGGGCTAAACCTGGCTCTGGATCGCTTCTGGCCGCAACGCGTCGTGGCCGAAGGTGAAAGGCAGGGCCTCGACCTCTACGAACTCGGCGCCGGCGCTTATCCCGAATTCGTCACCCACAGCGAGGAATTCACGCAGCTCCGATGAATTCGCCTCACGCGTACCTCGCCGGATTTTTTGGCGGATCTTCCAATCGAAGTCAGGAGTACAATCTACGCATGCGCCTTAAGGGCTCGCTGGCGGCAGTGCTGACCATCTTCCTGCTAGCCATGTCGTCATGGGGCTCGGCCTGTGATCTGTCTTGTTCGCTACAAACGCTCCACTCTTTTGGCTGCCAATCCGCGAGTGGCCTCGCAGAACACCAACAGACCGAAACCATGCCGGCGGGAATGGACATGAGCCAGCAAAGCCATACCGACCTGGCTGAGGCCCAATCGGATTCTCAGGCCGGAATAGTTCTGCTCCACGATGGCTCCTGCACGCATGAGAAATGCAGTCAAGCTTCCGTGTCTGTATCTGCCGTGCGCTCGGACCATGGCCAGTTCAAGCGCGCTGATGTAACGGCTGTCAGCGTGATCCAGCCCCGCGTGAGTCTGCTTCTCGCCTCCTATATCAAAACCGAAACGTCACCGCCTGACACGCCCGCAATAAGTCCTGTCTCGATCCATCTTAGAATCTAGAACTCCGCCCCATCTAGGCAGCCTGCAAAATTTCCTTTCGCCATCGCGACGTTTTGAGTCGTCGTTCGCCTAACTGGCGGCTTCGGCCGCGGAGTCTCTTAAATGAATCGTCCTTGGGCAATAGTTGTTGTGCTTCTGATTTCTCCCGCGCTGGCCGCTGCGCAGCAGGGCGGTAGCCATGAAGGCACTCCGGGTATGCAGATGGGTAAGACTGGCTTGATGAGTATGCAGGGCATGCAGCCGCAAACGTTCCTCCAGGCAATTGCCCACCACGCCACGTCGGGCACGAGCATGGAGCCGAACTCCACGCCGGCGCCCATGCTCATGACCATGAAAAAGTCTTGGATGTTGATGTTTCACGCGAACGTTTTTGCGCTCGACGAACAGCAAACGAGCGCTCGCGGAAGGAACCGGTTTTTCTCTACGAACTGGTCTATGGGCATGGCTCAACGAGAGCTCGGGCCGGGGATATTTACGACGCGCGCCATGCTCAGTCTTGAACCTGCTACGGTCACCCAAAGGCGATACCCGCTTCTGTTCCAGCAAGGCGAGACCGCTTTCGGTGTTCCCATCGCGGACGGCCAGCATCCCCATGACTTCGTTATGGAATTGGCTGCGCTCTATGATCTCAAGCTGGACGCGAAGACCTTGCTGTCCTTCTATTTCGCTCCTGTTGGCGACCCGGCAATCGGACCAACAGCCTATCCGCACCGCGCTTCTGCGTTGGAAAACCCGGTGGGCACGCTCGGCCACCATCAGCAGGACTCCACCCACATCGCCGACGATGTTGTCACTGTTGGCCTGACGTATCGCATCGTGCGGATTGAAGCCTCAGGTTTCCACGGCCGTGAACCGGATGAATTTCGCTGGAACATCGATCAGGGAAAGATCGACTCCTGGAGCGCTCGCTTGACCGTTCAGCCCGGAAGGAATTGGAGTGGGCAATATTCCTACGGACGCATCAAGAGTCCGGAAGAGACCTTCCCAACCGAAGACCAAGAGCGCATGACTGCGTCCGTCATGTATAACCGCCCGCTCCAGAACGGTAACTGGGCCAGCACGATTCTGTGGGGTCGCACGCGATCCCTCGAAGATAATTCGATCTTCAACAGCTATCTTCTTGAGTCTACGGTTCGCTTTCATACCCGCAATTACGCGTGGACCCGCATCGAAAGCGCCGAGCGGTCAAATGAACTGATCCTCGGCGAAAATCCGATACCAGTGGGCTTCAAGGAAGAGCCGATCGGGCACGTTCAGGCCTATACGTTCGGCTACGACCACGACTTCGACGTGATTCCGCACCTTGCTTCTGCCCTCGGCGCGCAATTTACGACCTATGGCGTACCGGACGTTTTGAAGCCAATTTACGGTTCGCATCCTCTCGGCGTCGCGATCTTCATCCGGCTTCGCCCATTCTCGGGACAGGAGAGATAACGATGAAATGTTGCAGAATCGCTTCGTTGGTTCTCTTGGCCATTGTGGTTGGCGCCGCCGCCTACGGCGCCGGTTTGATCCGAAGCGGTTTCAGTGCCCTGACGCCGCCTTCGCGGCTTGAAACCATCATAGCCCGCACGATGCGCAGAATGGCCATCCCTAGTGCCGCCAGCAAACAGCGAAATCCGTTGGCCGAGTCTGCTGAGACGCCGAACGTCATCGCCGCTGGGCGTGCGCATTGGGCCGACCACTGCGCCACCTGCCATGGAAACGACGGCAGCGGCCTCACTCAGATCGGTCAGAATCTCTATCCCAAGTCGCCGGATATGCGTTTGTCCGCAACCCAGAACCTCTCGGATGGTGAGCTCTATTACATCATTGTCAACGGCGTGCGGTTGACGGGGATGCCGGCCTGGGGCGCAGCCGGCACCGGAGAGGCCGATGAGAATTGGTATTTGGTTTCATTCATCCGCCACTTGCCTCGGATCACTCCCGAGGAACTCGATGAGATGAAGCGACTGAATCCGAAGACTGAGGCGGACCGAGCGGAAGAACAGCAAGAAGAAGAATTTCTGAAGGGCGGGGAACCGTCCCAGAATCCTGAAGCAACACATCATCACTAAACTAAAAAGGAGAAACACCATGAAAGCACGTGTACTAGTTCTTGTCGTTTGCATTTCACTCGCCGTAGTCGCGGCCATGGCCCACGGAGGAGAGGAGCACGTGATGGGCACAGTGACCCAGGTAACTGCCAACTCCATCACTGTGAAAACGACGGCGAAGGAGCCCGTAACGGTATCCGTGGTGCCAGCGACGAAGTTTACGATGGGCAAGATGGCGATGAAGATCGACGACCTAAAGGTTGGGAGCCGCGTCGTCATCCATGCCACCGAACCCAAGGAAGGCACGCTCGTCGCCGACACCGTTGAGTTTGGCGCTGCGCCCTCAGCACAGACGGACCATCAAGCCCATTCCCAATCCACGGCAAAGCAGCCGTCGAATAAATAGTTGCCGTTGACGAAGGAGAACGATGATGCAATCGAGACAGGACGTTTTCAGGTTATTCCTGCTTATCACAGTACTAGTCTTCACGACATTGGTTGCGATGTCGGCGCAGCAGTCTGACATCCAAATGCTGACGGGCGTCGTGAGTGATGCCAACTGCGGCGCGAATCACTTTATGAAGAACATCACCTCCGCCGAATGCACGCGAATGTGTAATAGGTTCGCCAAATACGCTCTCGTCGTGGGCAGTGACACGTATGCACTACGCGGTCACGACGGAGACTTCTACAAGTTTGCCGGCCAAACGGTGACTGTAGAAGGCGGAGTCAACGGCAAGACAGTCACGGTGAAATCTGTCACGCCGACGAAAAAAGTTAGATAAGGCCGAGCCTGCGCGAAGCATTAGGAGTCTTCGCGGCAGCCTGCTTTTTTTTGGTGAATCCCTTCGCTCTTTGTGAGCGATGGGGAGAAGCACGAGCGCTGCACTTCTGCGCAAGAGCATAATGCTCAAGAGCCGTTTCGATTCGTCTTCGGGCGCGTTCGGAATTCAAATGGACCACTCAACACACAATGATCACGCACAGGCGCCTGACCCACATGCCGGTCACAAGATGTCCGCCCTCCACGCGACCCACGACCGTCACGCCGGGCACTCCGTCGCCATGTTTCGCGACAAATTCTGGCTGAGTTTCGCCCTCACCATCCCCGTCGTATTTTGGTCCACCGACGTTCAACACTGGCTTGGTTACACGGCGCCTTCCTTCCCCGGCTCGAAGTTTATCCCCGCCATCCTCGGAACGGTCGTCTTCGTTTATGGCGGTCTGGTCTTCATCCAAGGGGCACGGGGCGAACTTGCCGATCGCAAGCCGGGCATGATGACCCTCATCAGCTTGGCGATCGTAGTCGCTTTTGGCACTTCGCTCGCCGCGACATTCGGCCTCTTCGAGATTGATGTTTGGTGGGAACTCGGGTCGCTGATTACGATCATGGTCCTCGGCCACTGGCTGGAAATGCGGGCCATTTCCCAGGCTCGTGGCGCGCTCAATGCACTCGCCGCACTGCTCCCTGACACCGCGGAACGTGTGAAGGGCTCAGACATTGAATCTGTTCCACTCTCTGAGTTGCGCGTTGGCGACATCGTTCTTGTCCGCCCCGGCGCCCGTGTTCCGGCAGATGGCACTGTCGTTGAGGGCGCCGCCGATGTTGACGAGTCCATGATCACGGGCGAGTCCAAAACGATACCGAAGGGGGCAGGTGCCAGAGTTATTGCGGGAACAGTTGCCAGTGGCGGAAGCCTTCGGGTCCGCATTACGGCAATCGGGGACCAGACGGCCCTCTCCGGAATCATGCGGCTCGTCGCCGCTGCACAGGCTTCCGGCTCTCGCACGCAAGCCCTTGCCGATCGTGCAGCCGCGATCCTTTTTTACGTGGCGGTCGCGTCTGGTGCGGTTACTTTCGCCTATTGGTGGTTTTCAGGCGACAAAGAGCATGCCCTGATTAGAACGGCAACGGTCCTCATCATTGCTTGCCCGCATGCCCTTGGACTGGCGATTCCGCTGGTAATCGCAATCTCCACGTCACTAGGGGCTCAAAACGGGCTCCTGGTTAAGGACAGACTCGCGCTCGAACGGGCCCGCAATTTGGATATGGTCGTTTTCGATAAAACCGGAACCCTCACGCGTGGTTCACCGGCGGTCTCGGATGTCGCGGCTGCACCTGGCACTACCGAAGACGATTTGATTGCGCGTGCTGCCGCTGTCGAATCCAACTCCGAACACCCACTTGCTAGAGCAATCGTCGCCGAAGCCAAGCGCCGAGGCGTGGCCCAGCTTTCAGCCACCAATTTCGAGGCGCTGCCTGGCCGAGGAACGAAGGCGCTCGTGGAAGGCACGAGTATCGAAATCGGCGGCCCGCGCCTGTTGACCGAGGCCAATGTAACGGTGCCGCCAGAAGTTGAAAAACTGACAGCCGCATGGGCATCGGAGGGGAAGACAGTTCTCTATGCCGTTGCTCAAGGCCGGCTGCTCGGAGCTTTCGCCGTTGAAGATGAGATTCGGCCCGAATCCAAGGAAGCCGTCACGGAACTCCATAACCTTGGTGTGCGAGTCGCCATGATCACCGGAGACTCGAGGACGGTTGCCGATTCGGTCGCCCGCCGTATCGGAATCGATGAGGTCGCAGCCGAGGTTCTCCCGGCTGACAAGGCTTCGGCGGTGAAACGCTTTCAGGCCGGCGGCAAGAAGGTCGCAATGGTTGGTGACGGTGTGAACGACGCACCGGCGCTCGCGACCGCAGATGTTGGAATCGCAATAGGTGCGGGAACCGACGTAGCGATTGAATCTGCTGGAATCGTACTCGTTCGTAGTGACCCTCGCGATGTTGTAGGAGCAATCGAGCTTTCACGCGCCACCTACCGAAAGATGATCCAAAATCTTGTTTGGGCGACCGCTTATAACTTGGTCGCCATTCCAATCGCGGGAGGTCTTCTCGTACGCTGGGGGTTTGATCTCCCCATGAGTGTGGGCGCGGTCGCGATGAGCCTTTCTACCATCATCGTAGCTGCAAATGCGCAACTGCTTCGCCGGCTGAAGCTACAGCGCGAGACCTGTTGCGACTAAGATTCCATCAGTGGACTGACGGGTGTTGGGTTTATACTCGGGGCCGTGCGGGTACTGGCCTCGATTCTGTTGATTCTATTTATTGGCTGGATTTGTCTTGATCCGCTATTCTGCCCGGACGGCTGTACAACTGCCACCTCTAGTTTGGCCGTCTCGCCAATGAGCGTCACTGATGGTTGCTGCGTACTCTGCCATGCAGCACTCGGTTTCGAATGGCGCGTCCCGGAGTTATTTCGTGGCCCGTCTCTTCGGCAGCCCGTGATCTTCGTTGCTTTTGCCCTCGTTCCCGCGTCCATTTCGCGGATCGATCATCCTCCCCGCGCGTAAACCTTTTTCCTTCACAACCTACTTCAACTTGGCCATCCGAACGGAGGCTTTATGCGCGGAATATTGGTATTTCTGCTGTTTATCGGCAGCACGGGAACGCTCGCCGGCCAGGAAGCAACCCAAGTGGCAACGATACGCCTGCTCGTGCAAAGTGCCTCGGGACCAATCGCCGGAGCACAGGTGATGGTAGGCGAAGCCTCCGCCGTCACCGATCAAAACGGCGCGGCGACCATTATGGTCAATCCGGGGAATCTTGATGTGAGCGTCTCGCGGGAAGGATTCATCACTGGCAGGACTTCCATCACCGCGACGGTCGGCCAGACACAAGAGATTGTTTTGGAACTTCAGCCCAATCCCACCGCCGAACAAGAAATCACCGTCTCAGCGACACGTACAGACATGCGTCTCGAAGACGTGCCCATCCGAGTCGAGGTTATCCAGCAGGAGGACATTGAAGAAGAATTGATGATGAAGCCTGGCGACATTGTCATGATGTTAAATGAAATGGGCGGTCTGCGCGTGCAGCAGACATCCCCCTCGTTAGGCGCTGCCAGTCTGCGAATCCAAGGAATGAAAGGGCGTTACACACGCTTTCTAGCAGATGGACTGCCGCTGTTCGGAGAGCAGGTCGGGGGTCTCGGTTTGTTACAGATACCGCCGATGGATTTAGGTCAGGTGGAAGTCATTAAAGGAGTGGCCTCGGCTCTGTACGGGTCGGGCGCGATGGGCGGCGTGGTCAACCTCATATCAAGACGGCCCGGCACAAAACCTTCGTACGAATTTCTTTTCAACCAATCGACCCGAGGCACAACGGACTTCGTGCCTTTCCTCATGGAGCCGCTTTCGAAAACGTGGAAGCTTTCAGTGCTCGGCGGTGCCAACTTGCAGCAAGAAAACGACATAAATCACGACGGTTGGGCCGATCTCGCGGGTTATACGCGCGGAGTTCTGCGTCCTCGGCTGTTTTGGGATAACGGCAATGGCCGTACGGCGTTCCTTACAGGTAGCGCTACCTACGAAGATCGACAGGGCGGCACTGTTCCGGGTGCGGTTTTGCCCGCCACGGGTTTGCCATACGTTGAAGCACTCAGCACGCGTCGTTTCGATCTCGGTGCCAGCGCGGAACTCATCGTGGCAAAAGGCTATATCGTTGCGCTGCGCAGCGCGGCGGTATCGCAAAACCACCATCACCTCTTTGGAGACGTTCGTGAGATAGATCAGCATGACTCGTTGTTCGGTGAAGCTTCAATACGGCATACAGCGGGCCGGCACACTTGGGTCGCGGGAGTTGGGGTGGATAGGGACACCTACTATCCGCGCGATGTTCCCCAGTTCGCATACCGCTACACAATACCCGGTCTCTTTTTTCAGGATGATGTCGTGATACGCCCATGGTTAAGCGTCTCAGCGAGTGGCCGATTGGACTTCCACAGCCAATACGGGTTGTTTGCAAGCCCTCGGCTTTCAGCTTTGCTGCGCGGCAAGAAATGGACCAGTCGTCTGTCTCTCGGGCAAGGCTTCTTTGGTCCCACGCCTTTAACTGAAGAAACGGAAGCTGCGGGCCTGACACGCCTCGTAATCCCACAGCCACTGCGAGCCGAGCGCGGCAGAAGCGGCTCTCTCGATATCACGCGATCGGTTGGACCTGGAACGTATACTGTGACCCTTTTCGGTTCACGTGTGAGCAACCCGCTCTTTGTGGAACGTAGTAGTAGCTACGAACTCATTAATCTCGTACAGCCATCCACAAACGTAGGTGTCGAATTCCTCGCCACATTCAAGCACGGTCCATTCAGCGCTTCGACCACCTACACCTATGTGCAATCACGCGAAACAGAGAATGGGCAGCGGGTTGATGTCGACTTGACGCCGCGCCAGAACCTTGGAATCGTTGGAATGTGGCAGAACGAAAATAGTCGTATCGGAGTGGAGTGTTATTACACGGGCCAGCAACGACTGGAAGTCAATCCTTACCGATCAAGTTCTCTCCCGTACGTCCTGGTAGGCCTGCTCGCCGAACACCGCTTCGGGCACTTTCGAATATTTGTGAACACGGAGAACCTCACAAATGTCCGCCAGACACGCTGGGACCCGCTTCTTCGCCCCAGCCAGAGCCCAGATGGCCGATGGACTGTAGACGCTTGGGCTCCTCTCGATGGCCGGGTCCTTAATGGTGGACTGCGCCTCAATTTCTAGCGGTCCGTCCCACTAGGCAGGGAAGGTATTTCTAAACTGCACTGCCGGGTGCCGCTGATAGCGGCCCCCGGCAGCTCGAACAATTAGAGAATTACGCAGTGACTTTTGAAGGGTGCTTCTCTAAACAAAGCCTCCTTTCTGACCTGAGTTATCTCCGGCTCTACCTCTACCGTTTGGGACCGAAGAAGGCCACCAAAGCCACAGACAACGTGTCCTGTTTCGTCGAATTCCCACTGAATATAATGGGACACACCGCCACAGTGCCTATGCACGAGTGATTTAAGAAAAAGGGCACATTCGACCAGTCGTGACGATACTCCGCACGCCAGAGGAAGCCCTCGATTATCTTGTATTCACCCGTGAAGGTTACTTCCTTAACCTGTTGCGATGTGAGGGTATTGAACCCGTCGCCGTCATTGAACCACTCCCCTCGTGCGGCAAATGCTACCTTGGAGGTACCTTGGATCCGGAGCGCCCCGGCAAAACCTTTCCAGGTCGCCAAAGTGTCCTTTGCAAAACCAGTAGCGGTCGCAACCGCATTTCGGTTCTGGCCGTAGTCGTAGTTGAGATACACGCTCGCCTTGCTGGAGGGTGTCAGAGTAAGCGTCGTGTCAAATAGATGGCGCCATCCGACGTTCGTACCCGCATTTTCCGGTCCGCCATACCAATCGATGACCCAAGCCCACTTTGAATATGTTGCGGTGACGTTCAAGCCAAGGGTCTTCCCGGAGTTGTTGTCCACCAGGTTATTCCATCCGTTGACGACCTGGAAGCCTCCCGTCAGGTGCTTCCCCATTGGCCAGGAGGTCCGCACTCCGAAGTGGTAGTACGGAATCGCCCAGGAAAATAGCAGCGAACGAGAGTAATTGTAATTGCTGTACGATTCGATGACTTCGGCGCCGGAAGTGGTGACGAACTTGCCGAAGTCCAGCTCGAATCCTTTGGCCTTGGCGGGCTTTAGACTTACGAACGCCTGCTCGACGTATTGATTAAATCCCCCATCATTGTCGAGGGAGTTTATTTGCTTGAACGTGTCGCCGAAACCCAGATCGATCTCTCCCCCGATCGGGTCGGGTGAGTGCGCGATTCCGAATTTCGCCATCGACAGGCTGAACTGTTGCGTGGGTATGTTGAAGTTGTAAAGCCGGTTGAGGCGGTCTGCCGGATGCTGAAAGTTGTAGCTGTAATACCCATCTACCGCACCGCTGAAATCGATCGGGCCCGCAGACCATGTTGGTGGAGTTGATGGTGCCGGCGTGGCTGCCGGCGTCTGGTCCCCCTGAGCAGACGGTCCTCCTCCCTGATCGGACGGTGGCGTGCCGGCCTGCTGTGCTGAAGCCGGCAACACTGCAAGAGCAACAAGTAGAAATGCGAGAAGACAAAACAATCGAGTGCGCAAGTTTACGCTCTCCTTTCGATTTGTAAGTGCAGCTAACACCCCATCGGGTAATATTCGGGCGTGACTCTACGCGGTGGGCTTTAGAAACACCAACGCAATATTTCGATGGAACTGATACAAAACTTTCGCTGGAACAGCCAACATACCTCAGAAGAAAATTTCGATTGCACTAGTTCAACGTTATGCCGCTATGCTCGGTTGCGATGCGGAGAAGGACGAACGTGCACTGGACCGCTTTGGGCGCTCGCTGCGCCATCTGGTGAACGCGCTTGCAGAATTTGAGTCGCTCGGGATCGCTTTCGTCTCCCTCAGCGACAACCTGGACCTGAGCGCCGCGAGCGGGCGACTAATGTTCAATACCTTAGATTTTGGTAGCGCGCGTTAAGAGGTAGTCCTGACGGACCGTATTATCCCGGAAATATTCAGAGATGAGCGCGTCCATTTCAGTGCGAAATGCGGCCAGTTTTGCCGGATCGCCTGCAAGCGATTCGATCATTTTGATCACCGGGCCAGCGGTTCGTTCAAACATTGCCCGGAAGTGCTGAGGACTCAGTGCAGGAGCGAACAAGGTAGAGCGGTCGAAGACAATGTCTTTGACAGCTTTACCTAGGCGCTCGGACACAATGCGGGGATCGCCCCATTGAGGTGGGGGTGCAACGCCGGGTGGTGGCGCGGGAGCATAGCGCGCCGTGATGATGAACATGCGGCCCGTAAAGAGTTCAGGCGGCCAGGTGGCAAAGGCGATGGTTCCTCCTGGCTTCAGCACGCGCAGCATCTCTGCAACGGCCACATCGGGGCGTGGCGCAAACATGTGGCCGAACTGGCTTACCACGACGTCAAAGTTGGCGGACTGAAAAGGCAGATTTTCCGCGTCTCCTTCGTGCCAGTCGATTTCTACGCCAGCGATCTTCGCGTTTTCACGTGCGCGTTCGAGCAAGGCGGGAGTCAGATCAAGACCTGTGACGCGCGCTCCAAGGCGTGCTGCCGTAACCGTTACAACGCCTGTGCCGCAGCCAACGTCGAGCACACGGTTTTCCTCCCGTATGCGGGCGTGCCTCACTAGATTAGGAGCTACTATCGTTGTGAATGCTTCGAGTGGAGCAAAATGCGTCCAGCCTGCCCTTTGCGCTGCCTTGAATGATTGAAAAGGATCGGGACTGATGCCAGCCGTGCTCACGGTAAACCTCCTGCACGCCCGCTTGATGAGCTCGGAAAACCTTACGTCCCGAGGGCAGTCCTGTCAACTTCCAAGCGACTGGAAGTAATAGTTTATTACCGCCGCGACAAGATACAGAACAGGCCGTTGATCTGTGGTAACTTCTTGCCGCTTAAACCAAGCATCAGGAGTGGCCTGTGACTCACTTTCATATTCGCTGGTCCGGGGCTGAGGCGATGGACTGGGAGCCTTTCACTACCCGAGAAGAAGCTGAGGCGGCTGCTAAACAACGGATGCGCTCAGGTGAGACGTACACGATCGAGGAGGTTGGTCAAGGGTGTACTCGCTGTCAGGCTGGTAATACCGACCGTCCGAGATAACGAACCGATACCCTAGCCTGCCGCACTTACTCCGTCGTTCCAAGAGCGATCCTGGCATCCAGCACATAAACCGGCGGACCGCCTCACCTTCGCGTATCATTTGGTCTGTACAGAGATGAGTGAATCGAAGCCAAATGGCGCGGCCATTCGCACCGAACAGCTTGCCCGCCATTACAGCATGGGCAGCTCTGTCATTCGCGCTGTGGACGGTATCTCCCTCGAAGTTCGCTCCGGCGAATTCGTCGCTTTTCTCGGCGCTTCAGGTTCGGGCAAGTCGTCTTTACTCAATCTGCTCGCTGGCCTAGATCATCCGACTTCTGGCGCCGTTTTTGTCCTCGGCCATGAGCTGGGCCGCATGACTTCGCTCGAGCTCTCGCGGCATCGGAATCAAACCATTGGCATGGTGTTCCAATCTTTTAATCTTCTGCCGCGCATGACGGTCATGGAAAATGTGGAGCTGCCGCTGCGGCTCGCGGACGTGCCCCGCCCGGCCCGGCCTGCCCGCGTAAAGGAAGCGCTCGAGCGCGTGGGCCTTGGCGAGCGGCTGGCGCACCGGCCCGGCGAGCTCTCCGGCGGCGAGCAGCAGCGCGTGGCCATGGCGCGCGCCCTGGTCAATCGTCCGCGCATCTTGCTGGCTGACGAGCCTACGGGAAATCTCGACAGCAATACGGGTGAAGAGATTTTGCGTCTTATCGCTGGGATCAATCGGCCGGCGAATGGAGAGCCGACCACCGTGCTTATGGTCACGCACGAGCGCGCCTTGGCCGAGCGTTACGCCGGTCGGATTGTCACTCTGGCCGATGGCCGCATCGAACGAATCGAGCAGCGTTAGAGAACCGACATGAAAATTGCCGATTTAACTGAACTGGCAACCAGAAATCTGCGCGAGGCCATCCTCCGCAATTCGCTGACGACGCTTGGCATTGCCGTGGGAGTAGCCTCCCTGGTCGCCATGCTTTCTCTCGGCGTGGGATTGCAGCAATTGATCAACCGCCGCCTCGAGCGCAACGGCCTCTTCGATACCGTTCTGGTGCGCCCGCGAACGGGCTTTAACCCCGCCGGCCAGGTGCAGCGAAACCGCGATTTAGGCGCAAACCAAAGCGCTAATCGCAACGCCGACGGCGGTGGCGCCCCGCGCCGCGAACCCCGCGATTCCGATCTTGCCTCGCGCCCTCTCGATCAAGCCGCGCGCCAGCAACTCGCGCAACTTCCCCGCGTCCTCGAGGTTTATCCCGAATTTCGCTTCACGGGAGATTTGCGTTTCGGCGCAGCCGGTCATCTCACTCAAGTCACTAGCCTGCCTGCTTCCGCTTCTTCCAATGAGGGCCTCGAAGGCATGCAGGGGCATTTTTTCTCCGCACCAGACTCTCATGAAATCATCCTACAGCTCGATGCCGCTGCGGATCTGGCAGATTCGCAGCATCTGCAGCCTTCGGACATGCTCGGCAAAGAGATCATTCTGCGCTACGCCGGGCGGCAACCGCTCGCGCCAACCTCCGCCGATTCCGACGCGCGCGACCGCGCCGCGAGCCCAGATGACGCCGCGCTGGGCTTTTCCATCATCTCGTCGCGTATATCGCTGCGCATTGTGGGCCTCGTGGATGCCGAAGCAATTGCCTCTGGCGCCAGCGCTTTCGCGCGTTCCGGCGCCTACGTGCCGCTCGCTGTGGCTGAAGAACTCGGTGTAGTCCAGGGAAACGACATGGGCGAGATCGTCCGCAATTCCACCGGCGCTGGTGGCAGAGGCGGGCAGCATTACACCAATCTCACGGTAAAGGTCGAGCGCCCGGCAGACGTCCCTGCTGTCGAAGAATCGGTCCGCCAAATGGGCTATTCGCCCTTTTCGCTGCTCGATCTCACGCGCAATCTCCGCCGCCTGTTTGCCATTCTGGACTTGCTGCTGGGGATTTTTGGAAGCTTGGCGCTCGCCGTTGCGTCGCTGGGAATTATCAATACGTTGGTGATGGCCATTCTCGAGCGGCGCCGTGAAATCGGCGTTCTAAAGGCATTGGGCGCCTCGGATAAAGATATTCGGCAGCTATTTTTTGCTGAAGCGGGAGTGATGGGGCTGGTGGGGGGTGCCGGTGGAGTCGCTCTGGGCTGGGCCATTGGCCGCGTAATTCAGTTCGGCACGGCCTACTATTTGCGCCAGCAGCAGATCCCTGCTGAAAACATCTGGACCGTTCCCGTATGGCTGGTGGTCAGCGCTATCGCCTTCTCCCTGGTCGTGAGCCTGGTCGCGGGAATTTATCCCGCCAGCCGAGCCGCGCGCCTCGATCCGGTCGAGGCCCTGCGCTACGAGTAGAAGCTTGCTCCAAGGCGCAAATAAAACAGGGCGCTCCGCTGAGGGTTCGTAGCGCCCCGCCGTCCCTGCCCGCCTCCGCATAAGGCAGGCAAGCTCGTCACGCAGCGTTTTCGTCGCCGCCGCGCATGAACTCGTATCGTTCGATTTCCGCTACCACGCCCGCGCGCCCCAGGGCATCATCCTCGGAGCGATGTACGCGCCCCAGGCAGCGCACCCGCACGGGCCCCGCCAGGGTAATCTCGTGCGGCAGCGTCAAAATGATCTCCACCGGCGAGCCATTTTTGACTTGCTTGGGCAGAAAAAAGTATACGCCTCGCGAACTAACGTCTTTCGACTCGGTCAGCGCTTCACCAATGGCCATGTCGCTCGTCCACCGAACGGTCATGGGTAGCTTGATTCTAAAGCGCTGCGCCGTACGGCGATCCTGATAAGCCAAGGAGCCCTCCAAACTACGTTTTCCGCTCAAGAGTATGTTCGGTCGCGCAGAGCCGCTCAATAGATCGAATGTCTTAATCCATCGTCTAAAAATCTTAGTACCTCGGTACTAGGGGGTTTATTCCAGGGCGCTGCTTTTTACCACCGAAGCTCGCCGATAAGCGGCGAGTATGTCGTCGAGCGAAAGGACGCCCACCAGGCGCCGTGCATCGGCGCGATGCACGACCGGCAGAAACGGCGCGTCGCGAATCAATCGCAGCGCCAAATCCAACGATTGGTCCGGGTGCAGGCGAGGCAATCGCCCGCCCGGCAGCACCTGTGATAAAAGCTGCGCGCCCTTCCCTGCCTTGGCCGCATCCTGCAAGGCGTCCTTGTGCATGAGTGTCCATCGCCCCGTATCGTAAGAGACCAGCAGCGGATCTTCCGTCATGTCCGCCAGGCGTGAGCACGCCTCTGCAATGCTATCGCTGGCCTTCAGAATCAGCCCCACAGGCTTGCGCATCGCGTTCTCCACCAGCAGTGCGGTCTGTTCCCTTCCTTCCTCCATCGAAGGCAGGTCCAGGCCCTCCTCGCGCGTCATCACGTCAAAGATCGGAGTTTCCTGGAAGCGCCTGCCAATCACGTAGGCGATGGTGTTCGAGATAATCACCGGCAGGATGATCGAATAGTTTCCGCTCACCTCGAGCACCATGAACACCGAAGTCATCGGCACGCGCAGGAATCCCGCGAAGAGCGTGCCCATGCCCACCAGCGCGTACGCGCCGAGCGGACCTGCAACGCTCGGAAAGAAGTGATGCTGCACGGTTCCGACCGCCGCGCCCACCATGCCTCCGATAAAAAGTGTGGGCGCAAAGATTCCTCCCGGCGCGCCGCTCGATAGCGAAAGGCTCGTGACCAGCACCTTCAGCAAAGCCAGCGCCACCAGAGTGCGCCAGAGAAACTGCCCGTGCATGGCTTGATCGATGTATTCGTAGCCCGCGCCCATGATTTGCGGATACTTGAGGCCGACGGCGCCGATGGCCATTCCCGCGGCCGCCGGCTGCAGGTAGAGCGTCCAGCGCGGCATTCGCCGGGTTCGTCCGCGCACGAATCTCAGGAATTTCACGAATACGAGTGACGCTACTCCGCCGATCACGCCAAGTACGGCGTAGGTGAGCAATTCGGCGGGATGCGCCATGCGGTAAGCCGGAATCTGAAACAGCGGTTCCGAGCCCAAAAACAGGCGCATCACCACCACACCCGCCACCGCCGCCAGCACCACGGCTCCCAGAATGCCCGCGCTCCACGTGCCAATTACTTCCTCGATCACAAACAAGACAGCCGTGATCGGCGAATTAAACGCCGCTGCCAGGCCCGCCGCCGCGCCCACGGGAGCGATCAAACGAACTTTTTCCCGCGAAAGATGCAGCCGCCGCCCCAGCGCCGACGCGATTCCCGCGCCCATCTGCAGCGACGGATCCTCAGGTCCGAGCGATTGGCCGCTGCCGATCGCCAGCGCGCAGGTCAAAAATTTGCCGATAACCGTATCGAAGGAGATATATCCATCGTAGATGTATACGGCCGACTTGGTCTGCGTCACGCCGCTGCCGCGCACGCGAGGAAACACGCGCAGCACGAGCACCGCAAGCAGCAGCCCCGCCACGGTCGGTACCAGCACGATGCGCGCCGAACCCGGCGCCGGGCCCAGGAACCATAGCCGCGTGAAATCGATGGTGATGCGGAAACAAACGACGGCGAGCCCCGCAAAGAGCCCGATGATTACGGATAGAAGCAGAAAGAAATTATCTTCGCGCATGGAAAGCGAGGCGCGCGCTCGTTCGAGTGCATCGAGAACGGCCGCTTTCATGCGCTGAGCCAAAGTGCCGGCCCCGGGGGCTCCGGAGGTGCCAGCCTCACCCCATTCGGGGAGATCCTCCGTCTTTACCTGGCCCTGTTCCGGGCTTCCCCCAGACCAAGGCTCAGCTTCGGGTGATCTTTCTCCAGGTCGCGGTGGTTCACTCATGGGCGAGAGGTTTGCGCTTTTTCCCCAATGCGCACAAATGCCGCATTCGTCGGATCCGAAGGCGGGCCGCAGTTCTCCGTCGCCGCGGACTCCATCTGGAAGATGAATTCCATGAGCGGCTGGAGCTGCTCGATATGCCCGCCGAGCGCCACCTGCGCCAGTTCGTCGCTAGCCGCGTCGGTAAACGGAGTCAAGTTCGTGGCCGGCTCGGGCAAGGCAATGCCGTGCTCCTTGGCGCACGACTCGATCCGCGTCACTGCAGCATCATAAGCACGAATGGCCCGCCGCGCCCGCTCCATCGGATCGAGCCCGGGCCGGTTCGGATCGAGCGCCAGGGTGGCCTGAGCGATAGCCAGCTCTTGCGCCACGCGTCCCTCTTCTGTTTCGCGCGCAGCTTGATCAGGCTCCTGCGATCCGGGCCGCTTTTTCTGCTGCATCCCATCGCGAGTGGCACTCTCCAGGTATCGAACCGCCTCTCGATCGTTGCCCAGTTGAAAATTTGCTTCGCCCGCGCCCGCCAGAGCTTCGTAATTCCGGCCATCCAGCCGCAGCGCCTGCCCGAATTGCTCGAGCGCCTGCTGAGGCTGGCCTCCTTGCAGCATGAGTTGCCCTATCTGCGTGTGCGACGACGGGTCCGGAGGAGTCTCGGCGGCAATCGCCAGGAGCACCGATTGGGCCTCGGTCCTGTCCCCGCGATCAATTAGATAGCGATACAGCTCGAGGCGCGCCTGCATTCTGCTGCGCAAGATGTCCCCGGCGTTTTCGTCCCAAACGCCATAGACGGCTTCGTTGTAGTAACGCTTCGCGTCCGCATCGTCGCCCACCTGCGCGGCCATGCGCGCCAGTTCCAGATTGACTTGGCTATTCCCCGGCGCTCGTTCCCACATGTCCAGCAGGTAGGATCGCGCTTCGTCGGCATTCCCGGTGGCCATGAGCGCCTGCACAAAGTTGAGTTCGTATTGCTGTTGCTGTTCAAGAGGGAGTTCATGCTGCGCGTAAACCACTGCAGCGCGGAAATCGGAAAGCGCGGCCCCCGGCCGGCCCGCCTTCAGCTCGGCATTTCCGCGATCGAACCAGGTTCGCGCCAGCTCGGCCCGGCTGCCGTGATAGAGCCGCGCCGCAAATCCGGTGATCCCAAATGCCACGATGAGTCCGGCAACGCAGAGCAGCAAAATGGTCTCGCGGGAGTGCAGCCAGTAGCGCCGTGGCCGCGCGCTGCATCGGCAGACGATTTGGCCTCCTGGAATCGTGCGCCCGCATTTGGGGCAAATCTGCGCTGTCTCCACCAATGGCTCCCGAAGGACTCTCACATATATCGTATCGCGATAAGTCTACTTCTCTATGCGCGAAAAGTGCCGCGGACTTTGTTACGCGCGAAGCTCCTGATGACTTCTTTAACGCCGCGAAGCTCATCCTGTTGGTAGACGGTCGCGGCGGGAATGACTTTCGCGCGAAGAAGGCCTTTTCGCGCTCGACAACCCCATTTAATCATGGCCTTACTCCCCTCCCCGAGGCTCATGGCTGTGTCCTAAGACGTTTTCTCTCGGATAAAGCTTTCCGGCGTGCCGTCCTCAGGGTTGACGAAGATAATGTCTTTCGGGTTGCGTCTCGGTGTATCGAACGAAAGAAAGGCAACGGGCTCCTCAAGTATTTTGGGCAGAGCATGAACGATCCTGCGCTTGAAGAAGAGCAGATCGCCGGGAGCAAACTCCCCTCCGTTTGAAGCGTCGCCCATCCAGAAAGTACCTCTCCCCGAAAGAACATAGAGGTACTCGTCGGAGCCCGCATGATAATGCGGAGGTGTCTCCCGGTAGACGCGGAAGACTCGGGCGCTCGCAGCGGGTTCGTCGGTCAAGTAGGTATCCAGTAACATCGTCTCTGCCCTATCTGGAAATGACCGGGCGATTTCGTGGGGCTTGAAGCGCTGGTAGTCACGGTTCTCTGCCATGAAGGTTCTCCATTTTCCGATTGTCTCATTCGTCCTGCCTCGGCAGATATGACTGCTTGCAACCGAATCAGTTTGATACCGACGCCGGAGCCTCGAAGGGCGCCGGTGGCCCCCTCCCCACATTTTTGTGTAAGTGCTCATTCGGAATGGCTTTAAGTTCAACAATTTTGTATCTGCTCATCCGATGTGACTTGCAGCCGAAGAGATCGGATCTGCTGATTCTGTGCGTCTTGGGAGAGGTCCGTCGACTCACGTTGGACTTCCTTAGCCGGCGAAAGTGCATCCTGTTGGTAGCCTTTTCGCGGAGGACTAGCCGGATCGGCAGTTTGCAGCAGGAGTTGGGCGAGATAGCCGAAGGTGGCGGCTTCCTCGCGAGAAATGCGGCGTTGCGCGAGCAGTCGAAAAACTTGAGCGAGGGCGCGGTTCACGCCGGTGGCAGAGGTGAGGTCGCGGCAGGCGGAATGGAGTTCGGGAAGGTCGAGCGCCGCTCCGACGACGTTACCTCCAGGCGCGGGGTCGCCAAACAACTGGGCTTCGCGTTCGGCGTGAAAGCGACACAGGGAGGGATGAATGTCGGAGCGGGCCATGGCGCATTGGCGTCCATCGGAGAAGGTAAACTGGCAACGGAAAGGCAAGGGTTCGGGAGAGATGCCTCGCTCCGGCTCTAAGCTGGGAACAACGATGCTGCTCGCATCGTCACAAGGGGGCGGTAAGATGTGGTGCCCGTTGGGCGATTCTTTTACGGTAGTCATATGCAATGTTATCGTCGGAGTAAACGGCGGTCAACAGGGGTACTATGTGGATAACTGTGGGGCCTGTGGAAACGCCAGATCGTCGGAGGGAGTGTTCTACAGCCCGCGTGCAAGATGGCGGCGGACCGGAGCCCCGTTAGGGGCGGCAGAGCGTAGCCCAGCGCGAAAACCGGGGTCCCCGGCATGCGCCGTTTTTGCGTGGGGTGGTGGAAGCGGTGGGTACCCGATCCTCCAACGATCGAGCCCGGAGGGGCGGCACAAAGATTCGTGGATCACATTCAATGCCATGCCGCCGTAGGATGGTGCGAAATTCCTCGTCGAAGGTGAATTTGCGATGGTGCGTCTCCTGGTTTTCGATATAGCGAATCACCGCGGCGAGATTCGATGAGCTCACGCTGAACGCGCCGTATCCCTCCTGCCACGAGAGGTCTTTGCTCATCCATTTGGACGAATTGGCTTTCAATAGGACCACGGCTTTCGCCAATGCGAGCTTCGGGGGAAGATGAAACACGAGGTGGACGTGGTCTTCAGTGCCGCCGACAGCCAGCATATTTATGTCATGGTTCTTCGCAATTCCTGCGAGATAAGCCCAGAGACGAGGTTGCAATTCCTTCTTTATAATTCTACGGCGGCCCTTGGTGCTGAAGATCACGTGCACGTAATTTTTCGCGAATGTGTGCGCCAATGTGTCGCCCCTTCCGCTACCCATGCTGGGTAGCTAACGGGGCTTAATGCTATCCCAATCGCTTTCCCAGGGCTTCCCCCACCCCAACACACGCAAAGTCGGCGTGTGTTGAGGACCCCGGTTCCGCCCTGGGCTAATTTCTGTCGCCCCTGGCGGGGCTTCAGACACGGTCCGAGCACCCCGGGTCCCATCACTTCGACCACCCCAAAAATACGCAAAGTCGGCGCGCCTCACGCAAGTCGCGTTGTGTCACCCTGCCGGGGTTTCTCGCCCAAATGGACTATTTCCCAGCGCTTCCCCACCCCAACACACGCAAAGTCGGCGTGTGTTGGCGACCCCGGTTCCGCCCTCGGCTAATTTCTGTCGCCCCTGGCGGGGCTTCGGGTATTTGGCGATGCCCGCCTCCCAGCGCTGCCGCGCTGGGCTAATTTCTATCGCCCCACACGGGGCTTCGGAATGGTCCAAGCACGCCGGGTACCAGCGCTTCCACCACCCCAAAAACGCGCAAAGTCGGCGCGTGTTGGGGACCCCGGTTCCGCCCTGGGCTAATTTCTACCGCCCCTGACGGGGCTTCGGAATGATCCGAGCACCTCGGGCTCCCACAGTGCTCGACCTCCCCGACATGCGCAAAGCCGGCGCGTGTTGGGGACCCCGGTTCCGGCCTGGGCAACATGGTGTCGCCCCTGCGGGGCTTTGGTATTTGGCAGCTCGTTTCCCAGCGCTTCCGCGCTGGGCTAAGCTGTGGCGTCCCTTCGGGACTTGATTCGAGAAGGACCTAGACGGATGCACTTCAATTCCGCTTATGGCGTTTGGATCGCTGCGCCGGGCCGGGGCCGCGAGGTTCCAGCCCTTATTTTTCGGTGGTAGAATCCCACGCATAGATTGGCAGAGAGAAACGGACTCCTATGTACTTCGATGTGTGGCGCGGTAACGACATTGGATTCCGACTGACTCCGCACAAATATAGAGACGGAAGATACCGAGTCAGGAAGAGCCAGTTCGAGCCCTGGCTTGCTGTCGAGGCGAACGCCATTCAGGACTTTTTGGCGAAGGGTTACATCTTGCGGATGAGTTGCAAAGGTCACCCGCCGAGCGGGATACACCCGAAGCACATTTGCGACTGGCGATAACAGCGGCTACCGAATGGACCTGAACCGCAAGGTTTTCGATCAGGCGTGGTCGATCAGGCGGTGGTGGATGGCGTAGAGGGCGAGCTCCAGGCGGTCGGAGACGCCGAGCTTATCGAAGATATTGTGCAGGTGATTCTTGACGGTCTGTTCGCTGATGAACAGCTTTTCCCCGATCTCTTTATTGCGATAGCCCTGCGCCACCAGTTGAACAATTTCCTTTTCGCGCTCGCTGAGCAGCGGCTTATCGCGCCGCGGCCCGTTATCGGAGCTTTTGGCGAAGGCTTTCATCACTTCCGCAGTCATGCGGTTATCGAGCCAGATCTCTCCGCTGTAAACGCGGTGAATGCTCTTGACCAGTAGGTCACTGGCGGATTGCTTCAGCACGATTCCCCGCGCGCCCAGGCGCATGGCTCGCACCACGTCGCGATCGTCTTCGGCCGCGGTCAGCACGATCACGCGCGTCGGCAGCGAATCGAAATTGACTTCCTCGAGCACGGCGAGCCCGTCTTTATCCGGCATGCGGAGATCGAGAAGAAGAATGTCCGGTTTGAGCTTCGTGAGCATACGAATGCATTCGTTGCCGTTGGAGGCTTCGCCCACGATGGCGATATCTTCCTCGCCATCGAGAAGCTTGCGCAGGCCGTCGCGGAAAATCACGTGATCGTCGGCCATCAATACGCGGATAGACTGTTTGGTTTTGGCCATGTCAGCCGAGCGGAACCTCTACCGTCAATCGCGCCCCGTGACCCGGCGTAGACTCCACCATCAACACACCCCCCACGCTTCGGGTGCGGTCCTTGATCGAAATTGGCCCCAGCCGCAGCCGATCAAGCTCGTCGCCCGTAAATCGCCCGGCGAAGCTGAATCCTTCGCCGTTGTCGTCGATAACCAGTACAACTTGCGTTTCATTTTGCCACAGTTTTACCACGACATGCGTGGCGCGAGCATGCTTTTTTACGTTGTGAAGTGCTTCCCGGTAAATCTGAAACAATTCCCGGCAAATGCGATCGGGCACGTCCAGCATGGCGGCATCGATGAGCAGATCCAGCGCCACCGCGGATTCGTTGCGGAAACGCTCGGCAAATCCGCGCATCAGGTCGACCAAATCGGCGCTTTGCACCCCCTGCGGGCGCATGTCCATCACCATGCGGCGCAGCTCCTGGGTCTCGTTGCGGACGGTCTGCTGCAGGGTGCCCATCTCGGTGGCCACCTGCTCGGGCGTCTGCGGCAGCCTGCGGCGCAGCACGTCGAGCTGGATATCCACGCTCAAGAGCGTCTGCAGAATGCCGTCGTGGATGTCGCGCGAGATGCGGCTGCGCTCGCCCTCGATCGCTCGCACGCGCAACCGGCGCAGCAGGAAGAGGTTTTCCAGCGGCGGCCCCAGATGCCGCATCACGCGCTCGAGCCGCTGCAAGTCTTGCCGCAGATGCTGGCGACGCGAGTTCGCCAGCATCACTCTCCCCACAGGCAGGCCGTCGAAATTAACCGTCACGCCGAGTA
>Ga0206939_10085_pt1 | contig 27807 bp, 22 predicted proteins | sample Alteio_BWOrgHeat_10_FD_152921 | JGI IMG/M metagenome (GOLD analysis project Ga0206939, IMG submission 152921) | Enriched cells from forest soil in Barre Woods Harvard Forest LTER site, Petersham, Massachusetts, United States -... | ecosystem: Environmental > Terrestrial > Soil > Temperate forest >... | reverse complement strand
GTCTTACTCGGATGTGGGTGGTGGCGGGACGAACAACGCGGGAGTGGTGTTTAAGGTTGATCCGTTTGGGCATCAGACGGTGCTGTACAGCTTTACGGGCGGGGCTGATGGCGGCACGCCGAATGGGGTGATTGTTGACTTGTTTGGGAATGTGTATGGGACGACCAGCAATGGCGGAGCGTCGCAAGTTGGAGTTGTGTTCAGGGTCAGCCGGTCGGGGAAATACTCGGTGCTGTACAGTTTTACTGGCGGGAACGATGGAGCTGAGCCGACGACGGTCATCCTGGACGCGAGAGGGAATCTGATCGGGATGACGACGGCCGGCGGGGCTTCCGGTGCGGGCGTGGTATTTAAGATCGATACGGCGGGGAATGAATCGACGTTGTATACGTTCACCGGCGGTGCTGACGGAGGCGCTCCTAATAACTCCATGGCGCTCGATGCCGCAGGGAATTTGTATGGCTCGACGAATGTCGGCGGAACGGGGAGTGGCGTGGTGTTCAAACTCGATCCGTCGGGGCACGAAACGGTGTTGTACACGTTCACAGGCGGTAGCGATGGGGCGAATCCAAATGGCGTGACGCGCGACTTCCGCGGGAACTTGTACGGAACTACGAGTAGCGGAGGTGATGCGTCGAGTTCGGGAGTGGTTTTCAAGCTTGATACCACGGGGCATGAGACGGTGCTTTACACGTTCACGGGCGGGAATGATGGGGCTGGGTCCGATGCGGGCGTGACGCTGGATTTGTTCGGAAATATTTACGGAACAACGTCTAGCGGAGGAGCTGCGGGCTTGGGTGTGGCGTTCAAGATCGACAAGTCTGGCAACTTCAAGGTGCTGCACACGTTCGCGCGAGGACTGGGAGGAGATCAGCCGGACTTTTCAGGCGTGGTGCTGGATTTGTTCGGCAATGTTTACGGGACGGGGGCTTTCGGAGGATCCGGGGGGCAAGGTGTGGTGTTCAAGATCGATCCGCGCGGCATCGAGAGCGCTCTATATACGTTTCCGGGGCCGGAGGATGGGGACGGCGCTTACAACAACGGGGTGTTTTTTGGGCAGGACGGTCGGCTGTACGGGTCTACGGATTATGGAGGCGTCCACGGCCACGGAGTGGTTTATTCGTTGGACGGGCAAGGCAACGAAGACGTGCTGGCATCGTTCAGTTTGATCTCACCCTCGGGCTTTGGACAGGGAGCCGGGGGCGTGGTTCGCGATCCGGCCGGGAATGTTTACGGGACTACGTTCATTGGGCAAGCGGATAGTGGGTACGGATTTGGCGTTGTGTACAAGGTGGACACGTCAGGTCACTTGAAGCTGCTCCACAATTTTACAAATGGTGCGGACGGTGGGAATCCTTACGGAGGAGTGATTCTGGATTCGAAGGGCAACATGTATGGGACGGCCTCGGGCGGTGGCGCTGCGGGCGCGGGTGTTGTGTTTAAGCTCGACCCGGCGGGAAATGAGACTGTGATCTATACCTTTACCGGCGGGGCGGATGGGGCCAGTCCGAGTGGTGTACTACTGCGGGACTCGGCTGGCAATCTGTACGGGACGGCGACTGAGGGTGGTGCTGACCAGTCGGGTGTTGTATTCAAGCTCGATACGTCTGGCAACGAAACGGTGCTGTATAGCTTTACGGGCGGGAACGATGGGGCATTTCCTTTGGCTGGGTTGACGCGGGACTCGGCTGGAAACTTCTATGGAGCGACGCAACTTGGAGGTTCGGGAGGTTCGGGTGTTGTTTTCAAGCTTGATTCGCTCGGTAACGAGACAGTGCTTTATGCCTTCACGGGTGGCGCCGATGGCAGCGAGCCGCTTTGGGTGACGCCGGTTCGCGACGCAGCCGGAAACCTTTATGGAACTACGGCGTTCGGCGGTGCCGCGGGCGACGGCGTTGTCTTTAGGGTTGATCCATCCGGAAATGAAACGGTGCTGCATAGCTTCACGGGCGGAGTCGATGGCAGCATTCCGTTTGCTGGGTTGACGGCTGGGGCGGGAGGCAAGCTCTACGGGACGACGTTCTTCGGTGGGTCGATGAATGCGGGAGTGGTGTTTGAGGTTAAGCCGTAGGTTGATCGAAACGCACGGTGAGAACTGTCAGTCGGCGTGGTTGAATTGTTGCTTTGTTGACGGGTGTCGGACAAAAAAGAGGCCCCCGCTTGGGATCGGGGGCCTCGGAAGGCGCGTTTCGTAGCCAGCGTCGTTTTCACACCGGCTGCGTGGGGTCATCCATCCTAGCTTCCCTCTCAGAGGCAGGTGGGAATGAATCGTCCGTAGTAACGAGCAAGCCCCTTCCCCCTCGCTTCGTTACTCTCAGGCGGTCCATCCATTCGAAACGCGCCCACGCCAGTTGGTATTGCAGGAAGCGTGCCAGACGTTTGAGGCCCCCGAGAATTTGCAAATGATTGTAAATGAATAAGTTGTCAGACTAGGTTGGTCGCGAGCGACGCCATTAACGGGGTTCCAAAGTCAGTTTGGAACTCGGTGAGGATTGAATCGGGAAGTGTGGGCTTTGCTCGCATTCCGGGTCGCGGTGTCAATGACTCCCCTGTCACCACAAACCAATGATTCCGTGAGTTTTATGAGATCGTTCCGCGTCCTACAGTGAGCTTAACTCGCTTAGAATCATATTCTTACACGACCGCCGTGTCTAAATCCCATAGAATCACATTCTTGCGCAAAAATGGGGGAGGACAGGGGCAGCCAGGATTTTGGGCCGGTTGCGGACCGAGCGACTCCTTTGAACCGCAAATTTGGTGTAAACCACTGTTAAACAATATGTTAGAGGTCTCGCAGGTGGAAAAAGTTCTATTACTTTTGTAACGGATTTTTTTGGGCTGAGAGCTATCGGTTTTTTTTCGGAACCGGCACAGACTTGCGGTATGAACTGGCATTCCTTCCGACGGTCGATCGTAGCGGCGATACAGCGGATGGGTTTGAGCGCGGTGGCGATCGTGGCCACCTTGGCGCTGTTGTCAGGAGGGGCTTGGGCGGATGGCGCTGGCATGTTGTTGGCACACCGGGATAGCGCATGTTATTGCCATTGTGGAATGTCGAAGGCCCGTGGTGGATGCGTGAAGATGTGCGAGATGCCAAAGTATGCGTCGCGCTGGTGGGCGACGTCTTGCGCGATTCCGAAGAGCAAGATCGCGAAGGATGCGACGAAGGTCGGGCCGCGGTTTCCGAGGCCAGGGCGGGCGGAGCGGGCGGCGGTGGACTCACTGGACGCGGGCACGAGCGAGTCGCGTTAGAACACAAATCCCAATACATTTCTGATAGTTGACCTGTCGGGGCTTTTGTACCGGATCGGTTGGATCCTTCGGCCATTCTTCGGATAGCGCTCAGGATGACAGGTATTTTTGTTGGTGCGTCAGCGGATCGATGTATGCGCTATCGGCGAGGAAAACGCCGCCGAGAGGCCGGCGCTACCGGGCGGCGGCGACTGGATCGGTTTGCTGAGAATTGATCGGCCGCGCGGAGTTGCGGCTGGGTTCGCCTAGGAGCTTATCGAGGATTTCGGGGATCTCGAAGACGGCTTGGTTGTTTTGGGCGGCGACGTTGTGCCGGAATTTGGATAGCGTGGTTGGGTTGAGCATTTGGTTTACGCCGTCGACTACATTTTTGAAGTTGCTGAGTACGATTCCTACCTGTTGTTCTTGCACCCACACCGTGTTGTAGCGCTCCTGCGGGAGCGTCCAGGCATTGCATTCGATAAGAACGGGGAGTTTGCGGACCATGGCTTCGGCGATGCTGCCGGGGCCGGGCTTGCCGATCAGGAAATCGGCGGCGCGCATCCACTTGTGAATCTCTTTGGTGAAGCCGAGGACGGCAACGGGCATTTTCCACTGGCGACTTTTCAGTTTGGCGGCGAGTTGCTCGTTGCGGCCGCAGATGAGGATGAGCTGGACGGGCAGATTGGCGTCGTCGAGGCGCTCCGTGATTTCGTACATCACCTTGGACCCGTGGCCGCCGAACAGGACGATCGCGGTGGTGAGATTCGGCTTCAGGCCGAGCTCTTTGCGCAGGGCGACGGGATCGTGGTTTTCGGGGATGTAAAAATCGGGGCGGAGGATCATTCCCGAAGTGGGAAAGATGTGGGTATTGTCGTGGCCGATGGCGCGGGCTTGTTCAACGGCGCGCTGGGTACCGGCGATGACGTATTGATCTTTGATGGGCTCGATCCAGAAGTGGGGAGGGAAGTCGGCCAGGTCGGTGATGATGGTGACGAAGGGGCGGCCGGGGCAGACATTGTGCCAGCTCTCGTAGATTTCGCGGTTGAAGTGGGGGATAACGGAGATGAGCATATCGGCGGGATCTTTGCGCCAGGCGTCTTCCAGCAGTTTGACCATTGGGCCGTGGAAGGTCTTGATGGTGGCTTGAAGGATGCGGAGAAGAGTGGTGGCACCGAGGGTCCAGCCGTTTTGGAGGAGGGTGTTGTACTGCTCTTGGATGCGGATGCCGGTGAGGCGGCGGAGGACGTCGAGCTTGTCGGTGAGCTCCTGGAATTGAACAAGGTCGACCTGCCAGGGGCGCTGTTGCTGGGCAATTACCGTCTGCAGGGCGACTGCTGCGTTGCGATGACCACCACCTGCGTCATGAAAAAGGATATGAACTTTCTTCATGAGCGGAATGTTGCACTGGTTTTTCGGAATTGCGGCAAGGCACTCACCATGCCATGTGGATATCGCCGCAAGTAATTTGTGTTCAATGAGTTCCGTGGGCACATTCACCTAAGATTTGCGCCTTCTTCACTGATTGTTCATATCAACAATTCAGAATAGGGGCATGCGATGCGACCTTCACGTTCACACGACAGCGTCGGGAATGTGTAGCACGCCAGGGCTCGGCCACGTCTGCCGGGAGTCGTACAACGATCCGGCTGAGGTGTACGACCGGGCGAAATCGGTGGGCATGTCGGTGGTCACGATTACGGACCACGACTCGGTGGATGCGGCTGAGGTGTTGAGGCGGCACCCAGACTTCTTTTTGAGCGAAGAGGTGACGGTGACGCTACCGAGCGGGACCGAGATGCACCTTGGCGTGTATGGCATTACGGAGCGCGACCACACGGAGATTCAGAAGCGACGGCGGGACTTTATCGCGCTGGTGATGTACCTGACGGAACGGAAGCTGTTTTTCAGCGTGAACCATGTGTTTTCAGGACTGACGGGGCGGCGGGAAGAAGAGGATTTCAGCTGGTTCGCTTCGTATACGCCGGCGTTCGAAATTCGGAATGGCGCAATGTGGTCGGAGGCGAATGCGAGCGCAGCGCGGCTGGCGAAGAAGTGGGGCAAGGTCGGGCTGGGTGGAAGCGACGCGCATACGCTGGCGGGAGTCGGGCTGACATTCACCGAAGTGCGCGGGGCGCGATCGATAGACGAGTTCATAGCGGGATTGCGGGCGGGACGCGCGAGCGTACACGGAGTTCACGGAAGTTTTGCAAAGGTGACGGCGGACGTTTATCGGATTGCGGCAGGATTTTTCAAAGAGAAGCCGTGGGCGGTGGGGATTGTACCTCTGACGGTTCTTGTGCCGGCGATCACGTTTGGGCATTGGTTGAACGAGGTTCGATTCTGCAAGAAGTGGACGACGGCGTTGGCGAGCGGAGAGAAGCGGCCGAGGATGTTGTGGAAGTTGGAGCCTGGGCTGGGAGTGGAACTGGCCCGCTAGGCGATTGGGCGGCGTTTAGGTAAGTCCACGGCGTCTAACGCAGGGAGGTATAGCGATGGCGGTTGCACGCGACCTCTGGGGATTTATTGAACGGCGCGATCACCGTGTGATGCGCCGGATGAACCGTTGGCGCGCGCCGCGGTGGGTGCGGTATTGGATGATTGCCGCGACCAGGTGCGGTGATGGCTGGCTGTGGTATGGGCTCGGCATCATGGTCGCGATTTATGGCGGGCCGCAGAGATTCGTGGCGGTTGGCGCTGCGGGTGCGGCCGGGTTTGGCGGTATCTTTGTCTTCAAAGCGATCAAGCGTTTGAGTATGCGGCCGCGGCCTTGCCAATTTGAGCCGCACTGTTGGTCGAAGGTTTTGCCTCCTGACAAGTTTTCGTTTCCATCCGGGCATACGATGACGGCGTTTTCTGTGGCGCTGGTGATCAGCTATTTTTATCCGGGGTTGGAGGCGCCGCTGTTTTTCATGGCGATCAGTATTGCGGTGTCGCGCGTCGTGCTGGGCATGCACTTTTTGAGCGACGTGCTGGCAGGAGCGGTGCTGGGCGTGGCGCTGGGATGCGCTTCGATTACGGCGTTTGCTTCGTTTGGGATGGCGTGACGATCTAGCCGCTGGGATCGAGGAAGTTTTGAAGTTGAGATCCTTCGCCGCCCTTCGGGCGGCTCAGGATGACAACCGCGATTAAGGGCCGTAATCGAGGCACATCGAGGACTGCGGAAAAAAATTAGCCCGCACGGCGTTCGCCGCGCGGGCTTTTTGTTCGACGAAATCGAAAGCCGACTAGAGTGGTTTCGGGTGGGCGGCCAGGGCGTCCTTGAAGGCTTGCAAGTTGGATTTGTCTACGATGGCGGTGCCGGTGTCGACCCAGGCGGGCATTGAGGGCGCGGGGGCGGTACGCCAATCCTTGAATTCGTGGACGACGTTGTGGTGCAGGTCATCGAGGAAGCGAACACCGTAGAAGGCCATGACGTAGGGTTTCTGCGTGACGGTGGCGTTGATGCCGCCGCGGTCGATCCACGAGAAAGTTTCGGGATCTTTGTCGAACGAAACGATGGCGACCTTGCCGGTCATATCCACACGGTGGAGCGCATCGGCTACGCCGGCGCCGCCGGAAGCTTCGAGGCAGATCACACCGTCGACCTTCGTTTTTTTCTGAATCAGAGCGGAGATGCCGTCGTAAGCCTGACGCGGATCGCCTTTGTCGTCGATCGTCTGAATGATCTTGATGCCGGGGGCTTTCTTGAGCCCTTCGTTGACACCGCGGACGCGCTCGTCGAGGTTGGGCTGACCGGGGATTGTGACGATCACGATCTGGCCCTGGCCCTTGAGAATGTCGGACATGCGCTTGGCGCTTTCCTGGCCGGCCTTGAAATTGTCGGTGCCGATGAACATGATGCGCTTGGAATCAGGCGAGTCGGCATCAATTGCGATCACAGGAATGCCAGCGGCGACGGCAGCGTTGATCGGATCTCTGAACAAGTCGGCGTTTGAGACCGATACAAGAATACCGGAGGGATGCAGCGCGACGGCCTTGTTGAAGGAGTCGAGTTCATCTTTCGGCGACAGCGTTGTGGGGCCGTCCATTTCCGCTTTGACGCCCATCGTTTTGGCGGCGTCGGTCAGGCCGGCTTGCGCTTCCTGCCAGTAGGGGATGTTGATGTTGGCGGAAATGAAGTAATACTGCTCATCCTTTTGGTGATACGGCTCTTCGCATGCGACCAGGCCCACGCTCAAAACGAGGAGTAGAAGCGCGGTCCATTTAAAATGGTGTTTCATACGACGTTCTCCTTTACGCATGTCCGGCCCCGGAAGAGAAAAATCGACGGCTGGGAATTTTGGGAAAACCTTGTGAGGTTTTCTGGATGGGAAGACTATCACAAGCAAGGGCTTAGGGATGCTGGGAAGGGCGAAAAAATGGCATTGGAGAATTGGAACTGGAAACTGGCAAAGAAAAATTTCAGGCGCGCGTTGGGTGATTGATGGGCGGACGAGTGTTGGTGGAGATTTCAGTGGAGGATTTGGAGCGGGCGGTTCAGGCGGAGCGAGGTGGGGCTTCGCGGATTGAGTTGTGTGGGTCGCTCGATGTGGGAGGAGTGACGCCTGACGCGGAATTGATGCGAGCGGTGCGCGTTCGCGTGCGGGTGCCGATCTTTGCGATGGTGCGGCCGCGCGGAGGGGACTTTGTTTATTCGGCGGCGGAGTTTGAGGAGATGAAGGGGGCGATTCGGATCGCGCGTGAAGAGGGGATGGATGGTGTCGTGTTGGGATTGTTGCGGCGCGATGGGACGGTTGATGTTGAACGGACGGAGCAGTTGGTTCGTGCGGCTGCGCCTTTGCCGGTGACGTTTCATCGGGCGTTTGATGAGAGCGCGGATTTGTTTGCGGCGCTGGAGGATGTGATTGCAACGGGTGCAGCGCGGTTGCTGACTTCGGGAGGGGCGAGTACGGCGCCGGAGGCGGTTGCGAGGATTGCGGAGTTGGTGAGGCGCGCGGGAGCGAAATTGATCATTCTTCCGGGGAGTGGGATTACGGCGGGGAACGTTGCTGAGATTGCGACTGCTACTGGGGCGAAAGAGGTTCATGCGGGGTTAAGTTCGGTGGTTGTGAAGGACGCCGGACCGGATGCGTTTGAGGCGGAAGTGCGGAAGTTGGTGGAAGCGGTTGGGTGAGAGTGATGGATGCCGGTGCGTTGGGCTAAGGTCTGAGGTATTTGCTTCGCTCAGGATGACAAATCTCTTCCTCATTCTGATTTTTCAGAGAACTCAAATCATGATAACTGTTTGGTCCTTGCGGACATGGGGCGCAGCAGTGTTGCGCCCGTATAAGGTCGGCGGCGAACGGAGAGGGATGAGTGGGGTGGAATCTAAACCCCCACCCTCGAAAACCGAGGGTGGGGCACCCGCTGCGGGCTCTTACGCGAGCGACGAATTTGATCGGGCGGCCATTACTTGGGGGAGACGTCGACGGAGGCTTTGGTGTTTTCCCAAGACATGCTGAGTGTGCAGCCGGAGGTGGCGTGGTCGAAGGAGATGGTGAAATTTTCCAATGGCGAGGAGAGCTTGGAGACTTTCATGTCGATGCGGGCGAGGTCGTTGCTCGGGCCGGGATAGGCGGTGCCCCATTCGCCGGTTTTCTTGCTGATGACGAGCTGCCATTTGTCGGCGTTGGGCACGGCGAAGATCGTGTAGCTGCCGGCTGGGACGGTGGCGCCGCCGACGTTGAGATCGGTGTCGGTGACGAACGTGGTCGATTCATTTGCGCCGGCGCGCCAGACCTGGCCGTAGGGAACGAGATCACCGAAAATTTTGCGGCCCTTCATGCGTGGGCTGGAGTACGCGATCTTTACGGATTTTCCGTTGGATAGCTGGCAATCGGCGTTGGCGGGAGGGCTGGGGCGGCTCGCTTTATCTTGCGCGCAAGCTGAGACGGAAACGATGGCGAGACAACAGAGAAGACAACAAAGTTGTTTGAGCATCATGTTCTCCACGTTGAGATTTGTGTGCGACGAAGCGGCGTTGTGTATCGCAGAGCGATAGTGCCACGGCGTAATTGCGCTGCCAAGTGTCGCGGGCGCGACCGAAAGCGGACTCAGGGGGCTCTCGGCAGACATTACGATTCCTTTACACCGTTTTCGGGATTGTGTTACGCTGGATTTGTCGAAGAGAAGAGGAAAATTTAGGGTACGACGGAGAGGGGCACTTGAGCGTAGCCAAATCAGTACTGATCGAACAGTTCCGGGCCAATGTTAAAGATACGGGTTCACCAGAAGTGCAGATTGCGCTGCTGAGTGAGCGGATCAGCTACCTGACCACGCACCTCAAGTCTCACGTAAAAGATCATGCATCGCGCCGGGGTTTGATCATGATGGTCAACAAGCGCCGCCGCCTGCTGGACTATCTCAACCGCCGGGACCCGGATCGGTACCGCGAGATTGTTGAACGGCTTAGCCTGCGCAAGTAGGAGCTCCGCTGGTACGGGGCATCACTACAGCAATTCCACGAACGTAAAAACCCAGAACAAAACGAAGGCAGCGGTGTCGCTGCTCGTGGAAGCGTTGCGCGTCCGCTTGTGTCTTTTATAGACGGGCGGAATCACAGGGGATGTGTCTAGGCGTTAGTTCGCCAACTTCGCACGGCCTCACCTCGAATCTTCAATTTTGAATGCGGAGACGATTCTCCGCGAGATGAAACAGCTCTGCGTGAACGCGGAGCTCAAGGAATATGTCTATGTCTGAAAATACAATTACGCCAGCGCCGTATTCGGTGACAGTGGAAGTGGGAGGCCGGCCGCTGATTCTGGAGTCCGGCAAGATCGCCAAGCAAGCCAACGGCGCGATCACCGCGCGTTACGGGGACACCGTCGTCCTGACGACCGCGTGCATGAATTCAACCCCGAACGATCGCGACTTTTTGCCGCTGACGGTGGACTACAAAGAAAACACGTATTCGGCCGGAAAGATTCCGGGCGGATTTTTTAAGCGCGAAGGCCGGCCTTCGGAGAAGGAAGTTTTGACATCGCGGCTGATCGATCGCCCGATGCGGCCGTTGTTCCCGGAAGCGTGGCGGAATGAGACGCAGATTGTGTCGATGGTGCTGTCGGCTGACAGCGCGAACGACCCGGATGTGATCGCGGTCACTTCGGCTTCGGCTGCGGCGTTCTGCTCGGATTTGCCATTCGAGACGCCGATCGCGGCGGTGCGCGTCGGTCGGGTGGACGGGCAGCTCGTTGTGAACCCAACGGTTGCGGAACAGAAGACCAGCTCGATCAACATTGTGATTGCCGCTTCGGAAGAAGGCATCGTGATGGTGGAGTCGGGCGCGCTGGAAGTTTCGGAAGACACCGTGGTCGAGGCGCTGGAGTTCGGGCACGCGGCGGTGAAGAAGATCATCGCGGCGATTCGCGATCTGCATAGCCAGATCAAGCCGAAGAAGGTCAAGGTTGAGCCGCTGCCGTTCGATCAGGCGATTTATTCGAATCTCGACAAGACGTACGGCGCGAAATTGAAGGATGCCCTGAACACCGAGAAGCATCCGAAGAAGGAAAGCTATCACCTCGTCGATGAGTTGAAGGCGGAAATCCTCAAGGCGATTCCGGAAGAAGAGGAAGAGAAGCGGACGCTGACCAAGCGTGCGTTCGAACGGATGCGCGAGAACATCTTCCGCGACGAAGTGCTGAACGCGCGACGCCGTCCGGATGGCCGCGAGTTCGACAAGATTCGCAAGATCACTTGCGAGGCGGGTTTGCTGCCGCGCGTACACGGATCGGCGCTGTTTACCCGTGGCGAGACGCAGGCGCTTGCGACGCTCACGCTGGGAACTAAGGAAGACATGCAGCGGCTCGATCTGCTCTTTGAGCAGGATCAGTTCAAGCGCTTCCTGTTGCACTACAACTTCCCACCGTTCAGCGTTGGCGAAGTAAAGTTTTTGCGTGGACCGGGACGACGTGAAATCGGTCACGGTGCTTTGGCAGAACGCGCGCTGACGAGCTTGCTGCCGCCCGAAACGGAATTTCCATACGCGATGCGGCTGGTGTCGGACATTTTGGAATCGAACGGGTCGTCGTCGATGGCGACGGTTTGCGGTGGTTCGCTGGCGTTGATGGATGCCGGTGTGCCGATCAAGTCGCCGTGCGCTGGTATTGCGATGGGATTGGTGGTCGGGGACAACAACAAGTACTCGATCCTGACGGACATCGCCGGCGCGGAAGATCACTATGGCGACATGGACTTCAAGGTGGCCGGAACGCGCGCGGGCATTACGGCGTTGCAGATGGACATCAAGGTGTTGAATGTGACGATTCCGATGATGCGGGAAGCGCTGGCGCAAGCGAAGAAGGCGCGGCTCGAGATTCTCGACATCATGGAGAAGACGCTGAGCACGCACAATGCGCAGATTTCGGCATATGCACCGCGTTTGTACAAGCTGCAGATTCCGACCGACAAGATTCGCGACCTGATCGGGCCGGGCGGAAAGAAGATCAAGTCGATCATCGAAGCCACCGGCGTGAAGATCGACGTGATGGAAGACGGCACGGTGCATATCTTCTCGACCAGCGGCTCCGGCGGCGACCAGGCGTTGCAGATGGTGCGCGACGTTACGGCGTCGGCGGAGATCGGCAAGACGTATCTCGGCAAGGTTGTGCGGCTGGCGGAGTTTGGCGCGTTCGTTGAGCTCTTCCCGGGTACGGACGGCTTGCTGCACATCAGCGAAATTTCGGAGCATCGGATTCGCGATGTTCGCGATGAGCTGAAGCTCGGTGACCAGGTGCTGGTCAAGGTGCTTTCGATCGAGGGGAACAAGGTTCGCTTGTCGCGCAAGGCGTTGATCAAGGAAGCGCGCGAGAAGCAGGCCAAGAAGGAAGTTGCGGCTGGCGGTGGAGCTGCGCCGGCTACGACGTCGACCGAGCAAGATTCTCACTAGCTAAGGCAAGGGTTGAAGGCCCGGCGGAAACGCCGGGCCTTTTTGTTTTTTGGCGGCGCACGCGAGCGTCGATCCAGAAAGAAAAAGCCCTCGCGGTTCGCGAGGGCTTTCGAATCTCAGACTTATGTGGGGCTCAGTTCAGCGACGCGCACTTTTTCTTGCAGTAGACCGCGTCGAGAGCGCCCCATAGCGCGTTGAGCGCGTCTTGAGCTGTCGCGAGAATTTCGTCTTCGCTGGTGTCGCCGGCGTGTTCTTCGAGCCAGGCGCGCCAAGCGGCGCGGTGGGCTTTGTCGGCTTCTTCGTGGACGGAAAAATAGGCGAGAGCTTCGGGGCGATCGACGCCGTAGAACTTTTTGAGGCCGTCGATTTTGGTTGCGGAGATTTCGGGCACCTGGGATTCGTAGGCGTAGAGGGCGGCGACGGCTTCCGCTACGGGGCGATCACCGCAAATTTCGCGAAACATCGAAACCACGGCTTGTGTGCCGGGCAGAGCGGGGCAGCAGCCGATGTCTTCTTCGGCGACGCCGACGGCGGAGGCGAAATCACGCCAGAGCTGCGGGTGCGGGCCGTCCGGATTTTCTTCTTCGGCAAGATTCTCCATCACGGTGGTGCGCAGCGGGCCTTCGGTTCGCGCGGCAAGAACTCGCAGATGCTTAGGAAACGCTTCGACGTGGCGGTAATACTGCGAGGCGTACAACTGAAGAGATTCGCGGCTGAGCTTGCCGGCCTGCCAATCCTGATAGAACGGATGGTTCAGGAGATTCTTCTGGGCAATCGCCGCATCGAGGCGGTCCATCAAATGGGTTTGCGCCATGGGTAGCCTCCACCAGAGTGGAACGCCGAAATTGCCGGCGTGCCCGCCTGTTTTCTCCGAGGCGGCGATTGTAGCAAAGATTGGATGCAAATGCTGGTACGGCGGTACCCCGGCAGGAAGCTGGCCGAGTGAGCAGCGAGGGACAGGTGAAGGTTAGTTAACTGAGGGTTAGTGTCCGTTACTCTTTTTCTTGGACGCGCTCGATGGTGGCGCCGACGGCTTTGAGCTTTTCGACGATGCGTTCGTATCCGCGATCTATGTGATAGACGCGGTCGATGGTGGTTTGGCCGCTGGCAACGAGGGCGGCCAGTACGAGACCAGCGCTGGCGCGGAGATCGGAAGCCTGCACGGTGGTGCCGGAGAGTTTTGCGGGGCCGCGGACGACGGCGCGGCGGGCGTCAATGGAAATGTTGGCACCCATGCGGACCATTTCGCTGGCGTGTAGGAAGCGATTTTCGAAAATTGTTTCGGTGACGACGGACGCGCCTTCGGCTTGGGTGACCAGCGCCATGTACTGCGCCTGCATATCGGTAGCGAAGCCGGGGTATTCCTCGGTGGTCATGTCGGCGCCGACGAGCTTTGGGCCGCGGCGGACGCGGAGGGAGGTCGGGCCGACGGTTTCGATGCGGGCGCCGACCTGCTGCATTTTGGAGATGACGGCGCCGAGATGTTCGGGGGCGCAATTTTCGATGGTCAGGTCGCCGTCGGTGATGGCGCCGGCGACGAGAAATGTGCCGGCTTCGATGCGATCGGGGATGACGGAGTGTTCGCAGCCGTGGAGTTTAGGGACGCCTTGAATGCGCAACGTCGAGGTGTCATCGCCGGAAATCTGGGCGCCCATTTTGCGGAGCATGATAACGAGGTCGGTGATTTCGGGCTCGCGCGCTGCATTTTCGAGGATGGTTTCGCCTTCGGCGAGGGCGGCGGCCATTAAGATGTTTTCTGTGCCGGTGACGGTGATTTTTTCGAAGACGATGTGCGCGCCTTTGAGTTTTCCATTTCCCGGCGCTTTCGCCTGAATGTAGCCGTCTGCCATCGTGATTTGCGCGCCCATTTTTTCGAGGGCGGTGAGGTGCAGGTCGACGGGACGCGCGCCGATCGAACATCCTCCCGGCAGAGAAACGTGGGCGACGCCGGCGCGCGCGATTGCTGGGCCAAGCGTCAAGATGGAAGCCCGCATCGTTTTTACGAGTTCGTAGGGGGCGATCGCGTCGTTCAAAGTGACTGCTTCGATGACGTAGTCGCTGGACGGAATCTCCGTGACCGAGACTCTTGCCGACATGAACGCGAGCAGCTTGCTCATCGTGATCAGGTCGCGCACTTTCGGAATGTTGTGCAGCGTGACTTTTTCCGCCGTCAGCAACGATGCTGCCATCACTGGCAGCGCCGAGTTTTTGGCGCCGCTGATGGTCACCGTGCCGTGCAGGGGCTTGCCGCCTTTGATCACGAACTTGTCCATGCGCTCTTACTCCCCCAAAGCCTTTCGCAAATTTCCTTTCGCTACCGTCAACCGGGCACGCGCTACACGCGCATCGGTGCCCGTCTTTAACATTGTCAGCGCAACGCGCACGTCGTGTTTCGATTGACGCAGAGCGTGTTCTGCTTCAGACACTTCCGCGCCGCTGGCCTCGGCCAGTATCCGCGTGGCACGCTGCAAAAGCTTTTCATTCGTCAAGGTCAGGTCGATCATCAGGTTGTCGTAGACATGTCCGAGCCTCACCATCGAGGCCGTCGAGAGCATGTTCAATACCAGTTTCTGCGACGTGCCGGCTTTCATACGCGTTGAGCCGGTCACGACTTCCGGTCCGACTTCGACCGAGATCGCGATCTTTGCGTGCTTCGCGAGCGGCGAATTTCGGTTGGCTGTCACCGCGATCGTCGTCGCGCCAAGCTTGCCCGCGAATTGCAGAGCGCTGAGCACGTATGGCGTCGTTCCGCTGGCCGCGATGCCAACGACCACATCTTTCCGCGACAGCCTCTTTGCTTTCAGATCACGCACGCCACTCGCTACCGAATCCTCCGCACCCTCGACGGCGCCGGTGACGGCTTTGCGTCCGCCGGCTATGAGTCCCTGCACGACGTCGCGGGGAACTCCGTAGGTCGGCGGAACCTCGGAAGCATCTAGAATCGCCAGCCGGCCGCTCGTTCCAGCGCCGACGTAAAGCAGCCGGCCGCCTTTTCGGATGGCCGCGACGATCGCGTCGACGGCCTTGGCGATGGACGGAATTTCGCGCCCAACTGCGGCGGCCACCTTCTGGTCTTCGCGATTGATTACGCGAAGGATGGCTTCCGTGCCCATCCGATCCAAGCCACGCGAAACCGGATTGCGTTGTTCGGTTCGCCGACGGTCCTGGGCAATCGGGGACATCCGAGAATTATATCGTCCGATAAGACGGGAATCCGCCCGCGCCGCGAAAACAGCACAGGGAGTGGCGCGAAACGTTAACGGTTAACGAGTTGGAACAGGGGCGTCGGCGAAGCCGAGGCCCTGCATGACCGCGTCGTGCACGGCGATGCGCACTTTGGCGATCTTCATGTTTTCGCGCGTGGGATTCACGCGGTTGGTGAGCAGGACGACGAAAATCTGACGGTCCTGATCAATCCAGATGGATGTGCCGGTGAAGCCGGTGTGGCCGAAGGTGTGCTTCGAGAAATAGTGCCCGCTCGAGCCGCCTTCGGTGGGCACCGCCCAACCGAGCGTTCGTGTGCCGCTCGAAAGCTGCTGCGGCGTGGTGAACTCGGCGACGGTGGCGCGCTTGAGGATGCGATTGTGCGCATAGACGCCGCCATTGAGCAGCATCTGGCAGAACGCAGCGAGGTCAGGCGATGTGCTGAAGACTCCTGCGTGGCCCGAAACGCCACCGATGCTGTACGCGTTTTCGTCGTGAACTTCGCCCTGCACCAGGCGGTGGCGGAGGTTATTGTCGATTTCAGTCGGCGCAATCCAGGGCCACAGCGTCTTCGGCGGGCGGTACATCGAGTCTTTCATGCCGAGCGGATTGAAGATGTATGTTTTCGCGAGATCGTCGAGCGGGCGACCGGTGAGGCGTTCGATGATCTCGGCGGTCAGGATGATCCCGAGATCGGAGTAGACCTCTTTCGTGCCGGGCTCGTAATCGAGCGGCTCGATGAAGATGCGGCGCAGCGTTTCCTGTTTGCTCGTGGAAGTGCGCCAGTATTCCTTGAATGGCGGCAGGCCCGACGTGTGCGTCATCAGGTGCCGAACGGTGACGCGGTGGCGCCACTCGACGTCTTTCGCGTTGGGATCGGCGGCCCATTCTGGCAAATAGCGTTCGACCTTCGCATCGAGATCGATGCCGACAGGGAAGTCGCCTTCGGCGAGTTTTGCGACGAGTGTGGTGGTGACGACGACTTTTGTGAGTGAGGCGATGTCATACATCGTTCGAACGTCGACGGCGGGCGAGTTTGCGTCGTAGCTCAGGTTGCCGAAGGCATGAATCGCGACTTTATCTTTGTAGCCGACGGCGAGCGTAGCGCCGGGGAACGCTTTATCGGCGATTGCACTTTCGATGACTGTGTAAGCCGGTTGAAGCAGCGCCTCGCCGCGGACGTCGGTCTTCTCCAATGTCATCGGATTGGCTGGGACTTCGAGGCCGGAGCCGGCCTTCATGTCAACACCGGGAATTGTGACCGGCAATTTGCCGCGCACTGGAATTTCGCCGAACATCGCGCGGACCATCGAGATTTGCGCGACGTCGCTAATGCCGAATGCGGCGAGCCATGTTTGGGCGAGCGGGAAACGTTCGATCAAATAAGGGCTGCCGAGACCAAGCGTGATGACGGGCTTGCCCGTTTTGTAGAGTTGATCGGCTACAGCGGCCTGCTCGGCTGGAACGTCGACGTTGCCCTTGCGATCGCTCACGCGGACAAACAGCGCCAGAATCGCGGTGTCGTAGGTGCTGGGATCGGGCAGCTTCAATGTGCTCGCGTTGATGAAGCGGGTGTCAGCGCGCAGCGTGGTGACGCTGTCGAAGCGCGATTTCATTTCGCGTTCGAGGTCTTCGCCGGGATACGGCTCAGGATCGGCGTAAAACGCGAGCAGCAGCGCGCGATTCGGCTTCGTGCCGTCGATCGGCAGGAGCTTTTGCGTGTCGCGCAACAGTGTGATGCCGCGATCGGAAATGTTTTGTGCTTCGGTCTGCATCGCGACGCTGCCGAGCTTCTGGTTGATCGCGTTGATATCGACGATGCGGGTTTTATCGAGACCGAGCATCGCTTTCGCTTCGAGGATGCGGCGCACCGAGGCGTCGAGGCGTTCGATCGAGATGCGGCCGGAGTGGACGGCGTTCTGCAATCCTTCGAAGGCGGCGTCTGGCACCGGCGGCATCAGCAGCGCGTCGGCTCCCGCCAACACCGCGCGAACCGCGGCTTCACCCGGCGCGTAGCGGACGGTGATTCCGCCCATGTCCATCGCGTCGGTGACGACCAATCCCTGGAAGTGCAGTTCGTCGCGCAGCACGCCGGTCAAAATATTGTGCGATAGCGTCGCGGGCGTGTTTGTGTCGGGTTCGAGCGCCGGCACGGCGAGGTGACCGGTCATGATGCTGCCTGCTCCGGCAGCAATCGCCGCGCGGAAGGGAACTAGCTCTAAATTTTCTAGGCGCTCGCGATTCGCGGGAATGACCGGAAGATCGATATGCGAATCAGCGGCGGTATCACCGTGACCGGGAAAATGCTTCGCTGTGGCTAAACCGCCGTTTTCTTCGACGCCGCGCACAAATTGGCTTACGTATTCAGCGACTTTGTGCGGATCTTCGCCGAAGGAGCGAGTGTTGATGATGGGGTTGCCGGGATTATTGTTGACGTCGGAAACCGGCGCGTAAATCCACTGCACGCCGACCGCGCGCGCTTCGAGGGCAGTGACTTTGCCCATCGTGTAGGCGTCGGCTGGATTGCCGCCAGCAGCGAGGGCCATAGCCGTCGGGAACGATGTTCCGTCGTCGAGGCGCATGCCGGTGCCGCGTTCGAAATCGGCGCCGATCAGCAGGGGCAGTTTCGCTTTCGATTGAAGCTGATTGTTGAGGACCGCCGTGGCGTACGCCTGGCTCTTTTCGATACCCATGGGCGTGATGTGGGTGACGTTAATGAAGCCGCCGCAATGAAGATCGACGACATCGTGCACGATTTTTGCGTAAGTCGCGGAATCGGTCGGCGTCAACTCGCCGTGATAGGTTGTGAAGAGAATCTGGCCGATTTTTTCGTCGACGCTCATTTTTTGGAGCGTCGATTCGGCCCACTTCGCGGCTTCGCGCGCGCGTCGCGACGCTGCGGCGCTGTTTGCGCCGGCGTTTTGAGGCGAAGTGGTGTCAGGAACCTTTGCGGATGTATGTGCCATAAAAGCGATCAGCGCGGCGGGAAGCAAAAACAGAACGCCTATCCTGCGTCCTTTCATCAATTAACGAGCCCCCAAGCGACAACTCGAGACAGAGTTTGTATATAGCACACGGGCATAGAGCGAACAACGCGCGTTCCCGCGGCACGTTCCACAATAATATTGTTGCTTGGGGCGCGTCGAGTGGTTCGACGCGATGACCGCGGTTCGGTGTAATCTGGATAAATCGATGGCTCGCCGTTCACTCGGATTGACTCGCTGGACGTATGTTGTGATGTGCATGGCACTCGCCATCATCGCGGGTCCTCGCGTAGCTGTTGCGCATCCCGGGCAACGCGCGGGCGCTAAACGTTCGTCAGGGCGGCCTGGACGAGTGCAACTTGGCATCGACGTCCTCGAACAGGAAAAATTCGCGCCGCTGCGCGGCAAACACATTGGCCTGATCACGAATCACACTGGGCAGGACGCGCTCGGGCGGAGCACGGTTGATCAACTTTCGCATGCGCCGGGAGTGCAACTCGTGGCGCTCTTCAGCCCGGAGCACGGGTTGGCAGGGCGAAACGATGAGAACGTCGCGTCGGGTAAAGACACCGCGACAGGGTTGCCGATCTACAGCCTCTATGGCGACGCGCGGCGGCCGACCGACGACATGCTCAAAGGGCTCGACGCGCTTGTCTTCGATGTGCAGGATGCAGGCGTTCGCTTCTACACGTATACGACGACGATGGCGTATTGCATGGAAGAAGCCGCGAAGCGCCACATTGCCTTCTACGTCCTCGATCGACCGAATCCTCTGGGTGGCGAAGTGATTGAAGGGCCGTCACTCGACGCCGACAAGACCGCGTTCGTTGCTTACTACCCGATTCCGATTCGCTATGGCCTGACGATCGGTGAGCTTGCACAGTTCTTCAATCACGAAAATCACATCGATTGTGATTTGCATGTCATCGAGATGAAAAACTGGCACCGCAACTATTTTTTTGAGAGTACGGGCATCCGATGGACGCCGCCGTCGCCGAATCTGCGGACGTTGAAGGGTTCGATCGTCTATCCGGGACTCGAGATTTTGCAAAACGGAGGCGTGTCTGTCGGTCGGGGTACCGAAACGCCGTTCGAAGAGTTTGGTGCGCCATGGATCGTAGGAGCCGATGTTGCGAACGATCTTAACGAGTTGCATCTTCCCGGTCTGCGATTCAGTGACCAGCCGTTTATCCCAGTGTCGGGTTTGTACGGAGGCAGAAGATGCGGGGGCGTCGGAGTTCGCGTCACGGACCGTGCGGCGGTGCGCAGTCTTCGCCTGGGCATCGAAATCGCCACGATTTTGAAGAAGCGCTATCCCAACGACTTCGACCCATCGAAATTGATAACGCTGATGGGCAACCAGCAAACTATCGATATGCTCGTAAATGGCGATCCAGCTGACGCGATCGTGAACAGCTGGGCGCCAAGCCTCGCCGAATTCGGCGCGACTCGCCGCAAATACTTCATCTACAAATAATCCGGTAGGGCCTCTTCATAGATCTTCGAGATCGCGATTTTTCTCGCTTTCGTGCCTTTCTCATCTGCACGTCTAATGCTAAAGTTCCTGCGTCATGCGCATCGTCTCGCTTCTCCCGTCCGCGACCGAAATTCTCTTCGCTCTCGGCCTCGGTGACAACGTTGTCGGCGTCAGCCACGAATGCGATTTCCCACCGGCCGCTCGGACGAAACAAGTCGTCATCCGATCGCGAGTCAAAAAGGATGCGACGGCGGCTGAAATCGACGCGCAGGTGCGCGACTTCGTTTCTCGCGGCGAAAGTCTCTATGCTGTCGATGCCGATTTACTCGAACAGCTCAAGCCAGACCTGATCCTCACGCAAGATCTTTGCCACGTCTGCGCTGCTTCGCCCGACGATCTCGCCAGCGCGCTTGCGCGTTTCAGCTATCCTCCGGAAGTACTGACGCTCAATCCACTTGATCTTGGCGACGTTTGGCGCGACGTCCTCTGGGTCGGAGAAGAAACCGGGCGCGCCGAAGAGGCTGAGCACTTGCTGGAAAAAGTCGGCGAGCAGCTCGAATCCGTCGAACGCGCCGTCGCGAAAATCGAGCACCATCCACGCGTCGCGTTTCTCGAGTGGCTCGACCCATTCTACGTGGGCGGCCACTGGGTTCCCGAAATGATCGAGCGCGCGGGCGGCATCGATCTCTTCGGGCTGCCGCGAAAACCGACGTTTCGCGTGACTTTGCAGGACATCATCGAATCGATTCCCGATGTAATTCTTGTCTCGCCGTGCGGATACAGCGCCGAGCAGGCGCGCAACGAATATCGCAACATGCCGCTCCCGGATCAGTGGAGCGTCACGCCGGCCGTGCGCAATAATCGTGTCTATGCGCTCGAGGCCAACGGTTATTTCTCGCGGCCGGGGCCGCGACTTGCCAACGGCATAGAGATTCTCGCGAAGGCGTTGCATCCGATGCTGACGGTGAGTGCCGAGGCCGAGCAGGCGATTTTACCGATTGCAATTGGGGCCGCGACCGCTCCGATCACGACAGCGCGCGCCGCCTCGAGCTGAGCGCGAACAAACGATCACAAATTTTCGCAGTGCCCACGGAGGGAGAAACCCAGATGCTACGCCGAACGTTCGTCGCCAACTCGCTCGTTGCTGCCGCATTGAGTGCAGCTTCGGCGTCCGATGCGAAAGCTGGTTCCGCGGCCGGCTCTGACTCAAAAAAAGATTCGGAACCGGCGACGGCGTCGCAAGCGGGCGCCAACGCCTCCGCGCAGGGCAAGCAGCGGCTCTATTACGAACTCCGCCGGTACCAGCTCGTCGATGGCCCGCAGAAAAAAATCTGCGATGCGTTCTTCCAAAACGCTTTCATCCCCGCGGTCAATCGCCTCAGCATCACTCCCGTTGGGGTCTTCAATCTCACGGTTGGCCCCGGTACTCCCGTTATGTATGTGTTGCTGCCTAGCGCGTCAGTCGAAGCGCTCGTCAATCTCGAAGCGCATCTCGCGAACGACGCGCAATATATGTCCGCCAGCACGGCATTTCTTAGCGCGCCTGCTGTTGCGCCTGCGTATCAACGCATCGAAAGCCAGCTGATGATCGCGTTCGAAAAGATTCCCGGTATCACGCTGCCCGCAGCGACCGCTACCAACGTGGCGCGCGTCTTCGAACTTCGAACTTACGAAAGCCCGAGCGATCTTGACCACAAACGCAAAGTCGAAATGATGCAGTCCGGCGAAGAACTTATCTTCAATAAGGCCGGGTTCACGCAGGTTTTTTATGGTGACACGCTCATCGGCGGCCACTTGCCCAATCTCACTTATATGTTGAGTTTCGAAAACCTCGCGGCGCGCGACCAGCACTGGACGGCGTTTGGCACCAATCCCGACTGGAAAACGATGCAGGCCAACCCACGCTACGCGTTCGAAAACATCGTCTCCAATATTTCCAATTTTATTCTGACGCCGGCGGCGTACTCGCAAATCTAAATTGATGGGGCCTGCGTTCGTGTGCGGCGGCTCCAATATCGATAAAACGGCACGCCGGCCAAAATCAATAAAAGCCCGATCGATGATCGGCCTGGCCGCTCGAGCCAAATGTTGAAGGTGAGAGCCAGCGCACCTGCGACAAACAGTCCTGGGACCCACGGGTATCCCCAGCAGCGATACGGGCGTGGAGTGTCAGGTTCCGTTTTTCGCATTCGAAAGAGCGCTACGACGGCGAGTCCGTAAAAAATCCATCCCGCGAAAATGAAGAGACTCGTCAACTCTTCGAACGTTCCTGTCAGGGCCATCAGGCTGGCCAGCACACATTGAAAGATCAAAGCTCGGCCCGGCGTGCGGTATTTCGGATTCACGCCGTCGGCGACTTTGAAAAACAACCCGTCGCGGGCCATCGCGTACGTCGGCCGGGCGCCGCTGAGGACGGATGAATTCATCGAGCCGAGCGCCGAGATCACCATCGCGATTGTGATCCACAACGCCGCGCCTCTTCCCGCTACATGTTCGACCACATCCGACGCAATGTGCGATGACGTCGCCACCGCTGCGAACGGCAGCACATTTAAACAAGCCGCGCTGAAGAGAAAATAAATCAGCGCCACGACCGCTACGCCCCCGACCAGCGCCCGAGGGAAATTTCGTGATGGGTTTTCGACTTCCGATCCGACGAGATTCAAATCTTCCCAGCCGTCGTAGGCCCAGAGCGCCGCTGCCAGTGCCGCCAGAAACGCGCTGAAGACGCCGCCGGTCAACGCGCTTGGCCAGATTGGATCCGGAGCAGAGCCTGCAGCTGCGTGCGGCGCGAAAAACGCCACACCAATCACAATCGCCACCGATGTAATTTTGATTGCCGTCAAGAACACTTGGACCGCGCCGCCCAGCCGCACGCCGAGATAATTCACGCCGGTCATCCCGACAATCCAGAACACCGCAAGCGGCTGCGCCCACGTGAACACAAAATCGTACGGCGCGATCCAGTGCGTCAGTCCGGGCACCGCAATATGCAAAGTGAAAAGCGGCGCGCCAACCGCGGGCACGAGAAATCCTAAAAACCGCACGAGACCCGCGCCAATCGATGAGAGCGACGACGGCCTGCCGACGATCGAGTGCATCCACCCAAACAAAAATCCGCTCAGCGGGCCGAATCCTCGCCGCAAATAGGCGTATTCGCCGCCCGCTTCGGGAATCATCGCGCCCAATTCTGCAAAGGCGAGCGCGCCAAACAGCGACAAGACTCCGCCGACGACCCATGCCGCGAACACGATCGAAACGAATCGGCCCTCGCGCGCCATCTCGGCCGGCTTCAGAAAAATTCCTGTTCCGATCATCGTGCCAACGACAATCGCCGCGGACGCCCAGGCGCCCAGGCCCCGCACTAACTCCACGCGTTTCTCTGTGGTCGCCGTCGCCACTCAGTTCACTCCGTCGCCATCGCGCTGCCGCCGATCAACCGGCTCGTCGCGGCTCCCACTACAAACGTGACAATCGACCCGATCATCACGTACCAGCTGAACGCCACCGTCGTGAATTTGAAAACGTACAAAATCACTGCTAGGCCGCAAAACATCCCGATCAATGCGCCTGTCGCATTCGCGCGGCGATCAATCGTCCCAAGCAAAAACAATCCCAGCAAACTTGCCAGCGGCAGCGCTACCACCGTCAATCCTGCCTCCAGCAGTGGCCCCCACTTCACCAAGCCAAATCCCATCAGCACCAGGCCCCACGCGAGCGTCATCGCTCGCGAAATTTTCACGAAGCTCGCCGTGTCCGTGGCCCTCCCGCGTAGCCGCGAAAAATCCAAAATGCTCGACGCTGCCAGCGAATTCAGCGAGCCGCTCGCGTTCGACATCGCCACCGCGATGATCGATGCAAGCAGCAATCCCGCCAAGCCCACAGGCATTTCGCGCACCAGGTACGTCGGTAAAATTCGGTCCAGCCGTTCGCCGGGAGCGAGGAGTGGAGTATGTTGCGCGAACACAAACAGCAAGACGCCGATAAGCAGAAACACGGTGAACTGAACGATCACGATTACACCGCTCGCTACAAGTGCGCGCCCCGCGTCGCGTTGATTCCGGGCGGCCAGCAATCGCTGCACGATCGTCTGATCCGTTCCGTGACTCGCCATGGTCAAGAATGCGCCGCCGATCACGCCCGACCAAAGTGTATATTTCGTCGCCCAATGAAACGAAAAATCCAATACTTGGAGTTTGTGTCCAGCAGCCGCCGCAACCTGCGTGACTTCGCCCCATCCGCCGGGCACGCGATGCAGCAACAGCCACAGCGTCACGCCGCTCCCCGCCAGATAAAGCAGGAACTGCGCGACGTCCGTCCAGATCACCGCCTTCATTCCGCCTTCGAGCGTGTAGATGATCGTCAGTGCGATCACCACCATCACGGCCAATCGCTCTGACGTACCCAGTACCACGCTCACCACCAACGCAATCGCGGCTACGCGCACTCCTTCTGCGATTGCGCGCGTCACCAAAAATGTCGTCGCCGCGACCGCTCGTGTCCGTGGCCCAAATCTCTTTTCGATCAGCGCGTAGGCGGTAAAAAATTCCCCGCGGAAATATCCCGGCAGCAACAACACCACGATCAAAATGCGCCCGATCAGATATCCGAAGACCAGCTGCAAGAACGTCATGTTCCCGCCGTACGAGATCGCCGGTGTTCCGATAATCGTTAGCGTCGATGTCTCCGTGGCAACGATTGAAAACGCCAGCGCCCACCACGGCGCGGTTCGACCGCCCAAGAAATAGTCCTTTGCGTCCTGCGACCCGCGGCGGAAATAGATGCCGAGCGCCGTAACTCCCAGCAGGTACGCAATCACGATCCCCAGATCAATCGGATGTATTCGCATCGCGCGCGATTATACGGGTCCGACTCCAGTTCCGCACCTTCACATTCACTGGGTTTATCGTTCGGCGCCTTGAGGAATGACAGGCGTGGAAGTGTTGAGACCTCAAGAGCGGCGCGAGAGCGCCGCACTCAATATGCGTGGGAGTGGCTCACATTCCTCGCAACGACTTCTCACGAACCGGCCAAAATCGCATATCCTCTCCCCATGCAATATGTCCTGGGTTTCGATGGCGGCGGCACCAAAACCGAATGCGTGCTCCTCGATTCCCAGCGGCAGCTCCGAGCCACGACGCGCTCGGGTCCGTCTAACCCTTTCCGAATTGGCCACGAAGCGGCAACCGCCGCGCTGGTTCAAGCAGCGCAGTCTGCTGCGCGCGAGGCGGGCATCGAAATCCGTGAAATTAAAGCTCTCTGCGCAGGCTTAGCCGGAGTCGGCAGCGCCCAATCGCACGAAGAAATGCAGCGCCAGATCGCCAACGCGTTCCCGAACACGAAAATCCGCCTAATCACCGATCTCGAGTTATCGCTCGATGCGATCAGCCAGGGGGCCGCGATCGTTTTCGTGGCCGGCACCGGATCCTCTGCCCTTGGCCGTGATGCGGAGGGTCACACAGCCCGCGCCGGAGGTCACGGACCACTGCTCAGCGACCAGGGCAGCGCCTTCGATGTGGGGCGCCTCGCCGTTGCTGCCGCGGTGCGCGAACGCGATCGCACTGGGGCCGACTCCGCCATTGGCGCGGAAATCCTCCGACATCTCAAATTCTCGAGCTGGACCGAACTTCGCGATCGCGCCCGCGCCGCTGCCGACGAAGTTTTTCCTCGCGTTTTCCCCCTCGTCGCCCAAGCTGCCGAATCCGGCGACGCCCACGCGCAATCACTCCTGCGCAATGCCGCGCAAGAAATCGCGCTCCTCGTCGAAACGCTCGTAGACCGCCTCAAATTGCGCGATTCCGAGATCTACATCGCCAAAACCGGTGGGATGATTTCCAACTCGAGATACTTCGACGCCCAGCTTGATGCTCAACTCAAGAAAATCGCACCGCACGCGACAATCGGCCTTCTAGCAGCCCCTCCAGCCGAAGCTGCCGCTCGTCTGGCGCTCGAACTTCTCTCGTCGTCTGCAAAATCCACCGGGCAGCAAGCGACAGGCCAACCGTCAGCAGGGAAGTAGCATGACCGCGACCGACCCCGACAAGCACCGAATTCTCACTGCCACCGGCGACGACCTCGTTACCCTGGTCCATCACCACTCCAGCGATGTCCTGCTCGCGCTGCTCGACAATCCAGCACTCGACGAAACGCAGCTCTGCCTGTTACTCGATCGGAAAGACCTGCCCGTCGAAGTTCTCGAAGAAATCGGCAACCGCAAGAACCTGCTGAAAAATTATCGCGTCAAGCGCGGAATGGCATTCCATCCACACACGCCGCGCCTGACCAGCATGCGCCTCATCAAAGATCTGTACTTGATGGATCTCGCTCAACTCGCCCTAACGGTCGGCGCGCCGCCCGAACTCAAGCGCATCGCCGAAGATCAGCTCCTCGCTCGCCTCGCGCAACTTCCTCTGGGCCAAAAAATCTCGCTGGCTCGTCGGGGGCCCGCCAGGGTCGCCGGCGCTCTCCTCGCCGAAGGCCATCCGCAAATTCTCTCCGTCGTTCTCGACAACGCCTATCTCACGGAAGCGCAGGTCCTGAAGGCACTGGCCCGCGAGAAGATCTCCCTCAACGTCACCCATTCCATCGCCCAACACCGCCGCTGGTCCTGCGTCTACAACGTCCGCCTGGCACTCATTCGAACCCCCAGCACAACCCTTCCGACCATACTCAGTTTTTTGCCAGAGTTGAACGCGACCGACCTCCGCGATCTAGCCGCACCCGGCATCGTCTCCGAGCCCCTCCGCAAATATCTCCAGGCGGAACTTGACCGACGATCCAACGCATCTGAATAGCAAGCTCCTCTACTCCCGCGTCAAGTGATCGCCTTTTTACTCGTGGTCGGAACGCCACCCGAGCACGAAAGAATTATTCCTACGTCTATACGTTTGGCGTATGCTTCGCCCCATTAAGCATCGGCGAAGCTTCCACAACCCAATCGATTCGGGTGCGCAAGAGGGGGCGAACGGGCCAAACCATGAGCGGTGGAGACCATCCACGAAGGTCGGAGCGCCGCTGGGCGCCCCGCTATAACTACCGCACCGATCTCGAGATCGAATGGGGTTCAGCCGTTCTCCGCGCCCGCACTCGTGACATCAGCTCCAACGGCATGTTCATCGAATCGAACGACCCGCTCTGGGTCGGTGCCGGGTTCACCGCCCGCATCGGCGTCGAAATGCCCGTCAAAGTCGATTGCTTCGTGAAGCGCGTCGAGCCCGGTCTGGGAATGGGAGTTGCTGTAGTCGTCGCCGAAGAACACCGCGATCGCTTCCAGGACCTCCTCTCCCACGTTTCCACGAAACCCGGCTGATCGCTCACCGCGCCGCCAGTCAGCATTCACAAGTCACCAGTCACTCTGTTGTTGACCCCCATCCCCTTCGCCAGCTATTTTGACCTTTCCACATTTAACTCTTAACGATGACCCGTTGCCTGGACTGCGGTTCCGAACGAAGCACCGATCAATGCCCCTCCTGTGGCCTAACTTCCGCTGCGGCCGAGGTTATGTTCCGCCGCCACCTTGTTTCCCGTACAGCGATCTTCTTGCTCGGTTCCCTGGCGTTTCCGTACGTCAGCCAGATCTTCCCGCCGCTCGACATCGACCTGATGCTGATCTTTTTCGGTGTGATTTTCTTCACGGCGCTCTTTCTCGCGGTCATTCTCGAACAGCGCGCGCGCAATCGGAAGGAAATCGAGGTTTTGAAGCGAATCTACGCTGGGTTCATTCCGCTGCCGTGGATTCTCGCGGCCACGCTCTTCGTCAACGGCCGACTCGACAACGCGAAGAATATCGTTTACCACCCCACTGCCGTGGTCGGTCGCTTCAATATGAAGGGATTGGTGCGCGGGACACGGCGGCTCTCGGTTCGGTCCTGGCGGCCGGGCCAGGCGTACGAGCGTTTAGCGGTAGACACCGACGACTTCGATCGGTTCAACGTCGGCGATCTCGTGGAAGTCGCCGTGGAGCCCGGAGCACTGGGCATCCCCTGGTATTACGGTGTGTACCGGCGATAGGGATTTGCCGACGTCATTACTTCGTTGCTTCTTTG
>Ga0206939_10084_pt1 | contig 27870 bp, 22 predicted proteins | sample Alteio_BWOrgHeat_10_FD_152921 | JGI IMG/M metagenome (GOLD analysis project Ga0206939, IMG submission 152921) | Enriched cells from forest soil in Barre Woods Harvard Forest LTER site, Petersham, Massachusetts, United States -... | ecosystem: Environmental > Terrestrial > Soil > Temperate forest >... | reverse complement strand
GTAGCGATCAGTGTTGCTGCAAGCAAGAGCAAGGCTACTGAAATCAGAGTCAATGAATCGGAAGCACCGACGCCGTAAAGTTGATTCACCAGCAAGGGGCGCAGCGCCGACGAACCGGCGAGGCCAACCGCGATGCCAATCGATGCGATGAGAAATCCGTGGCTGAGAGCGAGATGCAGAATGTCGCGGCGTTGCGCGCCGAGAGCCATGCGCAAACCGATTTCGTGAGTTCCCTTCGTCACCCGATACGCGGTCACGCTGTAAACACCGACAAACGACAATACGAGCGCCGCTAAGGCGAACAGTCCCAACAAAGTCGTAGCGAATCTTTGGCGGACCAAAGATTGCGACACCAAATCCGTCATTGGCTCGACAGCGTAGATCGCAACATCACCGTTCAAAGCTCGCAGTTGCTCGCTGACTGCGGAGGCGACCGCAAGCGGATTGCCGGCCGTTCGAACGACGGCTGTCGATCCTGCGTAGCCGGGAATATAGATCGTTCCCGCCGGTTCGAGAGCGAGATCGCCGTCGTGAACTGTGCCGACGACTCCAACGATGGTTGCCCATTTTTCGTCGTTGCCGATCTGCGCGCCAATCGGGTTGCGGCCGGCAAAAAAGCGGTGCGCGAGAGCTTCATCAATGATTCGAACGGCGCCGGGATCGAGCCAGTTCGTTGCGCGCATGTCGGCTTCGGCAAAGAAGCGGCCGGCGATCAGTGGGATTTTGAGCGTATCGAAATATTTTGGAGTGATGTAGAGCACAGCTGCGTGCGGCTCGGGATCTGATGGAGCCGCATGACTGTCGCGAATGTCGAATGTGGTGCTGTAATTGTCGGAGGTGAACGGCGCGCCGGTCGCGAGTGCTGCGTGGGTGACTCCCGGAACTTCAGACAAGCGCTCCAGGATAGCTTTCGATAATGGGATTGGATTTTCGGAGACAGCGGGCGGAAAGGAAAGCCGTGCTGTGAGGATTCCATGCTGATCGAATCCGAGGGGAACGTGCAGCAACCTTTGGAAGCTACGCAGCAATAATCCGGAACCGGCAAGCAAGATCAGGGCGAATGCAATTTCCGCGATCACAAGGACGCGCGAAAATCTTTGATGCTGACGATCGTTGCCGACGCGGACTCCTGATTTCATCGCTTCGAAAGGATCGGAGCGCGTCGAAAAGATGGCCGGAGCGAGGCCACAAAGCACTGACGTCGCGATCGAGAGAGCCAGGGCGAAGCCTAGAACGACGGAATCGATTGGAATCGAAGTAAATCCGGGAATATCGGGAGGAGCGAAGCGGATGATCGCCAGGATACCGATGCGGGCGAGCGCCGCGCCCAAGACGCCAGCGCTGAGCGACACCAGCAGGCTTTCCGTGAGCAGTTGAGCGATCAGGCGCGGACGCGGCGCGCCCAGACTCATACGCGTGGCAATTTCGTACCGGCGAGCGACGTTGCGACTGAGCAGGAGATTGGCGACATTCAAGCCGGCGATCAGCAAGACGAGAAATACCGCGCCCAGCAAGATGTTGAGAGGCTTACGCATGTCTCCGGATTTTTCTTCGGCGATGGGGCGGATTTCGACGCCGAACTTGGAATCGTCGTCATTGAAACGCGCGACAGAGGTCTGCATCGCGGCGCGCGCCTGCTCGATCGTGACGCCATCGCGAAGACGCGCCAGCACGGAGTAGTCGACATACCAACGATATTTCTCGGCGGCGGATTCCGACGTAATCGCAACGGGAATCCAGACATCGGGATGAGGAAAAAACATGTTGTCGAGATTCGAACTCATCACACCGATGATTTCGTAAGAGCTACCGTCCAAGCACAGCGTCTTTCCGATCGCTTTGGGATCGCGAGCGAACAGTTTTTGCCAGAGGGCCTCGCCGAGAAGCGCGACGTGCGAATTTCCGGGCGTGTCATCGGCCAGCGTGAAGAGACGCCCGCTCAGTGGTTCGACTCCCAACAGAGGAAAGAGTCCGGCGGTCGCCTTCATGGCCTGAAGGTGCAAGGCTTGGTCGGTCGAAGTAAGTGTCAGATTTGCAGGTTTGAACGCCGCTGTGGATTCAAAGATTTCAGCGCGCTCGCTGTACTCACGGAACTGTAGCGGGGAGACTTTCGCGCGGGGCATGCCAAAATCGAAAAGCTGATCGTGCAGCGCGACGACGCGATTTGGTTCGCGGATGGGCAGTGGCTTGAGAAGCACGGCGTTGACGACGCTGAAAATCGCGGTCGTGGAGCCGATGCCGAGAGCGAGGGTGAGGATGGCGACGGCGCTGAACGCGGGTGTGCGGCGCAACGTGCGGAATGCGTAGTGAATGTCCTGAGCGATGGAGTCGACGTAATGGCCGCTGCGAATCTCGCGAACGTTTTCTTTGACTTGCTCGACGCCGCCGAGTTCGATCTTTGCAGCGCGGCGAGCTTCGGCTGCGCCTAGTCCAGAGGCGATTTTTTCTTCGGTGAGGAGGTCGAGATAGGAGCGAAGTTCTGCGTCAACGTCGCGCTCGGCGTGATCGCGACGAAACAAATTGCGTACGAGACTTTTTGTGCGCGAGAAGAGCGGCACGTCTTAGCCTCACTCGTGGCGCAGAGCTAGTATCGGGTCAACACGCGTCGCTCGTGCAGCAGGCAAAAAGCTGGCGACGGCAGTCGCGGCAAGTAAAACGGCGCTGATGGCGACGAACGTCGTAGGGTCGTAGGGACTGACGCCAACGAGCATGCTGCGGACGGCCGGAGCGGCAACGAGCGCGATCGCCAAGCCGACGAGCAATCCTGAGCCAGCGAGAATCAAGCCGTTCGCGAGAACCATGCGTAAGACCTGGATGCGCTGCGCGCCCAGGGTCATGCGGATTCCGATTTCCTGTGTGCGGCGGCCCACCATGAATGAGACGACGCCGTAAAGACCGACTGTAGCGAGCGACATAGCCACAAAACCAAAGGCGCCTCCCAACACCGCGACGATTCTGGGCAAGAACAAACCCTGCTGAGAAACCAGATCGGTCATTTTGTAGATGGAAACGGGGGATATGTTTGCATCGAGCGCGGCGATTTCGGAGCGAATGGCGGAGAGAGTGACGATCAGTTCGGCGTCGGAGCGAACGACAAGCGTCGCTTTCGAAGAGCCTTGCTGAACGTACGGGACGTAGAACACCGGAGGCGGCGGCGTACCAAGTTGATCGCCGACACTCGAATCTTTTGAGATGCCGACGATCTGGATGGGCAGATTGTCGCGAAGCCGGATAATGTGGCCGAGGGCTTTGCTGATGTCGCCTGCACCGGCGATGAAGTTCCGCACGAGCGTTTCGTTGACGACGGCAACGAGTGGAGATTTTTTTGTGTCGGTGACGGCGAATTCGCGGCCGTAGAGAATCGGGATTTGCATCGTGGAGAAGTATTTCGGATCGACCTCGCTGGTGACGACGTCCTGAAATTTTTCGCCGCCGGGGGCAGTATAGCCGTCGATAGACAGATCCCACGAATCTTCTGCAAGAAATGGAGCTTTGGCGGCGACTGTTGCCGACGTGACACCGGGAAGCGCGGCGACGCGCTGGAGCAATTGCTCGTGAAATCGGCTGGCCTGATCGGTGGAATAGCCCTGAAGAAGCGGATCAATGGTGACCAGCAACAAGTGATGCGGATTGAAGCCGACGTCAACATTTTGCGCGCGGCTGAAAGATTTGAGAAAGAGGCCGCCGACCATGAGGAGCACGACGGAAAGCGCGATCTGACCGCCGATGAGCACGCGGCGAGCGACCGCACTGAAGGAGCGGCTCGCAGACGCTGCCGATCGCGTCGACATCACGGCGCTCCATGCTTCCTTGACCGCCATGAATGCAGGCGCAAGCCCAAAGAGCAAGACGGCAACGGCCGAGGCAATCACGACGCAAATGAACGTGCGCATATCGAGCCGAAAGTCCGGGCCTTCGGGTCTTTCGCTCAACGGCATGAGCACGTGGAATCCCTGGATGCAGCCGTAGGCAAGCAGAGTTCCTGCGGCACCGCCGAATGCGGCGAGGACCGCGCTTTCCGTGAGGAATTGGCGTACGAGACGCGCGCGAGAAGCACCGAGTGCGATACGCGTGGCGGTCTCTTTCAGCCGCGACGTGGCGCGCGCCATCAAGAGGCTGGCGACGTTGGCGCAGGCAATTACGAGAACAAGGACGACCAGTGCGCCGAGAATCGAGGGCATGGCAACAAGTCCTGTTTCCATGCGGCGGGCTAGTTCGGTGCGCACGATCGCGACAGAATCTTTGTTGCTCTCAGGATGTTCACGTTCGAGGCCGGACATGATGACGTTCATTTCGGCTTGCGCTTGCGCGACGGTAATTCCGGGATTCAGGCGGCCATACATGGAGTAGCTGCGATAGGTGCGCTGTTTGAGGATGTCGACGCCGTCGGCAGTTATCTCGGCGCTCATCATATTGGGAACAAAAATTTCGGGACGAAAGAAGAGGTCGGTGCCGGTGAACGATTGCGGAGTGACACCGACGATCGTGAAGCTGTGGCCGTTGAGCTTGATCTGTTTTCCGGCAATTGCGGGATCTTTGGCGAAAACGCGATTCCATAGCGAGTAGCTGATGATCGCTACGGGAAATTTGTCTGGGACTGCGTCTTCTTCGGGGAGAAAGTCGCGCCCGACGATCGGCCTGATTTGGAGCGTGGATAACAAATTGCCGGACACCATCGCGCCATAGACATTTTCGGGCCTGCTGCCTGGCGCGACAGCGGAAGAGTTCATGCCGGCGGAAATTGGCTGCGAAATGGCAAGACTCTGAAATGATCTTGCGCGCGCGCGGAAGTCGACGTAGTCGAGATAGGAGCTGCCACCGTAACGCGAGAGCTTGGAGGCGGCGGTGTCGACGACGATGATTTCACCGGCGTTGGGGACGGGCAGCGGGCGCAGGATGAGCGCGTCAGCAATGCTGAAGATGGCGGCATTGGCGCCGATGCCGAGCGCGAGCGAGAGTACGACGATGAGGGTGAAGACGGGATTTCTGCGAATGTTGCGGAAGGCGAGAAGGAGATCGCGCCAAAGCATTTCGATGTGATGGCCGGCGCGCGCGTCGCGAACGTTTTCTTTGACTTGCTCGAGGCCGCCTGACTCAATTTGGGCTTTGCGGTGCGCTTCTTCGGGAGCGAGTCCTTGGGCGCGATTTTCATCGGTGAGGAGATCGGTGTAAGAGCGGAGTTCGGCATCGAGGTCGGACTCGGCGTGTTTGCGGCGGAAGAGGTTGCGCTTGAGGCTGGCGAGATGCGTGAAGAGGCTCATGACGATGCTCCGTTGTAACTCGATTGTGGCTAGTTGGACTCCAGCGCACGGGCGATGGCGAGGGAGATGCGGGACCAGCGTTTGGTTTCGGAGTTGAGCCGGCGGCGGCCGGCGGCGGTGAGTTTGTAGTATTTGGCGCGGCGATTGTTTTCGGATTCGCCCCAGCTGGCGGCGAGCCAGCCTTGCTCTTCCATGCGGTGAAGTGCGGGAAAGAGCGAGCCGGGTTTGACGTCGAAGGTGCCTTTGGTGATTTGGCCGATGCGGCGGGAGATGCCTAGGCCGTGGAGTTCGGTGAGGGCCAGGGATTTGAGGATAAGCATGTCGAGGGTGCCGAGGAGGAGGTTGGTTTGGTCGGGGGACATGGGCGGTATTCTCGCTTATATAGACGGTCTTTAGGGGGAAAGGTTTCGTGAGATTTGAGCGTGGTATAGATAGTCGATAGGAGCGGGCGGGTGGTCGTTTTGGGACTTGGTGGGTCTAAACCCCGCGATCCGGGCAGCGATCGCGGCTCAGGTTGGCGATCGTGTGAATGCAGTTAGTTCGCTGGAGTTGCAGAGTGTGCGGCGGATTCGGCGGATTTCAGCAGCGCGTCGAGGGCGGGGCGGTCGTAGAGGTGGCCAGCGGCGATTACAGCTGAGATTTTGCGGGTGTTATGGATGTCGGTGAGCGGGTCGGCGTCGAGCAGCACCAGGTCGGCGAGTTTGCCTTTGGCGATTGAGCCTTGGGTGGATTCGGTGCCGAAGAATTTTGCGGGATTGCTGGTCGCGGTTTGCAGGGCTTCCATTGGAGTGAAGCCGGACTCGACGAAATTGGCGAGTTCGTCGTGGAGGCTGAAGCCGGGGAGGATGTAGATGCCGGGAGCAGTGTCGGTTCCTGCGAGGAACGGAACGCCGGCGTGGTGCATGTCGGCGACCATTTTCAAGTTGCGCGCGAAATATTCCTTGCGGAGTGCGAGCGGATCTTTCTGCAACTCGGGAATCATTTCGTCGTAGAAGCGCTTCCATGTGACATCGCGCCAGTACGCGGGGACGTATTTGCCGAGCGGATCGTGGGCGAGATCGCGCTGGTCGAGAAATGTGCCGCCGCGCTGCCAGGCGAGCGTTGGACATTGCCAGGTTTGTGTTTTTGCGAGCAGAGCCAGCAACGCGGCGCATTTTTTCTGGTCGGTGGTGCTTAGCAGAAGTTTTGTGTTGCCCTGCCCGTCGATGAATTTCTGTTCTTCACTGGAGCAGCCTTCGAAGCTGCCCATCAGGTGCTCAATGCTTTTTTGGCCAGCGGACACCGCTTCGGTAATGCGGACTTTGTCCGGGACGTGGCCGACGAAGGGGAGATTTTGTTTGTGGGCTTCGGCGGCGGCGGCGAGATAGGCGTCGTGAAAGATGACCGACTGAACCTTGATGAAGTCGGAGCCTTGCAATTGGAGCTGATCGACGGCGGCGCGCGCGGAATCCGGAGTGGTGACGGCGATCGAGCTGGGGAAGCGGAGCTTTCCGCTGGGAAGAACGGCGTCGAGCATCGGTCCGCTGACGATCATGCGCGGTCCGGGAATTTTTCCGGCGGCGATTTGTTTGCGCCAGTCGAGGAGCACGGGGAGATCGCCGCCCATGTCGCGCACGCCGGTGACGCCATTGGCGACGAAGAGCGGGAGGATAATCTCGCGGCCGCCGGGGAACCAGTCGCCGAATGCGGAGTGGACGTGCATGTCCCACAAGCCGGGAATGAGGAATTTGCCGTGGCCGTCGATGAGGCGCGTGTTGCCGGGCATCTTGACCATCGCGCCGATGAGGACGGTGCCAATGTGATCGCCTTCGATGATGACGGTGGCGTCATGTTCGACGGCGGATGTGGCGGGATTGATCAGCGTGACGTGAGCGATCGCGATGGGGGCGGACTGTGCGGCATCATTTTGAGCTGAAGCGACGCCGACCGAAATGGCGACGGTGATGATGAGCGTTGCGAGCGATGCTGGGAAGCGCATCGCGAGAGATTACTACGGATTTGAAGTGTGGCGGCGAGCGGCAAATCCCCACCCTCGAAAAACGAGGGTGGGGCACACGCACCCGACAGAGCGTGACGCGTCGACCTCGAGGCGAGACGAAGCTTCGTTTTCTTTCAATAAAAAGGCAACGGCGCCCTTCGCGTTTTGCGGGGGCGCCGTTGAAAGTTGCGGCGCCGGCTTTGTGGGCCGGCGCTCTGAGTTGTTTAGTTGACGACGAGCGTCAGAGTCGTCTTTGCCGAGGTCGAGCCGGACGTCGCGGTCACCGTCAGGGTGTAGCTGCCTGCGGGAGTGCCGGTTTGCGCGGGAGGCGGAGGAGGAGTCGAGCTCGAGCCGCCGCCGCAGCCGACGAGAACGGTGGCTGCTACGATCGGCATCAGGATGAGGCAGAGCGACATCGCAACGCGCAGGGTGCGTGCGCGGCCGGCCGGATTCTGCATCCAGCCGATCATCATAGCGATGACGAAGAGAAGCGCGATCGACGCCATCGGAGCGATTTGCAGTAATGACGGCGGCCGCATCTTGGTTGAAGGCTGATGGAACGGAACCATCTGGGTGCGAGCCGTCGTGGTGACGCTCACTTTGAATGTGCCTGCGGCGGCCGCGGTGACTGCGACCGAAGCCGGAGCCGCAGAGCAAGTGGCATCCGTCGGTGCGCCGGTGCAGGTGATGGTGGCGGTAACCGACTGGTTGCCGCTCACGCTGAGATTGTAGGTGGCGGTTGCGCCCGCAGTTACCGTCTGTGAGGACGACGAGTCGGTGTCCTTGACCGTGAGGCTCAGGGTCGCAGCACCACCGGTGCCGTTGAGTGTAACCGTGGAAGGCGTGCCGACGTTGCTCATGACGTTGAGCGTTGCGGTGCGCGCTCCAGTTGCGGTCGGCTTGAATCCGACGTTGATGGTGCAGGTCGCGGCAGGAGCGATGCCAGCCACGCTGACGCAGTTGTCGGTTTCGGAGAAGTCGCCCGCGTTGGCGCCAGTGATTGTGATGCCGCCAGCTGCGATGATCGTGGCGACGTTGCCACCGTTAGTCAGCGTGACGGGCTGCGTCGCTGCTGCGGTGTTCACCGTCGTGCTGGCGAAGGTCAGGGTCGTCGGGTTGAGGGTCGCCATCGGCGTGCCGCCGGTTCCCGAAAGAGCGGATTGAGGCGAACCGAAGGCGTTGCTGGCAACTACGATCGCCGCAGTGCGGTTGCCGAGCACGCTCGGAGTGAATACGACGTTGACGGTGCAGGTGCCGTTCGGCGCGACTGGGGCCGTCGTGCAGGTGTTGGTACCGGGTGCGAAGTCGGCTGCGTCGGCGCCGGTGATCGAAAAGCCCGTGATGGTAAGCGCTGCGCCGCCAGTGTTGGTGATCGTGATGGGAGCCGGGGCAGAGGGGGTAGTTAGCGGCTCGGCAGCGAAGACAAGAGGATTCGGGCTCAAAGAAACAAGCGGAACCGCTGCGTTGCTGGCGAGAGCTGCGACGCTGCGGACACGGTTGTTCTGCGAATCGCCGATGAGAACATCCGAAGTGGTGTTCGCGGCCGCGTCAGGCAACAGAGCGAGTCCCTGAGGAACGTTGAGGGTCGCCCCAAGCGCTGCAGCGCCGTCGCCGCTGAAACCAGCGACGCCCTTGGTTCCGGCGACGGTGTTGATGTTGCCGGTGGCGGCCGTCACTTTTCGGACGGTTTGATTCGTGGTGTCGGAGAAGAAGACGTTCTCGGCATGATCGACGACGATGGCGAACGGAGTCGCGATTTCGGCGCTCGTTGCTGCCGCGCCGTCACCGTTGTCGCCTGACGTCCCGTTGCCCACAATCGTGTAGATCGAACCCGCCGTCATTGCCGGAGTAGCAACATCGATCGCAGGCACTTCGCGGATGCGGTGATTGCCGGCGTCGGCGATGAAGAGGTTGTTGTAGATGTCGACGTAGATACCCGTCGGGCCGCTGAGTTGCGCCGCGAGGGCTGGGCCAGCTTCTCCACTAAAGCCTGCGCCAGCGGTGGTTCCGGCTACGATGTAAGCGTTGCCCACGACCAGGGCGCCATTGGCGACCGCTGGAACTTCCCAGATGACGCTGTTCGTTTTGTCGGAGAAGAAAACGTTGCCGTGAGAGTCGACGGCGACGCTATTGACGGCACCGATCTTGGTGCTAACGGCGGGAGCTCCCGCTACACCGAAGCCGCACACCGGCGGGTTCGCGGAGCTGTCAGCAATGGGCACCGCCGGTTCGACACCAGCGATCGTCGTAATGCCCGTGGAACCGATTTTTCGCACGAGGCAGTTTGCGGTGTCCGCGATGTAAACGTTGCCCGCGGCATCGGTGGTAACGCCGAGCGCGCCGTTGAGGAAAATGGGGTTGTTCAGGAAGCCGTTGGCTTCGGGCGAACCCGCTATCGTCGACATGTTTCCAGTTGCTTTAGTGGCCTTGCGAACGAGATCGTTCAGGCTATCCGCCACGTAGATGTTTCCTGTGGCGTCGACGTTGACACCGGCCGGAGTGTTGAGTTCTCCCCCGGTTGCTAACGCGCCATCACCGCCGAAAGACACGTGGCCGTTTCCGGCGATCGTGTAAATGTCGTTCGCCGTCATGCCATTGGCGGTGGTGGATGGGACTTCACGCACGGCGTTGCTGCCGTCATCTGAAATGAAGATATTGCCGCTTCCATCGACGTAGGTGCCGGCCGGGAAAGTGAGCGTGGCGCTCGTGGCTGCGTGGGTATCCCCTGAATACCCGTGCTGAAGGAGACTGCCCGCGACGACGCTGATGTTGCCGCCTGAGACTTTGCGGATGACTTGGTTGATCGTGTCGCAGAAGTAGACATTGCCCGCGGTATCGATGGCGAGCCCCTTCGGCTCGTTGAGCGCGACGGCTGTCGCAACGCCAGTCGCGACCGGTGGATTTGGTCCGGTCAACGAAGGGCCGCTATATGTCTGCGCAACGCCTGCCACTGTCGTAATGTCAGCCGTCGTCGCCGAAACCACGCGAACCACGTTATTGTTCATCGGCTGGCCCATCTGCGTGTTGGGATTCCCGTTTGCGTCGAAGTTGTTGCCGAGATCGGCGATGTAAACGTTGTTGCCGGGATCGACGGCAACATCGAATGGGCCGTAGAGCAAGCCGCCGCGTGCGGCTGTTCCGTCAGTAGCGTAGCCGCCCGGCGGAGGATTCGGGGCCGCGCCGGTGGTGCCGCCCGCAAAAACGTAGATATTGCCAGGCGTCAGAGGAGCGGCGAGACCGGCAGGAAGGTTAGTAGTAGTGTTGCCCGCGCCGATCACGACGCGAACTTCGTTATTGCCGCGATCCGCGATGTACATGTTTCCGTGGGTATCGAAAGCGCAGCCATCCGGAAAGTGGAGGTTCGCCGAGAGCGCCGGACCGTTGTCGCCACCATAAATTTGGTTGGTGGCGCTCGGAATGCCCACAGCCGTGTAGATGTTGCCGGCCACCACGGGACCCGTCAGGCTGGGAGGCGCGACGGCAGCGGTGCCGATGATGACGCGGATGACCGCGTTATCCGAATCGGCGACGAAAACGTTGTCATGCCCGTCGATGCACATGCCGCTGGGCTGATTCATCTGAGCTTTCACGGCTGGACCGCCATCGCCCGAGAAACCCGTCGTGCCGGTGCCGGCGAAAACGCTCATCAAGCCGGTCGCGGAGTCGATCTTGATCACACGAGAATAGGTGTTGTCGAGGATGTACGCGTTGTTCGCGCTGTCCCTATGCACCGCCACCGGGCTGCCGATACTGCCGCCGGTAGGCGTCAGGCCAACCGGGCCACCGCCGATAATCGTCGTAATATTTTGGGCGTGAGTAGACACGCTGCCGAAGATCAAACAGGCAAGGGCCCATGCAGCCAAACGAGCGTAATTCTTCATCGATGATTGCCTTCCTACGGTGGACTTTGAGCGCAAAGCGCTCATGATTTCGCAAAACTTCCGGGCACAAGGGACAACCGCGGTTTCTCTCTTCGCGCGACGAGAATAAATCCCACCCGAGACAAAACCCAATAGTACGGATTCAAACCGCCGTTGGTACTAAGGGAGAGGCCTCCAATAGTACTTTCCATTGGTATTCGTCCTAAGAGACAACAATCGCGAGGACAAATGTGCTCGGTCTTGTAATTATGATGAGGCAACCCTATCGAACGGCTGCCAAAACTCGTGCGATATTCGTGTCGATAAATACAGCCAACACTGTACGCAGCTCGATATCGCAATTTGCGATGGATTTTGAGCCGATGGGGCCATTCCCGGGCAAACACTGCAGAATGTTGCAGAAAACCACCACGTGACCCATCTCCCATTCCGGCATCAAATTGACGGCTAATTCGAGTGGCTGCTACATTGCTTCATTTGGTATTCCAGGGCTTAACTCATTGAATCGACATGTTGCGGTGTGGATGGTTGCGGCGACAGTGGCGGCATTCGGCGGCTCAGGCTGCGGCCGCGGCAGCAAAATCAGCACGAAAACCACCGTCGCTCCCAGCGAGAAACCGGTAATTAAGGACGCGACACGCGAAGAGCTCCTCGACAAGTACAATCTCTACGCCCAAAACATCAAGACCGTGAACGCAACGGTCGTGCTGAAGCCGACCGCCGGCTCGAAATACAGCGGCGTCATCGAGGAATATCACGAGGTCAAAGCGTTTTTGTTGGCATCGCGCCCCGCAAGCATTCGCATGATCGGGCAGGCGCCGGTGATCGGCACGACGGTGTTCGACATGGCCAGCGACGGCGAAACGTTCCGCGTTTCGGTGCCGTCCAAAAACAAGTTCCTTGTGGGCTATGTGACGGGTGAATTCAACAGCAGCAAGCCGATCGAAAATCTGCGGCCTCAGCATCTGCTCGATGCGCTGCTGTGGCCCGAAATCCGTAAAGAGGAATCCGTTCTGTTTGAAGAGTTCGACGATGAGACCGCGCGGTTCTACGTGCTGACAGTTTTGCGCGGTGGCTATCGCACCGAAATTCTGCGCAAGATCTGGTTCGACCGCGCCGACCTGCAAGTGTCGCGCTTCCAGACATTCGCGCCAAAAGGCTTGCTCGTCTCCGACGTGCGTTATTCCGATTGGCAACCCGTCGATCCAGCACAGGCTGGCGCGGCTGTGAGCGGCCCGGTCACGACGTTCGCACACAACATCCGCATCGACCGCCCGCACGACGACTATCGCCTCGACCTGCAAGTCTCAAAAATCGTGTTGAACTCCGACATTCCCGCCGACCGCTTCAAACTGGAGCAACCCACGGGCAGCGAGCTCGTGAACGTCGTGCCAAGCAGCCAGGGCGAAGGAACCAAACAGCAATGATGGGCGAACTGATCGCGCGCAATCTGCTGCATCGCCCGCTTCGCACATTGATTGGCGTAACCGCGGTTGCCGTGGAAGTCGCGCTCGTGGTGCTCATCGTCGGTCTCACGTCGGGGCTGCTGGCCGAAAGCGCCAAACGCATCCAGGGCATCGGCGCCGACATCGTGCTCCAGCCTCCCGCCGCCTCGATCTTCCTTGGATTCAGCGGCTCGCCCATGCCGATGAAAATCGGCGAAAAACTCGAAACCTTAAAATATGTTCAGGCGGTCGCCCCGGCATTGCTCCAGTTCAATTCAACCGGCGGGATTGAGACGGTCTACGGCATCGACAAGGACTCGTTTCACGCCGTGTCGGGCGGCTTTGTTTTTTTGACCGGTCACGACATGGAAGGCCCCGACGACATGATCGTGGACGATTGGGAAGCCCGCGCGAAAAAACTGAAAGTCGGGGATACATACAATCTGCTGAACCACGACTGGAAAGTCGTGGCGGTCGTAGAACATGGCAAGGGCTCACGTATTTTCGTACCGATCCTGACACTTCAGGAGTTGGTCGGCGCGCGTGAAAAAGCTTCGATTTTTTTGTTGAAGTGCACACGGCCCGAGCACACCGACGATGTGACCGACGAAATCAAAGCGATTTTTCCGGGCTACACCATCCGGCCGCTCGCACAATTGGCCTCGTTGCTTACATCCACGAATGTCCCGGGCCTCGAGCCGTTCATCCACTCGATGATTGGGCTGGCGGTATCAATCGGCCTCCTCGTCATTTTCTTGACCATGTACACGACCGTCGTCGAGCGCACGCGTGATATCGGCGTCCTGAAATCGATCGGAGCGAATCGCGCCTTCATCATTCGCTCGCTGCTCACCGAATCGGCGGTGCTGTGCCTCCTTGGCATCGTGGCCGGAGTCGGGCTCAGCTACGTCATTCGCGCTGCATTTCTCGCCGGATTCCCGACGCTCTCGATCCTGATCACGGTCCCGTGGATTTTACGTGCGGGCGCGATTGCGCTTGCCGGCGCCATCATCGGCGCCACCTATCCCGCTTGGATCGCGAGCCGCAAAGACGCCGTCGAGGCGCTTTCTTACGACTGATTTTGTTGTCGCGCAAGCCTTCAGTTACCTAGGCAGCGAGCGGCAAACGCAGCTACAATACTTACCCAACGACGGATCGCATCTTTCCAGGGATAAGCCAGGGCCAAAAACGAGTGGAGTCGATACTTAAAACCGAAGGACTGTGGAAGTTGTATCGCGCGGGCAAGGTGGAAGTGCCGGCGCTGCGCGGCGTTAACTTCCAGGTCGCGCCCGGCGAATCGGTTGCCGTCATGGGCCCGTCAGGATGCGGGAAATCATCGCTGCTGTATGTGATCGGCGGGCTCGCGCAGGCTTCGCGCGGCCATGTTTTTGTGGACGGCAACGATCTCACCGACATGAGCGACGCGGCACGCACAAAACTGCGGCGCCACAAGATTGGTTTCGTGTTCCAGCGATTTAATTTGCTGCCTACGCTGACGGCGAAGGGTAATATCGCGATCGCGCAGTTCATTCACGGAGACGGCTTCGACCCGCATCGCTTCGATGTCGTCACGAAAATGCTCGGGCTCGAGGGACGCTTGCACCACAAACCGTCTGAGCTTTCCGGTGGCGAGCAGCAGCGCGTGGCGATCGCACGCGCCATCATCAACGAACCAAAAATCTTGCTTGCCGACGAGCCGACGGGTAATCTCGACTCGAAAAATTCCGACATCGTGCTCGAGATGCTGCGGCAATTGAATAAAGATCTGGGCCAAACGATCGTGATGATCACGCACAATCCGGAAGCCGTCACCTACTTCGACCGCGTCGTGCATATGCGCGATGGCGTGATCGTCGACGGCGTCCCTGCCGACTGAAATGGCCAGCCTCAAAACGATTCTCGGACGCACGTTTTTCTGGTCGTATGAGCGCGGCACATGGCAATACGACCTCGCCGTCATCGTCATTCTGATTTTCGTGCTGGGGACTCCGCCTCGCTGGTTTCATGACGAGCCTCAAGTGGGCCTGCCGACTGTTCCCGCGCAGGTCGAACTCGTCGCCGGTACGGAGAAGGATTCTCAACAGACCTATCGTATCGACGCGCGGGTTCTCGCCCCGCCTGAACAGACTCCAGCGCTCCAGAACGACCTTCACAACGCGCTGAAGAAGGCGCTTCCCTCTTTGCGCGACGGACGCTTCTCGATTTTGAAGATCGATCCTGTACGCGATGGAGACGGCAACGTCATCGCCTATCAGGTCGAAATTCGCCGCTAGTTTCGAACCCGCTGCGGACCTTGAGCCCACTTTGAATAAAGGCTCCGAGCCACGCCCCGGCGGAAACGTTCCAGCCCGTCCATGCATCTTTTCTATGTGCTACGATCACTTCCGCAAAAAACGTCGGCCAAATATCGGCCCCAGGTGCTCACTTTGAAACCAAAAATCTGGCTTGCGGCGCTCGCGCCGGGCTTGCTCTCGTGCGTCATTTCCCTTTCCGCCAGCCCGCACCGCGTTCCTGCCGCACAAGGCGGTCAGGCGACGACCGAGGCCGTTCTCGCCACGATGGACAAGGCCGCAGCAGACTTTCGCAGCTTGACCGCGGATATCGAAAACACGAAATACACCGACGTCGTGAAGGATACTTCGGTCGAAAAGGGCCACATCTTCGTCCGCAAAGATTCGAAGATGCGCATCGACATCACCGAGCCCGATCCCCGCACGATTCTCCGCGTCGGCGATTCCCTTTCGGTTTACACGCCGAAGATCAAGCGCGTCGAGGAATACGACCTCTCCAAACATCGCGCCATGGTCGATCAATATGTGTTGCTGGGCTTCGGCACACGCAGTGAGGCTCTGCAAAAGGCTTACGATGTGAAGCTGGCCGGGGAAGATCAGCTGGATGGAAAGAAAGTTTACTTGCTCGAACTGACGCCCAAGTCCGACGATGTAAAACATCAGATTACAAAGATCCAGATGTGGATCGATTCGGCGTCGTGGCTGCCGCTACAGCAGAAATTTTTTGAAACGGGCCCGGGCGATTTCATTCAGTTTCATTACACCAACCTGATGAAGAACCTGAAGATTCCCGATTCGCGGTTCAAGCAGGATTTGCCGAAGGACGTCAACCACGTCAAACCCGGCTGAGAATTTCGTAGCGCATCCAGGCATCACACCCACAAAACAAATTCGCGCCGCCCGGCAGAAGATCGATTGTGTCTTCATGCCGAACGGCGCGAGTTGCTTCGATCGAACTCGTTTTAATCAATAGAGCTCAGATTGCCGCACGCCGCTCCTGTTCCAGCAATCGCTCTTTGCGAGAGATTCCCCAGCGGTATCCGGCGAGATTTCCGTCCTGCCGCACGACTCGGTGGCACGGCACGACGATGGACACGGGATTCGTAGCGCACGCGCGCGCCACCGCTCGCACCGCCTTCGGATCCCCGATCGCTTGCGCAACCTCGGAGTATGTCTTCGTCGTGCCCGAGGGAATGCGCTGGAGCTCCTGCCATACGCGACGTTGAAACGCTGTCGCTTGCACATCGAGCGGCAGTTCCACGCGCGGCGGCTTGCCTTCGACACGCTGTACAATCTCGCCCACCCATTTCTCGAACGAATGCTCCGCCGCGCGGATTTCGGCGCGTGGATATTCTTCCCGCAGTTCTTGCACAAGTTTCGGCTCCGAGTCGCCGAGGTAAACCGCTGAAACCCCGCGCTCGGTCGCCGCAACCAGTACATCTCCCAACTTCGACTTCGTGACGCTGTATCCGATCTTCATGTTCTTGCCTCCTTTTTGATAAGTCGCCGGCGTCATCCCCAGTTGCGCGTTGCTCCGCTCATACACGCGGCTCGATGAGCCATAACCCGTTTCGTAAAGCGCGTCCGTGATTTTGCTTCCGCCGCGCAGCAGCTTCTTGAATTTCGCGAGGCGCAATGTTTCCGCAAGCTCGCGCGGACGCAGTCCGGTCACTTGCATAAAGGCGCGGCGAAGGGTCGCCGTCGTAGTGCCGAGAGACTTCGCGAGCGCGCCAAATCTCACGACATCCTGGTCCGAAGCTGACTCCAGCAGCCTCGTCGCCTTCGCCACCAGCGCGATCGACCCAGCCACTTCGTCCGGCTTGCAGCGCAAGCATGGCCGGTACCCCTGCTGTCTCGCTTCTTCCCTTGTCTTGAAGAAAATCACGTTTTGCCGCAGCGGCCGTCGCGCCGGGCACGATGGCCGGCAATAGATATTGGTCGTCCGCACGCCTAGGACAAACGTTCCGTCCGCTCGATGGTCGCGCGACATTGTCGCTCGCCAGTAGCGCGCAGCCGTGCTTCCGGTGATTCCTGCTACGTGTTGTTTGTTGGTGTGTCTCATCACGTCGCCAAAATAACCCAACGCAAAATCCAAATCTATCCGCAAAGGCGCATCAAAGTGATTTGATGTTTGGGCAGCGAGAATGCGTCAGAACGCAGGATCTTCGCTAGCTTCGATGACTTTCGACGGCGCGGCGGTTCCGGATTTGGCAGCTTTACCATGCGGCGCCGTGATCACCAACAGCACCGCGGCCAGGATGACGGCTGACGCCAGAATTGTGCGCAAGGTTATGTCTTCATGCAGAAACATCCATCCCAGCAACAGCGCCACAATCGGATTCACGAACGCATAAGTCGCTACTCGCGTCGCCGTGCTGTGCTTCAAGATGTAGAGATACGAGGAGAACCCGATCGCTGACCCGAAGCAGATCAGGTAAGTGACTGCAATCCACGATCGCGTCGTAACTGTGGCGAGATGCAGCGCCCCAATCTCTCCCGTGAGCCCGCCGACAATCCATAGAAGCGCTCCGCCGGTCAGACTCTGCATCGCCGAACCCAGCAGCGGCGACGAGGGCATTTTGCCGTGCTTGGCATAAATCGACCCGCAAGCCCAGGCAAACGACCCGACGCCAAGAATAGCAACGCCGACAGGATCGATCCGTCCCGACCCACCGAGTTCCTTCGGACCGACGAGCAGCGCCAGTCCCGCGAATCCAAGCACGAGACCCACAATCACCCGGGGTACCGGCCGCGTACCGGCCGGCCTCAGCCAGTCGATCAAGACCATCCACAACGAGACCGTCGCCACAAGCAGTGCCGCGATTCCCGACGGAACCCGCTCTTCCGCCAGGCAGACGCCCCCATTCCCGACCGCCAATAAAAGGAACCCAGTCACCGTCGTGCTTCTCCACTCGGCCCATGTCGGCCTGGCTTTGGTTTTCCAAAGCAGTATCGGAAACGCAATCAGCCCAAACGTCAGATGCCTTATCCCGGCCACAAGCAATGGCGGAAACGATTCGTCACCAATCCGGATTGCGAGAAACGTCGAGCCCCAGATCACATAGACTGCTGCAAAGGCCGCGAGCAGCAATGAGGGATTCGACGATGCGTGCGAATCGGTCGGTTGGCCGCCGGACGCCCCGCTAAGCCCGCTAAGAATGTCTCTAGGTTGTGCTTCCGTCGTGGCCATGAATGCGGTGGCTGGCCTCACCGAACACCAGCGGTTCCCAGGAATCTATTCCCCGTGCAGTAAATGTTACAGGGCCATTTTGGTGCAACTCACACTGTATTTTTGGAGTCTCCTTCGGCTCTATCCGTTATGCGCCGTCAAACTCAAGACTCCGGTCCGGTCCCATTTTCAATTTCGAGGTTCCAATTTCCGTTTTCCGTACCATTACGAACCGTTTGATCTTAGGACACTTGGCGCGTTTTCCACAGGTTGACGCTCCGGTCGTTCGGTGACATCTTAGCGACCCAACTTTTACACGTTGGGTGCGACTCTCGGTTTCGCTTTTGGTCGGTTCTCTGATCAGGGTCCGCGGTTTTAGCTTCGGTGGGTGTTCGGCGTTAAAATTGATATCGCTGAGGGGCGAATCATGAGGTCCACGAACCTCGCTAGAACTTTTGAGTCATCTGCCATTGACTCAATCCCGGAAGTCCGCGCAACACTCGCCGTCGCTGTGGCTGCCACACCACAGAACACGATAGCCACGCCGGTACCCGCTCTCCGGGTCCAGCCCCTGCTCAGCGAAACCAAGACCCGCCAGTTCGTCCGCGTGCCGACTCACGCCGTCGGCGTGCACCCCGAACATCGCGAGTACCCCCGCGCAACCCTGCGCCTCCCGTTGCGTCTGCGCAGCGTGAACGACGTCCAGGAAAAATTCCCGATCACGCTCGTCACCCGTGATATCAGCTCCAGCGGCGTCTTCTTCCTCTGCCCGAAGCAGTTAGCCGCGGGCACGCGCATCGAAATCGAAATTATTCTCGTCAGCCGCCCGATGGGCCGCGGCAACGTCGTCGTAGCCACCGCCGCCCGCGTGAAGCGCCTCGAACCCGCCGCAACTCCCGGCTGGTACGGTATCGCCGCCCTTTTCGAAGACGTAGTCTTTGACCGCGACGACCGCGTCCCCGTCCGCTACACCAAGTAATTTGGAGTGCGGCGCTCCCGCGCCGCTTTTGCAATCCATTTCCGGCGACCACTCTGCCATCCTGCCCAGCCTAACCGCCCGTAGGGGCACAGCACCGCCGTGCCCCGTCTTCGGTTTCTCACTCTAGCTCTGCTAATCTCCCCAGATGCCCAAGTCCTTCGCCTCTCCCCTCCAAGCCGTCCTCTTCGACTGGGACGGCACCCTCCTCGACTCTTTCGACGCCGACTCCTCCGCCTATCTCGCCATGTTCCGCGAACTCGCCATCCCCTGGGGACTCAGCGAATTAGCCGCCCACTACACTCCTAACTGGCACCACGTCTACCGCGCCGCCAAAATCCCAGTTTCAAAATGGGAAATCGCCGACAAACTCTGGGCCAAGCACTACGCCCATCACGCGCCTAAGCTCGTCCCCGGCGCTCGTCGCATCCTCTCCTGGGTCGCCCGCCGCTATCAACTCGGCCTGGTCACCAGTGGCGACCGTACCCGCGTCCTTCGTCAACTCCGTCTCTTCGGCTTGACCCGCCTCTTCGCCGCCCACGTCTGCGCCGGCGACACCCCGCAAAAGAAGCCGCACCCCGCCCCGCTGCGCCTCGCCCTCAGGCAGATGTGCCTCAACCCGCGCGCGTGCGTCTACGTCGGCGACTCCCCGCACGACTTGGAAATGTCAAAGCGCGCCGGCGTCCGCTCGATCGCCGTCATCGGCCGCTTCCCTACCGAGGCCGGACTTCGCGCCGCCAAACCCGAATTTCTGCTGAATTCACTGAAGGAACTTCCCGAAGTTCTCAAAGCACTAGAAGAATTTTCGTGAGATTGAAGCTTGAATCTGAACGCCAGGCTGAAACAGGTTTCGAGATCCTCCGCGAACCTCAGCGCACTCTGCGCCTCAGCGTTAACTTTTCTCTTTCTGCAGTGAAATGTGGCGAGTTTACCTCCGGACGCCGCCGAGCCTTAACGCTGTGGCGGCGGAGTGGGCGCTCCCGCTGGTGAGGCACCCGCAGGCGCTGCCGTTCCAGTCGCCGCCGGCGTCGTATCCGTCACCGCAGCTGCCAGCGGCTTAAAATCCGTCCACTTGATCACCAGCCGCACCGGAAAATCGCCTTCCTTCACATGCACGGTCTCGTCCGACCGCTCATAATTCGGAAACCAATACTTCCCTCCCACATTTTCCCGATACGTCTCAAACGTCGTGAACGGCATTTGCGCAAACTTCACATCGCCCAGCTCGTTCACCCATTTCCCATACGTCTTCACGACCTCGAGATACTGCGTATCCACCCAAATGATCCCGTCCAGATACGAATGCGCCCGATCCACCATCTTCGGCGTCACTTTGAAAATATAGGTATCGATCTCATCGACCTTTTCCGTTCCGATGTATTTCAAGTCGTATTTCGCCACCTGCGCCGAATTGATCGGAAATAACGGAATCCGTTCGAACGACTTCACATCTTCCGGCTCCAGCGCAAACGTCTTCAGCGATGATTGCGGATGCTCGAGCACCTTGTTCACCACGCGCCCGTCCGGCATTCGCGTCACTTCCGACACCTGCAAAAATTCCCCGATGATCGTCCCCGCGCGGTCGTACTCGCTGATTCGAATCGTCCTCTTCGCCGTAAACGTCGGCCGCACCTCTGCGAACTGATCTTCCTTCGCCACAAATTTTCGAATGATCTCATCGGGCGGCAGCGACGGCGGCTCAACCGCCTCGGGCGTAGTCCCCAGCCGCTTCACATCATGCTCCGGAGGCGGCGTCATCGGCCGCTGCTCCTGCGCCCGCGCTCCAACACAAACGCCCAGCGCCAACACCGCGACGCCCGCCAGCAACCCGACCCTGCACATAACTCTCATATTCATTGAGATGCGCTCACGCTGCTTCGCGCAACCCGAAGCAAATCCCGCGCCCGCCCACAGCTTACTCCACGAAACCCATTCCCGCCTCAACCTGACTTCCCTCCACTCTTTCGCTACAATTTCAAAGCTTGTGGACACCGCAAAAAAAGCATCCCGCTTCTTCGTCACCGGCCTCGTCCAGGGTGTCGGCTTTCGCTTCTTCGCCGTCGCCGAAGCCGAGCGCCTCAACCTCTCCGGTTACGTCCGCAATCGTCGCGACGGCCGCGTCGAAGCCTACGCCGTCGGCACGCCCGAGCAACTCGCGCAATTTCGCGTGCGCCTCGAAAAAGGCCCGCGCCTTTCCAGCGTCCGTTCCGTCGCCGAAGAGCCTGCGGACATCGACCCGCAATTCACGTCCGGTTTCGTCACAACACCAACCTTTTGAATCTCACAGGAGCCCGCAGGCATGGACGACATAAAAAAGTTGATCCGCGAAGTGCACGATTACCCGAAGCCCGGAATCTTGTTCTACGACCTCACCACGGTCCTCAAAGATAAGCAGGGCTTCCACAGTCTGGTCGACCAACTCTGCGGCCACTACGACGGCCACAAAATCGATAAAGTCGCCGGCATCGAAGCCCGCGGCTTCATCTTCGCGCCCGCGCTCGCCTATCGACTCGGCGCCGGCTTCGTCCCCGTTCGAAAACCAAAGAAACTTCCCGCCAAAACGCGCGCCGTTTCCTACGCCCTCGAATACGGCACCGACTCGCTCGAACTCCACGAAGACGCCATCACTCCCGGCGACCGCGTCATCATTTGCGACGACCTCCTCGCCACCGGCGGCACCGCTGCAGCCGCCGCCAAACTCGTCCAGGAACTCGGCGGCAAGGTCGAAGGCCTCGCCTTCGCCGTCGAACTCACCTTCCTCAACGGCCGTAAAAAAATCCCCGGCTTCGACGTCTTCTCCCTAATCCAATACGACAAATAGCGCCCGATAAACTTAGTGTTGTCATCCTGAGGCGCGCGAAGCGCACCGAAGGATCTCAGCACTAAGCGTCGGCATAATCCATCGTTACATCCTTACTTCTTTGCCTCACTACTTCGCCCTTTTCTCTGCCGTACCACCTCAAACAACACCACCCCCGCCGCCACCGACACATTCAGCGACTTCACCGGCCCCACCGTAGGCAACCTCACCACAAAATCGCATCTCTTCCGCGTCAACTCGTGCAGCCCGCGCCCCTCGCCGCCCATCACGATGCCCATGGGCGATGTAAAATCCACCTCCGTATATTCCCGATCGCCCTCTTCATCTAGCCCCACCAGCCAATATCCCGCCTCTTTCAACTCTTCCATCGTCCGCGCCAGATTCGTCACCTTCGCCACCGGCAAGTGCGACAGCGCTCCCGCCGACGCCCGCGCCACCGTATCCGTAAGCCCCGCCGCGCGCCTCTCCGGAATCACCACCCCATGCGCGCCCGCCGCCAGCGACGTTCGAACAATCGCCCCCAAATTGTGCGGATCCTCAACGCCATCCAACAAAACAATCAGCCCCTTCTCGCCACGATCCGCGCCGGCATTCGCCGCTTCCAAAATTTCCTCAATCGATCCCGCGGCCCGCGCCGCCACCAACCCCACAATTCCCTGGTGCTCCTTCGTATCCGCCAGGCGATCGATCTGCGACCGGTCTTCAAACCTCACCGACACATTCCTCGCCCGCGCCATCTGCACAATCTCTTCCACGCGCGTATCCTGGCGTCCCCGCGCAATCACGATGCGGTCAAACGCCCTCCCCGCCTCCAACGCCTCCCGCACCGCATGTATTCCCGTCAACCGATCCACAATCTCTCCCGACATCAAATTAGCGACATCAATAAATAAGCGGCTATCAAAATTTAGCGAGAACTATAAATTGGTGTTGTCACCCTGAGCCGACCGAAGGTCGGCGAAGGATCTCAGCATTCAGTCCTACTATAAAACTCAGCGACGCTCGAAATTCTCGCCGTTCGCCTCTTCACTCCATCACCGAACAAAACTCCACCATCCGCTCCCTCACCGTCTTCACCGCGAACCCCGCCTCCCAAGCCGCATCGATCAACAAAATTACCCGATCCAAATCACCCTCGCCCGACCGCCCCGCCAACGCCAACCGCAACGGATGAAACAATTCCCTTCCTCGAATATCCAACTCCGCTTTCAACTCCGTCACCATCTCGCTGAATCGCTCCGGCGTGCATGCCCCTCCATCCAACACCAACCTCGCCAGCATTCGAATCACATCGCGCGCCGCATACCGCGCCATCACATTGTGCGCCTCAACCTCATTCAACACGCGCCCCGCGTCATACTCAAAAACCAGCCCCAACAAATCCGCGAGCCCATCGCGATCCGCAACCTGCGGCCCCAACAAAAACGCCGCCCGCTCGCACCAATCCAGTCGCGCCGCCTCATCACCGCGCTCCTCAGCCACACCCCACCCGCGCACCGCCAACACCTCCGCCACATCCGCGCCACAAAACGGATTCACCGCAACCGCCTGATTCTCTCCAGGAATTTCGCTCATGGTAGCGCCGGCGTCTCGCCGGCGTTTTTTCGATGCGACGACCCCAATCGCTCAATCATCGACGTCGTTAAATCGATCGCGCCGAAAACCTCTACTTCCCGCTCACCGTCGCCGCCACATGACACGCAATCGCCTCGCCGCGCCCCACCGCATCCACACCTTCATTCGTCTTCGCCTTCAAATGAATCTTCTCGCTCGCCACACCCAGCGCCGTCCCTAGCGCCTCTCTCATCTTCGGAAAATGCGGCCCCAGCTTCGGCCGCTCCAGAATCACCACCGCATCCACCCAATCAATCGAAAACCCCGCGCCATCCAGCAATCCGCGCGCATGCTCCAAAAATTTCAAACTGTCCGCGCCCTTCCACCTCGGATCCGTATCCGGAAAATGCTTCCCGATATCTCCCAGCCCCGCCGCGCCCAACAGTGCATCCGTCAGCGCGTGCGCCAGCACATCTCCATCCGAATGCCCCACCGGCCCCTTGTCGAACGGCACCTCAACTCCGCCGATCATTAATTTCCGCCCCGCCTCCAGCCGATGCAGATCGTACCCAATCCCGCAGCGCACGCTCATTTCGCCGCGCGCCCCTTCCCGCTCGTCGCGCCAGAGCCAGCGCCGCCGGCCGACGCCTGCTCCCGTTCCAGATAAAACTTCGCCAGCTCCATATCCGCCGGCTTCGTAATCTTGATGTTCCGCTCCGACCCCAGCACCACAAATACTTCGAGCCCCAGCCGCTCGATCAATCCGGCTTCATCCGAAGCGCTGACTCCATCCGCCTCGGCTCGCGCAAACGCATCCTTCAACAATTTCGTCTTGAAAACCTGTGGCGTCTGCGCCAGCACCACCCGCTCGCGCGGAATCGTCGCCGTAATCAGCGCCACGTCTTCCGGCAAGCTCGCGCGCTTCACTTCCTTCACCGTATCCATCGCCGGAATGCCCAGAATCGCCGCGTTATGCTTGCGCGCCTCTTCGATGACGCGCACAATCTGCTCTTTCTTCACAAACGGCCGCACCGCGTCATGCACCAGCACCAATTCCGTATCCGCCGCCACTTCCTTTAGTGCCGCCGACACCGACTCCTGCCGCGTGTCCCCACCCTTGACCACGCGCACCTTCTGTGAAAATTTCTCGCCGCGAATCGCGTCTTCGAGCTTCGCGATTCCATCGCCGCGCGTCGCCACAATGATGTCCGTCACCAGCTCGCACGACGCGATCCGCCGCAAACTCAACACCACGATCGGCACGCCATCCAATTCCAAAAATTGTTTCGGTGTTTCGGCACCCATTCGAGTGCCCAGACCAGCGGCAGGTAAAATTGCGGCAATTCGGCTCATATTAGGTTTCGCGGGCTGAAGACCCAGAAGTGTACATCAACGCCCACTCCCACGCGAAACCGCCGCCTCTTTCCCAACGACATCTTCAGCGCTTTCACCACCACGTGCTGGATTGTCCCTGGGTGCCGCACCCTCAGGTGTTAGAGGGTGCGGATTTTCCAACTATGCTTGGCAATATCAAAACGCACTCCGATTGCCGCAATTGCTAGGCTCTAACTCAGCGGACTGTCACCCTCCTCCATCTCTCGCCGCGCTCCCCCATTCTCTCCTCCGCGCGCTCCCGCAGTGGCTGCTCGCGCTAGTCCGTTCTCCATCCCCTTCTCGTCCAATCTCCCAAAAATCATCTTCCCCGCCGCCGTCTGATGCACCGACGTCACCACAATATCCACGCTCTTGTTGATATATCTCCGCGCTCCATCAACAACTACCATCGTCCCGTCGTCCAGATACGCCACGCCTTGATTCGCTTCCTTTCCTTCGCGCAAAACCAGCACGCGCATCGGCTCGCCCGCCATCACCGCCGGCTTGAGCGCATTCGCCAGTTGATTCACGTTCAGCACCGACAATCCGTGCACCCGCGCCACTTTGTTCAAATTGAAATCGTTCGTCACAATTTTCGCGCCGATCTCCCGCGCCACTTCCACCAGCTTGCGATCCACATCACCCACTGGCGCCGTCGGATGCTCCAGCACGCGCACCTCGAGCCCGGAAATCTTCCGGATGCGATCCAGCACATCCAGTCCGCGCCGCCCACGCTGCCGCTTCAGCGCATCCCCCGAATCCGCCACGAGTTGCAATTCATGCAGCACGAATTCGGGCACAAGCAGCGGCCCATCGAGAAATTGCGCCTCGCAAATATCCGCAATGCGCCCATCGATCAAAACGCTCGTATCCAGCAATTTCGAAACGCTCGTCGCAACGTCTTGCGTCATCGTCACCGAGCCACTCGCCGCCGCGTTCTGCTCTTCCTTCTTCTCCGCCTTCACTTCGCGCTCCGCGGCTTTCTGCGACCCCAGCACCGCCCCGAGATACGCAAACGCCACCAGCACGCCGCTCTCAAAAAACGATTTCGTCTGTTCCGGCTCGGCAATGCGAGACACCACCGCCGTCACCAGCACCGCCGCGAAAATTCCCAACACGGCCCCGAGCGCGCCGCCCAGCAGGCCGTGCGGCGTCGCGCGGCTCAGCCTCATCTCAATCACGAGGATGATCGCCGCAAGCAGCAATCCCGCGGCGATCGCCGCCAGTCCGTAGAGCCCGAACGGCTGCAGGGACCAGCACAGCGCGACGGCCACGACGGCAAGCCCGCCGCGCAGCATCCACGGCCCGACGTGCAACGCCTTCACCGGCTCCGGTATGTCAGCCCGATATTTTTCTTGGGGAATGTGAATGCCAGCGGCGAACGACTCGGAAACTCCCCGGCGTTCAACGCCGGTATACGCTCGGCTCATGCGACCTCACAGGACTTGCATAATCACTGCAAAATCGACGACAGCCTCCCGCAGAGCGTGGGACAAACGAACAAACCATGCGGGGGTAGAAGCTAGTTATGTTTCGGAGGCGTATATACTCTAACGCAACATTCCCGTCAAGCTAACGGACAAATTACATTTATACCTGTGGAAAACGACGCCCCTTCTCTTCCGCAAAAATGCATTGATATGCCGCTCAAGGTTCGCTCTCACCTGCCCTGATTGCAACCACCCTGCAAACACCCTCCTCCGCTCGCGATCGATTCACGCCCGGAAAAAACAAAACCGGCGACATACTGCGTGTCGCCGGCCAGTCTCAACCGCCAATCCGTTCGTTGCTTCGTTCCTTCGCCTTATTCCGTATAAACCCGCGGCACTCTCGCCGTCACCGCGCACATCAGGTCCGAAGTGACCGTCCCGATCCCCCGCGCCACGGCGTTCGTGGCCAACAGATGCTCCCCGTCCGATCCGTAAATCGTGACGACATCGCCGATCTCGACGCCCGACACATCCGTTACATCGATCATCGTGACGTCCATCGACACAATCCCCACGATCGGTGCCTGCTTCCCGCGCACCAGCACATTCCCCCGCGTTCCCAGCGAACGATGCACCCCGTCGCCGTATCCCGCGGCCAAAACCGCGATTGCCGACGGCCGCGCCGCCACAAACTTCATCCCGTATCCGACGCCCGCACCCGCGGGAATATTCCGCAAATTGATAATCCGCGTCCGCAAGCTCATCACCGGCTTCAGCGGCAATTTCTTCTCCGCTTCTTCGCGCTTTTCCTGCGGATCGTAGCCCGGATGATACCCATACAAAATCACGCCAGGCCGCACCATGTCGCCCCAGGTTTCCGCCCGGCTCGCGATCGCCGCGCTGTTCGCCAGGTGTACGATTCCCGGATCGACGCCAAGCGCCCGCAGCCGCTCCAGCGCCACAAAGAAGTGCTCTTCCTGCTCGCGCGTCTGCGCTCCGACTGGCGACGAAGCAAACGCTTCCGATGATGCGAAGTGCGTCATCACGCCGCCGAGCCGCAAGCTCTGACACTTCGCCAGTTGAGCCGCAAATTCATCGATCTCGTTCGACGCAATTCCCAGCCGGTTCATCCCCGAATCGATCTTCAAATGAAACGACAACGGGTCGCGCTTGTCGTCTTTCGCCGCCGCGCGATTCAACTGTGCGAGCTGCTCGATCCGGTGTACGACCGGCGTCAGGTCGTATTTCAAAAGATTTTTCTCTTCGCCGGGCCAGAAGCTCGTGAGCACTAGGATCGGCTTCTTCACGCCCGCCTTCCGAACCTCGATGCCCTCCGCCGCCGACGTCACGCCGAACCAATCCGATCCGGCCTTATCCAGAATCTTTGCCACTTCCGGCCCGCCGTGCCCGTAGCCGTTTCCCTTCACGATCGACAGCACCAGCCGCGGCGTCGCGCGCTGTTCGTCCTCGGGATTCACAAACTTCCGGATCGCTTCCAGGTTGTACTTCAGCGCCGACGTCGAGATCTCCGCCCAGACCGGCCGCCCCACCTTGCTCACCGCTTTCGCCACGTCCGCTCCCACACCCGCCAATGCATACTTCGTGTTGAGCCCGCTCCGGCCGCTCGCCACGGTTGTCTTCGTACCCGTAGCTCCGTCCGTCTTTGCCTTTGAAGCAGTCTTAACCGTCT
>Ga0206939_10072_pt1 | contig 27941 bp, 23 predicted proteins | sample Alteio_BWOrgHeat_10_FD_152921 | JGI IMG/M metagenome (GOLD analysis project Ga0206939, IMG submission 152921) | Enriched cells from forest soil in Barre Woods Harvard Forest LTER site, Petersham, Massachusetts, United States -... | ecosystem: Environmental > Terrestrial > Soil > Temperate forest >... | reverse complement strand
GCTTCTCAAACGCCTCGTTCACCGTGCGTTCCGTGTATTCCTGCTGAAATGGCTGCTTCCACTCGTCGGCGAGCTGGCGAACGGACGTCGAAAAAGCGCTCGAGAAGATTTCGCCGAAGGCCGCGGAGTCTTTGACTCAACCGCATGCCGCACCGCCAACACGAGAAGCTGAACCAATAACGGCAACGGCGCGGCCAGCCGCGAAGGAAGCAGCAAAAGGCGGCAATGCGCCCAACGTTTTGGACTTTGAGACCTGTCTCGAACAGATTTGGGAGCAACTGATCGCTGTACCACCGACGCGTGGCCGTTCGATGACGACGGTGAAGATCGGTAGCGCCCGGATTCTTCTTTCTTCGTGGGAGGTCGCGGCCTTCATCAATGAGGGCGGCCCATCGGCGGAGGATTTGCGCCGCGCCGTCGTTGCGCGCGCTATGGTCACGGCAGCTACGGAGTCGGCGCGAGAAACTGGCAATGCAACCGCTGTGGAACGCGCTCTGTCGATCGCTCGCACCGAAGTTTCGCGATTGCAGGAACGTGTCGATGCAGCCAAGCAGACGAAAGACACGGAAGCCGCGGTGAACCTGGGCATCAGCACGAAGCGATTGATTTCGGCGCTGGATGAAGCCGAGCGACTGTAACGCCAACGTTTAGATTTCAAGGCGCCACCAGCCAGCGCCAGGTAGAGACAGGATTCGGGAGCCGGTTTCCTTGCAGAACTTCAATGTATTGATCGTCACGGATGAGCCCGAATTCGCGCGGCTTCTCACTGCTTGTTGGCGCGCGGAGCGAGAGGTTCCCGCGATTACCGTACTCGCCAGCGATGTTTGGAACGAGCACGAAGGTGTGGCGCATGAGCTGGCGGTTGTAGGACCGCTGCGTGAAGGCAAGCTGCCCGAAATTCTGCAATCTCTTGCACCCGCAAGTGCGGTAATTCTGTGCGCGCCCGTCGAATCGAGTGAACTGACTCAACTGCGCCGCCGTCATCCGCGATTTGTGCATGTTCCGCTGCGCGAAGACTGGACGCAGACGCTTTTGCTCGTAGCAGGCGAGTCTTTGCGCCGCGCCGAAGCGCTGCGCGCTGTGCGACAAGCTGAATCGCGGGCCGCGCAGAGCGAAGCGCAAGCGACACTTGGCCGTTACATGCTCGACATGAAGCCGAGCGTCAACAACGCGCTCACCTCGATGCTCGGGAATGCAGAGCTTCTGCTTCTCGAACCGGGCCAGCTCTCGCAACAGTCCCTGGCGCAGATCAAAACCATTCATAGCATGGCCCTGCGCATCAACGAAATCATGCAGCGATTCTCATCCCTCGCCAGCGAGATGCGTGAGGCTGAGAATGCATCTCAAGCTGAGACACACGCCGTGTTGCCCGCCCGTCCCAGCCGCCGCTAAAAGTTCCCGGTCCTGCCGCAAGTGCCTCAAATTCAGCCCGTTATACCAACGCGACAAGCGTTGAGACGAAAGCAAAAAGCTGGCCGCTGACGTGCACCTCTTCTCAGCGGAGAACTGTCGGGAGACCTACGTCGTGCAGAAAAAAGTGCTCATCGTCGACGATTCGCCTTCGCAGGTGCGGTTGATGCAAGGCCTGCTTGAGACCGAAGGCTACGAAGGCGTCGGGCTGAACGACCCGAAGCTGATCGAACAAACGATTACGGCGGAAACGCCGTGCGTGATTCTGCTCGATGTGGTGATGCCCGAACGCAACGGGTTTCAGGTGTGCCGCGAATTGAAGAGCAACACGAAGTTCAACGCGATTCCGGTGATTTTGGTGACGTCGAAGGATACGCCGAGCGATCGGTATTGGGGCGAGCAGCAAGGCGCGGACGGATATGTGACGAAGCCGTTCACGCGGGAAGAGTTGATTCGGGCAGTTCGACGTTTCGCTTAGGAATTGAGGACAGTGCAGGAATGATGGACGAATTTCATCTGACACCGCTATCCGCCAATGCAGACTCTGCTGATCTGCTCGAAGCGCTCGGTCCGCTCGAAGAGAGCCCGGCCGAATCGCAGTTTTGCGTCTTCCGGAGCGGCCGCGAACGATTCTGCCTGCCGGTGCTCGACGTCGAGGAAGTGCTCGACTGGCCGCTGTTGACGAAGGTGCCGCTTGGACCGGCGTATCTGCTCGGGATTTTCAATTTGCGTGGTTCGATCGTACCGCTCATCGATATCGCATTGACCGAAGGCCGGCGTCCAGGGCTGCTGCCGAAGCATGTCGTCGTCGCTTCCCTTCCTGGTGACGCGACGCATGACGACTTGCGCGTGGGCATCGCCGCGGACGAAGTCATCGGCACATATTCGGTCACATCGGAAGATTTGCTGGAGCAGGCGCCCGAAAACGTTCCGCATTGCACCGGCATGCTCCGTCACGAAGATCGACTGGCACTGCTGATCGATCTGAGGAAATTGCTCGAAGTGTTTCCTGGACCAAGCATTTGAGATTTGCGGCGGATTTTGACAGCGGCCGCCGAATGATGATTTGGAGGAAGGCATGAAATCGCGACTCAGTTCTAAAATCTGGACGCTCGTCCTGGCGAACACCGTTGTTCTGCTCGCCGTGCTCGGCTTCGCGTACAGCGCGGGCCGGCAGTCGGGCGGCGCGTCGATCTTCGATTTCGGCGCATTGCCGGCCGGTGCGAGCGGAGCAGTAATGATCGCGCTCGCGCTTGCCGTGGCCGGAGCGCTGTTTCTCGCGTGGCAGCTGGGCAGCGGGCTGATCAAGCCGGTGCAGCAGCTGACCGAGTTTTCGGAGCGATTCGCCGCCGGGGACAACCGCGCGCGCGCTGAAGTCAGCGCCTCGAACGAACTGGGCTTGATCGCGGAGAACCTGAATCGCGCCGTCGCGAAGGTTTCGAAGGCGACGAGCAACCAGGAAGCGAACGAGAACCTCCAGCGCAGCATCACCGAACTGCTGACGGTCATCAACCAGGTTGCTCGCGGCGATTTGTCGCTGCGCGGCAAGGTCACCAACGATGCGCTCGGCAACGTCGCGGATTCGATCAACTACATGCTCGACAACTTCACCAAGGTGCTCGAGCGCGTTCGCAAGGCCGCGATGGAAGTAACTGCTTGCTCGAACAACATTCTCGTTGCCGCCGATGAAATGCAGGCCGGCGCCACGCAACAGGATCAGGAAATCACCAATACGTCGAGCGCCGTCGAAGAATTGACGGTGTCGATGAAGCAGGTGTCGAACAACGCGGAAGCCAGCGCAGAAGCTGCGCGCCGCGCTCTTGACGCTGCCGAACAGGGCAACCGCGCAGTGCGCGACACGCTGGAAGGCATGCAGCGCATCCGCGCTTCCGTGCAGGCGACGGCAAAGAAGATCAAGTCGCTCGGCGATCGTTCGCTGGAAATTTCGGAAATCATCAACGTCATCAACGACATCACGGAGCAGACGAATTTGCTCGCGTTGAATGCGGCCATCGAAGCCGCTCGCGCCGGTGAAGCCGGCCGAGGTTTCGCGGTCGTTGCGGACGAAGTTCGCAAGCTCGCCGAACACTCACGCAGCGCGACGAAAGACATCGCAGCCCTCATCAAGGCGATTCAGGCCGAGACAAACGAAGCGGTCGTCGTCATGGAAGAAGGTACGAAGGAAGTGGAAGGCGGCGCAACACTGGCCGATCAGGCGGGACGCGCACTCGACGCGATTTCGAGCGTCGTTCGCCAGTCCGCCGAACTCGTGCAGGAAATCTCGCTCGCTTCGAAACAGCAGGTGCGTGGTACGGAAGGCGTCGCTCACGCGATGCAGATCATTTCGAGCATCACGCGCCAGACGTCAAACGGCACGCGCGGCACGGTCGCAACCGTAAGCCAGCTCGTAAAACTTTCCGACCAGCTCAACGAAGCGTTGGCACAGTTCCGGGCCGCCAAGCAGGCTGTGGGTGTCGCCGAAGAGTCTGAGCGGCAACATGTTCCGGTGGGTGCGACCCGATAACACGTCGGGATGATTCTCAGCTCCAGGGCCGGCGCCATTTCATCTGAACGCGTCGTGCAGGCCTGTGAGGGCCTTCCGGAGCCGAAACGTGACCACGATGAGCGATCAGGGATCTGCTGTCCGGTTGAGCGAACACGAGTTGAGTGAGATCCGCATGCTGATTCAAGAGCGGACGGGTATTTGCTTCGACGAGTCACGCGAGCGCTTCTTCTCGACGCGTGTGCGAGAGCACATCGTTGCCAAGAAGCTCTCCAGCGGCACAGAGCTCTTGCGGCTGATGCGCAAGACCAACGTCGAATACGAAGCTCTGCTCGAACGCGTGCTGACTCAGGAGACTTCGTTCTTTCGGTATCCGGGCGTTTACGAGGCGTTCGAGAAGCGAGTGCTGCCTGAATTGCATGTGAAGAAGTTCTGGAAGAATCCGCGCACGCTGCGTGTTTGGAGCGCGGGATGTTCGACAGGAGAGGAACCGTACTCGATTGCGATCTCGATCGCGGATGCGCTTTCGTTCGCGGATTCCTGGAAGTTGGAGATTTTGGCGACCGACGTCAGCCGGGTTGCTCTGAAGCACGCCGAGCGCGGCGTTTATAAGGGACGCAGCCTTGCGGGCGTCAGCGAAAAACAGCTCGCGGCACATTTTACGGAAACGAAGGGCGGGCATCAGGTCAAACCGCGAATTCAGAAGATGATCACCTTCACTCAGATGAATCTCGCTTCCGCGGTGTACGTGGGCCGCATGGATCTGATTTTCTGCATGAACGTGATGATTTATTTCACCGAAGAGCGACGGCGCGCGCTGGTGCAGCGCTTCTATGACAGCCTGGAGCCCGGCGGCTACCTGTTCCTCGGGCACTCCGAATCCATTTCGAAAATGCCGGTGAAGTTTCAGGCGATCGTTTTGAACGATTGCATTCTTTACCGCAAGCCAACCGCGGAAGAGCTACAGAAATCCGAACTCGTTCTGGAAGGAGGAACCGCGTGAGCATCCCTGAGCGCGAAGCCGTCGAACTGTTCCTCCAGGAAGCGTCGGAGCACCTGCAATATTTGCGCGAGTACGTCAGTGTGCTGCAAGAGATTGAACCGCGCCGAGAAGACATCGAGCGCCTGTACATCGCTGCGCATACGTTGAACGGGACGTCGGCGAGTTACGGATTTCCACGATTCTCCGAGATTGCCGGGAAACTCGCTCACGTTTTCCAGTATTCGCTGAATGCGAAGCTTGGCGACGATTTGCACGGACCGCTGACCGAGTTCCTGTCGGACGGCATCTCCCTGCTCGAAACCGACCTGCTCGAAATCAGCGACACAGGTAACGAGAACGTTGAAGACATCACCTCGTTCAAGGAACGCTACCGTTTCGCTTTCCCGGTCGAGCCTGTTCCGCTGGATTTCGCCGTTCGCGATGCCGTTGAATCTGTCGCGGCGGAAACAGCGCAAGCCGGTGTTACCGGTTCCTACTTCGACGCGCTGCCACTTGACGATGAAGTCGGTCCCGAGATTTTGGAGTTCTTCCAGCCGGAAGCCGAAGAACACCTTCAAGTTGTCAGCGACTGCCTGATCTCCTTGGAGGGTAACAACAACCCCGAAGAGATCAATCGCCTGTTTCGCGCGATTCATACGGTCAAGGGGTCGGCAGCTCAAGTCGGGCTAAAGCGACTCGGTGCGATCGCGCATCGCGTTGAGGACTTGATTGGCCGCCTTCGCGACGGAGAAATCGAGCCTTCGCCAGCCGTCGTCGATATTTGCCTCGAGTCCGTCGACGTCCTGAAAAAGACTTTACACCAGCAGTGGGCCGACGAATCCGAGATGCGCAATGGCGTCGATTCCCTGCTCAATCGCATCGCGGAATTCGCTCCTGTTGATCTTGAAGAAGCCGCCATGGGCCAGATTGCGGCCGCGGAATCGCTGGAGCCCATTCACCAGCAAGTTGCTGCACCAGTCGCGGCGCGAAAAGCCAACAAACAGATCGCAGCTCCTGCGCAGTCCGCCAAGTCCGTTCGTATCGCGCTCGAGCGCCTGGACCGCATGATGAACACGGTCGGCGAACTCGTCATCAACCGAACCCGTATGGTCGGTCGCGTCTCCGAACTCGAAAAGCTTGTCGATACGCTCAGCTTCTCGAAGGAACGACTGCAAGGCAAAGTCAACGAATTCCAGGAAAAATACGAGTTCAATAAGATCAGTTCCTCGCGAAACATTTCCTCATGGAAGGCGGCAACGACTCCACAACGCCTGACCAGCGCCGCTGCCGGCGACGGCCTTTTCGACGACTTCAGCGAACTCGAGATGGATCGCTACGACGACTTCAACATCCTGTCGCGCTCCATGGCCGAAATCTCCGCCGACGTGAACGAGGTGCTCACGCAGCTCGAAGGCTACATCGGTCGCGTCGAAGGCGACATCGACGAATTCACCAAGCTCGCGCACCACTTGCAGGATGAATTTACAGCAGCTCGCATGGTGCCCATCGGCACGCTCTATTCGCGCCTGTCGCGCGCGGTTCGAGATGCGGCTCAATCCGCAGGGAAACAAGTCGATCTCGACTTCGTCGGCAACGAGACCGAGCTCGATAACAACATCATTCAACAGATTTCCGATCCGCTGGTACACCTCGTTCGGAATTCGGTGGCACATGGAATCGAGCGCGCCGAAGCACGGCGTGCGGCAGACAAGTCGGAAGTCGGTACGGTTTCACTCCGCGCATACCACCGCGGAAACCATATCTACATCGAAGTCGAGGATGACGGCGGCGGTATCGACTACGAGCGCGTGAAAAATGCCGCGATCGAGCGTGGTCTCGTTTCTCACGATACGGCCGACCGCCTGACGGAGCGCGATCTGCGCGAAATGTTGTTCCATCCCGGATTCTCGACGGCTCACTCCAAAACGGAGCTGGCCGGCCGCGGCGTTGGTCTCGACGTCGTTCGCGCCAACCTCAATGCCCTGAACGGTGAAGTCGAAATTCAGAGCACACCAGGGACGGGCACCAAGTTCACGCTGAAGGTTCCGTTGACGCTGATCATCTCACCGGCGCTGTTCGTTCGCTGCGGCGGGACCAGCTTTGCGCTTCCTCTCGCGGTCGTCGAAGAAATTCGACGCATCCGCGCCGACGAAATCGAAGACATCGGCGGCAAGTTGCTCACGAAGGTTCGCGACGTCGTCACCGAAGTGGTTCGGCTCGACTCCTATCTCGGCCTGCCTCCGCTCGAACCGATCAACGGCTACTTCCGTATGGTCGTCGCCAACACCGGCAATCGGCAGATTGGTCTCGTCGTCGAAGAGGTTCTAGGCAAAGACGAAATCGTTATCAAGAGCCTCGGCGAGTATCTTCGCCGCGTGAAGCTCTTCCCCGGCACGACGATCGCGCCGGACGGCAGTTTGATTTTGTTGATCGATCTCAACCGCATGGTCGCAGCGGATCCGAACGAACGCCGCATCCTGCAAGCCAGCGCGAGCGCAGCCCGCGTCTTCGCTCCGGGTTCCGAAGCCATCGCTCGCGGCACGATTCCTACCGACGCGATCGACCGCGTCGAACACGAACGCGTCATCGTTGTCGCCGACGACTCGATCTCTGTGCGCAAGTTCGTCGGACGCATGCTTGAGAAGAACGGCTACCGCGTGAAACTCGCCGCCGACGGCCTCGAAGCTGCGGAACTCGTCACGCAGCACGGCTGCCACCTGGTCATTACCGACCTTGAAATGCCGCGTATGACCGGCTACGAACTGATGGTGCAGCTGCGTCAGAATCCCACGACTCGCCGCATCCCCGTGATGGTCGTTACGTCGCGCGCCGGCGCAAAGCATCGCGATCGTGCGATGAAGGAAGGCGCAACTTCATTCCTCACCAAGCCGGTGCAGGAAGATCAGCTCATCGCTGCGGTTGAACAACTTATCGGATCGGAGGCGACGCGACCTGTTCCGGTCGGATAAGCAACGCCATGCCTCCAACCACCGCCAACAAGAAATTCCGCGTGCTGATCGTCGATGACTCGGCGTTCATGCGCAAAGTGCTCGAGACCATCATCAGCTCCGACGAAACGTTGCAGGTCGTCGGCCAGGCAAAAGATGGCCGCGAAGCGGTCACGCTCGCCGAGTCACTCAAGCCCGACGTGATCACGATGGACATCAACATGCCCCACGTTGATGGACTTCAGGCGACCGCGCAGATCATGACAACGAATCCGCGTCCGATCGTCATCGTCAGCTCCGAATCACGCGAAGGCGCCGACAGTACCTTGAAGGCTCTCGAATTGGGCGCGATTGATTTTGTTTCCAAGCCGTCGAGCGGCGTCGACCTCGATATGCAGAGCGTGCGGGAAGATCTGCTGCGCAAATTGCGCATGTCCGCGAAGGTGCGCGTCGTTCGCACCGCTTCGCGGCTCGCGTCGACGTTGCAGAGTGCCACCCCTGCCCAGTCCTCGCCCGCCTCAAGTCCAAAATCGGCATCGGCTGTTGCGGCGCGGCCCGCCTCCGTCGCGTTGGCTTCTCTCGATCAACGATTCCCAGTCGTAGTTCTCGGCGCTTCGACCGGCGGACCCGCCACGGTAATGCGTCTCGCTCCGGGATTTACACGCGAATTTCCAGCTGCGGTCTTCCTGGTGCAGCATATGCCCGCATCGTTCACCAGCCAGTACGCGGCACAGCTTGCGGAATTCACCGGCATTCGCGTGAAAGAGGCCGAGACGAACGAGCCAGTCCAGTCCGGCACGCTCTACATCTGTCCCGGCGGACAACATCTTCGCATTACGCCAACGGGTCGCATTCAGCTCGATTCGACTTCAGGCCGTATCAACGGCTACTTGCCGAACATCGACGTCACCATGGAATCCGCCGCTGCCTACGCAGGTTCGATGGCGATCGGCGTCGTGCTCACAGGCATGGGCAACGACGGAGCGGCGGGGGCCAAAGCAATTCAGCGCGCGGGTGGACTCGTCATCGCACAAGACGAGGCAACGTCCGTCATCTTCGGCATGCCGGCCGAGGCAATCAAAGCCGCCAATGTCGAGCAAGTGCTCGGAATCGACGACATTTACGCAGCGATCGAAAGGCGCGTCATCGGCCTCAGCAAGATCACCCCAGTGGGAGTCAACACGCCGGTTGGAGTGAAATAATGCGACTCCCCGCTCCCGTCAAACCGCAGCCCGTTCGCAGCGAGCAGATCATTCTGTTTCGCATAAGCGGACAGCTCTTTGCGGTTTCATCGGCCTCGGTGCAGGAAGTCCGCAGCGTCGATACGCTTGCCGGTTCCGCGCGCGAAATTCCGCAATCCGAGATTCGCAAAGTCCGCCACACCGTTCAGCGCGGCGAACACAATCTCTACGTCGTCAACGGAGCGCTGCATTTTAATCTTCCGACTTCCCCAGCAGCCTTGGTTTTTGTATTGCGCCGCACGCGCACCGCGCTTCTCGTCGACGGCATCGAGAAGATGACGACGATGACGCGCCTACAGGCTCTGCCCCAGGCATTCTGCAACGACGAACGCAATTGGTATCGCGGCATCACTGCGATCGATCAGATCGTCGTCCCTGTCGTGAAACCGGAAGGCTTTTTAACTCCGGATGAACTTTTTGCATTGGATTCGGTGGTTGACCCCGCGTTGACGCCAACTGGCGAAAGCGCGGACGTCCCGTCGGCTTCCGACAATATTGCGCAAGGGACGGTTATTTCGGACACCCCATCGGCATTCTCTTCTGGCACGACTCCGGACTCCACGAGCTTATTCCAATGACGCACGTACCCGAGTCCGAATCGTTCGTGCTACTTCGCCTTTCTGAGCGGCGTTTCGCTTTGGCCGCTGGCGATATCGCTGAACTCGTCGCGCCCAGCCGTATTTTTCGTTTTCCTCATCAGACAAAAGAAGTGGAAGGCGTCGTGGTCCGCCGCGGCCGCATCGTGCCGGTGATCGACGTCGCCGGCCGGCTGCTCGGCAAGCGGCTCGCCGCGCGCCGCTTCTACCTGATCGCGCAACGCCGCTACACAACCGGAACCGAATGGATCGCGCTACCGGTCACAGGCGATTGCGAGCTCATTTTTGCCGAGATGATTCCTGCAAGCGAGGCCGACCTCCCTCACGTCGCCGGCTGGCTTTCGCACAATGGCGATGTGATCGAAGTCCTGAATCTCAACGCCCTCACGCCGGGACCAAATCCCGCTCCACTCCGCGCTTCGACGACGGACAACCTGCAACAGGAAGCGTTCTCATGAGCGGCACATCGCGCATCCCGAAAATTTTGCTGATCGACAGCAACGTCTATTTCTCGAAGCGCCTCGCCGACGCGTTGAAGAAAGAGGGCTTCCAGGTTCTCGCCAGCACTCAGCCTGCTTTCGCACTGACCACCTTGGAATACGACATACCCACGGCTGTCGTCTGCGCGACGAATATGCGCGACATGGGTGCACTCGAAATCGCGACGATCATCAAGGCCGACCCCAAGAACGCGAATTTGCCGATCATCGCTCTCGGCGACGGCAGCCAGCGCGCTCTCATGGAAGCGTTTCAGGCGGGCTGCGACGACTACATCGACCGGCAGCGGCAACCCGCTGTCATCGCGTCGCACATTCGCAACATCATCATCAGCAAGTCCGAAGGTTTTCAGCCGACACAGATGCTCGCGCAGGCCGACACCAGCCTCAGTGGCAGCCTGACGCACCACGATCTTCCCGGGGTCCTGCAAATGTTGGGTCACGCGCGTCAGACCGGCGCGCTTCACATCAACGCGGGGGCAACCGACGCGGTGCTTTTCTTCGATGCGGGCAACATCGCCCATGCCGAATGCGGTTCACTTTTCGGCGACGAAGCGGTCATTCACATCGTGAAAAGCTGCATCCATGGCGGCGAAGGCGTCTACAAGTTTGTCTATGGCGCGACGACTCCGCGCACGACCGTGCTGCGATCCGCGACGGACCTGATGCTCGATGCCATGCGCGAATATGACGAAAGCTCGAATGACGTCGGGTCTCAAAGTGCCGACGACTTGCTTGTTCCAAATTTGCCGGTCGTGAACTCGTCGATCGCTGAGACACCGCAGGAAGAGCAGGCTTTCATTCAGCAAAACGAATTTCAGCCCGAGCCACAACCAATCATCCACGACGTACCGGCTGACTTAGTTGAAACCACCGACCCATCCGTTTCAGAACCAGAACAGCACACAAACGCAAGTGAATCCGAGCACATTGAGGCCGCCGCCGTGCCTGACACATCCGAACCTTCGCTCTTGGAGCCATCCGCCTCCGAATTCGAAATCGTGAACTCCGAAGAAAACTCCGCCACCGGCTATACCGAAACCGCCGCTGAGCCGCACGAAGAGCACACGGAAACCGCCATCGTCCTGAGCCAGGAAGAGCAAATCTCACTGCTCGAAAAAATTCTCATGGAACTCGCCGCGCGCCACATCGCGGACGAGCCACACCCCGCGGATCTCGCAGACAAGGAAGCACAATGAGCGAAACCATGGCACTGCCACCCTTAACCGACGCGTCCGCCAAGAAGACGCCGACGGTCTATTTCATCGACGACTCCGCCACCATGCGCGAAGTCATCAAAATCGCGTTCCGCCGCGAGAACTTCAACGTCATCACCTGCGGCGACGCCGCGTCCGCGCTTTCGCAGTTCGACCAGAATCCGCCCGATGCAGTGATCACCGACGTGATCATGCCCGATCAGGACGGCTATTCGGTCTGCACCCAGATCAAGCAGCACGAAAAGTTTGCGCACATTCCCGTCATCTTGATGTCCGGCGTCGTGAATAAAACCGTCGCCGACAAAGCCGTCGGCGTAAAAGCCGACGAGTTGATCCGCAAGCCGTTTCAACCGCAGGAATTGATCGGCCGCGTGAAAGCATTGCTGAATCCAAAATCCGCCAGCGCGCCAGCGGTTCCAGTTGAGCGCACACCGCTACCCGGCTTGGTGCAGCCACCGGCGCCTTCACATGCTCCAGCGTCGTTGTCGAGCTTCTTCGCACCACCACAGCCCGTCATGCCGCAACCTCAGCCGCATGCGGCGCAACCAATTTCACCGAACGCCGGCGTCCAAACTCCCGAGAACGCGTGGCCCCGCGCCTTGGCAGACGCCTTCACTCCGCCGCCGATCTTCGCGAGTGCTCCGGCACAAAGATTTCAGCCGACGCCTGTACCTCCGCCGGCTCCCGCATATCCACAACAACATGGGCAGCCCGTTCACCCCGGCTATCCGAATTCGAACCAGCACGGAGGGAACCCAAACAGCGCGCCGCCCGCACCGCAACAGCCGCGCCAAGTCAGTGCCGACCTTACAAAACTCCGCGCCGAAATTGCGCGGCTTGAGCTACAGGTGAAGAAGCTTCAAACCGAGCTTCAGATCGAACGGCAATACAACCAGGCCCTGGAAGCACAGATTCACGCCTTCACGCATTCGGACTAATTTGTCCGCGCAGCTTAGTCGCCTCGGCCTGCGCCGTTTCCATCGCGCAGGCCATTTTTTTCATGCCGATTGGGAGGTTCTCTTCGAGCACCCTCGCATAATCCAAATAGTTCCCCGCCTTTTCTCCGCGCAGAACGATTCGTTGTGTAAGCAGCGTTCTTCCCTCTCCGGCCGGTTCAAATCTCCACTGGAAAAACAACGTTGCCCCTTCCGCTGGAATTTCCAACGTCGCCGCAGTGCCTGCCGCTACGTCTCTGACAAACCACTCGATCGCCGGCTGTCCCGGCAAATGCGTAAGGCCGCGTGCTCCCGCAACGAACGGACCCGCAAATTCGAATCGCGCCGGCGGATCGTCCCAATTCCTTACGTCGGTCCAATACCGCCACGCAAATTCAACGTTCGCATTCGCTTCGACCGAGCGACGTATCTCCCATGCGACATCGCTCAATTCCTGGCCTCCAACTTCTCCAGCCATCGCCGCGCTTTAGCCGTCTCGGGTCGATCGCCATGCTCACGCAAGAATGTCTTCAACGTTTCCTCTGCTTCCGCGTACTGCCCGTTGACGGTCAAAGCTTGCGCCACCAGCAACGAAATCTCCGGCGCGCGCCCGTTTGCGTCCGCAAGCGCTCTCTTCGACATCGTCAACGACTCGGGATATCGCGCTGATTCGTATTCCGCCCGCGCCAAGACAGACTCCGTCTCCCAATTGGGTTTCGCCCCGTCGAGTTCGATCGATTTCTCAAGCGGCGCAATCGCCGCGTCAAATTTTCCTTGGTCCGCCAGCGCCATCCCGAGCGCGCCAAACGCTCGCGCGTGCCTCGGATCAATCTGCGTCGCTTTCTCTAGAGATACTTGCGCATCACTCCAGTTTTTCTGTTTCAAATACAAAACACCCTGCACATACAAGACATCGGGATGGCTCGGCGCCAATCGCGCGGCTTCGCCTACATATTTCTCCGCATCGTGCATCTTGTCTGCACTCAACGCGCGCAGCCCCTTGTCAAACGCCTCTTGCGCTTTCGGCGCCAGGATCGCCTTGGCCACGGAGCCTGCACCTGGCGCCGCTACTGCTCCAGTCGCGCCCGTCGTAGTGGCCGGCACGGCCCGCAGATAAATATCGACCTGCCTCTCCCCCGCTGACTGAACCGACACATCCTTCTGTATCGCTGGCTGCCCCGCGGGCTCGACAACCACCGTAAACTCGCCCAAATTCGTCACGACAAAGCGCACGCGCCCGTGCGACGTCGCACCTTGCCCGCTCGGGATGTTTCCATCGCGATACAGCCGCACCATCGCCGTAGTCGAAATCGGATTGCCCATTCCGTCGTGCACAATCACGTTGATTTCCGCGCCGTTGCCAAAATATTCCGTCGCCCTGCTTCCCGAATCCTGCTCCGTCTCCACACACCACGCCGCCGGAGCGCACCACACCAACGCGCCAGCAAGCATCGCCACGTCAAACCGTGCGACGCGCAGCCGCGCATGAAACTCGCGCTGTTTGGAGTCCGTCTTCCTGGCCCAGGGGGAATAAAGCATGTGGGCCCTCGACAATTGGCGCGAGCCTAAACCTGCAACTCCCCGTGGTCAAGCGAAATTCTGACCCGACTGGCAGAATACCCTTTGGATATAGGCGAGAGTTGACCTAAATAGGCGTCCCCTGCATCTCATGGTTTAATATTTCAGGCCTCGCGGAACCCCAAAACTTGCCTCCTATCCGCATTCTAATCGTCGATGACCACGAGCTTGTACGCCGTGGCGTCCGTACCCTTCTCACCAGCCGTACCGATTTCGAGATCTGCGGCGAGGCCGCCGATGGCGTCCAGGGCGTCGACAAGGCCAACGAACTGCGCCCCGATATCGTTCTGATGGATATCACCATGCCGCACAGAAACGGTCTCGACGCCACACGCCTGATTCGAACCGCATTGCCTGACACCGAAGTCATCCTCGTCAGCCAAAACGAGTCATCCGTCGTTCAACGGCAAGCCGTTGAAGTGGATGCGCGCGCCTTCGTCGCCAAATCCAACATCGCCAACGACCTTATCCCCGCGATCGACCGAGTCACCCAAAATCGCAGGCACGAGCCAGCACAACCCGCCACAAAAGCCGTCTTTGGCGACAGCGCAATGAGCCGCCTGGTCGCGGAGCACGATTGGTCGAACACCTCCCTCGGGCCGATTTCGTCTTGGCCTCCCAGTCTGAAAAGTGCCGTCAATCTCATGCTCAATTCTCAGCACCCGATGTGGGTCGGCTGGGGACCCGAGATGACGTTTCTCTACAACGACGCCTACATTTCTGTATTGAGTCTCGCGAAGCATCCTTGGGCTCTCGGGCGCCCGATACCCGAAGTATGGGCCGAAATTTGGGGCGACGTCGGCGCGCTTGTCGAAAAGGTGTACGCCAAGGGTGAACCCACTTACGTCGACAATCTCCGCCTTTTCATGAGTCGCGGCGATCGCATCGAGGAAACCTACTACTCGTTCTCCTACAGCCCCATCTTCGATGAATCCGGCAAGGTCGCCGGCCTCTTTTGTCCCAGTTCCGAGCGAACGGCTAACACACTCAACGCCCGCCGCCTTCGCACACTATCCGAGCTCTCTGCGAACTCTCTGCTCGAAAAATCCACCGATGCCGCTTGCGCCACGTTTCTCGCCACGCTCGCCAACAATCCTGACGACATCCCGTTCGCCCTCCTTTACCTGATGGAGTCAGGCGCTACTCCCTTCGCCACGCTCGCGGGAACCATTCATGTGAACAACGATGTCCAGGGCATCAGCCCTCGTCGTGTTTCTCTTGAAGGCAAGTCTCCGGGCACACTCTGGCCGCTCGACAAAGTCATCGCCTTCTCAAAAGCCGAGATCCTCCGAATTCCGCCGCACGACGCGCTACCGCACGGCGCTGCCGACCAACCCGTTCGCGAAGCTATCATTCTTCCTGTCGCCTCTCCCGCCCAAGTCACCCCGCTCGGATTCCTGATCTGTGGTGTCAATCCGACGCGCAACCTCGACTCGGAATATCTCACCTTCTTCTCTCTCGTCGTCGACCAGCTCGTCAGTGCAATTAACAACGCTCGTGCTACAGAAGACGAAAAGCGCCGCGCCGACACTCTCGCCGAGCTTGATCGAGCCAAGACCGTTTTTTTCAGCAACATCAGCCACGAGTTTCGAACCCCGATCACGCTGATGCTCGGCCCTGTCGAACAACTCCTCGCCAGTGAAGGCGCAGCTACGCCCGAAGAGTCGCAACGACTTCTCAGGGTCGTTCATCGCAACGGCCTCCGCCTCCAGAAAATGGTCAACGCCCTACTCGATTTCTCTCGCCTCGAAGCCGGTCGCATTCAAGCGAATTTCGAGCCAACCGACCTCTCTCGGCTGACACGCGACCTCGCAAGCGGCTTTCGCTCCACGATCGAACGCGGCGGTTTGAAATTCGAAGTGCATTGCGACCCGCTACCCCTACCCATCTATGTCGACCGCGACATGTGGGAAAAAATCGTTCTCAACTTGATTTCGAACGCATTCAAGTTCTCATTCGAAGGAAAGATCGAAGTGCGTCTTCGAGCCGAAGGCGAGCAGGTGATACTGACCGTCAGCGACACCGGCGTCGGTGTCGCCCAGTCCGAATTGCCGCGACTGTTCGAACGCTTTCACCGTATCGAAGGTTCAAAGGCGCGCACGCATGAAGGCTCCGGGATCGGCCTCGCGCTGGTTCAGGAATTGGTCCGCATGCATCACGGCGAAATCGCCGCCACGAGCGAACTCGGCCGCGGCACAACCTTCTCGATTGCCATCCCCTTCGGTACCGGGCATCTCCCCGACGCAAGCGTTCGCGACGCTGCAACTGTTAAAGCTGACGACCCGTTGCCTTCGACTCAATCCACGATCTTTGCCGATGAGATGGCGGAATGGCTGCCTGAGGACCCTAGTTCGGTAGCCGTCTCGATGCGATCCGCTGCATCCGGGCGCGACGCGGAAATTCGCATCCTCGTCGCCGACGATAACTCTGATATGCGGGAATACGTCTCCCGGCTTCTCGGCGCGCGCTGGGCAGTCGAAACCGTGCCCGACGGTCTCACTGCGCTGGAATCGATTCGAAAGCACGCACCGACCTTAGTCGTCACCGACGTCATGATGCCGCAGATGGATGGATTTGAACTCCTGCGCGAGATTCGAAAAGACCCTGCGACGCGTCGCATCCCCATTGTGATGCTTTCTGCGCGTGCCGGCGAGGAATCGCGAGTAGAGGGTCTCGAGGCGGGAGCCGACGACTACATCGTGAAGCCATTCACCGCCCGCGAACTCGTCGCGCGCGTCGCTGCGCGGCTTGACCTCCATCGCTTGGGCACGCTCCTGGAACGAGAGCGTTCGGCGATCGATAGCCTATTCCAGCAAACACCTCTGCCAATCGCCGTTCTCACTGGCCCAGACGTTGTCTATTCCGTCGCGAACCGAGCGTATCGCGAGGTGGTCGGCAATCGTGACGTCGTCGGCAAGCCAATCCTCGAAGCGCTCCCCGAGCTCAAAGGCCAGGGATTTGACACACTCGCGCGCGAGGTGATGCGCACGGGAAAGGCGTACATCGGCCATGAGTCTCTCGTGAGACTCGATCGCCGGCGTACGGGCCAGCTGGAAGACACTTACTTCACTTTCATCTATTCGCCCATTAGCGGCGAGGGCGGAGAGAATCACAGCGTCGCGGTCATCGCGACCGATGTCACTGATCAGGTTCGCGCGCGTAAGCAACTCGAAATCCTCGCCGACGAAGCCAGCTCCGGGCAAGAAAAGTTTCGCAAGCTAGCGGAATCGCTCGACGCCGAAGTTCGCGCCCGCACCGGCCAACTCGAAGCCCGCAACGCCGAAAACGTCGAGCAGGCCGAGCAACTGCGCGATCTGTCCGTCCGTCTCCTCATCGCGCAGGACGACGAACGCCGCCGTCTCGCTCGCGAGCTTCACGACAGCTCCGGCCAGGTGCTGAGTGTCTTGAGTATGAATTTGGCGATTCTCGCCCGGAATGCCGGCAAGGCTGGACACGAAACCAAGAACGCAGATCTGATCCGCGAAAGCCTCGAGCTGGTAACACAAATCAGCCAGGACATCCGTACCACGTCATATCTGCTGCATCCGCCGATGCTCGACGAAACGGGCTTAGCGGGCGCACTGCGCTGGTATATCGACGGCCTCGTCGAACGCGGCGGCATCGACATTCGACTGAATATCCCCGAGGATTTCGAACGTCAATCCCGGGAAGTCGAACTCGTCATCTTCCGTGTCGTCCAGGAAGCGCTGACCAACGTCCATCGCCATTCAGGTAGCAAGACCGCCGTGATCGACCTCAAGCGCGAAGGCGAAACGATTCACCTATCGATTCAAGATCAGGGCCGCGGCATCGCCCCAGAAAAGTTGGCTACGATTCGCACCAAAGGTTCCGGCGTCGGTTTCCGCGGCATGAACGAACGCGTACACCAGCTCAAAGGCAAGATGCACATTCAATCCAGCGACAGCGGCACCAGAATCACGGTGACGCTGCCCGCCCAGACCTAACCGCTCAGCCGCTTAAGCACAAACACAAACTGTCATTTCGAGCGAAGCGAGATACTCTGCGCCATGGCGCGCCATTTGCGCGTTGAATCTGCTCTCTCTTCGATCGATTCCGTAACGCCGAGCGCCTGTTACTTCGCCTTTTCGTTTTTCTGAATGAACGCCGCCACATTGTCATGCAGCGCCTTCAACGACTCCTGGTGTGCATAAACCATGTGCCCCGACTCGTAGAATTTGAATTCAATGTTGCTCTGCAGCTTCTGCGGAATCGGCAGGTGCTGCATCTCGTAGATACCCTCGAAAAACGGAGTCGCCAGATCGAAGTACCCGGCATTCAGCAGCACCTTCAGGTTCGGGTTATATTTCATCGCAATCGCCAGATCGACCATCACGTTTGCCGACTGCGGCAACGGGAACGGCGCGCCAGGAGCCTGATGCAGCATATTCCACGCCGGAAACACGTTCGCTTCAGGCTTGTATTCGCGATTCTCGCCAAACTTCAAATCCTTACGCACATAGTCGTTGAACGCCGAAACATAAGCCGACCCAATCGCCGCCGATTGCGGGTCATACTCCGCCTCTTTACTAAGCGGATCAAAGTTCGGCCCCGAAAATCGCGTATCGAGCCGCCCCGTCGTCATGTCGCTGTCATCTTGCAGGTTCTTCTCGAACTGTCCTGCATTGATTCGCAAATCCGATTTCAAAATGTAATCAACCGGCAATCCCGTGTAGCTGTGCACCTTCTCGGCAATCGCCTTTTTCTGATCCGCCTTTAGCGCCGCGCCCTCACCGAGCGCAATCGCATACTCGTTCATCGCAAAATGCTCAACTTCTTCCAACAGCCCCGGCAGATCTCGCTGCCCTCCCGGCAGCTTTTTGTGATACCAGGCCGACGCCGCATACGTCGGCAGCGCCAACTGATACGGCTGATCCACGCCCGGATTAAACTGCGGCGCATCCGCGCTGAAATCAAAATTCAAAATCTGCGACAGCAAAATCACGCCGTTGAGATCGAACGACTTTTCCGTCTCCAGAATATTCGCCAGCACCGCCGACCTTGTCGTTCCGTAGCTCTCCCCGAACACAAACTTCGGCGAATTCCACCGTCCGTACTTCGCCAAAAACTGCACGATGAAATCTGCAAACGCCTCCCCGTCTGCATCGATCCCCCAAAACGCCTTCTCTTTGTCCTTCCCAGCGATTCGCCCAAACCCCGTCCCCGGCGCATCGATAAAAACGAGATCGCTCGCATCCAGCAGGCTGAATTCATTGTTCACTACCGAATACGGCGCCGCCGGCGTGTGCGTATCATCTGCCGTAACCACGCGCCGCGGACCAAACGCGCCCATGTGCAACCACACCGTCGAAGATCCCGGCCCGCCGTTATAGATAAACGTTACCGGCCGCGCCGCGCCCTTCGCATCTGACCGGATATACGCCACATAGAACATCGCCGCCTGCGGTTGCAGCGACTTATCGTTCGGGTCGCGATTCTGCGGCACGTCGTCGTACCCCTTCGGATGCACCACGATCGTCCCCGCGTACGCGTCGTAAGGAATCGCCACGCCCCCAATCGTGACCGAACCCTTCGAGGCCTGCTGCTCCGGCTTAAAATCCGCCGGCTTCGAACTATCCGTCTTCTCGATCTCAGCCTTCACCGTCTCAGCCTTATCGTCCTTCGCTTGCGCAGACACCAGTGCCGGCGCCGCCATAATCAACACCGCCGCAACACCAAAAATCCAAACCCGAGATCGAGACATCGACATTCCTCCAAGTCCTCTCAAACGCGAATCGCCCCACATTCGAAGCGTCTCCTGAAGCGCCACAGAAAGTACCGCGTGCCACCCCCCGGATGCAACGTTCGACGCATGAAACCAAACAACGTACCGCGCAGTCTCACTGGCGAGCACTTCGGCCCAAACTCAGCTACAATCTGCCCGGTCAAAAACGCCCAGGCCAGAGCCCACGTCGGCACCCAAGGAGGATTCATGTCTTCTTCACGTCGAGAATTCCTGATCGTCAGTGGTGGCACATTAGCAGCAACCGCTCTCAATCTCGCCCATCCTTCCAGCCTCCGCGCCAACCCTCTCGGCAAGCCCATCGGCCTTGAGCTTTACACCGTCAACGCCGAGCTCGACAAAGACTACGAAGGCACGCTCAAGAAAATCGCCGAGGTCGGCTACACCGAAATCGAAGCCGGTGTCGCTCCCAAGCATCCTGCCGCCGACGCAAAAAAAGCCTTCGACGCCGCCGGACTGAAATGCCACTCCATCCACATTGGCATGGGCGGCATCGACGAAGCCATCCCCTACGCCCAAACAGTCGGCGCGAAATACGTCATCTCCTCCGTCACTTTCCCAACGGAGACCAAGCCCGGCCCCGACGGCAAGATCGACATGAAAGCGATCTTCGCTCAAATTTCGAATCTCACCCTCGACGATTTCAAACTCATCGCCGCGCGCTGCAACTCCATGGGTAAGAAAGCAAAAGACGCAGGCCTCCAGTTCGGCTATCACAATCACAATTTCGAATTTAAGCCGCAGCCCGGCGGCGAAATTGGCTACGACGTCGTCCTCAAAAATACCGATCCCGCGCTGGTCACGTTCGAACTCGACTGCGGCTGGATGGCCGCCGCAGGTCATAGCCCCGCCGAGTACCTCACGAAATACTCAAATCGCTATCAACTGCTCCACATCAAAGATTTTCACCCGACCGACGCGCCTTCCACTGGCCTCGGCCCGGACGCCCGCCCCAAACCCGCCGAACTCGGCCGCGGCCACATCGACTACAAGCCCATCTTCGCCGCTGCGAAAAAAGCCAACATTGAGTATTACTACGTCGAGCAGGAGCCGCCTTTCACGACAACGTCCGCGCTCGAAGCCATCAAAATCGATTACGATTATCTCCACGCGATGGCGTGAGCAATCGAGCAATCACGACGCGAACAAACCGAGCAGCCCGAGCTGAATGAGCGTACCCACAATCCGTCGTCTCGCTTCGATCAAAGACGTATCCGCATTCCGGGAATATCTGCGGACGCTAAATCTGAATCTCCCCTGCGACTCTAACGTCGACACCACCGCCTCATCTCTGCTCGAACCCATCCAACGTGGCGATGTAAAAATTGGCAATCGCATCGCCGTCAATCCCATGGAAGGCTGGGACGGCACGCCCGACGGCAATCCCAGCGACAACACCGTCCGCCGCTGGCAGCGCTTCGGCCAGAGCGGCGCCAAACTCATCTGGGGAGGCGAAGCCGCCGCCGTCAATCACCCAGGCCGCGCCAATCCCAATCAAGTCGTGGTCGCGCCGCACACTCGCGACGGCCTCGCCCGCATGCGCACCGCTCTCGTCGAAGAACACAAACGCGTGATGGGCTCGACCGACGGCCTCGTCATCGGCCTCCAACTCACGCACTCCGGCCGCTATTGCCGCCCCAACGCTTCGAACAAATCAGAACCGCGCATCCTCTATCGCCACCCGATTCTCGATCGCCGCCTCAAACTCGGCCCCGACTATCCCGTCCTCACCGACTCTGAGATCGAAGGCATCATCGAAGATTTCCACCGCGCCGCGCGCATCGCCGCCGACCTCGGCTTCGACTTCGTTGACGTCAAACACTGCCACGGCTATCTCGGTCACGAATTTCTCAGCGCTCGTTCACGCGAGGGCAAATATGGCGGCAGCTTCGAAAATCGCACCCGCTTCCTCCGCGACATCGTCGCCGGAATCCGCCGTGACACTCCAACGCTAAAAATAGGCATCCGCCTCTCCGCCTTTGACACCGCGCCGTATCACCCTGATTCCACGCTCTCATCGCCAGGCAAGCCCGGCCCCGGCGTACTCGAAGCCGACTCAACAGCCGGCACAATTCCCTATCACTGGGGCTTCGGCGTCGACGAAAACAATCCGTCGATCTACGATCTCACCGAGCCCATCCAGTTCCTCTCGCTCTTGGAAAAGCTCAACATCACTCTCGTCAATCTCACCGCTGGCAGCCCCTACTACAATCCCCACATCCAGCGTCCCGCGCTCTTCCCTCCGTCCGACGGCTACCAACCACCCGAAGATCCACTCGTCGGCGTCGAGCGCCAGCTCCGCGTCACCCGCGAGCTCAAACAAAAATTCCCCAACCTCATCATCACCGGCACCGCCTACAGCTATCTCCAGGATTTCCTCCCCAACGTCGCGCAAGCCGCCGTCCGCGAAGGTTGGGTCGATCTCGCTGGCCTCGGCCGCATGGTGCTCTCGTATCCGTCAATCCTTCTCGACGCCGCGCGCGGCAATCCTCTCGAACACAAACTCGTCTGCCGCACCTTCAGCGACTGCACCACCGCTCCGCGCAACGGCCTTCCATCGGGCTGCTATCCTCTCGACCCTCACTACAAAAATTCGCCCATGATGGCGCAACTCGCCGCCATCAAAGCCGCCGCGAAACCGAAGGCAACTACATGACGATTGAAAATTTGCTGAAACGCAAGAAACCCGGCCGCAAAATCGAAGGCATCGCCGCCGCGTTACTCCCCTACGCTGACGATGGAAAAATTGCCGTCGACGAATTCCAGAAGCACCTCGTCGCCACCCAAAACGCTGGCCTGCAAAACGCCGTCAACATGGACACCGGCTACGTTAACTACCTCACCGACGCCGAAAAATCCGACGTTCTCCGCTGGACCCGCGAAGCCCTCGGCCCCAATGTCCCTTTCGTCGCCGGTGCCTACATCGAACACGACCCAGGCGATGACATCGCCGCCCTCTACCGCCGCCAAATGGAAGCCATCACCACCCAAGGCGGCACGCCCATCCTCTTCCAAACCCGCCGCCTCCACGCAAAATCCAACTCCGAAAAAGCCGCCGTCTACGCCGCGGCCGCGAAAGGCTACTCCGCCGTCCTCGCATTCGAACTCGGCCAGATGTTCGCTCCCAACGGCGAAATCTTCGACGACGACATGATCCGCCGCCTCCTCGACATCCCCGAAATCAAAGGCATGAAGCACTCCTCGCTCGACCGCCTCATCGAACTAAGACGCCTCGACCTGCGCGACCAACATCGCCCCGACTTCCGCATCTACACCGGCAACGACCTCGGGATCGACATGATCGAGTACGGCTCCGACTACCTCCTCGGCCTCGCCACCTTCGCCCCCGAAAAATTCTCCGAACGCGATCGCCTCTGGGCAGCCGGCAACGACGCCTACTTCGCCCTCTCCGACGCCCTTCAATATCTAGGCAACGTCGCTTTCCGCGCCCCCGTCCCCGCTTACAAACACTCCGCCGCCGCATTCCTCCAAATCACCAAACGCATCTCCACTGCCCGCACCCATCCCCAAAGCCCCACCCGTCCCCCCTGGGAACTCGAACTAATGCAAGACTGCGCCCGCCGCCTCGCTCTTTGAACTCTTTGTCGAGACACACCACGATTGTGTAGGGGCGCAGCACGCTGCGCCCCAGCTTGCCCGGGCTTACGCCTTACCTCGGTTTGTTTTTTCTTGCCGTTGGTTTTTCTTATCTGCGGAATCAACTACACATCATTCGTCTTAAATCTATCAATCAACTTCGCGCACCCTCTCACCGTGAGCGCCATCATCGTCAACGTCGGATTCTGGCAAGCCGACGAAACAAAGCTCGCCCCATCCATCATGAACAAATTCTTCACGTCATGCGTCTGGTTAAACGGCGTCAACACCGACTTCTTGGGATCATTTCCCATCCGCGCCGTCCCCAACTCATGAATCGCCATGCCCGGCATCTCCGTGCGCGCCTGCATCTTGATATTGATCGCGCCCGCCGCCTCCAGCATCTCGGCGCCCTGCGCCGCCGCATCTTCCATCAGCCGCTTCTCGTTATCGCCATGAGTCATCGAAATCCGCAACGCCGGGATCCCCCACGCGTCCTTCAACGTTTTGTCGATCTCGATGTAGTTGTCCCAGCGCGCCAGGGACTCGCCAAACGCTCCGACGCCGATCGTATAGTTGCCTTCTTTCACGGCCTTCTTGTATACCGCGCCGTAACCTCCGGCTCCAAAATTAAATACCGCGTCGCCCGATCCCTGATATCCATACCCTCGAATGAAATTCGCCGACTTTTTCACCGACGGTGAATTCCGGAATCGTGGAATGTAAATCCCGTTCGGTCGATCCGGCTCGTTCGCGTTCGGCTTCTCGTTCATGTTCGGCAATTCACCGCCCGCCCCGCCGCCCGTGACGTGATCCATCAAGTAGTGCCCAAGCGCTCCGCTGGAATTCGCCAACCCGTTCGGATATTCCTTCGTCGACGAATTCAGCAATATCCGCGTCGATTCCAGCGCCTGCGCGCACAAAATCACCGTCTTGCCGCGCACTTCCTTCACCTCGCGCGTCAATCGATCCACAAACGTCACGCCCGTCGCCTTGTTCGCCGAATTGTCCATGTTCACGTGCGCCACAACCGCATTCGTGATCACCGTACAGTTCCCCGAATTCTGAGCGTCGGCTACCGTCGTGAACGGGCTGCTGAAATACGAAAACGTCCGGCACCCGCGCTCGCACGGCCCGCAATAATGACAAGCGCTCCGTCCATTCTGCGCCTTCGTCAGCACCGCCGCGCGCCCGATCGTCACCGTCCGCCCAAACTTCGCCTTCACACGATCGCGAAATAAAATTTCGCCGCAGCTCATCTTCATCGGCGGCAAAAATTGCCCGTCCGGCAGCATCTCGTTTCCTTCCGCCGCGCCTGTGATCCCCACATATTTTTCGACGATGTCGTACCACGGCGCCAAATCCGCGTACGAAATCGGCCAATCAACATCGTACCCATCTCGACTCGCCGCCTTGAAATCGTTGTCGCTCAGCCGGTAGCTCTGCCGCCCCCACACCAGCGAGCGTCCGCCCAACACGCGCAGCCGCTGCCACGTAAACGGCTTGTCCGCCGGCGTGCTGTACGGATTCTCCAGATCGTTCACAAACCACGTGTAGTTGTATTCCATGCACGCATAACACTGCTTCTGAATCGGCCGCGTCCGTGCAATTTCCGGATCGTGATCGCGATACTTCAATTGATACGCCGGCGTATGCTCCGTAAATTCCGCCGGAGTCACTGCTCGCCCTGCTTCCAGCAGCGCCACTTTCAATCCCGCTTCCGAAAGCTGCTTCGCCGCCCACCCACCGGTCGCGCCCGACCCCACCACGATCGCATCGTACGTTTTCGTTAACGGATCATCACCAAAGTTGAAGAGGCTCACTTGTGGCTCCCTTCGGCATGATCGCAACCCTGATAAACACCGTGCGTAAAATTGTCGTCTCGCCCCAATTCCTTCATCCCGATCTGCGACGTGTAGTACGCCACTCCGATGTGCGTCTTGAGTTGCTCGAAATTCGTGAATCCTGGATCAGCCCCCGCTGCCTCGCCCGTCCACGTACTCCCCGACATCGGATACGCCATCGTGTGCAGCAAATCGTCCTGATCTTCCCGCGACAAATAGCGGAACGTGTTCTTGTAAATCCGCATGCTCTCCCCGTCGATGTAAGCAAGATTGCCCAAGAACGACTTCTGGTTCTCATGCGTCTCCGCCGCCATCACCAAATCGATGTACCGGTTCACCAGCGCCTCTTTCGCGCCCGGAGTATCCGTCGCCGGAATAATCAAATCGCTCAAAATAATCAGCGTCTCATTCTGGTGCTCATCCAGAAACACCGGCTTCCAATTCGCGACATTCAGTTCCTTCGACGCATCCACCCCACGCTGCGCCGGCGTCAACTCCGACTTCTCATCCCCCGCACCTTGCAGCCCCGCGGCCCTGCCACTCTTCGCCCCCGCCAACGCCGGCGTCAAAGCCGCCGCCGCCCCTCCCAACACGCTCGCCCTCAACATCTCCCGTCGCTTCATTCGAATCTCCCCTGGACACATACCTGCGCGCCGCTTCATGGCGTCGCGCTCCCTGCATTCACCGCCCGAAAGTCTACATCACCGCACCACAAAACCAACCGCCAACTCGCTCCGCAAACGCACTAGTCAATTACCATGAGATTTACTCACAATGCGCAGACCCAGTGGAGTGAGGCGCGGGAGCGCCGCCTTTACGATCTCCTCACAAGAGAACGATCCGTCTAGGATTCCGTTTCACCACGGAGGCAGTTGGGTGCCGCACCCTTTTGGCTTGAAAGGGTGCGGGTTTCGATTAAGCCTGCCCCATCCCTATCGACGACCACGATCGCGCAAAAAAAGAACGCGGCCAGCAATCGCTGACCGCGCTCCCGATTTTCCCTTTTCTATTTTCCAGTTTCCGTCTTACCTACTGCGCCCCATTCGACGCAATCGACGCTCCCGCCACGACAATCTCCACGCGCCGGTTCAACTGCCTCCCCGCCGCTGTGTCATTCGTCGCCACTGGTTTGTCTTTGCCGAATCCGTGCGCTGAAATCGTGTCCTGCTGCACGCCCTGCGCGACAAGGTAGGACCGCACCGTATCCGCACGCCGCTCGGAGAGCGTCAAGTTAACCGCGTCGCTCCCGACGCTGTCCGTATGCCCATCAACCTCCAGCGTCAACCCCGGATGCGAAATCAAAATACCCGAGATCTTCGCCAGCTTCTCCTTCGCTCCCGGCTTCAACGTGTACTGCCCAAAATCAAACAGCACGTCCGACATATTCACGATCAGCCGCCCCGCCTCTTCGCGAGTCTCCAACACCTGGTTCAGCTGTGCGCGAAGCTGCTCACGCAGCCGCGCCTTCTCGGCCTCCGCCGCCGCCACTTGGGCTTGCGCCTGTTGCGCCGCAGCCGCACTGGCCGCCTCGGCCGCGCGCTGTTGCTCCAATGCGCGCTGAGCATCAGCATCGGACTGAGCCTTTGCCTGTTCCGCAGCCAACCGCTGCTGGTCCGCGGCCGCTCGCTGCCGGTCTGCTTCCGCAGCTTGCGCCGCCGCGTCCGCCTCGCGTGCCTGCGCCGCCGCTTGAGCGTCCGCCGTCTGCTTGTCCTCGATCTTCCGAATCGTGATCAGCCGCGCATCTTCCGCGGTTTGTGCCGCGTCGCGCGAATTCTGCTGCACGGTCTTCTTGTTCGTCGACCGCCCCAGATATTCATCTTCCGCGTTCTGCAAGCTCACTTGCGCTCGTTGCAACGCATCCGGCGCCCACTGGCCGGCGCCAGTCCACTTCGCGATTCGCACCGCGTTCCGCGCCTCATACAATTCCAGCGGAGTCTTGCGATCCATATCGTACGGCGTGATCTGCGCTCGATCGACGTTCAACACATACTGCCCGCGCTCCAGCAGCTCATAGTGCACGTTGATCGGTTCGATCGTGCCCACCGTCTTGTCGCTGATCACGTTTTCCATCACTACGACGTTGCTCGGCTGCGTCACCGCGAAATACGGCTCCGCCGTGATGATCAATCCAAACGTCTGCAGATCCGTGGTCACTTCCATCGAACTGTGATCATTGCCACCGCTCAGCAGCACTTCGCCTAGATTCTTCGGCCGCCCTTCCGGCGTCACCGCCCACAACACGTACGTCAGATACTCCGGCCCATACTGCCCGGGCGAGTTCATCTTCTCAACGTGCATCTTGATTTCGATGCGCCCCTGTTTGCTGTTCACGTTCACTTCACCGCGCGCCTGCGGCATCAAGTCCGTCCCACGAAAATCCACTTCCGTCGACCCGCTCCGGTGCTGATAGTTGATCGCACGCGTCGTGTGCTCGACCACCGTCACCTTGTAAATCGGGTTTCCGTTTGCGTCGTGGTCAACCACCACACCTTGCTGCGTCTCTTGCGGCGCGCCATACACGGCGCTCCCGCCAAATAGCAAAAATGCCGGCAACACAATCCATGCCGCGCGCACCTTCCGGCCATACTTGGTCACATTGATTTTCATTTGGGGCTCCTCTCGCTGGTTCAGTGGAGAACTTCGTTTCATGCTGTGGGTGCGGGCTCGCTCAAACCGACCTTGGATCGGCTTCGGATGCGTTCCCCGCCACATACAGTGTTCTAGAGTCCCGCCCGCCCAACCATCAGGCGAAGACAGCACCCCGCCCACTTAAATCCCTGATGTCAAAGCGGAACAAACTCACGTTTCATGTGGAAGAGTGGCCATCGAGCG